>Ga0209755_10000851_pt1 | contig 52234 bp, 59 predicted proteins | sample TergutCo191P1_FD_187301 | JGI IMG/M metagenome (GOLD analysis project Ga0209755, IMG submission 187301) | Cornitermes sp. P1 segment gut microbial communities from Petit-Saut dam, French Guiana - Co191P1 (SPAdes) (version 2) | ecosystem: Host-associated > Arthropoda: Insects > Digestive system...
AACGTGGCGGGAATCAAAGGCGCAACCTCGTCCGAATTTGACCCGACTGCCGCCAACCCCGTAATCGACATCATGGAGGAACAAAAACAGGTTTCCACAAAAGGCGCAACAATGCGTTTGGGTCTTTACGATTGTAAGATTAAATCAGGCACAAAGGTTGCGAAACTCTATGGAAAAACCGATATCAAAGAACGCCACCGCCACCGCTTTGAGTTCAACAACAAGTACCGCGAACAATTGGAGAAGGCAGGCTTAAAAATTGTTGGTGTCAACGAGGATGCAGACTTGGTCGAGATTATCGAACTCCCAAACCACAAATATTATGTAGCATCCCAATTTCACCCAGAGTTCCTATCCAAACCAAATAAGCCTCACCCGCTATTTGTTGGGCTCATGAACGCAATTCGGAATTAAGATTCTATTTCAACAGACTTTTGCGAAAGTAAAATTTTCTTGTTGTGAACATCTGCAAAATGCATTGCTTTATCATAACAAGATTCCAAAATCACATTGTCCCAACCCCCGTCATCGCGAGTTTTGCGCTCGCAATAAGACTCTTTAAAATGTGATGCGTCAATGCATAGGTTGTCAACGTTTTCGGTAACGTATTCTTTTGTGTAATGCTTGGTGGATTCTGTTGTTTTTTCAAGATAATGCTCTATACGTTCTTCAAGAGGTATAAGACGCCCCTGTGCTTCGGCGATTCTCCACGCATCTTGCATACGAATTACATTACCGCTCTCGTCCATCATCATGCGTTTATAATTTATTTTGCCATCCACAACAGCATTTGATGTGAAATCAGGATTATTCATCAATTGTATCAAGCCCTCATTGTGGTTACTCCCAATACCTATGAAGCCATATCCGTCAAGCATAACTGCCGCAATGATTGATTTTTCACGCATAATAAAACCCAGTTTCGGAATACGATTTTTTTGAAACAAAATTTTTAACCGCATCATGTCGGTCAAAGTTCAAATTCTCTGGCAAGTTTTCAATATCAAACCATTCGAGTTTACCCATCTTTGTTGGCTCGCCAATCTTTGGAGTCCCAGTCCACTTGTCCACAAAAAAGTGCGCACAAATGTACTGCTTTCTAACAACATTGTTTTTACCCACGTGTATTATGGTCGTGAACTTGATATCTTTTGGGTCGAATGAAACACAAAACTCTTTTTCCAAAACACGTTTTGCGGTCGCCGTAAAGGACTCACCCTCATTACAATGACCGCCTGCCACATCCCAACTTACATTGGCCAAATCTATCTTGTCACCGCTCCGCATACCAAAAAGAATCTCGGTTTTGCTTTTATTTTCTCGTATTAAAAAAACTTGTGCTGCGGACCGTGTCATGAATCTTTCCATGACTTGACAATAACACAATTTCGTGATATAGTCAACATAATGAAGAAAACAATTATCCTTGCCCCGCCTGGGTTGGGCAAAACGGTTGCGGTAGAAGAATCCGAAAAAGACCCAACGCACCCGCTTCACAATAGGATTTTTGATGCAGACATGGCATGGTGCGAATTTGTCCACCGCCTTGCCTTGCACAAATGCCCAGAACACAAAGACATTATCCTCTTCCCATTTGTTTTATCTCCGCCTTCGATTTTAAGAGGTCCTTTTGACGACCTTTTTGAACTTGACAGAACCCCAGAATCAAAAATCTTTCTCTATCCGTCCGCCGATCGTACGGATGAAATCTTGGATATACTCGTTGCACGCGACAAAACTAATTGGAGTTGGGCAGAGGACATCGCAAGAGATATCAAACCATTAGCAGAGTTCATGGAAAAAACCGAATTTCAAAGCATCAAAAAAGTTATGCTACCCAAAGGTAAATTTGTGGGGCATTTTTTAAATCAATCCAAAGACTCTGCTGACGGTTGTTGTTTAAGTGTTTTTGGCTTAAGATAATGATACTTTTGCCCCATTTTCCAGAGGAAAAATATTGTTACACAAATGGCTAAGGCCTCTACAATCGGCATTGCCCACCATGCGCCGTCAAGACCCATTGCCCTCGGCATCAAGGCAAGTAACCCCGCCATAAACACGAACGACCTAAGTGCCGACATAATTCCCGAAACTATACCGTCGTTGAACGCGGTAAACCAGCCTGTCGCGAAAACGTTGAATCCCATCAAAATAAACCCAATAGACATAATCCGAATCCCGCGCAACGCCAACGGGTGCATAAAGCCTACATACGGGTCGTCAGGTGTAATTTCGTAGACACGGAGGATAAGGTTTGCAAAAATGTTTGTTAATGCAACAGCCAAAACCGATAACACCGCAACGATAATCAAACTCTTGCGATAGAGTTTTTGCAAGTTCGCATGACGTTCTGCCCCAACAGCACTGTCTTTGCCGTATTTCTTTTTCTTGCCATAGTTGTAACTCGTAATCGGAGCAACCCCTGCAACATAGCCAAAGAATAGTGAAGCAAAAATGTTTTGTGCCGCCCAAGCAATCCCCGCAATCGCGACGTAGGCATCCCCCATTGCAAAGTACGGAATCCCATATGTTGGGTTTATACCATACCCTGGAAAGTACGGAATCATATACACGGGGTTTATGGCAGGTTCCGCTATGTGCATCAAAGTGTTGTTCAAAACAATAATTGTCACAACACCCGCCATCATCGTTATGGCTTCACTTACACCATTAAGTGCCGAACGCCCGAGGGCTTTTATATCCCACTTTGGTTTTGAGAAAAACAAAGTCCCCTTGCGGTTAATCGAAAAGTATACAAGCCCAACAACGGTGGAAACACTGTACCCAATACCTGTTGCAAGTGCCAAACCCATAAGACCCATATTGAATCCAAACAAAAATGTGGCGTTCAAAGCGGTGCTTATCCCAGCCGCCGAGATTGACATAATCATCCCGAGTGTCGGACGTCCGTCTGCAATCACAAACTGGACAAAGAAAATACCAAGCATTATAAACGGTGCGGTCAAAATCAGGGGCTCGATGTATTCAAGTGCAAGGGCTATACCTTCACCGCGGGCCCCGAGCATTCGCACGATTGGCTCCCTGATAAACCAACCTACAAAAGATATAAACGCACTGATTCCAAAAACAACTATTGCCAGCATCGTAAATATTCGCCGTGCTTCCTCTTTCTTTTTTTGACCTTTAAGTTTTACAACCAAAGCGCACCCACCCATTGTGAGCATCGCCCCAATAGCCATAGTAAACATTACAAATGGAAAAACAATATTGACCGCAGCGAAGGCTTGGTAGTCGATGCCTCGCATGGCAAAAACCCCGTCAATCAAGCCAAAAATGCCCATAATCACAAACGACAAAATCGTCGGCACCGTGAATTTAAGCAAAAACTTTACCGTAATCGGTTGGTTAAGACGCGAGTTTTCTTGGAACTTTTTTTGAATTTCCTTCTTTTCATCATCGGTTACTTCTTTTGGAAAAAAGTACTCCTTCCCACACTCGGCCGCCTCCTCCATTTCACCAACGATACGGTCAACGAGTGTTTCTTCTTCTTTCACTTTTTATCCTCCTTCTTTTTGACAACACCTGCCATCAACATTTCGGGTGTCGGCACAATGAACTCGTCTTTAAGTGCCAACTGTATCGCACAAAGACCTTTCAACTTCGCCATAAAGTACTGTGCTTTTTGTCGTCCAACTTGTGGCTCAAGCGCAAGAATGAAATCCCTAAGACACGGCATTATCGTAACCCACTGGGCAAACACTATGCTTTTGCTCATCTCCTCGATTGCCCCATTTGCAAGTTCCTCAATCGAAAACTTGCGAAACTCTTTCAACTCGGCATTCGCCTCCGCAACAATGGCGTCATGGATTTCTTCTTTGCTCTTGTAATGCTGATACACCAAGCCAACTGCTACCCCTGCACCCTCCGATATATCACGGATACTGGTGCCCGCAAAGCCTTTTTCCGCGAACAAAGCAATTGCCGCATAGACTATTTTATCTCGTGTAGCCTCGCGCAAGCGTTCGTTCACTTCTGTGTATCGTGCCATAGCACCTCCCCTTTACTGAACATATGTTCATTATAGAACAATTATTCTATTTGTCAAGTATTAATTTGTAATTTATAATGAATTCATGGACAAAGTTAAAAAAGGCTTACTAATCTCGGCCCTTGTCGCAAGTATCATGGCAGGCACATTTGTTTTTGAACCAATCAAAGACGTTATAAACAACGTGCGACAAAAAACTAACAAAGAAAAAATCGTAGAAAACCCGCCCCCGCAAATTGTACCGATGGGGAACTTTTTATATTTGGGTACAAACAAAAACGAGGACGGAACAATAGACCGTGTCGGAACCGCAACAATGTCGCATGCAATTAAGGTTGACGGAGTTTGGCATTTTGGTGCCGCAGCACATGCAACTGCGGACTGGGTCGTTGGACAAAGGGTCACACAAGTGAACGTTGACGGCGTTCATCTTTGCCCGAACAGCCCAATACCCAACGGCAAACGATTGACGCCAGGGGAACTTCAAGGCGAACAAAAAGGCACCGTAACCTCCAACACACAATATAGCATTTTTGGTGAACTTGATTCACTGCCTAACACCGAAAATCAGGTAACCGAGGTTGCACTCCCCCAACTTGGTCCTGCACAAATAATTACAACAGTCGACGGACAAGGAAAACAAATATTTAACATTGAAATTACAAAAGTAACAGACTTTGAGGGACTTTTAACCGATTTCGAGGAAACTGCCGAAAAAGTTTTTGGCTTCAACAGGAGAGTGATTGTTTATGACATAACCGACCCCAATTGGCCCCAAGAACTTAACAACCACCACGCACATGGTATGAGTGGCTCGCCAATAATCCAAGACGGAAAACTCGTCGCCGCGCTCTCGAACACTCTGTTATATCCATGCGGCACCCAATTAAACATCGCCGCTTTGGCAAAAGATATAATCAACGAACACTTGCGCCAAATTCAAAATTCTAATCGCTTACTGGAGAGTGTTGTTGAATACGAACCCGAACTTGATTGATGTAGGACTTTTACGTATTTTAATTTGTTCGGGTCAAAGCGTCCGCGAATTTTATCCCCGACACTGTATTTGTCGTTCCAAACAAAATAACGTAGCAACCTATCCGACCCCTCGATGTAAACTTTGTACATAAACAATTCGCCCTGGGCGTGAATGTTAGCAAGCGGTTGCCCCGTGGATATTGTTCTAAGACCGCCCGCTGATGTGCTCCCAGACGATGATTGGAACGTCAGCATTGTTTCACGTTCGATTATAAAACCATTTGCTTCCCTAATGTTTGGATTGTTCGCAAACACAGAATCAAGCCTTGCAACCGCACGTCGTTTAAGTAATCTTTTCGGCAAGATAATCATAAATGGTATCACAAGTATACAAAGGAAAAATATCGCACCAAAAATTGTTGTTATAATAAAATCGTTAAAGGTGACAGGCGTTCCTGCCTCCAACGCACTGTGGGGCAAAAATACCAAAGCAATAACAAGACTGATTGGAATAAGCGCAACCATAAGCCACCACTTTGCCACGCGCAAAATTTCTCGTGGTCTGTCTTTTTTGATTGCCGACATGACACTTGACTTCGTCGGCTCGGGGAGTTGTGACAAAAATGTGTTCATGAATTATATGTTACACCTCCTACCCCTGTTTGTAAAGCCCCCGCGCCATATCTATAATCTCTTTTGGCAGGCCCGCCAACTTCGCCACGTCAATCCCAAAACTGTTTTCCTCGATACCTGGTTCGACTTTGTGAAGGAAAACAATCTGCCCATCGACCTGCTCGGTGAGGACCTTAAAGTTTTTAATTTTTGGGTTTTTACTTGCCAGGTTCGTCAACTGGTGAAAGTGTGTTGCAAACAAAGTATTCGCCCCAATTTTTTCCGTGATAAACAAAAGTATCGCCTCGGCAAGTGCCAACCCATCGCCCGTGCTGGTTCCGCGCCCGACTTCGTCCAACAAAATAAGGCTCTTTTTTGTTGCGTTATGAACAATGTTTGAAACCTCGTTCATCTCGGTCATAAATGTGCTCTCGCCCGTGTGGAGGTTGTCACTGGCGCCAATCCTTGTAAAAATTCGGTCTGTGATTGGGATGTTTGCAAGTGCGCATGGGACAAAAGAACCAACATGGGCAAGCAAAACATTCATCGCCACCGTCCTCATAAATGTCGACTTGCCCGCCATATTTGGGCCCGTGACCAAAATTGTGTTTCTATCCATAGAACAATTGTTGGAAATAAAGTTGTTCCTCCCCACAATCTTTTCAACAACAGGATGACGTGCGTGCGAGAGTTCGATTTTGCCAAGAGTGTTAATCTTTGGTCGATTATAATCGTTTTGGTACGCCACAGTCGCAAAAGATTGAATCACATCTAAAATTGCAACCTGCATCGCGTTACCTAGTATCGTTTTTACATTATCAACAACCACAGCGCACAAAGTTTTCAATATCTGGTTTTCAAGGGTAATTGCATTGTCGCTTGCGCTCAACACTTTTTGCTCTAAATCTTTTAGTTCTTCGGTCGTAAAACGCTCTGTATTCATGGTCGAGCCACGGCGGGTATACCTATACGGAACCTTGTCGCTGTGTTTCATCGGAACCTCAAAATAGTACCCAACAACCTTGTTGTATGCAACCTTTAGTTCCTTGATATTTGTTTCAACACGCTCTTGTTCTTCAAGTTTCGACAAAAAACCAAGACCACCCGTTTGCATCTTCCTAAGTTCATCCAACTTTTCCGAATACCCGTCACGCACAAAGCCACCAGCATCCGTCTTGACAGGTGCATCAGGTTTTATTGCATCACGGATTTGCCCTACCATGTTTTTACACGTATCAATCCCGTCCGCACATTCTTTAATAAGACCAACAAACCCAACCATCGCGTTTTTTACTTCACCAACCGATTCGGTCGACGTCGCAATAGACAGTAACTCTTTTGGGTTTATCGTTCCCGAAACCGCCCGTCCGCAAAGCCTCGATATATCCGAAACCTTTGCCAAAATCCCGCGTAAAATCTCGCGCGTCATACTGTCTTTTAACATCGATTCAACGGCGTCTTGCCTTGCCTTAATCGCTTTATCGCAAATCAACGGCCTTGACAACCACTCTGATAACAAACGCGCGCCCATAGCCGTCTTTGTTTCATCCAAAACCCAAAGCAAACTCCCACGCTTGCACCCCGAATTTGACGTGCGCAAAATTTCTAGGTTCTCCCTTGCAACTTTGTCCAAATTCATAAAGTCACGCCCATGCACAATGGTAATCTTTGTCACGTTTTGAGAAACCTTTTTTTGCGTCAACTCAAGATAATGCAACAGTGCCCCCGCCGCCTTTATAATGTTGTCATCTTTTTCAAGGTCGAAAATTTTTGTGCTGGTTATATTAAAGTACCTAAGTATATTCGCATACGCGGTTGCGCCATTGAACGCATAGCCATAATGCCCGTTGCTCTCGATTGTTTCGCGCGGAGAAATCATTTTTAATATATCTGATAAATCTTTGATTTGGGTGTTCATCGCATAAAATTGCCCCGTTGTTATGTCGCACCAAGCCACACTTGCGACCTCGCCCGAAGTATAAATACTTGTCAGAAAATTGTTTGTTTCCGAATCCAAAAAAGTTTCATCATCATACGTTCCCGCAGTTACGACCCTCACAACGTCGCGTTCAACCATTTGTCCTTTTTGGGCCTCGGTAATTTGTTCTGCAATGGCAACACGGTGCCCTGCTTCTACCAGTTTCTTGATATAATTCCGCGCACTGTGATGAGGCACACCGCACATCGGAGCCTTTTTTTCCATACCACAATCGCGCCCCGTCAATACAATTCCAAGAACCTTGCTCGCAACCTCGGCATCGTCAAAAAACATCTCGTAAAAATCGCCCAAGCGAAAAAATACTATACAATTAGTGTGGCGCGCCTTAACATCCTGCCACTGCTTCATCATAGGAGTCATCGGTCGTTACCTCCACTCTGACTCATATGCCGTTCCGTCATTGGTGTCATGAAAACATTATACCTAACCTATTCCAATAGGTCAATATTACGCGATACAAACTCTGAGTTTAAATTTCCTGTTGAACCTGTTGGCCAGGTATTATAATCTTTTTTAAAACTCACATTAAGCGTGTCAACAAAATCTTTTTGCTTGGTTTGGGAAATCGTACCTTGCGTACGCGTTTTTCTTATACCATTTCTGATGATTGTGTTTTTTCTAAGCACATCCCTCTTTACCAAATCAAAAATGGTTTTAAGCAACACCTCGCGCACCGCATGGAGTTTCACATTGTTTTGGTCAGCATCAAAAAAAGGGTCCATTGTTGTCTGAACCGATTCGTTAGTCAACTGAACGATAAAACTCGCGGTTGAAACCAATTGTTCTGTATCACAAAGAATCGACGGCAAGATTTCATCAACGTCATCTGGTAAATTTTTTTCTGTAATAACCTCTTGGGCAATCTCACGAACTTGCTCCAACGAAAACCCGCCCTCAACAGAAACAATATGGATTGGCAATGAACCATTACCCAAATCTATCTTATATGAAGGCGCGTAAAATGAACTCCCAGTTTCACGCGCAATCTCTATTGATTCATTGGCGGTTTTTTCATCGTCAACTTCAAAAGCCTGCTCGTCCTCGTCACTTGGGTCCGAGGAAAAAACGTTTACCAAAGAAATTTCCACATCTCGGGTATTTGGGTTTTCACGAAGGGCTTTTTGAATTATCGGGAAAAATCCTTGTATCGTCATATTACCTTGGACTTCTGTAACTTTTTTAAGGTTTGCCTCCAAAACAATACACAAGTCATCAAACGCAGATTGATAGTCTGAAAGTTTTTCTTCCCATTCTTTAATCATTTCTTTGGTTGCATCCTTGGCCGCATCACCGTGCAAATCACCGCATGAATTTTTAAGCATTCCAACAGTAGCCTTAGTCATCTCAATTTTTTGCATGAGTTTGTTTATCTCGGCAACATCAAACCGCTTGCGGAGCATCTCTTTTTCATAATCGCACTGCATATTCATTGGTTTATCATAACACAAAAATATTAACTTTGCAATACCCTTTGTAATTTTACCAACTCCGTAGTCCGTTCTTTTTTAATCTTGGTTGAAAGTCGCCCCTCCATGGTCGCCGCACGGGTTCCTTTTCGTTCCGAGTACGGGAAAATAAACGCCGCATTAAACCGAACTTGTTTGAACAGATTTTTTGTATCCTCAAACTCCTCCTCGCTCTCCCCTGGAAAGCCGCAAATCACATCCGTCGTAATCCGCACGTTGGGAACTTTTTTTCTAAGTAGCATAATCTTGTCCAAATATTCTTTCGCCGTATAACCCCGTCCCATGAGTTTCAAAATCCTATCATTACCGCTCTGAATCGGGAGGTGGATATTGCGCTCTATCTTTTTGTTTCTTGCAATACAATCAACGAGTTCTTCGGAAAAATCTTTTGGGTGGCTGGAAATAAAATTCAATTGAAAGTCCCCCTCTATGGCACAAATCCTATCGACAAGTTCCACAAACGTCGTCCCCGTCCTCGGGCATTTGTAACTGTTCACGTTTTGCCCCAAAAGATATATCACACGCCCCACGTTTTTAACCTGCATAAACTCGTTAATGATGTCGTCTGAATCCCGCGAAAATTCCCGCCCCCTCGCGTACGGCACAATACAGTAACTACAAAAATTATTGCACCCGTGCATGATGATAATGCTGTTCTCAATACCAAAACGCGTATCAGGTTTTGTACCCGAGAGTTTTTCAACCAAAACCTCCAACTGGTTTGTGCCAAGCAAAATATCAACACCCTCGATTTTTTCGGAAAGCGCACTTAAACAACCAATCACGCAAATCGTGGGTTTACGGGGCAACTTTCGGGCTTGGGAGATATGGGTAAAGACTTTTCTGCTTGCCGTATCGCGAACCGAACAAGTTTGAAAAATCACAACGTCGGCCTCGGGCTTTGTTTGTGCCTCAAAAAAGCCAACCATGAGCAACATATGGCGCAACCTATCGCTCTCGTGCGCGTTCATTTGACAGCCGTATGTATGAATATAAAAACTTTTCACAAACTGATAATACCACATATGAAAAAGTTTTTCCTAGTAACTTCTATAATGTTCTTTACATTTGCCTTGACGGTGGGTTTGTCTTGGGTGGCAATTTATAATTCCCATGACTTGGATGCCGCAAAGTTGTTCCCTTGCATTGAAAAAGCAATCATATATGACGCAAATGGCAACACAATGAACCAATACAAAACCGCACCAATCCCCGACCATATGAGGAACGCCATAATAGCCGTCGAGGACAAAAATTTTCACGACCACCGTGGTTTATCATACAACCGAATTGCAAAAGCCGCATATAAAAACGCCGCCGCAAAACGCGCAAAAGAGGGCGCTTCCACAATATCCCAGCAACTTATAAAAAACACACACTTGACGTCCGAAAAAACCATGCGCCGAAAAATCAAAGAAGCCGTCCTTGCGACAAAACTTGAAAAAAAATATTCAAAAGACCAAATCCTTGATATGTACATGGATATTGTCTATTTTGGGAACAACATTTTTGGTGTTCACGACGCGGCAAGGTTTTACTTCGGCACCGATATCAGCGACATTGACATCCGACAAGCCGCGGGACTGGCGGGACTTCTTCGAAGCCCAGGCCGTTATAACCCGATTTCTCAAAAAGAGCGTTTTGACTCGCGCACCAATTTGGTTCTCGCCATGATGTATGCTCAGGGTCATATTGAAAAAGATGACTATGAATCCGCACGAGTTAAGACCACCGAAATCAAGGGTCGTCGCGGTCGTTCTGATTCCCAATCATATCAAAACGCGGTAATTGCCCAAGCCGCATCAATCGTAGGCAACAAAACCGATATAAAAATTCACACATATTTTGTTTCCTCAACCCAAAGTGCAATCTTAGACGTCATAAATGACCCCGAGTACACGATTAAAAACACCTCTGACAACCGCGCAGATTTTATGACTATTGCGTCTAACACTGACGGCGGAATCAAAGCCCTTGCGACCAACCACCGCATGATGCCTAACGCCAAAAGAAATTTTGCAAGCGCGGTAAAACCCCTCGTGGTTTTCGCCCCCGCAATTGAGCACAATATTGTTTCCCCCGACACTATGATTGACGACAGCCCTTATGTAACTGGTGACTTTCAACCGCGCAACCACGATAATACCCACAGAGGCCGTGTCACGGTACGCGAAAGCCTCGCCAAAAGCCACAACATCCCCGCCGTCAAGGTTTTGGAATACACAACGGTTCCGCGCGCGGTGTCTACGGCAAGGGGTTTGGGTCTTGACCTAACCGATAACGAAACGATTGCGATGAGCCTTGGCGCGACAAAAAATGGTCAAACCGCAATGGAGGTCTTGGGCGCGTATTGTACAATTGCATCGGGGGGCGAGCGTGTTTATATGTCTTTCATTCGCCAAATCACCGACATGCAAGACCGCATTATTTGGGAGCACGAACCCCGTGGTAAACGTGTTTTGTCGGCTGAAACAGTTGCAACCGTCACCGATATGATGCGCAGTGCCGTCACCGAGGGAACTGCCCGCAAATTAGGCAGTCTTGATTTTGACATAGCCGCAAAAACAGGCACCGCCGAGCGTCAGGGTCACACAACAAACACGGATGCCATTAACATAAGTTACACCCCTGATACCGTGCTTTTGGTTTGGAATGGAAACGCCAATATGCGCCCTGAAAACGACCTACCAAAAGGCACAACTGGCGGCGGAGTCACGTCTTTTATTGCTCGCGACATAATGAAGCGAATCGCCGCGGGCGAGCCCTTCACCCACACAGGAGTTCATGACGAGGGTTTATCAAACCCACCAGTTATCGAACCCGTGCTTCCGCAAACACCGCTTGCCCCAACTGTTACCGCAAAAACAGGCCCAACGGGCGCGCCGATAATTACATTTGATGCTATACAAAACAGGACTTACAAAATTTTTAGAAACGTAAACGGTCTTGAAACCTTGCTCCAAGTAATCCGCCCTCAAACCACGACTTACACCTTTGTTGACACCACGGCACCTACCCGAACCATTATTGAATACCATGTGACACTCTCGCACAATGACCAAGAACTTTCCAGTAACATCGTTCGGGTCTTTACCGCGGATTCCATTAACCGCTCTGTTTCTATGCCGACCGCCCGCCACTGGTTTTTTTGATGTCAGCACAATATTGACTTGCATACCTTTTGTGATATAATAAGCCCCCTGTCCGATGCCCGTGCACCTCACAAAAAGAACCCAAAAACAACCCAGTAATAACCCAGAAAAAACCTGGAAATAACCCAGAATATTTTAGCGATTTGTGGCACATTTTGTCACAAGCCCGAATACACATAGTAACAATGGTATTCGAAAATTTTATTCTGTTCCTTTCAAAGGTAAGTTTTTTTACAGGTATGGTTTCGCGCCAAACGGGTTTTCCAAAGCCCATGACCAAGGCGGAAGAAGCCGAAGCGTTCGCCCAATTTCACGCAGGCGATTTGAGCGCGCGCGATAGGTTGATTAAGCACAACCTGCGTCTTGTCGCCCACATCGTCAAAAAGTACAACGGAGCCGCCGAAGCCGAGGACCTAATAGGTCAGGGCACAGTTGGTTTAATCAAAGCAATTCGTACTTTTAAACCCGAAAAAGGCGTGCAAGTTTCGACCTACGCCGCCCGATGTATCGAGAATGAAATTCTTATGTTTCTTCGTGTGAACAAAAAACACAACAATACAGGGAGTTTAGATGATTCTTGGCATGGGGAAAGCGACGGTGATGATATTTGTTTGCTTGATATAATGACGGATGACCGACCTAATTTGGCGGAAACAAAAATGCGCTCGGAACTGTTTGACCAGTTGGTTGAAAAAATGAGGGAACGCCTTGATGACCGCGAATTTCGCATTATTGCCCTTAGATACGGGTTTGGGGAGAATGGTTCTACCCCGCTTGCCCAACGCGAGGTTGCAAAAAAACTTGGAATCAGTCGCTCTTATATAAGTCGCATTGAAAAACACGCCCTCGAAGTCATACGCGAAATTGCCACCACACCGCCGTTCAAAAACGCGTTTACGGATTAAAAATCTTCGAGGTGATAAAATTTTGCGGGTTTTCCGTTTACAAAAGTTGCCTCCCCCGCCACAAATTTTGTGCGCTTTGCCACGTTTTGGCTCTTAAGGTTATTGTCAAGAATCCGTAAATATGGCTCGACATTTTTCTGTTTCATAAAAAACTTAACACCTTCGACCGCCTCGGTGGCGTAACCAAAACCTTCGGAAGTCGTATAAAGATAAAACTCGACTTCACCTTTTCGGTCTATTCTCACGTGGCCTTCACCTTCGCCAGCACCTTGTTTAACTTTTTCCTTGTAATTTGTTTTTAAGTATATCGGGAGAAAATATCCATCTCCTGCCATGAGTTTAAAGCCACCTTTGTTCACACCATCGAGAATCAAACGCGGTGTCATAATCATCACACGAGGAAACCCCCAAGTATCCCAGTTGGCACGCTCTTGAGGTGGTAAAATAATCGGAAATTGACCACGTTCAGATTCGATAATATGAAAGTCACTCATGCAGGCATTCTAGCACAAAATATCGTGTAATGCAATACTTTGAAAAAGTTTAATCCGCCCAGTGGATTGGCAAACCAAACGTAGTTTGGGAACATTTGGGTGTACGAGCAAAGAGAGATTTTAAAAAAAATTATGTCATATCCTCGCCTGAAGCAATTTTTCCCGCACCATGCGCGCGCGAATTTTGTCACGCTCTGCGGTGCCCGATGCCCTGTTGTTTTGCGTTATCAGGGTTCGGGGCTGTATAATAAAAAACAAGTCATCAATGATTTTCGAGTTATCGTTTTTAAAACGCAAGATACCCAAATTACTCCCAAGTTTCAAAAACGCGATGTTTTCGACCGCCTCGGCACTGGTCAACATATGTGCGTTTGTCAAAAGCCCCCATGCCCTCATGACCCCGTCGATGATTTGGTCTTGTTCAGATTTAAATAGCCCAGCCTCTGTTTGCTTTTCCAATAAAACCAGTTGCAAAGTCACCGCCTTTACCATTGCAAGAATTTCGTCCGTGGTCATTGTGTGGCAACCTTGGTTTGAAATTTGGTACATGTAACCGCCAAAGTCCGACCCCTCGCCGTAGACTCCTCTGACCGTGAGGTGGCGACTTGAAAGTTTATCTGCAATCGCCGAAATCTTCCCCGTTATCGTGAGCGCAGGTAAAAACACCATGACGCTTGCACGCATGGCGGAACCCAAGTTTGTTGGACACGAGGTTAAATACCCAAAATCGGGCCTCTTTGCCACGGGGTGGGCTTTTTCGATGTCCGAGGCAATCTTTTGCACCGACGCAAATGCCCCATCCAAATCGTATCCTGAAACGATAGATTGAATGCGCATATGGTCCTCTTCACCAAGCATTATGACTACGCGGTTTTCGGGTTCTGACACAATCATGCCGTTTTTTTTGTTGTGCAAGAGTTCTTGGCTTATCAAATGTTGTTCAAACAAAGCGTGACTCATATCCACGGGTAGGCTTGAAACGTGGGTTGAGGCAAAATGTTTTTCACGATTTCGCTTTACAATTGTTTCGGCAACAGAATCAAACGCGCCCTCTGCCCTGGTACGAAACGGGATTGTTTCCAAATTTCGGGCAAGGCGAACCCTGCTGGAAACAACAAAGTTACCTATATCCAGGTTGCGTACACTTGGAACCTCGAACACAGGGTGACGGGTTTGTGTGCCTAGGGCTTCACGGACATAAGGTCCAAAAATATCGTAACAGACCGAGCAACCCATTCGCCAAGTCGCATTAAAGTCATCCAACCCAAAACCACACGACGGACACAGTTGGGCATTTCTATGCCGACGGTTTGCGGATTGAAAAAAATCAATGAGGTCGCCCTTAAAGTCAATAATCACAACCCCATTATAACAATTTACTATTGACATTTCAACAAAAATTGGGTATACTCTGTACAATGAGAGGTTTGTTTTATATTGTTTTGCTATTGTCGACGCTCGGGAGCAGTGCCGTCGTCTTATTTGTGCCAGAGTTTTTGCCTGCCGCACAAGAATACCACAACGGGTTTTCGTTGGTGAGAAACTTTTTCGTAGACATCGTGAACGGTGATTATTCGTTTGGCACCAGTGTCTGGCACTTTTACCAATACGCTATGGTTTTCTTTTTACTGCTTAACATGGGTATGTTGATTTTAATGTTTATGTTCTTTTTGCTCTCCTCGTTCAACCTCTATAACGTTCGTAGATTCTATGGTATCGCGTGGACATTTTTTACCGCGTGCGCGGTTTTGACAGGTATATGGATTTGGAACCACATCCACCACTATGGTTCGAATTTCAGCGATTTTAACCTAAGTGACAATTGGGTCGCATTAATCCCCGCGGGACTTGCACTTTTGAACGTCGCTATTGCTATTGTGTTTGGGATTCTTGACTTTCGTGGTCGTCGTCCTCGTGACCATTAATCTCCTTGCCTTTTTTAAGACGGCTTAAAACAACTTCTTGCTTAACATCTACCCCTGCGATATTGTCAATGCTTTGTAAAAGCCTATCAATAAGCATATTAATCCTATCCCCTTTTTCTTCGGGTGATAGGTTTTCCCAACCCTGCCAAATGTCACGGAATTTGCGCCTTAGAACAAACCAAGTAACATCCCACATTACGGAAATTAAAAACGAGAACCCGACAACAAATACACCTATCATCAAAAAGACGTTTCCAGCCGTGTGTTGTGTCGTAGCAACCGCTATGATAACAAAAACCGCGTTGACAATCTTCATCGCCCATTTACTGTATCTAAACGCAAAAAGGGTTCGCCTCTTTATAATTTTTGCTTCAGCCAATTTGTTTAAGGTCGACATCTTTACAACGAAGAAAATGATATAAAGTATCGTGATGCCGAACATGCTCCAGTTAAGCCACAATACCCCTACATCGAAAATCAACAAAAGCACCACATACAAAATGTATATGGTCGCCATGAACAAACTCCCGATGTCCGAGATTGTGTCAAAAATCCGTGCGGCCTTTGCCTTTTTCTTTTTTAACATCGCCACTGGCATTATTATATACTATATCCAAAACTTTGCCAAGTGTTGCAACGTATTCATTTTTTCCGCCTGTATTTATTGTAAAAAACATGACAACCGAAAAGAACCCAAGCGCAAAATTCAACCAGACACATGATAAAATAAATAGAGCAATAAACACCGTGTTTGAAACCCAGTGCATGACCTTTATTACTCGGTTTGACGCGTAGAGTTCGACAATCTTGCCGCCGTCCAATGGGTAAATTGGCAACAAATTTAACAAAGCCACAAACGTGTTCGCCATGATAAACAATGATAGCGTGTTAAAAAACTCTGGCACCAGCCAAAGAATCGCCCCGCAAATAACCCCGAGTATCATATTCCCCATTGCGCCCGCGAACAAAATCGTGACTTGGGATTTTTTGTTTAGAAACACACAATCGAGTTCCAAACTCGCCCCAAACGGTAGGAGTGAAATTTTGTTGGCTTTCACACCATAATGCCTGGCAACCAAAGCGTGAGAGAACTCGTGCACCAGTACGGCGGTGATGCTCGCCAAGATATAAATGACAAAACCTTGCCACACCGCCAAGATAATTATTAATAAAAACAATGGGTGAAACGAAACTCTCACAACTATATTTATTAAAAATATTTTTATATTATTTCTTGTCTTATAATTTTTCGATGTATTTCTTGGCATGTCTTTGAAAAGTTTCAACATTCCAATTTGTACCGCTTATAAGTCGTATTTTTTCACTTGCAGAAAGTGTCGGGTTATCTTTTACAAACAATGTTGCATTGTATGCACACAACAAATCTCCCGCAAGTTCCAATAAGACCCGTGACTCTGTTTTGTCGGCTGTACAAAGCGACCCTAAACGGCGTCGGTAAATATAATTTTTTCCGCTGTCCATGAAAAAAGTCTTGCAAACCGCAAATAGGCGTGCCATGAACTCGCCGTCCTCGTGCATGTGGCAGTCCTCTAAAAACCTTAATTTGTGTTTTTCGATTACCTCGCGCCTAACACAAAGCCTCCAAACACAACCCCAAACTTCACCACGCTCTCGCGCCAAATCAAGGTCGGAAAAGAAATCTTCTTTTTTGTTTTCGGGGTAATACTTATCAAAAAAATCTGGGTCATTGATTGTTTTAAGTTCTGGGTCAACGATTTGGTTTTTGTGACCAGAAAAAATCATGTCAATTGTTTTGTTGCTGTCAAGAATTTCAAAAAACCTTGCCAACCAATCCGCCGTGACAATATCGTCACTGTCGCAAAAACAGATATACTCGCCCACCGCGACATCGAGCCCAACATTTCGTGCTTTCGATTGACCATTGTTTTTGGTTGTAATAACACGGATGTTTTTATTTCTAGATTTATAGTATTTAAGAATTTGCGGGCATTTGTCGGTGCTCCCGTCATCAACACAAATCAGTTCAAAGTCCTGAAACTTGCCACCCAATATACTGTCGATACACTGTTCAAGATATTTCTCGGTATTATAGATGGGAATGATGACACTAAATTTCATGTTTTACCTCAGTTAAGTTTAACGATTCTTTTAATCAAATCCTTTTTCTTTAAAAGGTTTCCTGCACCGTTGATAATTGTAATACGCTCGCCATGGTGTACTTTTACGACTTGGTGTTTGTTAAGCAAACTGCGTTTTGCATCCTCAAAGTCCGTCAAATCAAACAAGGTTCCCCCGTCGATGATTTCACCGCGCTGGATAACGTTCATGTCTGCGTACCCGCCAACGACTACGATTGACAAAACTTTGGCATCCATAGAGATATCATAATCCGTAACAAACAAACTGGCTATTGTACACGGTATGAACTCGGCATCCGCGACACCTGCGGTATAAATCGCGGTCTTGTAATCGTCCAACGCGTCCAACGCCAAACTTGACGGTATACAAACGATAAACCTTGCAAGAACCCTAAGTTTTCTTACGCACGAAGCCAAAAATACAGATGCATCCCCCACGTCGTGTACACAACCAAAGCGGATGACTTCATGAATTGTGGTGTCGAGGGAATCTTTGTAACGCTCGCAATCGTTTCCGCACGCAATAATTTTACCATCTTTTTTTGCAACCAAAGAAAGTTCGTTCAAGACGATTCCTTGACCTGCTTTGTAAATAACGGTGCGCTCGCCGCCTATGAATATTGCGAAATCCATATTATATTGTACCGCCTTACAAAAATGTTGTCAAATCACTTGCGTTATTTAATTGATATATATTATACTTAAGCCATGAAACAACTTGAAGAATTTCTGCAAAGGAAAATCAGGATTGTCCAGGCGGGCCCAACAAAGTTCGCAATCTCTTTCCCAATGTACAAAGTGGAAGGCGGATTGTACGAAATCTTTTTGGTCGCCGACAACGGAAAGTTCTACCTAAGTGATGAAGGTGCAACGTACGCTGCTCTGGACAAGATTTTCGAAATGAAGGAGCCTGATGTCATCAAAAACCTTGTTGCTATCCTTAAGCAATATGGTTGCCGAAAACATCCTGCATCAAACGCTTTCATCGTCGAGTGTACCCCCCAGGACATTCACATCCGATTAAGCCACCTAGTACAGGCAATCAGTTTTATGTTGAACATGAAGATTTTTTATGTTTGAAAATAAAACATGACTGTCCTACTGGCCGAACAACTTTTGGGTTGATATTTTTTAATGTGTCTGTTATACTCTGTTAATCACGGAGGGGTGTCAGAGTGGTCTAACGTGCATCCTTGGAAAGGATGTGTGCTTCACGGCACCGCAGGTTCGAATCCTGTCCCCTCTGCCAGCCTCGATAAGAGTAGAACCAACGGCGCAAGCCGTTTTTTCTACGATTTGGTCAGTATATTGTTTCGTTGTCGGCTCGGTGTCCTTGTTGTTGCCAACACTAAAATACAATACAATTTGGTCGTCATAAACATATGCCGAGTTGACAACATTTTCAATCATTCGCTTTTGAAATGCCTTGTCCTCTGCGTTGCCGTCCAAAAATTCGCTGATAAAGTTTGCAATATCTCGGCGCGTGATTGGTAAACTTTGTTCAAGTCGCATTTGTGATATTTGCAATTCAAGCGCGGTCACAAGTTTTGACATGTCGTTTATCTTGTGGTCTAGTGCCCTTTTTGTTGCCACGTTCTCGGTCATTATCATTGTATCAAGTGCGCTATCAATTTGTTTCTTTGTTTGCACAATTTTAGCCTCGATTGCCTTGACCTCGCTTTCACTTGTGCGCCGTTCTTGATAGTCAATCAAATCGTCAACCACTCGGTTAATGCGCCGAGGATCGCGAAAAAACTTTGTAATCTCGTCCATGACCCATTGTTCAATGTGGTGCTTGTCCTCGCGGTTTTTCTTGCATTTGCCTTTCTTAACATTTTTGCAAGTGTAATATTTGTATGTGTTCCCAAGTCGGTTGACACCACCGTCCGCAACAAATTGCTCGCCACAATATCCGCAAAACATTCGGCTACTAAGTGGGTATGGCTCGCGCACCACATTCGACTTTTTGAAATACTCGTTCTTTCTAAGCAAGGCTTGACACCTGTCAAAAGTCAATCGGTCTATGATTTGTGGGTACATGTTTTCACACCTGCGCCCACCAAAATCAAAGTCCCCTGTGTATTTTTCGTTCTTTAACATCAAGTCAAATGTTTTGCCTTTGAACTCTTTGTCTTTGTATCTCTTGCCGTCCTTGTTCAATTCATGCGCGATTTGGTCTTTTGATTTTCCGCTTGCGTACTCTTTGAAAACTATCCGCACTATCTCGGCTTGTTCCTCGTCAATGTCAACGTACTTGATATATTTATCGTTCTTGCCTGCGATTGGCTCTTTGCGAACTTTGTACCCATATATCAAAGTGCCACCGCAAAATGTGCCGTTTGATACACTCGTATCAATGCCGTGTATAACTCGCCTTGACAGGTCGCGGCTGAATTTTTCATCTCGCCATTCAAGTATCATTTCGTACAACTCGCCACCCTCGTCGTTTGCTATGTTTTCCGTTGCAGATAAAACCTTAACCCCGTATTTTTCCAACTCTGACTTAAACAAAACGCTCTCCGCTCGGTTTCTTGCAAATCTGTTCAATGCGTACACAATGATATATTGAAACGTGCCACTCTCGGCAAGTGCCAACATTTTGTGCAAGTCCTTTCGTTTGCTCGTATCTTTGCTTGCGGACTTTCCTTTGTCGCCGTCAAAGATTTTGACGACATTCAAACCTTGCTTTCTCGCATAGTCCATACAAAGTTGTATCTGCGTTTCAATGGTTTGTTCGTTTTGTCCGTGACTTGAATAGCGCGGATAGATAACCGCATTGTTCCTTGCCTCCATTGTTGTGATGTTGTTCATGTGCTTTGCACCTCCTTAATTTTTGTGACCGACTGGCTGACCACCTCGCGGTCTTAGCGAACAGACCGCACAACCGAGCCACCTGTCAAGAGTAGATGTCGGCTTGTCCGAAGACTCTTGATAGCGTGGCTCGAGTTGTGCTACCATAATTTGCTAAACCGCAAGGTAGTCACGTTCATTTTCTTTTGTTTATTAGTAGGTCATGCCACGATCCAAAACTGAGGGGTCACGACAAAAGAGTTGACATTTCGCATGGAATGTGTATACTTTTTAATATCCTCGTTTGCCCTTGAAAGGCTGAAAGGCTGAAAGGCTGAAAGGCTGAAAGGCTGAAAGGCTGAAAGGCTGAAAGGCTGAAAAAGGGGAAAAGCACGAGGTTTTTTAATGCAAACTTTTTGGTTGGGAAATCTCGTAGTAAAAAAGGAGGTTTCTTGATGTCAAAAAAATTGAAAATCATTGTTGCCAGTTGCACCGCCGTGTTGCTTGTCGGTGGGACGATACTTGGTCTGTGGCTTGGTGGTGTTTTTGGTAGGAGTGGCACGCCTGCGTGGCTTGTGCAAGCACGAGCAAATCTGGCAGAGGCACGTTTTATGCCCAATGCTGAAGACGTTTTACCACAGTCACTGCAAAATACAAGCGACAACAAAAATGGGGTGTCGCAAGCAAGTTTTAATAAAGATTTCAAAATGGGGCGAGTGGCGGAATCTCAAAACATGGTTGATATGAATGATTTTATCCCTGCACATCTTGACATGGCATGGATATTGGACGTTTTTGACAATCAACGGCGTTTTCTTGAATCGAAAAGAAACGATTTGATTTTACAAGTCAATCTTTTTGAAATACAACACGAAAACGTTTGGAATAATTTTGTGTTTAATAGTCAACTTGTGACTGTATCTGGATTAGTAGATACGCATGGAGAAATGCGGATAAAAATTGTAAATGGGGAAAATTATCAAACATTTGCATTTGAAAGGACATTTTATAATTCATCGCAACCACACCAGCATTTGCATACTTATCGGCGTACGGCAACGATATTTGATAATGGGATGACCGAAATGGTTAGTATAGGTTTTCGCACAGGCAGTGGTGATGGCTCTCAAGCATCAATTTGGTCTACTAATATGCTCTCACGATTTAACGACAATGATAGGAATTTTGAATTATTCCATACAAGTTATCTTGTCGAAGCAAATTATCAATCTACAAGAACGCCGTTGTTTAGATATATGAATTTTTCGGAAGATTATGGTGTAAGACAAGGTTCATTAATACAATACAATGATAGTCATTTATTAAATGGTGCTTTTGTTGGCGATGATGTTTCAACTACTCTGCAACTATTAATTGATTCAAGTTGGGGTGGTTCAACAGCCACTGCTATTATCCAAGACGGAGTATATCTAAATTTTAGAAGAGGTGGATATGGTCACTCCTTGAGTATCTGCTTGACGGCAATAGATGGCATTGTTTCGCTATATTCAAATTTAACGTCGCCCGAGCCATTTTGGACTAGGCTTGCGACTTCAATAATGTTTGATTCTAGCAACGAAATATATTATTTGTCTGCACTAGATTTTAATATTGATTTTGCGGATATACGCCGTATCCAAAGTGGAAATTCCCCAACATCAGGTGCACCTCTATGGGATTTTATAGAACAACCAAATGGTGTAATCAGCTTGAATTTTAACCCTGACGAGCCAACACAGTGGGCAGACATATTGTCAAGATTGGATAGCCGATTAACAATTGCAGTCGACTTTGATTTTGACAACCGTCGTGTAAAAATCAACGAAATGTTTGACAATTCCAATGTCCCATTGGACGAGGTTAAAGATTTGCCTATCACAAGTAAAAACGCACAATATTTTGTATCTGCTATGACCTCACATATAAAGGCACACATCGGCAATTTCTTTAACTGAAATTATTAAACAATAACCAACGAAACACCGCCGACAAATAAGGGGGTGTTTTTTGTTCCAAACAATTTTCATTTACCGAGTACCACCATAACGTGACCCATTTTGCAAATGCAATTTGGGTCATTTTTTAAGGGGGTATATTTTGAAAGTTACATATCAATTTGTAACTGGCGAAAAACAAGAGATAGAAATTGACGAAAGAACATACCAAGAGATAAAGGAACTTGACCGACAAGAATACAACAACAACCAAAGGGAACGCAGACGGCATTGTTCCGCTGACCGATTACGTGACGAATTTGATTTTGAATTACAAGACACCGCCGATACCTTAGACGAGTTTTTGCAATACGATACGTGGCAGAGATATTTACAACAATTAAATGACCGACAAAAAGACCTTGTACGCAGGGTCTTTTTTAATGGCGAAAAAATCACGGATATTGCGCGCGATCTTGGCAAGTCATTTAACACAATCAAAGAGAGTTTAGAGGGTGCAATAAAAAAGATTAAAAAACTTTTGGACTGACCCCTCAGTTTTGCGGTCTGTCGTGACCTACTGTTATGGAGGTACAAAAAAATGTAACAACCGAAAAACAACTTGTCCAATGTGGGGTCACGGCTATGCGAACACCTGACAAAAAGTTTTTGCCGTCTTCCCCGATGTTTATGTTCGCTGAACATCTTGAACAAAACGGACTGACACAATTTGAAAATCAAGCCTGCGCCAATGTATCGGGATTCTTCGCCGACAAGCGCAAAGAACAAAATCACAAAAAGGGGGTCATTGAAAATGGTAACTAGGACATATCGGGTCGAGTGCAATCACGGCAGTAAATATTTTTGCGACATTCAAAAAGCATTTATTTATTTCCAATACAAAAAAGCACAAGGTCACGCAGTCGAGGCATGGGTCATTACAACCGAGCGCACAAAAAGACTTTATTCAAAAACGCAAGAGTTAATCGACTACGCGCCCAAAAGATAAAGGTTTACGGCGGTGTACGTTAAACCGCCTACCATAGCCAACTGACTTGGGTCGACACTTGTCACACGGCTAAATCTAAAAAAAGGGGGAAAAGCAAATGGAAACTGCAATCAAAATTCTTCGCACTAAGTACAACAAGAAAGACGGAACGCAGGGCGAGGCATTGACATTGGAATTTGCAAACGGAAAACAAATGCGCGTTTTCGAGGACAAATGGAACTATCGTATTGTGGACTTTTTGAACGACTTGCTTGACGGAAAAGCAAATGCCTAAGACACCGCAAACCGCCAAGACTGCTACACCAAAGCCCACACAAACGGTTATGCTACAAGTACCACAGGCGGCCGCGCAACCTGCGCCGCCGAGATCTGAAAGACCGCCGTTTGTGCCGTACAATACCGAGCAGAAAAAAGAATATGCAAAGCAATTTTCGCCAGAGCAAATTGCGTCTTACCACAAAGGTAGGCAGAGCGCATATCAACACTCGGCAAATATGGCAAATCGTGAAGCAAAGTTTATCCGCGAAAACAAAGACAACTAAAAATCTACAAAAGTAATTTTTATTAACGGCGGTTGCCGTTAGCAAGTTAAGAACTTGCAGGGGGTGGGTGGTAAATCTTATATGCCACCCTTTAACCCTAAAAAGGAGATGTTACATGAAAAGACTTAAATTCTCTCTAATCGTACTGACCGTATTTCTGACACTCGGAATATTCGGCTTTATGATTTACTCTACTGTGCGGACGATTCAAGGCTTTGGGAACGACCCAACGCGCGAATACCGCACACAGTTAGAAAACCGCACAAATGAAAACGAGGCATTGAACATTTTAATCGCGCACTACCGCAACAGGGTCGCGGAACTTACCAATCAAATTGCAGACACAAAATATGACTTTGATAATCAAATTGCAACCATGATCGCCAACAAGGAAACGGCGCGCGCGAATTTTGAAAACACAATCGCAGGGCTTGAAAACGAATTGACCCAAGCAAATATAAACATTGAAAATCTGACCGCTGATGTATCAAGTTTAACAAATCAACTTGCGTTTACAAGTAACGAATTAACAAACATGACAAATCTAAACGCAGGACTTAACGGAAATGTCCAATCACTTCAAAATGTTATAACAGGCTTGCAAGTGGTAATCGCAAGCCACGAACTGACCCAAGCCCAAGGCGCAATTATTGTTGACGGACTGCAAACCCAAGTTGGAATCTTGACCGCGCAAGTGGTAAATGTCAAAGCACTTAACGCAAACTTTGCAACCCAAATCGCAGGGCTTAATACATTGGTCGGAACTTTGGAACTTGTAATTGAAAACGGCTTGGCAAGTGACGAACATGTCGCAACACTCACGGCGCAAGTAAATAATCTAAATGCGCAACTTGTAATCTTGAATGGGCAAATCGAACTTAACGACCAAACGATTGGTAACTTGGAAAGCCAAATCAGCGCGCTTAATGTGACGATTGCGGAACTGTATGAACTTGCCACGCAATCGGGCGCGAGTGAGAGCCAACAACAAGCCATGATTAACAACCTTACGAGCCAAGTTGAAAATCTGACTGCGCAACTTTACTCGGTCACAAATCAAAACAATTCACTTAATAATCAAATTGTGAGCCTTAACCAAACAATAGCAAATCTTGAAAACCAAGCGTACACCGATAGCAATTTAATCATAAACCTTAACAATCAAATCACAATACTAAACAATACCGCAACGGCAAACGCAAACACGATAAATGGACTTAACAATCAAATCAGCAATCTAAATACGGCAATCACGACCTACCGCAATCTCGCAAACGCACCTAGATTTTCGGTTGTGTTCCTACACGGCGAAAATGTCATGGGGCAACAAGTTATCGCAAGCGGTGGTTTTGTTTCGCCAGTCATAGAGCCTGATGCCCCGCGCTTTGTTGGTTGGGGGTTACTCGGTCAAAATGGAACTGTCAACATCTACACACATCCGATTACTCGCAACACAATTTTCACGGCAAGATTTAGTTTGCCACCTGCGGCGTGAGGTGTAATATGTGGAATTTTTTGAAATGGTTGTTGATTTTCAAAACTGTGGTTGTAATTGTTGTTGGGTCTTTGTTAATTGCAAGTGGTGGCACGTTTTGGGGGTTAGTTGACCGCCGACAAAATGACACCGACACACCGCCATATGAACAGGTCGCGCCAGTTATGGCCGCGAACAAAACCCCACTACGCGCAAGCATGATAGAGCCACGGCAACCGCGCCGCCCTGCATATCGTGACGAGGGATATATTTACAATGACCGAGGCAACCGCTTATTTGTGTTAGAGGACTTAGGGTTGATTGTTTCGGATAATGCCGATGTGGTTGTAATTGACGGCGAAAGCAGACCGATATTGTATTGCACCGAAAAAGAAAAGTTTATTGATTCCGCAGGGCGCGCGCTTAACATTTGGATTGACAGTATGCACCGCGCAATCTTACGAGGTGGCACACGTCAAACAATTCCTATCTCATTGGACAACAATGTTGTGCTGATTAACGTGAGGTATCAAAACGATTATGTTCTCACTTACGCATTTCATACTACAAGTCGGCGCGCATGGTGGGATAGGGCTTTTAATCTCGCACGTTGGGGAACGGGCGCACACAATCATTATTTCCATGATGTAACAGGCAACCGAATACCGCTTAATACGATTTCGCAGAGGACAAATTGGTCTGGGGTCGGCTCGGTCTTGGCGAACATACACCCCGGGCTATTTGTTATCCGCGCCCTGTTCACGAGTTCGCCATTCGTCCAAATGGTTGATGTTTTGGAACGCACAACCTTGCGAGATTTAATGCAGACTATCCGAAACGTGCAATATCATCCGTTCCCAAGATTGAGGTGTCCTGTGGTCAATCGGTATGTGCGCACGAGTGACGGCAACTATGTTTTTATCTCGCCACGGACTTATCAATTTTTCTCGGTGGATATGTTGCCGTTGTTCAGCATGACAAATAGAGGCTTGCCTTTGGTGTTTCATGGTGGGGATATTATCACAACTGACGAGAGGCAACAGGAAATCACAAACGGTGTTTTGGTTGGGGTTTACACGACAACACAACTTTTAATGCAAGGCGAGGAGTTCCACCTCGGAATTATCACGACAAGTTTTGGGATGTTCTCTGTGCCGATTTTTTACGACGAGGGTCGTTGGAACTCTGCGACTGGGGACGACATTACGGATGAGATTAACGACCAAACGCGCCACATCATAATTGACGGCGATAGCCTTATGGAATGGCTCTACAACATCATCGGAAGTGGACAGTTAGGGTTGGCATTGTCGATTGTGTTTTGGGTCGTGGTTGTTTTCGCGGTGTTGATTCTTATTGGGATTTTTACGCGCGTGATAAGTTTCGCGTTTGGGGATAGCAAGAGATGATTACCATAATCTTTGGGTCGCCGAGGGCAGGTAAAACTGCCCTTATGACCCACCTATTGACAACCGCGATGTTTGACCGCGCGAGGTATCGCGATATGGCACGAGCCATTGAAAATAAAAACGAAAATGGTTTTTGCTTGTCTATCCCTCGGCATTGTGTGGTTGCCAACTATGATGTTATTGGGCGCAAGTTTGGTTTTCGCCCTCGAATATCAAGGCGGATAAATCCGTTTAGGCTCGGTTACGCAAACGACAAGGTCAAGACACATTTTTTAGAGCCTTACACTTTGGTAGGAATAACAGAGGGGCAAAAGTATTTTAACTCGCGGATGTCGTTGTATTATCCTGATTGGCAAAGTCGTTGGTTTGAACAACATGGTCACAATAACTATGACATTTTTATTGATGTGCAAAGACCAAAGTTAATTGATTTGAATATCCGCGAATTGGCGCAGTTTATCGAGATTGTCAAAAAAGAAAACCGCCACGATCCAAACGGGCGCGTTATCGGTATCAAGTGGATAGTACGGCGAATTACAGGCTCGGCAGAGTTAGAACAATATTTTGCAAGTGGCAAGCGCGACACATCGACATATACACAAGAGATTATTACTTGTGACTACAATGTCCATGCTTGTTATAACTCGCAGATGTGCAAGCCCAAATTTTATGAAGGTCACATGGACGAGGACTTTGACACAAAGACCGCGGAATTACTGCAAGAAAATTTTGACGGATATATCGAGTATCTGAGGAAACTCGATGACGAATTACCAAAAGATTTTTACATGAAAAAGGGGGTCGCATAATGGAATTTATCAAAAACGAATTGATAGACGAAGTATTACAAAAATACTTTGCGACATTCTCGATTACACTTGATACGGCGGAATTTGTACCCGACAAATACGGACGCAAAATTCACAAGTTTATTTTTAAGAACATGAAAAAGAAATTTCGCGAAGTCAATCGAGCATACAAACAAAAGAAAAAGCAAACAGGCGGCGAGGCGGTAAGCCTGCGCGCCTCGCCGCCTGTTGCTAAATAAAAGGGTGTTGCCTGTGGGGGGCTTTACTACGTCTAGCCCCCCACTCAACATTCAACAAGGGGGTACATCATGGACTTTACAAAAATAATGGCTACTTGGTGGTCTGGGAATTGCTACCATACCGAACAGTTAAAAGCCATTACATCGTCACCAGAGATAAAAGCATATGCGTACATCTTGCATGATAAATGTAAAATGAACGATAGCGAGGAACTGAAAAAACCGCATTATCATTTCTTAGTACAGTTATACAAAAATCAAAGAGGGTCTTGGTTTAAGCAATTCAAATCCGAGGATATGGGTATTGTGTTTGCTCAGCCTTGCCGAACACCTGACAAAGCATTTGATTATCTGATCCACGACACCAACAACGCAAGAAAAGAGGGCAAACATTTATACGACCCAAGCGAGAGAGTATCGACAATAGAGAGTTTTGAAAACAACGACAAAAGGGATGACGAACACGCAGAACTTTATGAGGATTTAATCGAGTTACTGCAAAGCAAAATCACATGGCACGACCTAATTAAAAAGAAACCCAAACGCATACACATGATAGCAAACATTAAAGTGGCATATGATTTGTTGCATTATGAGATACACGGATATAGATATTTTGACCGCCCACAACTTAAACCGCCAAAGGCGCAACCACAATTAACAAAGGCAACACCCGAAGAAGAAAAAGATTTGCCATTCTAACACCAAGCAAAAAGCCGAGTTTAATGCTCGGCTTTTTTGATGTCATTCGGCTTTGGCAAAACTGCCGTTTATCCTGCCTTGTGTCAAGTGGTGCGTTTTCTTTGGATATTGCTTGCGCTTGTATTCGGCTATGATACCTGCAATACCATTGACAAATATGTATCCGTCACTATAATTAATAGTAGAGTTTTCGCCGTCATTGTGTTCTACTCTTGTCGGTATTCCTCTGCCATACAATTCCGTATTGACGTTTTTGTAAATTTAGGTTACGATAATACATACACATTGTGTATGAAAGGTAACAACATATGATAATACGAATGATTAAATCTTTTTTGGGCGGCAAAGTCAGGCACGTTCCGATGACCGCGCCAATAGACCCCGCCCATGTACAGGCGGCAACTGTTCGCAGGGTCATCGACGGCGATACGATTGATGTCGCAATACCCGAGGCAAACAACCCAAGAAAATCGACAATTCACAGAGTTCGGTTTATAGGTGCGGATGCACCTGAACTTAGGGGGCCCGAGCGCAAATACGGGAAAAAAGCCAAGGACTTTACAAAAAGATATTGCCGTAAAAACACACGGGTTTGGCTTGTTAGGATACCTGGGGCGAACAACGACGGCAACGCGACGGATGCGCACAGACGTCTTAGGCGACATGTTTGGATAAGGCAACCCCAGACTACCGAACGCGCGATGCGTAATGGGCAACTTGGTGCAATGTTGCTTCAGGCAGGTATGGCAAGGTGTGTTTCCGATACACGTGCAAATGCAAACAGCGATATTTTCTTGTCAATTCAAAATGAGGCCAGACGCGCCCGCCGCGGTATCTGGAAGTCACGAATGTTTCGCAATCAGTGAAATTTTATTTTTAATATTGCACAGTCCCAAACTGTGATATCCTAACTGCATATGGGCAATCCCGACACAAAGAATCATCACAGGAGTGTGGCAGGCACGTCTTTGGCGATAAATGCTATGCTTGCTTTTTTCAAAACTTTGACTGGGCTTTTGATGTTTAACCCCGCTATGTTTGTTGACGGCATACACTCGGGGCTTGACACCGTGTCATCTGGGCTTGTAACGGCATCTACTTTTGCGACGAAACGAAAACAGGTAACAGAAAAAATTATAAACTTTTTATTTGGAGTTATAATGCTTGGAACCGCTACCCTGCTTATATTGTGGGCAATTCACGAGTTACACTATCCCACATTTGGAAGTTTCGTAAGTCCGTTTTTGTTCATCGTAGCCGTTTTTTCAATCGCAATGAAAGAGTTTCTTTATCACTATTGCAAACGTGCAGCACGGAAAGCCGATTGCAGTACGCTTAAAACAGAAGCAATAAGCCACCGTGTAGACGCATTATCATCTGTGTTCGTTATAATCGGTTATATACTAACGATAAGCACAGACAACGTAGATTACCAAATCTATGCGATTTTTGGAATAGCCACCCTCATCACAATTACTGGCCTCGTGTTTATTTACAAATCTGTTTTTGGGGTTCGGTCTTTACATTGATGCGAAAACGTGGTAAACTCTGTTTAATGAAAAATCGTATTGTTGTGTATGACAAAAAACTTGCGACCATTGACACGAATATTTTTTGGCAAAGTAATATAACCGAAGAAGGCTTTTATGAAGCGTCCGTCTATACAACATTAAAAATGACGGCGAAGAAACTTAAGAATATACTTCAAAACGTAGATTACCCATACAGAGAGCACCTTATGGAATGCCTAGACCGCAAAATTTTGGTTCATGCAGGATTCACAAATTTCGCTAATGACACAGACGGTATAAAATTACCAAAGGCAACAGATATTTATCTAACTGGAATTCGCAACCTAAGCAAAATAGGCCCGCTGTTGCCAAATTTGCTTTCGGTGTCAGCCGAGGAACTTAAAGAAGACCAATTTGAGTATTTGTTTGCACATTTTACTAAACAAACAAGAAGATTATCAACCATTGGTTTTGAATATCATGGAATGTTGCCACCGACAGAAGATTACAAAGGCGGTCCAATCGTGGGCATCAGTTTGAACCACCCCAAAATATTGAAACTTGAAAAGCCCGAAGTCAATCAGGAGTTGACGGAAATAGTGAACGAGGGTCTATGAACATCGCTTGCAGGCGCATTGCAAAAAGTTCGCCGTAGCCTTTGTTTGGTCGCCCGCACCCATCCAAAAAAGCGGAAATTCAAAATCCCCCTCTATCCTCTTTAAACCAATAATTTTTTCCAACAACCTTTGTCCGTCAGGGGTTTGGCCTTCACCACAAATGTTTTTGAAAACGATACCGCGAGATTGCAACTCTTTCATTTTCAAACAAAATCCGTGCATCAACATACTAAATAGCCCCCTCCCCTGATAACTTTTGCGAATCCCGACGGCGGAAAAAAGCATCCAGTACTTGGTATTGTCACGATACTGTTCCAATGTTTCGGCAGACAGTTCCGTGTCTTGCAAAGTACCCGATGTGAACTTGTCAAATTGCTCTTTGTTCAAAGGCACAACTGTAAGCGAGCCGACGACCTTTCCCGTAGCCGTGTCACGTATAAAAATTTCAATGTCTGGATTCTTTTGCGCCCAAGAAAAAGTTTGCTCTGGCGTTGCGATTGTTTCGGGTTTCAAAAACTCTTGCTCTATCGCATGGACCTCTAAAAAATCATCCATTGTTGGGGATTTAACAAATTCAAAGCCTTGCATTGTTTACAGTTTAAGTGTAAAATTGCTTTTATGCAAACAAAAATTGACCCAAATACATTGGCAGTTGACCTGCTTGACTTTAATGCCGACATTGCTGGCAACCAAAAATTCGGTCGTGACACTATACATCTTTTTTGTTCCCCGCTGTTTGTCGAAACAATGCGTCTTTTGTTCGACAAAAACATTGCAACAACATCGTGCGGTTCGGGCAAAGAACGCGGAATTCTCCCAGGCATCACTGGGTTGGTTGAAAAATTATCAAGCGAAAACAAGGTTATTGCCAAAGACATAATGATATCCCCTACCGAGTTCCGCATTGGCGCAGAAATCACAGATAAAACCACGTTTGCGGAGTTCGAGGGTAAGTTGCTTTTAATAGCAAACAGGTTTCAATCACAATAGCCGACCAACATTGATATTGTCTTTTGCGCGGTCATCAAGTTCAGGTATTGGGTGCGCCTTGGTCTGGAACCTATAGTCTTTTCCGCCGAACGCTTTTGCTGATTCAACGATAATTTGGTGGCTTGGTGTTGTTTTATAGTCCCCATTGACCTTTGCGTTATAGACAAAGAAGTCCGCATCCTTTGGTAACTCACGCGCATCGGTATAGTCCTCGCGTTTGCTTGTGAGCCAAACTTGTTCGGCAATGACTTTGCGCACGTATTCAATGTTTGATGGTCCAAACTTTAAAAGTTTCGGAAACTCTGGCTTCGGGATTACATCCGCGACGGTTTTCTTTTCATGTTTTTTCAACAAATCTGCAACCAACTTGAGGTGCGAAACCTCCATTTCAAAATGCTCTTTCCAAATTTGTTTTATACCCGAATCGGTTTCGGACTCCATGCAACTGTAGTACAGATAACACTCGGTGTACTCGTGCATAAGCCAATTTTCCAACCACGTACAGGTAGGGTCTTTAAGGGTTTCGTATTGCGACACGTGCATTTCCTCGACCATGCCGATTTCGGCAAACAGTTTGCGACCAATGTCGTTATGGTAGAGGCTCGACACGTTCATATAAAAATTCATTGTTTGTTGCTCTGCCGCCGTGATGATGCCTGCAACCAATTTTGAATACGGGTCCGCGGTTTTTGCATTGAGGTGTCGCTTGATAAAATCATGCGGGTGGCGGTGCTCGTTAATTGTCGGGCGACCTGGCATAACTTCGGTAAGTTTCCCTACAAGTGTTTCCGCCTCGATTCCAAAGTCTTTTTTCAGCAAATTCGCAAACCGATATAGGTGGTCAAAATCCTCCAAAAGCGCCAAGTCCAATGCTTTTTTGTTATCGGGATTCGTTTCATTTTGCGCCAAAATCGCGGTCAACTCAATAGCCAATTGCTCATAACCAATCGTGGTTTCCAAAAAATTTTCATCCAAAGGCTTTAATGCTCCGATGCGTTTTTGTTGCTGCTGCTCTTGGTTTCGAACAAGTGCTATTGCACGTTTCAAATCGGGGTCGTCACAGTTCCGTGCGAACTGGTGCAAAAACCAACAACTCTCGAACTCGGTCCCGTTCATCAAAATTACACGCGTCTTTGTAAACGGAGTAACCGTTTTTTTGTTATAGGACTTTGGGTACATCATTTTGAACGACATGATATTTTCTTCAATGGGTTTGGACTTTTCATTAAATGGGTTCATGGTATTGATTATTGACAAAAAGTTTCGTCACAAACAATGGTTTGAACCCAATCTTTGTATACAGTTTATATGGATAGCCGTCCAACTCGCTTCGACTGTAAATTTGGTTACAGCCCAGCGAGTTTATATACTTCAAAATACAATACGATGACCTAAATGCCTGCGTTTTTCGAAACTCTGGCGGATATGTGTAGGCACAAATATATGCGTAAGGAGTCACACCAGTTTTGTCAAACGAAATCATAACACTCCCGACATCTTCTCCTTTGTATGTCAAGACCAACATTTTGTGAACGTCCAAAATGGTTTCGTCTTTGTCGATAAGGTTTTTTACATACTCAACCCAAGGTTCGCTCTGCCAATCCGAGTACGGATTTTCAACACTTGGTTTGAATCCACGATTTATCATGTCGGCGAACCTTTTAAAATTCGACCTGTTAATAACATCGTAAGAGATATCACCGCTGTCGAAACTCTTGAACCGTTTCAGGAGTGCCCCCACATCCGCCAAGTACAACCACGTATCGTTTGATACCAGTTCATAATTTTTGTTGTTTTCAAAAAACTTTTCTTGAGCACTTGTGTAGGCATAACTCGCAGGTTGTTTGCCTTTTTCCTTAAAGTACCGCTCCATTTTACCGAGGGCTTCCCCCGTCAAAACCCGCATATCTGCAAAGTTAGTATCGGTGCTTTTGTCAAAACCGTTTTCATACGCCACGAATTCTGGGAACTCGGTCTTCGTTTCGATGTTCATGCAATTGTCCGAGTAATGTTTTATTAACTTGCTTTTCACAGGCAAAGTATAACATACTATCCCATGGAAACAAAATCAAAAAAAATTGGCGTCGGTGTCGGCGTGATGATTTTAAATAAACAGGGGCAAGTTCTGTTGGGTCTTAGAAACCCTGACAAGGTAAAGGCCCCAGGCGAACTCCGAGGCGAAGGAACATGGACGATGCCAGGCGGTAAAGTGGATTTTCATGAAACACTTGGCGATGCTGCACGTCGCGAAACCCACGAAGAAACCAATCTCTCCGTAAAAACCCTAACCCTCATAAGCCTGTGTGACGATTTTTCCGAAACCGCACACTATGTGACCGCGGGATTTTTGGCGACAGACATAACTGGTGAACTCAAAACAATGGAGCCCGAAACAATCTTGGAATGGCGTTGGTTCGACCTAGACAATTTGCCAAAAAATATATATGAGCCAAGCAAAAAACTCCTCGAAAATTATCACGCGAAAAAAATTTATTAAAAAACCCACGAAGAAATTCTTGCGTGGGTTTCCGAAAACATTTAAGTCGATTTACATAGGTTGAGGCAAATAATATTCATCTTCCTGTGCCAAACGTTGGAGTTCCATGATTTTACGCAATCCTGCCAAAGCCCCTACTTTCGAGGACTTGTAATATTTTATTATTTCCTCGTCCTTAATTTTTGGATTACAATATCCAGTGTTAATCAATATCGTTGAGCGTCTATTGTCAAAGACTTTCATTCCTTTTTCAATCTCGTCTTTCCAAAACTTACCAAAGGTTTCCTCAAAAGTTTTTTGCGTTTCTTGCCTGTCCTCTTTTTCGATACCTAATGCCTTACCTTTCAAATAAATGTGTTCACCCAAAAACTTCCTTGCACTTTCTCCCCCAGCCATATGAACCCAGTTTGCATTAAATTCTTCCTCAAGTTTTTTTAACTCTTCTAGGTCGCCTCTGAATTTCGCGGTTGCGTAACGCTCGGCGAACTCTGTGTTGTAACCTGTGTAACACATGTGATGGGTTGCCCACCAAGACTTAACCCAACCTGGCGCTTTCCCTCTTTTGCATTGTTCTTCCAAAATTTCTTGCGCTGATTTTTCTGTCATCATTGTATTCCTCCTTTATTTTTATTTAACGTGATTATAGAACAAAACCGCCATATTCTCAATACAGCATTAGTAACCAACATGGTTAATGTTTTTAACCACGCTTTGACATATTAAACCCTGTGTGTTATACTTGTCACATGGATAGGTCGCGGAATTTTAATTTGTATCTAACATTTTTCACGCTGTACAAAACATTGAACATGAGGAAGGCTGCCGATTTGTTGGATTTAAGTTCCCATGCCCTCATAAGCAAAAATATAAAGCAAATGGAGTTCGAGTTGGGTGTGAAACTTTTTGAAACGGGTCAGCATGGTGTGTCACCCACCGCCGAAGCCGACAAATTGTACATGACCGCAAAATCATTATTCGCGGAACTCGAGATGATTGAAAACAATATCAAACAACTCTCTACCCCAAAGGTGGAAACCCAAAGTGACAGCCCAACGAATATCCACCTCGTCATCGCAGGAGGCACGATTGACGGCGAACTATCCCCGCTTAAGGGCGAGATTGTTCCCTTGCAAAAATCGTTAATCAGCGAATACCTAAACGATTACGCCAACCCGCATTTGGATATCTTGGAAACAAAAGTCACACTAAAAGACAGTCGCCATTTGAATAATGACGACCTGTCAAAAATTGTAAAAGCAATTATGCACTCGAAGCACGAAAATATTTTGGTTTCACACGGAATTTATACTATTGCGAACACCGCCAAACACATCAAACGTTATCAAGATAGTCTGGGGAACAAAAAGGTTTTTCTTATTGGTTCGTTTTATCCAATCAAGGGTTCGTCTATGACCGATGCTACGTTTAACTTGGGCTATGCGGTTGCATCTTTTGCGTCGGCAAAGCCAGGTGTCTATATTATCGTTCAAGGCAAAATTTTTGAGCCCAATGATTTCCAAGTGAAACTTTAAAAGTTACCCAACGATTAAAGCAAGATACAAATCACGCCACCCTTGCCGTTGTTGATAACACGTGTGAGGGTTCGTTGCATTTTGCCTTTTGCAAGTGGTGGCATTGACATTGCTTTTTGTTCAATGTCCTCGCGAACGATAGATTCAAGGCTTTTTCCAAAAATCGGTGTTTCCCAAACCGTCTGTGGGTTGTTTTCGTATTCTGATTGAAGAAACTTAAGCATCTCCTCGCTTTGTGCCTGCTCGCCGATAATTGGGGCGACGTGTGAACTCACATCAACCTTGATAAGGTGGATACTCTGACCCGTAGCGCACAATTTCACACCGAAATTTTTACCGCTTTGATACAAGGTTGGCTTTTCCAACTTGAAAGATTCAAACACAGGCGTGACTATGCCGTAACCTGTTTCCTCCATTTGTGTCAGTGCCCCCGCCAGTCGGTCGCAAGTATTTCTGGTCGCCGAAACGGTCGCGACATACGCCAATACATCGGATTCACTGGAAATCACAGTGCCCGTCAACTCGGACAACACGCGAAAGTACAAATCCTCGTGCGGAGTCGCAGCATAGGTGACTATTCCAGAGTCTGGGTTTTTGTCGACAACTTCAAGACCCCGAAAATACGGCGAGGACGAAAACGATTTCTCAATCATAATTTCTTCCATTGTCTTTACCGTTTTTGTCGCCCTGCGAACACCCTCAATTACATGGGTGATAATCGGGTTCGTTGCATCCAGACTTGTTAAGTACTTTGGTATCGTGACGCGGATTTCCTTCACGGGTTTATTTTCAACACTTTGTTCCATGCAAATAAGTACGAAAATCTACACAAAAATATGCTACTTATTTTTTGGCGTATATGATTCGCGCCCACTGCTCTCGCGCAAGTATATATTTATCGGTGTTCCGACAAAATCGACTTGCGACCGCAAAGAGTTTTCCAAGTACCTAACATAGGTCTTTGGAATCTTATCAATTTTGCTTGCAAACAGCGCAAACGTCGGAGGACAAACCGCCACCTGGGTGACGTACTTGATTTTTGAAGGAGATTGTGTCGCAATCGAAAAGTCCATAAACATCTGGTTCAATTTCCCCGTCGTGATTCGTCGCTTTGTGTTTTCAACAACCTTGTCAACCGCCTGCATAATTTCGCTGATTCGCTGACCCGTTTCCGCGCTTGTGAAAACCACTTTAATATACGACATGTGCGCAAGGTCACGGAGCAATTGCTTGTTCCAAGACAAAAACAAACGCTCTTTATCGCCCTTAATTAAATCCCACTTGTTGATAACAACGACCGATGGTTTGCCCTCGTTATGAACAAACGATGCCAAACGAACGTCTTGCTCGCTTATACCTTCGTTTGCGTCAATGACAACAATGGTTACGTCACTTCGTCTGATTGCACCAAAAGCCCTCAACACTGAATAGTGTTCAATAGTTTGTGTTTCGACACTGCGTTTCCGCCTAATCCCCGCAGTATCGGTCAGCACATAACCACGGTTCATATATCGAAACGGAGTATCAATACTATCGCGCGTGGTACCCGCAATATCGGAAACCATAACACGTTTTTCACCCAAGAGTTTGTTCACGATACTGCTCTTGCCCGCGTTTGGTCGCCCAACAATTGCAATTCGCGTCGGCAAATTATCAGCATCCTCATCCGTAATTTTTGCGCTATCGCCAAAAGAGGTCTTAATATGCTCGGTCACCGCATCCAACAGGTCACCAAGTCCGCGTTTTTGGGTACAACTTATGGCAACGGGCTCGCCAATTTTAAGTTGGCAAAATTCGTACATACTGGCTTCACGATTGCTGTTGTCAAGTTTGTTGACCGCCAAAACAATGTTCTTTTTCGACCTCCTCATAATGTTCGCAATATCAATATCGTTTTGCACAGGCCCAGATTCCCCGTCAACCAAAAAAATTATAACATTGGCTAGGTCAATCGCGATGTCAACTTGCTCCCTAATATGTACCGAAAACGCATTTGACACATCAAAATCCACACCCCCAGTATCAACAAGGTCGAACCTAATACCATTCCATTCCACGGGCGCGTAAATTCGGTCGCGCGTGACACCAGACTCGTCATCCGTGATACTTTGGCGCGTCCCCGAAAGCGCGTTAAAAAGCGAACTCTTGCCCACATTAGGGCGCCCGACTATTGCAACTACAGGTGTTTTCATGCTATAGTATACCATGACAAAAAAATTTGACAAGGAACTTTCAAAAATCTTTTTGATTCGCCCAGACGGCAAGATTGTAATCCAAATTCGCTCCGACAACAAAAAGTTGTGTCCCAATTGTTTTGACGCCTCGGCTGGGGGCCTGATTGACCAAGGTGAAACACCTATACAGGGTGCAATGCGTGAGATGCACGAAGAAATCAAAATCAAAACCGACCTAAAACAAATCGGCACAAGTAAATTTTACTGTGAACCCAAAGATTGGCATTGCAAGGTTTACGTTTTTGTCGGCAAAATAGATAAAGACATTGAATGGTTCGACAAGTCAGAGGTAAAGGCGATAGAGTATTTCACGCTTTCCGAAATTTTGGCACGTCTTGCTCTCGAAAAGAAAAACGACAACGTCGAAAATGTCTTTGATACGTCTTTGGTTTCGGCACTTGAATCAAAGGAGATAATTAATGAAATCAACAGAATTATATAAGAAATTAGAAAGTTTTTTTGACCTTGAAACCCCAGAGGATGATTGGGAGTTCAAAAACACAAAGTTTTTAACGCCCAAATTCAGTGCCAAGAAAAACAAAGACATGGGTTTGATGTGCGATAACACCAATGAAATCACCCGTGTTTTTACTGTGACCTTTTTAAATAGTGAAATTATTGAATTTCTTAAAATCAGAAATATCAAGAACGCACTTGTTTTTTGCCACCACCCCATGTGTTGGGATTTGGGGTATCTTAAAAACGGAGGCGAGAAATTCAAAGAACTCTCCGACCCCGAGTACCAGTTTTTGAAAGACAACAAAATTTCTGTCTTTGTCGCACATCACCCACTTGACAATAACAATAGCGAAATCAACGTCAACAAAAGTTTAGCAAATGCAATAGGTCTTGAAATTGTGGAAAATCATATTTGTGATTACGACGGAATCAGTTTGGGCGTTGTGTGCAGAGCAACAAACTTAACGAGCCTTAAAAACAAGTTTGAAAGCGCAATTGGTCACAAAAGCCACCTGCTGGACTTTGGTTGTGGCGAAATTAAAAACGGTTTGGTCGCCATTGTCGGAGGTGGTGGGAACAAAAAAGGTATATATGAAAAACTTGTTTCAAAAGGAATAAACACCTACATCACAGGAATCGTCAACAACGAAACGGGTCATCCCGCATCTGCCGAAGCAATCGAATTCGCCAAAGATAACAAAATCAACATCCTTGCGGGAACACACTATTCCACCGAGAAGTTTGCCCTGATTGATATGGTCGGTTGGTTTCAAAAACTTGGGGTTCCCGCCGAATTTATCCCGCAACAACCAAAGTTCAGCGATTATACATACGGCATTATTACATAGCGAATATGTTTGTGAATTTTGTGATTTTCTACTATCATAGTAGATATGAATTTCTTTCAAATACACGTGCCAATGTGGCAATGGTGGTTGTCACAAGCAATAGGTGCGTTTGCATTGATTTTTGTATTCTTGCAATTTCAGGCAAAAACAAAACAAGGGCAACTATCAATAAATGCTTTTGTTAATATCCTTTTGATTATAAGTAGTGCCTTGATTTTGAACTTTGTAATTACCGCAATAATGGCCGTAGCATTTTTGAAAAACATCGTCTTTGCAAAACTGGCAAAAAAAGAGCAACCAAAAGCATGGCACAAGCACACGGCTTTTTGTATATTTGTATTTTTAAAGATTGTTGCCGTAGCATTTACTTGGTGGCTTGAACCTGACTTATGGACCTGGTTTAATTTAGCGGTTTTATTCACAGCAATATATGTGACCTACATGAAAGCGTACAAAAATATAAATTGGCTAAAAGGCGGGTCGTTTTTAAATAACTCGGTCAAACTTGTTAATGCTGCAATGTTCTTTGATATTTCGGGTCTTTTAAAATCGAGCATGACCCTAAAATCAATAATTATTTTTTATTACAGAAAAAGAAAAGCAAATAAAGAACAACCAGAAAGCATAGACGATTCGGAATGATTTTCGCTATAGCATAAACCACAACACCGCAATGTTATAAACAACAAAAGCCATCCCCCACGCAACCGCGAAATTAATCCACGCGGTCGAGAGCATGAATTTTGTTCCAAACCTACGGCGTATAGCCAAAAGCGCAGGCACACACGGAGTATAAAGCGCAACAAAAACGGCGAAACTTATCATCCCCGCCGTTGTCAAGCCCAATGCCGAAACCCCGAAACCCATAATGGCGGCCAGAATCATTTCTTTTCCTATCAACCCCATTGCGAGGCTCACAATAACCGCCGCACTACCCAGCCCGATTGGCACGAATATCGGTTCAAGAAACCGTGCACCCCTTAGCAACAATCCGAAATACTCCAGAAGGTGTATCACAAATATTACGAAAACCAGCGCGGTTGACACCCTATAAACAAAGTGCGCTATGTCAAAAAAAGTTTGTTTCAAAAAATCCCAAACGCCTATGTTTCTAAGTTTCGGGACAGTTAGTACTTTGTAACCGCCAAGTACAACCCCAACCATAACCGCAAACAGATACAAAAAGACAATCCCGAACAACCCAAAGCCGAGCATCTTGAACACGATATAAACAAACACGGGCAACTTGGCACCACACGGTATGAACGTCATAAAGCGAACAATGGCCTTGTCGTAATCGGCACGGGTCATGTTGTTGGCGGGCTCGGGGCAACCTTGTTTTCCGCACTTGCCTCCGCCGCACGCGGTCACCCCAAGCGTCGTACACCCAAACCCGAGGACAAACCCACTGTTTTGAAACATACTGACAATAGCCAACATCAAGGCTACCATTGGGAGTGTCGAAAAAAACGATGAAAAAACCGCGGCATAAACATCCCAAAGTTCGCCAAAAAACTCGGTCACCTTAATTCATATGAGAGAATTTTTACTTATTATTCTGGTGCGACAAGGTTGCCCATGCGTTCTTGGACTTTTTTGTGTTTTGATTTCGCAAGACGATAGTTTTCAAACCTAACATAAAGTGCCGTTGTAACAAAAATTGTACTAAACGTCCCTGCCACAAGTCCAAAGAAAATCGGTAGTGCGAATTCGCGAATCAATGGCACACCGATGAACGACATTGCCAAAACTGGAACCATTGTTGTGAGCGTCGTCGAAACCGTACGTGCGAATGTTTCTTTGATTGCGCTGTCCACAACTGCTTCTGGTTCAATTTTGGCACCTGAATCACGGAGGACTTTTTCCTTGCGCCTAATTCGGTCGAACAGAACAATCGTGTTGTTAAGCGAATAAACCACCATTGTAATAAGTGCCGCCACGAAACTATAGTTCACCTGAATCCTAAATATTATAACAAGCGCACACACAACCAACGCGTCGTGGATAAGACCAATCATTGCGGCGACACCGCTTGTGAATTTGAATCGGAACAACATATAAATCAAAATCGCGATAAGGGTCACTGCGATAGAGATAAATGTCATCATGATACGCTCGCCCGAAGCGGTGGCGGAAATTTGTTCCGCGTTCCTGATATCAACCGTGCGCCCGTCTGCCCCAATAAGGCGCCTGATTTCATTGCCTGTTTCTTCCATATCCACACCGCCGCGCAACTGGAACATAACGGTCAGACCAAGACCCGTTTCGGTCGCCTCAGGCATACGGATTTCAAAAGAAATATTGTTTTCACGCAAATATCTCTCCACCGCCTCGCGCGCATCATAACGGTCCTGCCTTGCATCGTCGCCCGTAAAGTTTGTGGCTTCGACAACACCACCACCCGTGAACTCAAGCCCCAAATTAAAACCAACAGATGGTATAGACAACAAAATAAGACCGATGAAAATAATAACAAGAGGCGCAATAGCATACCATTTGCCCTTGGCGGCGATTTTTGTTTCAGGACTATGGAACTTTGCCCACATCTTGTCGTTTTTGTCCATTAAATCTTTGTAAACTACTTTTGGGTTTTTCATTTGCTACCCCCAAGGTTCAATTTTCGTTTGACTGTCGGCTTTGGTGTTTCAGAAACCGTGCCAGTTTCGGCAATGTACGGATTTGTGTTCACAAGGCGCAAACGCTTTGGGTTGTTCGGGTTAATGCGAAGGTAAAGTTTCGCAAACGACCTCGTAAGAACCAAAGAGCAATACATCGAAATAATAACACCAAGCATAAGTGTTATAGCAAAACCTTGTATCGGACCCGTTCCTAAGAAAAACAACACGGTGGCACCGACTATTGTCGTGATGTTCGCGTCGAAAATCGTCCAGAGGGATTTTCTAAAACCATTTTGCACCGACACGGACATACGCTTGCCACTTCGATATTCGTCTTTCATAGCCTCGAAAATAATAATGTTCGCATCCACCGCCATGGCAAGGGATATTATAATCCCCGCAATACCAGGCAGGGTCAATTGCACCGCAGGCACAATCGCAAGTGCACCCATAAACAAAACCATGTAAATAATCAGCGACAAGTTGGACAAAAGCCCAAGGTCACCGTATCTAAAGAACATAAACAAGAACATGAAAACAATCCCTACGATGAGGGCAATCAAACTCCCTGTAAGTGCACCTTCCCCGAGGGTTTGGGGGATATTGCTTGTTTCCGAAATCTGTAATCTGACCTCGAAAAGACCCGATTCAATTTGCAGTTGGAAATCCTCGGCACAACGACGTGTTGCAGGCGCACCCGAACCATCCCTATGACCGCCAAGCGTTATAAAAGTCGTATTGTTTGCACCCGCAGCGGTGTCTTGGACGTTGATTGGTCGCCATTGTTGCCCATTCCGATATATATAGGTCGTACCGCCTTGACCAACTTGTTGAATCATGTTTCTAAAGTTCCGACCGCCCTCGTTTGTAAATGTAAGCAAAACACCCCATTCAAAATTTGCACCTTGGTGTATAGCAACAGAACTTATATCCGCGGCAACTACGTGTATATCGGTTGGGCTTAGCCTAAAGTCCAAAGTCGCGGGGTCACCGATTGCGGCAAAAATCTCATCCGCCTCGTCAAGACCTGGAACCTCTACACGTATTCTTGCATTTCGTCCCTCGCCTTGGATTTGAACCGTTGCTTCTACAAACCCTGCACTGTTAAGTGCGTTTTCCAAACGTGTTCTTGTCGCACGGACAGCCGTTTCATCGGGGTGCGGGTCACCTGGGTTCTGGGGCTCGACATCAAACACAGCCAAAATTCCACCCACAAGGTCAATCCCCATGCGCGATTCAATTGCACCTGCGAAACCGTTAAAGCGTGTGGTTGTAAAAGGAACTCTGAAGTTGACAAAAATCATTGCTACCCCAACTGCGGTCAGCAACCCAATTACACAGAACTTAATTATCGCCCCTCTTTTTGTCATCATTCACCAATACAGACTAAAGCATATACCAACGCATTGCCCAAGTCAATATGATTATTGACAACTTGAAAAATTAAAGTTCTCCAAGATTTTTTGCTTCTTCGTTAATTTCATCTTGCAGTTTTGCATGGTCAGGAAATCCTGCCTCTTCAAATCCACTGTTATTAGAGTTAGGTTCAAAACCCGACCATACTCCGCCGCTGACATAGTTGTTCGCCAAGTTGCCCATTGCTTCTTCCTGAGCGCGTTTCCAAATATCCTGACCGTCCATTCCCATTCCGTTTTCCAAGCACATAATAAACCTCTCTTTTCTTTAAATTTTGACACAATCATTATTACACAAAAGTTCGGGTTTGTCAATATAAAAACCACCCTTTAACTCTCCGCCTGCGATAACGATGTTTTTGCTATAGTCTGGCTTCCCCAACAACCCTGTTGCTTTTCCCTTTTCAAAAATATCGTTTATACCATGCCCGTTTTTCTTAAGTTCATCATCCAAGTGCCACAACTCCCACGGCCAGCGAAATTGCCACCAATCAATGTCTGCCCGACAACTGGTTTCTCTACAATCCGAGGTCAACTTGACACTTGTGTTCGGATGTTTTTTATTAAACTCCTCGAGTCGGTCGACAAGGTAACGCAACTCACCCATTTTTGACGAGGTCAAAAGTTTAACCTCGACATTTTGTGTTTTCATAAATTGTTTAAGTTTCATATAATCAGGCTCGTTTGATTCGCGCAAATCATCTATTGTTATTGTAACAACAAGGTCGTCACCAAATTTTTCACGGAGCAATTCAATCTTTGCATCTTCACGAAACAATCTGCCACTTGTGTGAATTTCAAACTGGTCAAACATTTTGCGGTGTTTTTGCACCGAGTCTGTGATTGTTTCAAAAGTTTCAATTGGATAAAGGCTTGGCTCCCCGTTGCCCGAGATTACAAAACGGTTAAAGGAATAGCCCAGTTTTTCAAAATCAAAAAGGTGTTTTGGCAACAAGTCCAATCTATCATCCTCGGACACAAAGTTGGTGTGCGACTTTGCATTACAATGCCTGCAAGCCTTATCGCACTCATATGAACCCAACACAAGTGATAATTGTTTTAACCTCATTAGTCACCACTATAACATAGTTTTTCATAAATTACAATATGTTTAACGGAGTTTGTACCGCCCTCGTAACACCATTTAGAAAAAACAAAGTCGACCTCGCCGCTTTGACAAAATTGTTGGATTTTCAAATTGACAATCGTGTCGATGCCCTCTGTGTCTTAGGCACAACAGGTGAAGCCACAACTCTTTCTTTCGACGAAAAAATTATGATAGCAAAGTTTTGCCTCGCCCGTGTTGGCGGACACATCCCGATTATCTTTGGTATCGGTGGCAACAACCCAACCGAGATTACCAAACTTGGTCTTGCACTTAAGGACATAGCAAGTACTGACAAAGAATTTCAGATATCTGTTATGCTTACCCCGCCTTATTACAACAAATGCACCCAAGCCGCCGCCGTCAAATATTTCCACCAAATCGCCGATGATATTGGGCTCCCCATGATTGTTTACAATGTACCAGGGCGTGCAGGTATGAATTTGGAACCTGCTACCCTAAAAAAAATAGCAACCCACCCACTGGTTGTTGGTATTAAAGAAGCCAGTGGCTCTATGTCACAAATAATAGACGTCGTAAATTCATGCCCCGACATTTCGGTCTATTGCGGAGATGATGCGCTTAGCCTCCCTTGCTATGCCGTTGGATGTCGAGGCGTTATATCGGTTGCATCAAACATACGTCCTGTTGAAACAAGAGAAATTTGGCGAACACACGATGCGGAATTGTTTATGTCGGAACTCCCGATATACCGCGCCTTGTTTTGCGAGGTCAACCCAGGTCCAATAAAGTACGCTTTGTCACTTAAAAAATTGTGCAGCCCAGAAGTCCGCCCCCCATTGACTATTTTGTCGAAACAAAGTATACTGCAACATGGCTTTCGTAAGTTTTTCGTCCCAACAAGTGGTTAAAAACACTACTCAAATCAGCAACACCTTTATCGAGGAATATTTTCACGAGAGCGGGGATAGCATCCGCGTTTATTTGTATGGTCTATATATGTGCGGTTCGGCAAACAGATACGACAATACCCTTGAACACTTTGCGCAAAAACTTTTAATGTCAACCGATGATATAAAACAAATCTTTATATATTGGAGTGGTTTGGGACTCGTCAATATATTGTCGTCAGAGCCTTTCATTATTGAATACCTGCCCGTAAAAACAGGGATGACAAAAATCAAAAAGTATTCTGAAAACAAGTACGCGGATTTTAACTCCGCAATGAACGCCGTCATAACAGGTCGCATGATTACCCCAAAAGAATATCACGAATATTACGGATTTATCGAATCAAAACACTTTGAACCCGAAGCCCTCATAATGGTTGCGAAATATTGTGTTGGTTTAAAAGGCGCAGATATTTCTTATGGGTATATTTTAACCGTCGCTGGCAACTGGGCAATCAAGGGTATCCGCACCGTCGAGGCGGTCGAAGAAAAATTAAAAGACCAAACTGACCAATCTAACGTTATTACGGCGGTTTTGAAAAACCTTGGTTCAAAACGAATTGCAGAACCTGGAGATTTTGAACTTTTGGCAAAGTGGCTCGATATGGGTTACTCTGCTTCTGTTATTGAAAAGGTCGCAAAGTCGGTTCGCGGGAGCATCCAAAAACTCGACACCGCAATAATGAAGTATTTTGAACACAAATTGTTTGAACAAACCGAAATCGATAACTTTCAAAAGACCTCAAAAGACCTTGTTACCTTTGCGCGTGAACTTAATAAAAAAATCGGTGTTTATTACGAAATGGTTGACCCAATTGTGACCGAGTACATAATTCCGTGGACAACACTCGGGTTCGACCGTGAAACCCTTTTGTATATCGCGGGTCATTGTTTTAAGACCTCGCGCCGAACCCTTGCCGATATGGACAATCTTATCCAAAAGTTCTACAAACAAGGAATCACAACTATCAAAGCAATCCACGATATGTTGAATGAACACCTTGCGGTTGACGGGGCAATTAAAAAGTTGCTTGAATCCCTCGACCTATCCCGCGGAGTCGCACACATTGACCGCGACTTTTACGGGACTTGGACGAACGAGTGGAATTTTACAACCGACATTATCGACCATGTTGCGACACTCGCAAAAGGTAAAACTTCCCCTATGGCGTATATGAATAAAATCTTGGCAAGTTATCGAGAGAAAAAAATTACAACCCTCGAATCCGCAAAAAAGGACAACTATGCCCCGCCGACCCTGACCGTAAAGCAAAACTATACAAAACACAATTATACAGACGAGCAATATAAAAGTTTGTTTAAATCTTTGGATGAGGTAAAATATTGATATGAACTATACAACCGAACACGCAAAACGCGACGCAGAATTTTTTAAGGCATTTGCAAAGGACCGAACTTTGGACCGCGCGACGTGGAACAAAAAAAATCCAATCAAAGCAACCAAAGACTCCACCGTCAAAGGCTTCACCGATGTACCTCGGGATTTTACCAATGTTGTTTCACCGTCCCCACTTCATAAAAAACTGTACACGGCTCTTTCAGGCTTTTGCAAAAAGTTCCCCAACCAACAACCGCCCAACCTTTTTTTATCAGGGAGTACAGGGGCTGGGAAAACCTACACCGCCAAGGTCGTCGCCAACATTTTGTTAGACCGCGGATTTGATGTGCACTTTACAACCGCGTTTGGCATGGTTAATGACTTTCAAAAATATGTGACAAGTTTCGGGCGCGACAACCACCTAATTGATAACCTCCTTGAGTGCGACATTTTGGTTATCGACGACCTTGGCGCCGAGCCAACAATCCGTAACGTCACAATGGAACACATCTATAATGTTATTAATGAACGCTTGTCAGGTAACAAACCGTTTATAATTACGTCGAACCTAAACCCAAAACAAATTGACGAGTGCTATGGTCAACGTATTGCAAGCCGTATCCTCGGGAACACGACAACAAGTATCGAACTTGTTGGCATAGATTTGCGCTTAGAAAAAACTACTTAATAAAAACACGGTTTGGGTTGCTAACTCGGTTGTTTCACCAAGTATGCGCTCTGCCCACTCGGTGATTCTTGGCAACCAAACCGTAAACATCAAAATTGCAAAAACAATATTCAAAACAAATCCAACCGCCATTCCAATCAGCATCGCCCTGGAACGTTTTGGAAATCTGTCGCGCCACAGTAAAACCAAAATAAGTGTAATAATCCAGGAAAACGCTGTAAGCAAAAACCCTACGAACCCCCAGAGAAATCCACCCCTATCAATGGGACTCACATGGGTATGGCGTGCGTCTTGACCTTGGAACGGATTCGGCCCGCCAACCTGACTTTGTTCAAACACTTGGTCATCTTTTGAAACGCGTGTTCCGCAAATGGAACAAAAGGTTGCCCCTCCGTCCAATGTTTTTCCGCAACGACTGCAATACATACCAAAAGTATATGCCCTAAGCCTTCAATAGTCAACGAAACAATTGAAGAAGCCACGACATTTGTTTAAGTTCCAAACGGAGTTGCTTCCAATTCGGCAGTATCGTCCCAACAATCGCCCAAAAGTTTTTTGTATGGTTAAACTCCAAAAGGTGACAGAACTCGTGCACAATTATATAGTCCACCAATTTTGGTTTTAACATAACCACGCGCCAGTTAATCGCGATATCTCCATTAAGCATACAAACACCCCATCGTGTCTTATTATTGTTCATCGTAATGTCACCGCACTTTAGTTTTAGAACACCAGAAAAATACGCGCACCGCTCTGCAATGATATCCTTGGCACTGTCCTTTAGATATTTTTCCACGCGTTTAAGAATTTTTTCCTGCGGAATTTTTGCGGGAATCAAAAGAGCCGAATCCTCGCGCGTTATTGTTTTTATTTTTGTCGACACCACGGGGACAAGTTCCGCACCAAGATACAAAAACGTATTATAAGACGCAGCGTTTTTTGATATATAGTTGTTTGCCAAAACCGCAGCCTTTCTTTGCGCAATCCAGTCGCCACGGCTTTTGATAAAATCAAAAATTCGCCTATCGGGCATGTCCAAAGGGGCTTTAACAATCAACTCTCCATTAGGGTCAACGTGTATCGACAAAGTGCTTCTTTTCATTCTGTAAATGTTTGCTGGATTTACCATAATTAAAAGTAATTCAATTGCATTGACTTGTGCAAGCAACTTTTGGTATTCTTTATACATGAAAGGTGATTACCTTAGAGGAAATGTTGAAACTATACTCTTAAAGTGCTTGCAAGAGCACGAGGAATTGTATGGTGGTGAAATCACAGATATCATATATACGGCTTCCGAGGGTACCTATAAGTTAAAGCGCCCCACAATGTATTCCGCGCTTAAAAGGCTTCAGGATAAAAAATTGGTTTCAGTCAGACGCGAGGACAGCCCTATAGGCGGAACCCGAAATTATTATGCCCTAACAAAACAAGGTCACGAATATTTGTCGGGCGGAAAGTTTGACTGGGTTTATTCCAAGTTGCTGATTGACAACCTTATTTTGAACAAGCGTTCAAAGTCCAGCGGTCTTGGCGAGGACGAGGAAGAAACCACCGTCACAACAACGACTACTACGATAACAACAACAGAGGAAGAAACACCGCTTATTGTCCCTGCCCCAGACCAAGTGTACATTGAACCCCTAGCACCTATAGAGCCCCCAATCATTAACGAGCCACAACTGTTGCCAATCGCAGAAGTCGAAGCCGATAAAGTAGAAGAATTCACAAGTGTTCTTGCAGGACACGTTGAAGAATTACAAGGCGGTTTAGAACCAGTTACTTTGGACCTCGACCGCGACGGCAATGTCCAGGTCACAAGCCAACTTGGTGTCGACCTTGACAAACTTGACCCGCTGTATGTTCACGACGGGTCGCTCCTTTTAAAACCTTTTGTAAAACACGCGGCTAATGAAAGAACTGGCAAGTTCGTACTCTATCACCGATTAAAATTTGTATGCGCGATTTTGGTGAGTATCTTTTTGGTCACAGCCACCGCCCTATTTTGGGCATTATTCAAAGACGAATACACCACGGCGGAAATCAACATCTTGGTCATCGGGCTTGTCTGTGTTGGTGTGTATCTTGCAGTAAACGTTTTGTTCTTTGTACTCTACCCCCGATACAAAACGATTATTACAAACAAACTCCAAGGTATAATTCGGCGTGCGGTATTGTCCGCCTGTGTTGCCGTTTCGGCTATATCAATAAATGTCATTTTGGGTCTGTCAACAATTAATGCCGAGGACTTTGTTGTATTCTGTATCGTACCCGCTATTATCGGCTCTATGTTTTTATTAGAAGGTCTTGCAATTTTTGCTCTTAAAAAAAGGGCAATATTCTTAACGTGAGGCACGCATGGAAGAATTAAAAACCGAGAAACTCTGTAAACGTATTAAAGACTTCTGGCTTGAAGGTGTAGATATCACCGTGCATTCGGGCGAGATTTTTTTGGTTGCGGGAATTGAAGACAGCGGTAACGACATGTTTATAAAAACCCTGCAAAGAATCTGCCGCCCTACCGACGGGAAAGCCAAACTTTGTCGGAGCAAGGTTGGTTCGGTTGTTTTCGACCAAAATTTTTACAAAAACAAAACCGTTATTCAGACCCTTAAAATGTCAGCGAGGTTAAACGGCCGCACCGTGACAAAAGGTATGATACGAAACACGCTTAACTTGGTTGGCCTGTTGGGCAAATGCAAATACAAAATCAAAGACCTAACCCAAAACCGTATCACACGTTTAAAAATCGCATGCGCAATCGTCGGCAGACCAAAGGTTCTTATCCTCGACCGCCCATTTGAACACCTCGATTCATACGAGTCCCGAATTATCCGCGTAATCTTAAAAACTATGGCAGACAAAATGGATACCGCAATTGTTTTAACCGCGCGTGACTTTGGGGGCGTAGAAGAAATTTTTGATACCACCGCAATCATCGACCGAGGAACCCTTGTTATGACCGAGTCCTATAACAATATCGCGCGCATTTACGCAAAGTTTTCTAAAACGTGCATCGTTACGCCAGAGCCAAACCTTGCGGCAAAGTTGATTACAGAAAAATTTACTGTTAAAGCAAATTTGTTTAATCAAAACGAGGTTGTCATAAACACCCACCCAGATAACGCACAAAAAGTTTATGATTACTTAAAGAAAAAAGGTGTAAACATATCCGCGGTTACAAGGGTCAATAAATCCATTGCCCCGCTGTTTCATGAGTTAAGACTCCACCGTGTCGAGGCAATCAAGCCAAATGCCGAGCAAGGTCCTGCTGACCCGCTTGTTGAAAAACCTGAGCCCGAGAAACCAAAAGAAGAACCTAAGTCACCTGACAAAAAACCAAACAGCAAACCCGACGGTGCAACGGAATCCAAAGGCGGTGCAAAATGATACTACACGAATTTTTGCGCCTAATATCTTTGCGCCCCGTATTGTTTACCGTTGTATTTGCTGTCCCGCTTATAATCTTGGTTTCCCTTGTTCCAGGAATTCGCCAGCCCGTGTCTTTGGCAACAAACCCTGCGGCAATCAACGCAAAAATTGATGCCCTACCAAATGCAATCAGAGGCCTAACCCAAGTCGGTGACGAAGCCACATATGCGCAACTATTGGATGCTTGGGTCGCTTTTGCTGGACAAACCGATGACATGCACGGCGACCACACGGGCGTGTACTCTGCGTTCTATCATGCCGACATTGGAACGCACGAACTCCGTACAATTATGATTAACGCATACCGAGATGCCCATTATTCGTTCATGGAATTTTTCGAGTTATACCAAAGATACATCCAAGACTTCCCCACTGTTTTTATACCACACGGTAGGTTTCATGCTTTTACCGAGGGTATAGAGCGTATACATCACTATTTCACATGGTGCGAATCAAGGCAAAGTTATGGACCGTTCGACCCGCATTGGCAAAACTTTCAAGGGGTTCCACAACTCAACAACATTCGCCATGGAATTAACACGGTTCGCCGCCAAGTCCCGTTCCGAACCATTCTGGCAAACAGCCGTTCAATGCAACTCACAACCGCCCAAGGTAACTCTTTGCTGGAGAGGCTGAACCAACTTAATGCCCAACGCCAGACACACGCCCACAACATGACCAATTTCGTTGATTTCTCCCACACGGTTTATAACTATATGGTTTGGAGGATAAACGAATACGCCGCCCAAAACGCCGATTTTTCGACCTCGGGTTTTTACGGATTCGATACAATTACAAGGAGTCTTGATGAACAAAATTTTGTCCGTGCAAGGTGGCTTATCGAAAACAACGAAATTGGGTTGAACTTTGGTTACCCACCAGGGGGTCTTGGTTTCGCCACAACGTTCACCATAATGCACGAAAGAACTGGAACAACGGTTGCCGACTTTGTCCATGACGCAAACGAAATCATCACCATAGCAATGTTGTTCTTTGTTATATTGCTCACGACCTATTCGATATTCAAAGACATAAACGACAAAACCATTTTGGGTGCCGTAGCCTCAAGACACGGTCGCCGAACAATCATTTTGACAAAAATCGCCGCCTGCGTAACGGTTTCGGCGTTTGTGCTCGCAATATTTTGGGTGATATTTTTTATCTTGGGAGGTCTGCTAATCGGTTCCATGATGTACCCGCCAACAATCTTGGTCGTAATCGGGACAGGTGTTTTCCCCGTAACCGCGAGCATCTACCTCTTGGTCACATTTTTGCTTACCATGGTTCAAATGATAGCCGTTATATCTCTCACCGCTTTCCTATCCGTAGTTGTAAAACAAAATCAATACCTCCTCTATGCTCCGCCTGCGTTTTTGGCGACCGTCATAATTCTGCTTGGCGTTTTCATGGCACCGTTCTCTCTGTTCGGAATTTTGATGTATCCGCTGCTTATTACATCATAATTCCGAA
>Ga0209755_10000852_pt1 | contig 52229 bp, 32 predicted proteins | sample TergutCo191P1_FD_187301 | JGI IMG/M metagenome (GOLD analysis project Ga0209755, IMG submission 187301) | Cornitermes sp. P1 segment gut microbial communities from Petit-Saut dam, French Guiana - Co191P1 (SPAdes) (version 2) | ecosystem: Host-associated > Arthropoda: Insects > Digestive system...
GTCATACTCGGCCGCGACATCGTCATCAACGACACGGCGAACTGGCGGGAGTGGGGGAGCAATCCGCCTGCCGTGAACTGGACGGTGATAGGTACGGATTGTGCCGCTAAGGCGGGTACGGATGAAAACAGGTTCCACGGGACCTTTGACGGCAACGGCCATACGATAAGCGGGCTTTACATCAAAAACAAGGGGGCTGACCAGGGCCTGTTTGGTGTTATAGGCTGGCATGGAACGGTGAAGAGGCTCAGCGTAACCGCGTCGTACATAGACGGCGGAGATGCGGTTGGCATACTTGCCGGCGCCAACGCCGGTACGGTTACGGAGTGTTATATATACGGCATTGTGAAAGGGGACAGTGTTGTTGGCGGCCTTGCGGGAATTAACGACGGTACGATAAAGAATAGTTCCGCGGCGGGCAGCGTAAAGGGGCTGGTAAATGTTGGCGGTCTTGTGGGTATGGGCAGGGCGGGCATCGAGACAGGCAGCCATTCGTCGGCCGAGGTGTTTGGCGACAGTATTGTTGGCGGGTTTATAGGGGTTAACTGCGGCGGGTTGACGGCAGGCAATTTTTCCACAGGTAAAGTGACTGCAAGGGTGGGCGCCGGCGGATTCGCGGGGCGCGTTAACGCCCACGTTATGCGCGGCAATTATTACGATAAGGACGCAAGCGGCCAAAACGACGCCGGCAAGGGCGAGGGCAAAACCACGGCGCAGATGCGAAGCGGCAAATTCGTGAACAGCCTGAATTCATTTGCGGGCCTTGCATCCGCAAACCAGTGGGCCCGTTCAAAAAAAGGGTACCCTGTTTTAAGCGGCAAGGCCGCGGAGTTACCCGATATCAGGCAATTTTTTGCCGGCGGTAACGGCAGCGCCGGCACCCCCTACATCATACGTACAAAAAAGCAGATGGAAAAATTTTCGGACCTTGTGAATTTAGGCGTGGATTTCACCGGCAAGCACATTAAGCTTGCGCAGAACATAGTTCTTAACGATACCGCGAACTGGCGGAACTGGGCGTCTGAGCCGCCACCTAATGTTTGGTCTCCGGCGGGAAGCCTGCATAAACCGTTTAATGGAACCTTTGACGGTGGCGGACATACGGTAAGCGGCATTTATATCAGCGGCCCGGACATCTATTTTGCCGGGTTGTTTGGGAGCATATCCTCCGTTGCCGCGATAAAGAACGCCGGCGTGACCGCGTCGTATATAAGTGGTTACTGCGATGTAGGCGGCATTGTTGGCGATAACTCCTCCGGCGGATCGGTAACAGACAGCTACTCCACGGCTACGGTGTCGGGGTTGTTCGGTATAGGCGGGCTTGTGGGGGTGAGCCGCGGTATCATAAACAGGTGCTACGCGGCCGGCGCGGTGTCCGGCGGCCTTCGCATTGGCGGGCTTGTGGGGGAACACAGTACAAACGGCGTGATAAGCAACAGCTACTCAACCGGCACGGTAGCGGGAGACAGTATCATAGGCGGCCTTGTGGGCATCCAGCGCTCAAAAACCCAAATAAAAAACAGCTATACCCTCAGCGCGGTATCGGGCGGCGATTACGCCGGCGGGCTTATGGGGTGGTATGGCGGGTGCTGCAGCTCCTCCGACTGCATCGGCGAGGTGAACAGCAGCTTTTTTGTGAGGCGCGCGGGCGGCATAAAAAGCGGCTGCCACGATGAGTTCGGCATAGACGCGGAACTGCTGAAGCAGCCCCAAACGTTATCCGGCTGGGGTTTGGGCAGGATATGGGATATTGACAGCGCGGTAAACGGCGGCTATCCGTACCTGCTCGATCAATCATCCGCGTTAAGCAGGGCCGCGTGGGAAAAGCATCGCAAAGTTACGGACTGGTATACTAAAGGCGGCGGCAGGGAGTTTTTCAGCATCTCCACTGCTGAGGAACTCTCGGCGCTGTCGGCAATCGTCAACGGGACGTTAGTGGATGACGGCATCCCCAAATACGACTTCAGCGGCAAGACAATAAAACTTGCCGGCAATATAGATTTGTCGCAATACGATAACTGGGTGCCGATAGGGAGTTATGACAAATATTGCCGCGAAAACCGCAATGAATTTCGCGGCACGTTTGACGGCGGCGGGTATGTTATAAGCAATCTCACCATAAACAGAGAGAAAAGCCGTAACAATGGCCTGTTCGGTTATATCGCCGGAGGGAGCGTAAAGAACCTTGGGGTAGAAAACGTAAACATCCGCGCCGGTGAAGGGGCCGGCGGCATTGCGGGGCTTATCGGCGGCAGCGCAGCCATCGTCAACTGCTATACCGCCGGAAAGGTTGACGGCCAGGAAATTGTTGGCGGTATCGCGGGGTATGTCGATGAAAACAGCGGCATAACCAACTGCTATTCTACCGCCGCGGTTAGCGCTTCGGACGGTTCCGCCGGCGGTTTGGCGGGGATGGTGGACAGGGGTTTCGTCTCCAACAGTTATTCCGCCGGCTCTGTTAGCGGCAAATGGGAAGCTATCGGCGGCTTAGTGGGAATGACTGAGTTCGGAGTCGCTATAACCGGGAGTTACTCAATCGCAGCGGTTAGCGGTACGGAAAATACGGCGGACGGTATAGGCGGCTTGATAGGGCGCTCTGAAATCGGAGTCATGGCATCAAAATTCGCATACCGTGTGTCCGATTGCGCAGCGCTTTCGCCGGAAATATCTGGGGGGCGGCGTATGCGTGTTGGGCGTGTGGCCGGTTCCATAGAGAACGACCGCGGTGAAACCATCTATTCAAACAACGTCGCTTTTGCCGGAATGAAAAACGGTAACGGCAATACCGGCTGGCCAAACAGGAACGCGGGCAGTAAGAACGGCGCCGACATAACGTTTGCCGATATTATGGCCGATTCAACGATTGGCGGGCGCTTTACCGAAGAGAATGGGTGGACGCTCTCGAAGGGCAAACTCCCCGGCCTGCGCGGAAAGGCTGTGGAGGTGCCGGAATATATCCGCGGGCTGTCTGTCATATTGCCTGAGTACGCGTCGGCGGTCAAGGGGGGAGAACGGCAGTTTAACGCGGTTATAGGGGGCAAGGCCGGAAATGATGCCGTAAGATGGATGGTGTCCGGCAACACATCAAAGTCTACTATGATTTCAGATGACGGCAAGCTTACCGCAGGGGCCGATGAAAGCGCTAAATTTATTACCGTACACGCAAAATCAAAGACGGACAGCACGCTGTCGCCCGCGGCATACGTACTGATTAATGAAGTTCCCGATACCCGCTGGTACTCCAAAAATCCCGAAGCGAAGAGTTTCACCATATCCACCGCTAACGAATTGATGGGGCTGGCTGAAATTGTCAACGGGACATGGGGCGGGAAACCCGCGAGGGACAGTTTTGGCGGCAAGACTATAAAAATGAGTAAGGATATTTATTTGTCGCAGGATGATAGCTGGGTACCCATCGGGAATTACGGCGCGGACACCCTTAACGTATTTAGCGGTACGTTTAACGGTGGCGGGTTTGTCATACACAATCTGGCCATCAACAGCGCCGGTAACGAAGTTAAGGACGGTTATCTGCACAGGCGGGAGATCTACGGCCTCCCTGTCTATTCCAAATATATAGGATTGTTTGGCCGCATTGTTTGCGGCAGGGTAGAGAACCTTGGGCTCGCGGGCGTGAATGTTATTGGGAGCGCTCAGGTAGGCGGAATTGCGGGAGAGATTAGCGACGGCAGCAGCGTTGTTTCATGTTATACCGCCGGTGTTATCGGCGGCCCTGATGATTACGAGTTCATCCATTATGATATGGGCATTTTCGTTGGCGGTATTGTGGGGATGGTTTACAAAAACAGCGCTGTGGCAAGTTCCTATTCCTCCTGTAAAGTAACAGGCGTCACTGAGGTTGGAGGTATTGCGGGATATGTTTCCCGCGGCAGCAGTATTTCCGGCTGCTACTCTACAGGCGTTATAGATAATGATTACGATGGCGTTGGCGGTATCGCCGGGACGCTTGCCCAAAACAGCAGCGTTACAGGGTGTTACTTCACCGGCAGTATCAGCGGCGGCGGTGGCGTGGCTGCCGCCGTCTTTGACAGCAGCAGGATAGCCAACAGCGCCGCGCTCTATTCCATGAGGAATAGGCCGTCATCGTGGCGCGTGGCCGCCAGCGTTGGCAAGAGCTCTACGCTCGAAAACAACGTTGCTTACTACATCGAAATAGAAGACAAGTACCGTGTTACCAGAGTGCCAGCAAAGAAAAAAGGCGCGGGTACCAGATACGGCGCCGACATAACCGCGGCCCGGATAAAGGCCGATGGCACGATAGGCGGGCGGTTTACGGCCAAAAACGGGTGGACGGTGAAAAACGGCAGGCTCCCCGGATTAGGCGGCAAAACGGTGGAGATACCGAAACATTTGCAGGCCGATATACCGGAGATGGACCGCCTGCGGATGAGGATACCGGAAAGCGCCTGGAGTTATCTGACCGAGGCTGGCGTTGATAACGGCGATGATGACGATGATGACTATGATCACGATTGTTACGATTAGAACACGGGGCCAAAGATAAAGCTATGAAATACAGACCTGTTATTACACTCCTCGCCGCAGCGTTTCTGCTGCCCCTCATCATTGGGGGATCAGGGTGCGTTGGCCCCAAAACGGCCGGGACTGCCGCGGCGGGCGATGGCGTGCCGGCTCCCGCCGTTTCGGTTCCCATACTGCCCGGCCCCGACAACGGCATGTGGGTTATGTTTTACGACAGTAAGACGGGGCTGCGGGGCTTTGAGGACGAAACCGGCGCGGTGAGGATTGAACCGAGGTTTTCCGAAGTCGGTTCGACGGAATTTTACCATATCGTCGCGGTCATAGAGCCGCATGGCGGCGAGTGGGACCACTACTACCTTACAAAGAGCGGAAGAATTGTCGGCAGGGACAGTCTGTACATCGTCGGTTTAATGCTCCCCGGCGAAGACTACAGGGGTTTTATCCGGTTCAGAGACGATGAAACAAAATTAGTAGGAATGTTTGACAGATTCGGCAACGTGGCTATTCCGGCCGAGTATAACGCGTTGAAGACGGCGGGGGACGGCTTTGTCACCGCGCTTAAGGGCGCTGCGTGGGAACCTCAGTACATCGACCTCGGCGACTACGATTTTGTGGGCGGCAAACATCTGCTTATCGACACGCTGAACAACGTTTTGATAGAAGATTTCCCTGATTACGACAACATGAAGTCCGCCATTGAATTATCCACAATTGAAAAAACCGAAACACCCCACCCCGACACCGTGTCGCGCGTTTCGTTCCCGGCGGCGAACGGCGGTTTTTACTCGTTTGTCAACCACGAAAAAAAGTTTGGGCACTGGCTTGTGAACGATCTGCTCGCCGGTGAGCTGACGCCTGAAAAACTGACGGAGGCCGCGCACGACAGCATTTCGTGTTTCGCGGAGCCCAAAGACGGCCGGCGCTGCGAGTTCTACAGCTGGAAAAGCGGGCGGCGGGAGCTTATCGGCAAAGCCTTCGATATTCTTAAAAACGATCTGATTGCGCTGTCGGACCCAACGCGCGAACACACTATTTCCTTCCTTATGCTGTCTCGCCGCGTTGGGCCGGAAGGCTCTTGGAAATATGATGACGACGCCTTCCGCGCCTCGTTCGTCGATCTCCCGACGTTCACTATAAGGCTCTTCCTCAATACTGCGAACGGCCCGTCTAGCAGCAGATATAACGAATACGAATTTTCATGGATGGACGGCGGGTACAAGCTGTGCGGTGTTCAGATAAGGGACAACGACCTCTTTATCTTAGCGCGCCCCGGCGGCAGGGAAGGGGAGTGATATTAATGAAAACACCGGCGCTTGCGGCAATCGCGCGGCACCCGCTCCTCGCCGCCGCGTTCATAATCGCGTTTGGCCTTTGCGGTACTGCCCGCGCGTGCGAGAGGTGCCTTCGCGAGCCGACGGCCTTTCAGTCGGTTGGCCTGTACAGCGATGTGATACGTCTGGGCGGCGTATCGGCGGATATCTATTACAACAGGGGCAGCGAGTTTTTCAATATTGCGGCCGATGGCTACGAAGACTACGGGCTCTCTTCGGCCAAAGAAGCGCGCAGCCGGGCGCTCGCCGACCTGAACGAGGCGGTGCGGTTAAGCGCCGGCGACAGGGAATACGACGGCGGGAAACGTTTTTTTAAGATGAGGGGCGATATCCACATGCTCGCGTCGAATTTCGATCTTGCGGCTGCCGATTATTCGGAGGCGATACGCCTGAACCCAAGCGATACGGCTCTCCAAAATTACCTCGGCGCCCCGGTTCTCAACGACGGCCTCTATCTGGCCAGAGGCGCCGCGCGTTATTTGACGGGCGATTACGTTGGGGCGGCAGAGGATTTTGAATCCGCGCGGCGCACGCGTATTGCCGATGAAGATTTTTTGGCCGAAACGGCGATTGAGCTTGCCCAAAATAAGATCGCGGCGGGAAGCGGGCCGCATGCCGAGGCGGAAAAACATTATTTCACGGGGCTTGTCTACTACAACAATAACTATACCGGCGCCATATACGTCAAGCGCTTTGAGGACGCGCTTAAATGCGACTCCGCAAATGCCGTGTATCACCGCATGCTGGGCCTGGCGCATTACAGGGCGTTTGGCAGTATTGATAACGTATTGTTCACCAACGCATACGACCGCGCACGCGCAGACCTTCTCCGCGCCATGCGGCACATTGAGGAAGCGGTGCGCCTTGAGCCAAACGACGCGAAGAACTACGCGGCGAGGGCGCGGATAGGCGCTGTGATTAACGAATACAAAAGCGGTTCGATGATAAAATTCGCGCCGGACTGGGAAAAAATTCATACCGAAAGATGGTGCGCCGACTCAACAATGGCCGACTACACGCGGGCGGTACGGCTCGCGCCCCACGTACCGGAATATCGCACGGCGAGAGCGGCGGAGTATCTGCGAAACTGGAAAGATTACAACAGCGCCCTCGCCGACTATCTCGAAGCAGTACTGCTTGACAGCGGCATCATCTACCGCGTCAGCGCGGTGGCGACGCGCTACATGATGTGGCACAGTGGATTAGCAGGGTACAGCGATGAAACTTTCGGCGAGATGCTTTGCGCGGAACTGACGCGCCTCTACGGCAAGGCCGGCGCGAAGCTTTGCAAGAGGAAATATTCATACCCAAAAGTCATACGCAAAAAAGAAAAGCCAGCGCCCGATACGGAGGAGTATTACTACAACAAAGCCAAAGACCACAACTCCTTTTGGGATATCAAGGAGCGCGGCAGCAGAGTCGCCCACTACACGAATTTGATAAAACGGTACCGGAAAAACGCGCCGTACTACGCCCAGCGCGCGAGGGCGCACTACGAGACCCGTGAGGGCAGATACGGCTATGATAAAGCCGTGGCCGATTACGTAAAAGCGATAGAGCTGGACCCCTCCTTCCTGTATTGGGGATGGCTCGAAGAGTGGCGGCCTCCCCGCGGCGGCGGTGAGGAGTCATCGTATATGAATGAGTTTACGGAGGCTCTCTGTGAAGAACTGGTCCGCAGATTCCCGGATAACGCGGAGTACCGCTACCAAAGGGGGAGGACGCGGAGCGCCGCCAATGCCATTGCCGACTACCGCGAAGCGGTGCGCCTGAAACCGGACATCGCGGCATACCACAAGGCCCTCGGCGACGCGTACCTGAGCAAATACGAGTGCCAAAAAGCCGCCGCGAGCCATCTAAGAGCGATGCGCCTCGACCCGAAAGGCATATACTTCTTTTTGGACTCCTGGGGCTACCCCATAAAAGGCTACCGCGCCATGCTTGACAAGGCCATTGCCGGCAGCGGGACAGTTCCGGCGGCGGAGTGCAAAAAAATAGCGGATGCGATGAAGAAAGAGTGGGAGGAGAGAAGATGATTATGTTCCGCGTAATAACGGCCGCGCTGGTGACTGCTGTTGTTTTTTGCGGTACTGCCCGCGCGTGCGAGAGATGCGCCTCCGGGGCGTCTGCCTTTGAGCGGATTGACTTCCACACCGAAACGATACGCCTGGGCGGCAGGCCGGCGGAGGTCTATGCCGCGCGGGGCTACATGTTCTACCATATCGCCTCATCGGAAAAGTACAAACAGTATGAGAACGCGGGGCTCTCGTCCCGCAAAGAGGCTTACGACATGGCGATAGCCGATTTGAGCGAGGCACTGCGCCTGAGCGCGGACAGTAAAGACCCTGTAACCCAAAAGAACTATTTTAAAACGCTGGGCAGTATACATTTGAGCGCTTCGAACTTCGACCTCGCGATTGCCGGCTATTCGGAGGCGATACGGCTTAATCCCGGCGATAAGGCCGACAGCGACCTGTGGCAGCCGCAAGTTCTGAGCGACGGGCTTTATTTTGCCAGAGGCGCGGCGTACTACATAACCGGCGCTTACGGTAAGGCCATAGAGGATTTTGAGGCCGCGCGGCGCACGCGTATCGCCGACGATGAGTTTTTGGCCGAGACGGCGATAAAGTTCGCCAAAAAGAGGCTCGCGGCGAAGAGCAAACTGCCGCCGGAGGCGGAGCGGGAGTTCTTCAGGGGGCTCGTTTATTACAACTTTCACGATACCGGCAACGAGCGCTACGGCCTCAAATACTTCGAGGCGGCGCTAACGCTCGACTCGGCTAACGCGGAGTATCACCGCATGCTGGGGTTAGCATACTGCAGGCCTGCCAATGATATGATGATAAAATTAGACGGGATGCTGCCTGCCATTAACCGCCCCCTCGCTGTGGAACATTTTTTGAAAGCGGTACGCCTCGCGCCGTCAGACGCGAAAAATTACGCCGCGCTGGCTCGTGTTGACACAACGGTTAAAAACTACGCGCAGGCGGTGCGGCTCGCGCCCGATGTGCCGGAACACCGCATAGGGAGGGCCTCGTGGCATATAAGGGAAAAAGAGTACGGCAAGGCCCTCGCCGATTACCTCGAAGCGGTGAAATCGGACAGCGGCGTCATCTACCGCGCCAGGGCGCTGCAGGAGCGTAGCAGGTACAGCGAAATCACGTCAACAGGCTACAGCGACAAAAAGTTCGACACGATGCTCTGCGCTGAACTGAAGCGCGTTTATAGTTACGGCGCGGAGCTTTGCGGCAGAAACTTTACATTTGGGGAATCAGCGCGTGATGAAGAAAAGGGGCCTGCCCCCGCGCCCGATACGGAAGAGTATCACTACAATAGCGCGAAAGAGTTCACTTTTATTTGGAATAGAGACAAGGCCGAAAGCGCTGTGGCCCACTACACGGAATTGATACGGCGATTCCAGAGAAACGCCCCGTATTACGCCATGCGGGCTGTGGCGTACTCCCGAAGCCAAGACAATTCAGCCAAAGCCAGGGCCGTCGCCGATTACGTTAAGGCGGTAGAGCTGGACTCCTCCTTTTTGTACTGGGACTGGATTGAAATTACGAGGCTTTATCCGCGCAGCAATAAGGTTTGTTACTTCATTGCCGACATTTATACCGAGTTGCTGCGCAAATCGCCGGGCAACGCGGAGTACCATTACCAGAAGGGGATGACGCAGGGAGCGCCCGATTCCGCCATCGCCGATTTCAGCCGGGCGATACGCCTGAAACCCGGCGAGGCGGCATACCACAAGGCCCTCGGCGACGCGTACCTGCGCAAAGGGGATTGCCAGAAAGCCACGGAGAGCCACCTGAAAGCGATGCGCCTCGACCCCAAGGGCATATACTTCTTTTTGAACCCCGCCGGCTATCCGGTAAAAGGCTACCGCGCCATGCTTGACAAGGCCATAGCCGGCGGGGGGACCGTTCCGGCGGCGGAGTGCAAAAAAATAGCGGATGCGATGAAGAAAGAGTGGGAGGAGAGAAAATGAAAATTTAGCGAAGCTAAAGTCAAAATAAAATTCAAAATATTATGGGGAAATGTTTTGTCGGTGCATTGAGCTGGCGCCATCCCATGATACTGGGGAAAAGAGGCAGCTTGCTGTGCCGGCGGGAGCATGCAACCCTTCCATTAACAGCTCGGCCGCCGAAGAATTCGCTTACGATTGCAGTACCCGGTTCGTATAGCGAAGTTTGGAACAGCCGGTACGCGGCACGGCCCACGCCCGGGCGCGGTGTTTTGACTTACCCGCGTACCGCAGAAGCGAACTCTACTAATGCCGGGCGGCGAGTTGTACTATTGGTGCGAATGGTTCGGAGGCCGAGTTGTGAAACTTTGGGTTGCATGCTCCCGCCGGTGCCGCAAGAGGCCTCTTTTCCCCAGTATACGGTATCACGACAGCACAATGCACCGACAAAACATTATCCCATAGTCTTTTAAAGTCAAAGTCAACGTCACCGCTAACCCCCAATTTTCTTGATATCCCGCTTGCGCGTGATGTATCTTTGATTAATATGATATATATGTGTAATTGATTATCCGGTAAATACTGATAAGGAAGGAGCGGTGGTTTACGTATGTCATTCCCGAAAAATTTCGTATGGGGTGCGGCTACGGCGGCGTATCAGGTTGAGGGCGCGGCGCTTGAGGACGGCAAGGGGGAGGGGATTTGGGACGCGCTTTGCAGGCGGCCGGGGGCGGTCTGGCAGGGGCATAGCGGGGAGGTCGCGTGCGGCCATTATCACCGGTATGTTGAGGATGTGGGGATAATGGGGGAGATTGGGATTGGGGCTTACCGGATGGAGGTGGCTTGGACGAGGGTTATGCCGGAGGGGTGCGGGGCCGTCAATCAAAAGGGTATTGATTTTTATGACAGGCTGTTTGATGAGCTGCTTAAGGCGGGGATCACGCCGTGGGTCACTTTGTACCACTGGAACCTCCCGCAGGCGCTGCAGCGCAGGGGCGGGTGGATGAGCCCCGAATCGCCCAAATGGTTTGAGGATTATACGGCTGTTGTTATGGACAGGTTTTCGGATAGGGTTTCGCACTGGATGACTATCAACGAGCCGCAGGTTATTACCATGCACGGGATGATGACGGGGTTTCACGCGCCTGGGTATAAGCTGTCTATGGCGGAGTGTTTGCAGGCGGGGCACCATCTGTTGTTGGCGCATGGGCGGTCGGTATCGGCGATAAGGCAGCACAGTAAAGTCCCCGCGAAGATAGGCTACGCTCCGGTGGGATGGTCGCGCCGTCCGGCTACGGAAAGTCCGGGTGATGTTGACGCGGCGAGAATTGCTACGTTTGAGGTTGACCCCGCTACATTGTGGAACAGCGCGTGGTGGATGGATCCGGTGTTCCTCGGTAAGTACCCTGAGCAGGGGCTTGAGGTTTATGGGAGTGATGTTCCCAAGTATAGTGATGATGATATGAAGATCATCAGCCAGCCGTTAGATTTCTGCGGTGTCAATATCTATACCGCCGCCGCCGTTAAGGCTGGGGCGGATGGATGTCCCGAACTTATCCCTAACAAGGTTGGCTACAGGATGAACAGCTACGACTGGCCGATTACTCCCGATGTGCTTTATTGGGCGGGAAAGTTTTTTTATGAGCGGTATAAGAAGCCGTTGGTGGTAACGGAGAACGGGACTTGTATTACTGAATGTGTGTCGAGGGACGGATGCGTTCACGATCCTCAGCGCATCGAATTTATCAGGGATCATTTAGAGTATGTGGAGCGGGCTGTCAACGAGGGGATTGATTACGCGGGGTATTTTTATTGGAGTTTGATGGATAATTTCGAGTGGCACTGGGGGTATAAGCACCGGTTTGGGCTGGTGCATGTCGATTTCGAGACGGGTCAGCGGATCATCAAGGATTCGGGTAGATATTACGCTGATGTCATCAAGAAAAATGGTGTGTGATACGTCAAATTATGATAATAAATTGCCATGTAGGGGCGTTGCGTGCAACGCCCTTGCTTATCATCAAACAAATCAAAATTCCGCGCCCAAAGAAAAATAGTTAATCGGGCTGCCAGTATATTTCCAATCCGTCGGCCACCCCCTGTCGTACCGCAAAACGAATATCCCAAGATTAGCCCGCATCCCGAACCCGTATCCGCCCATAAGTTTCGGCGGGACGGGGAGGGGGTTGTATTTTTCGTTTTGCTGATCGTGCGTCCATGCGTACCCGGCGTCTATGAACATCGCGCCGTTGATGTATCTTATTTGTATGGGGAGCGGCCAGACGGTTGATATTTCTCTTATGAACGGGAATCTGAATTCCGTGTTCATGAGCATCATGCGGTCGCCGGTGATGTCGAAGTAGTTCCATCCGCGCAATGGTGAGACGATGTCGGAGTAGTAGCTGTATGCCAGGTTGTCGTCGTAGTTTTTCCCGTTAACGTCGTAGTTGAACCAGTTTTCGTTTCCGCCGAGGAAGAAGCGCCTGGCGGCGCGGTTGTCGTCGAGCCCTATTGTTCCGCCGAATGTCAGCCTGTTGGCCCATACGAATTTTTTGAACAGGTGTGTGTAGTGCCGTATGTCAACGTCGCCTGAGACGTAGGCTTCGTCTGTGAATGAGAGGGGCGGCGCGAGCTGCAGGCGGGCCGAGGCGCGGATGCCGTTAAGCGGGCCTGTTATGCCCCATAGTATGTTGTCGAACGAGTATCCGGCCGTTGCCAGCAGCGCGTTGTTTTCGATGGTTCCCATGTTGGGCGCGCCGGTGAGCGGCTTGCGTTCCATGTAGCGGCCGAAGAGCTGCGCTTCGGCGCGGGAGAAGATTGAGAACGGGTAGCTCAGGCCGAGTATGCCGCCTGTTTCCGTGTCGTGGAAGTAGCGTTTGAAGCGGCCGTCGTATGAGTAGTATTTGTAGTAGAAAGCGCCTATTGTCAGGCTTGCGCGGTGTTTGAGGTATTGGTATGCCGCGAAGATTTGCGCGTACTCGGAGAAGTCTATCTGTGCGTCGCCGGCGAGCGTGATCCGGTGGTCGCCCATGATATCGCTGAACTGCGCCAGCGCCTGGCCCGACGCGCCGTTGTAAGTGTTTACGCCGAGGCCGAAGATTACCATGTCGGGGCTGAAGCGCAGCGTGTATGGCTGCGGTTCCGGGATGCTGTCGAGCGGGGGGATCTCGGTTTTTGCGTTTTTGATTGAGTCGAGGGATATGAGCGCGCTTCCCGGCTGTCTGTAGTACGGGTAATCAGGAGTGTTGAACGGAGAGGCGCGGGTATTGCCGGCAACTCTGATGGTATCGATGGCAACGGAAGTACCGGTCGCCGCGCGTCTTTTAAAAAACGGTATTGACGGGTCGCTTGTGTGTTCCGCCCATCTTGTAGGCGCGAGGATGGAGTCTGTCATGATTTTCGCCAGGGGCTCTTCCATTTGCCAGATGTTCCAGCTCTGGTTCATGAAGAGGTCGAAGACGATTGATGACCCGTCGGCGGCCCAGTCGGGGTTGCTGCAGTTCCCGGTGTAGTCGGTGAGCGGGTGGGCGTTTCCGGGGTCGTCGAGGGAGGCTGTGTAGAGGTTGTCTATGCCGTTTCTGTCGGAGACGAAGACGAAACGGTTCCCGTCCGGCGAGAAGGCCGGCTGTTTTTCGTTCCAGTCGGTATCGGTCAGGAGGTAGTATGTTCTGGTATCGATCTCGTATATGGCGAGGTTGGAGGCCGGGGCGGGTGTGGACGCGGTTAGCGGGCCCTCGCCCAGCCCTATGGTGTCGGTTACCGCGAAGATGATTTTCGTCCCGTCCGGGCTGAACCTCGGCGAGCTCTTGGATTCGGGGGAGTCTACGAGGATTGAGAGCTCCTGGGTCGCCAGGTCGTAGAGGTGCAGGTCGGGCTGGCCGAAGGATATTGCGGTGAAGGCCAGCTTGCTCCCGTCCCTCGACCAGTCGAGCCCGTTTATGGCCGAGAGGGGCAGTATTACCGGGTTCCGGCTCTTTTTGCCGGTCCTGGCGTTGACGAAGCGGACCTCGTTTCGCCCCCCGTTTTTGGCTATGAAGGCGAGTTCTTCGCCGTTTGGGGACCAGGCGATGGCCCCGTTGAAGGGCTGGAAGGACTCGAACGAGCCGCTGAGGCTGTGCTGGCCTATCTGCCGGACTGTCTTGCCGGCGGAGTCGGCGATGATTATACGGGCGTAGTCTTTGCGGTCGCTGAAGAAAGCTATGTTTTTGCCGTTTGGCGAGATACGGGGCCGCAGGTTGAACTGGCTTCTGTCTTTGGCGCTGGCTGTGACGGCTTTGGCGTGGGACGACGGCTCCATGCGCCTTCCGGTCTCCGGCCAGTAGATCCGGCGCAGTTCGCGGGTCCAGTCGCGGCCCAGCTCCTCGAGGGATTTTTTGTAGGTGTGCTCGATGGCCGTCTCCGCCGCCCTGGTGGCCCTAAAGGTCCGCAGCATCTGGTTGAAGAGGGTGTCGCCGCCGGTGCTGTAGAGGTAGTACAGGAACGACTGGCCGCCCTTGTAGGCCATGTACCCGTTGAGGGCGGGCCCCGGCGGGGGGACGGTCGAGTTCAGGACCCGGTCGAGCATGAACATGTCGGCGGAGCGGTCCCAGCCGCTTGAGAGGAGCTCGGCGAGCCCCTCGTTGAACCAGAGCGGCACCTGGGCGCCGGCGGCCTGGAAGATGTTGCCGTAGACCGCCCCGAAGATGAATGCGTGCACCATCTCATGGTGGAGGACGTGGCGAAAGGCGGAATAAGAGCCGTTGAACGGGACGGCGACCCGGTTTTTGAACAGTTCCGTGAAGCCGCCCACCTCCTCGGGGAGGATCTCGGTGATGATATTGGTCTGCTCGAAGAGGGCGCTTGATTCGTAAAGGACGACCGGAACGGGCCTGGGATGGGTAAAGGCGAAGCGGCCGGCCAGGTCGCGGTAGGCGTCGTCGAGCCAGAGGTAGGCCATTTCCGGCAGGGCGCCCTGGTCCTGGTGGTGGTAGAGGGTGAAGTGGGGGGCGTCTAAGCGGCTCCAGGCCATGCGCTGGTATTGGACCTTATTCTTCCCGAATCCCTGCGCGGCAGGGGGGATAGACAGGGATACTATAGCGATCAGGGCAAGATTTATTAGTCTCATTAATTAAAAATATACATTATAATCATTAAAATAAAAAAAGTTCTTGCATATTTTGCCGAAACAACGTAAATTTAGTATCAGGGGGGTCGTGTCCCAATGTAAAAAAAGTGTATGCGGTCAATAAATAATATTGACTTGCGTGTTGCGTTGTATTATTTTATATTGAATATACCCTCAAATTGTGGGGATACGTTATTTAAGGCCTTAAATATCAATAACATAGAGATCGGGTAAGGTAACGGAATATGGCGATAACGAGGACGAAACGGCAGGCGCGGGCGGCGGCTTTGGTGCTGTTGGCGGCATTTGTCTGCGTTTCGGCGCAGAAGCGAATCACCGTTCCCGGCAGTTTCCCCACCATTCAGGCGGCCCTCAACGAGGCGGTGGAGGGCGACACCGTTTATGTGCGGAACGGGGTTTATTACGAGAATATCACGATGTCGGACGATGTCGTGCTGCTCGGGCACGACAAGAAGGCCACTATTATAGATGGCCGGCGCAAGGGGCCGGTGGTGACCGGGGCCGACGGGGCGGTTATCTCCGGGTTCACGATCCGCAACGGCCGGACCGGGATTTTGTGCAAGAACACGCGGCCCGTCATAATGAATAATATAATTATAGATAACAAGGGAACGGGGATACACGCCCTTGTCTCTCTGCCGGAAATCGTCAACAACGTCGTTTACCGCAACGAATGGACGGGGATATTCCTCGAATCCGTGCGCGGGACGCGTACCTCCATCAACCACAATGTTATCATGGAAAACGGCTACAGCGGGATCTTTGGGGCCAACCGGACGGAGGTTTTGATCAGGAACAACATCCTGGCGGGTAACAAGCAGTACGGGGTATTCCTCGGGCCCGATGCGCGCAAGACCCGTATCGTCGGCAACAATATCTACGCCAACCGCCTCCCGTTCAATGACAATGCCGACAATCAGACCATCCGCCAGCAGAACATCTCCGAGGACCCGAACTTCGTGAGCGCCGGGTTCCCTCTCCATAATTATACGGCGAAGTCCGGCAGGGGGAGGGGCGAGGAGGGGGCCGATATCGGGCTGAACGAGTCTATGACGATGGCGGCAGCGTCGTCGTCGTCCGGCGGTTTGCTGGGCGGCGGTTCGGCGTCGCCGGGCGACTTGGACCAGTTCTTCGGTACGCCGGCGTCTTCACCGGCGGCGGATGTGCCCTGGGAGATCTCCGAGACGGTCATTCTGACCGAGGACGCGGTCGCGTTCGGGTATCAAAACGCGGAGCTTCAGCCCTCGGCCTATCCGATATTGGACGAATTGATCAAGAGCCTCCTGTACTACACGAATTCGCGGTTTGAGATTGCCGGGCATACCGACAATCAGAACGACTACGATTACAGCATGACGCTTTCGCAATACCGGGCGGACGCGGTGCTGAACTATTTTGTTTCCAGGGGGGTTGCAAGCGAGAGGCTTTACGCCCGCGGGTACGGCATGAGCCGGCCCATGGATTCGAACGATACGGAGAGCGGGCGGGCGGGCAATAGGCGGGTGGAACTTATCCCGCTTAGGTAAAGGCGGTTGTATGGGGGAGTATTCTGAAAGTGTCGATAACTGTGGAGGAATTTATAAATATGATAACTAAGAGATCGGCCTGTGCAATACGCGTCTTTTTCGCCGCTGTGCTGTGCGTTGCCTCGTTTGCCGCCGCGCAGACCGGCGGCGAGGGCGAGGGCGGGTACGACGCGCCATATTTCCAGGCCGACTTCACGCAGGATCTGAACAGCTGGACATCGGCCTTGGTTAATCCTGCATTGCTGTACAGGGTCAACCAGATGCATGCAGCCATGGCTTTTTACCGCTGGGGCATGGACCGCGGGAACATGGGGTACCAGGATTTCAGCCTGTTCTATCCTATACGGCTTAACCATACCGCCGGCCTGACGATTCTGCACGCGCGCAATACCATGGACCGGGTCAAGCTGGGGGCCGACGGCGAGGCGGATCTGTCGGGCGGGCAGGTCTCGTATCAGGACCTTTGGTTCGTGGGCAACTACAGCTACAGGGTGCTCCCGTGGCTTGTGCTCGGCGGCAACGTAAAGCTCCGTTCGCAGGCGCAGTTCGGCAAGGCGGCGTTTTCGAGCGTGCCGGGCCTCGACGTGGGCGTCTACATCAACCCCATTGACCACTACCAGTGGGGCGATCTCGGCATCAGCCTGACGGCGCAGGACATTCTGCCTACGCAGACCCCCTGGACGTTCGATATGGAGAATGTTGACTTTTCGAACGCCGGCGACCTTATTACCGTCTCCCGCGGCCGCGCCGGCCTGCGGTATTCCGGGCTGAACGATAATCTGGTTGTCAGCTTTGAGATGCTCGTTGACAACGCCTTCAGGGACATTTTTGCCAATCTGCCTTGGAACGAGTTTAAGGAAGCGCTCCTGAGCGCCGCGGATGGCGGCAATGTCAGCATGCCGTCCGCCCAGGAGATCGCCTCCTACTTCCCGATCGCGTTCCGCTGGGGTTTCCACGCGAAGTACATGTTCATCCCGCAGATTTGGTTCAAGGGCGGCTGGACGAACAACAATATCCCCTACCTCGGGTTCAGCTACAACTTCCTGTACCCGATGCCGGAGATGATCAACTACATTACGCTTGACTACAACTTCGGCTACAGTTTCCTTGAGAACGCGTCGAACATGAACGACGAGCGCGGCCTTGTCATGATGATAAGGGCCTCGGCGGACTTTGGGCGTACGCGCGAGCAGAAGGAGTCGAAGCGGCTCTACAACCAGCTTGTAGTTGCGCCGATGGACGCCTACAACGAGGCCATGCGCCTGTATACGGCCGGCAAGTACTGGGAAGCGTCGTTTGCTTTCGGCAGGCTTATATCAATGTTCCCCAACTTCTTCCTGAACGACAAGGCTGTCTACTATTTGGGCGACAGCTACAAGCAGCTCTATATGAACCAGACCGCCCGCGAGGTGTTTAGGGCGGCGCTTGACGAGTACAGCACGTCGGATATGCGCGCGTACTACCTGTACGGTGTGATGAGCCTCGATTACCGCGAAGAGAACCCCGATGAGGCGATGAGGAACCATTCGTTCATCATCAACCTCTATGCCGAGAGCGAGATCGTGGGCGAGGCCGAGTATCTGGCCGGCGAGATCGCGTTCCAGGCCGGGAACTACGAGGAGGCTAAGAGGCACCTTGAGCTCGTCAAGCGGGATGACCCGTCGTATCTTTACGCCCAGTACACGCTGGCGGTCGTCAATTACGAGACCGGCAGGGAGCAGGCCGCGATTCAGAACTTGAGGACTATCATAGACGATACGACGTCGCGTGCCGCCGACCAGATGCTTCAAAACGCCGCCGCCGTCAAGCTCGGCCACATGTACTTTGAGGCCGGCGACAAACTGCGCAACGCGGTCGAGTCGTACAGCATAGTACCCGAAAATGCCTCCCCGTCCGGTGATGAGGCCCTTTTGGGCATAGCGTGGTCGTGGGCCAAGGCCGGCCAGCCGCAGTTCACGCTGCAAAACGCCGACAAGATTATACGTTTGCACCCTAAGTCGCCGTATGTGCCCGAGGCGTACCTGCTCAGGGGTTACGCGCTGATGCTTTTGAACAGGCACGTTGAGTCGATCCCGGCGTTTGAGCAGTGCGTCAAGGCGGCCGAGGGCAAGTTCCTGACCGACGGCGACGTGAGGGACCGCAAGGTCCAGTTCGACCGCGAGTCCGACACGTTTTTGCCGGTGGCCGACAAGATCAAGCGCAACGCCCTGCGCAAGCCTACGCCCCGCTCGGTTGAGGAGCGGCCGGAGCTTCAGCGCGGGTACGACAAGTTCGCCAAGGAGAACAAGGAGTTCTTCGAGTACAGGATGCTGGCCAAAGCGCACAAAAATTTCCACATGCGCAAGGCGGATATCATTGACGACGCGACCTATGCGCTCGCCCGTGCTACAAGCTTTGTGAAGAGCCGGGGTTTAATGGATGCGCTTCAGGGCACGGGCAGCCAGGATGTCGATGCCGAGCTTCAGCGGCTGCGCGAGCAGATGGAGCAGATGGAATAGCAGCGGTTTTTGCATGGAAATAACTGTTTTATCAGCAATTATAAATTAAGGAGATTGCGGTATGGGTAAAAGGTTGAAGTATGTGTTGATGGCTGTCGTCTTAGGGACGTTATTGGCCGGTTCTGTTATGCCGGTGCCGGCGCAGCAGAAAAAGGCCGCTCCGCAGCAGCAGAAGATGACGAAGGAGCAGATGGAGCGAAGGATCCAGGAGCTCGAGAAGAAGAGAGAGGCTGATTTGAAGGCCCGTCAGCAGACGCTCGATGCCAACCGCCTGAGCGCGGATGACCTGGCCAAGATGATCGCGCCGTACGAGAGGATGCTGGCATCGTGCGCGACCGGCGAGCGCAAGGGCGACCGTTGCGCCGAGGCCATGTTCGAACTGGGCAAGTTCTACTACGATCAGGCCAGAGACGAGTTCATTGTGGCCACCGAGCGCTTCGCCAAGGAGATGGATCAGTATGAGCGCACCGGCCGCGGGGTCAAGCCCGTGCACCCCGTCCCCGACTACTCCAAGTCGCTCGGGATGTACTGGAGGCTCACGCGCGAGTACCCGAACTACCCCAGGCTGCCAGACGCGTTCATCCGTATGGGTACGACCTATCTGGTTGGCGGGCACATCGACACGGCCCGTATCATTTGGGAACAGCTTATCCAGCGTTTCCCACAGAGCCGCCTCGTTTCCATCGCGCACTTTAACCTCGGCGACTTGGCGTTTATGGACAACAACTTCAACCGCGCCTATGACCATTATAAGAAGGTAAAGAGGGATCAGACTCTTCCGACGCAGTGGGAGATGACCCACTTCCGCCGCGGCGAGTGCGCCAACAACCTCGGCGACTTCGACGAGGCCGTCAAAGAGTTCTTCAGTTATGTTGAGGAGTGCGACAAGGGCTCTTTTACACGGAAAGAGTACCGCGAGCAGGCGCTTGAGTATATGGCCAGCGCGTTTGCCGACATGGAGAACGGCGTGCAGGAGGCCACCAAGTTCTTCGCCAAGAACAAGAAGCCCTACGAGGCGCAGGTTATCTATAATATCGGCGCCAAGAACCGTGACCGCGGCCAGTGGGACGCCGCCATCCTCGCCCTTGAGGGCGCTCTGAAGCGGTTCCCGATGTACAGGGACGCCCCGATCGCCCGCCAGCGCCTCATCGAGTGCTATGTGGTTAAGAAGGACCCGAAGGCCAACGAAGAGCGCGAGCGCCTGGTTGACGATTACGGCGCGGGCAGCAAGTGGCACCAGGCCAACGCCAACGAGAAGGTCGTTATCGACCTGGCGAAGACCTCGGTCCGCCGTGCGCTGGGTGATATTGCGCTTTACTACCACGGTCAGGCCCAGCGGACGAAGAACCAGCAAATGTACCAGACGGCCATGAAGCGCTACAACGAGTTTTTCCAGAAGTTTCCCGATGACAAATGGCGCGTTTTCGAGTACAAGTACAACGTCGCTGAAATTTACCAGAATATGGGCGACTGCGAGAAGGCCGCCGAGAACTACAATTACGTGGCGATGCAGGACCTTTCTACGTATCCCCCGTACGTTTCCGATGTTGATACGCTGGGTATGGACGCCGAGGACTTAGAGAAGCTCAGGGCGCAGGCGGGTTCCAAGTCGAACCCGATCGCCATCTCCCAGGAGGACGCCGGTTTCAACACCATCGTAGCTCTTGACAATTGCCGCAAAAAAGAGATAGCCCGCGAGGGTGTGTCCGAAGAGAAGTCTTACGCGCTGCCCTCTACCAAGAAGCTTATTGAGCACTGTATGAATTTCCAGAAGCGCTTCGATAAGAGCCCCAACGCCCCGGAGGTGCTCTATCTGGCCGGTAACATCCACTTTGGAGGCAAGGCGTTCCCGGAGGCTATAATCGCGTTCAAGCAGGTCGTTGACCACTACCCGAATGCGAAGATCACCCCGAACGCGGCCCGTATGCTCGGTAACAGCTATTCCAACAACAACCAGTTCGACCTTGCCATGCAGACGTTCGACAACCTTCTTGCCAAGACCTCGCGCGATGCCAAGGAGTACGACGAGGTTATGGAACTCGCCGCCGGTTCGATGTACCGCCAGGCTGAGAACATGAAGAAGAGCGGCAACATGGCCGGCGCCGCCGACGCTTTCAAGGCGATTGCCGGCAAGTTCAGGGAATCCAAGGTTGCCGCCCAGGGCTGGTTTGAGGCCGGCGTGTGCTATGAGGAGACCAAGGACTATATGCGCGCCGCCCAGACGTTCGAGGATCTGGCCCAGCGCCAGTCTACGGTGCGCGAGGCCGCGTTTATCCGCGCCGCCGAGAACTACAAGAAGGCCAACGAGTGGGAGAGGGCCGCCCAGGTCTACCTGACCGCAGCGAACCAGATCCCCAAGGCGGAGTTCGCCATACCCAGCTTGTCCTCGGCGTCTGAGGCTTACCAGAAGCTGAACCAGTTCGATATGGCCGGCAAGATGTTCGAGCTCATTTTCGAGCGTTACCGCAACGACCCCAAGACGCCTCAGGCGCTCTACAACGCGGGCCTTATCTTCGAAAAGGGCAAGCACTACCACGACGCCATAAAGGTTTACGGGCTCCTTGCCGAGAACTACCCCAGCAGCGAGTTCGCCGGCGAGGCGTTCTTCGCCATCGGTTTGTGCTACGAAAAGCTGGAGCAGTTTAGCGATATGGCCAACTCGTTTACCGACTACGCCGACAAGTATACGAACGACAGGCTCAAGCAGGTGCAGGCGCTCGTAAAGGCGGGTTCCGCCTACTATAAATTGGGCAATGACAAAGATGCCGAGTCCAACTACAATAAGGCTATCAAGATTTTCGAGCAGCACGCCAAGACCGCCGACATCGACCAGGCGAACGTAGCGCAGGCCTACTACGGGCTGGGTGAGATCAGGTACAAGAAGTTTGCGAATATCAAGCTTGACGCCGCTAACGAAAAGGCGATGGCCGCCCGCATGAAGGAGAAGACGGAGGCTATGAAGGAGCCCATAAGGCTGTTTGGCGCGGCGGTTGAGCTTGGCGTTGAGGAGTGGACGATGCGGTCTATGTACATGATCGCCCGCGCGTTCTACGATATGGCCGACGCCGTTGCGAACCAGAAGCTCTTCGGTAACCAGGTTGAGCAGATGGGCGGCAAGATCCGTGTACTGTCGAGCCTTGAAAAATTCTACGATCAGGCTATGGAATACTTCGGCAAAAACATAATGTGGGCGAAGGAGCAGAACCTGACCGGCGAGTACATAGATATGTCGATGCAGGCGATTTTGGAAATGGCGTACAAGAAAGGGTATATCCTTGAGGAGGTCGGCCTTCTGTTCAAGAACTCGCCGGTGCCCCCTATCAGCCGTGATTTCGACGAGGAGATGCGGGAACTCTACGTGATGGAGCTTGAGGAGCGCTATCTGAAGGCCCTCGACGCCGCCATGCCAAAGTATGAGGACGGCATAAGGATGGCTCAGGAGATCGGGATCGCGGAGGGCGAGTGGCTCGACAAGATCAGGGAGCGCCTGCGGACCATCAACCCGGAATCCGAGATGATAGACGCCAAGATTGTGGCGTGGAAGCCGACCCCCAAGCCCAAGCAGTACGACGCCGAGGGCCGGGAGATCGCCCCCCGCCCCAGGGATCCGGAGTTCGAGCGTAACATGCGCCGTATCAAGAACATAATGGATATGAACATCTCCGTTGACGAAAAGATCAGCCAGCTCAACCGTATCAGGGACGAGGCAAAGCGGAACATCGTTCTGGAGCAGGGTAAAATTGAGAGCCTGAAGCACGACACGGGGTCATGATATTATAGATAATAGGGCTGCCGGAGCCGGGCGGGCGGATTTGTCCCGCCCCGGCTTTGGGTGTCTGAAAAATTTTTGAAAATTTTCTTTGCATTATTGGGTGGCGGTATTTTAATTTAGTTATTATCGGTGATTTTTGCCATCGGCGGGTTTGGCGGCCTGGAAGGGGGGCCGGGTGGGGGGAATGGCCGGGAATATTATAGTAATATAAACCATAAACACAAACACACTTAAACAATTAAGTGGAAGGAGTTCTGCCGTATGATGTTGATCAAGTTTGTACAGGAAGGGTTTTTGACTAGTGGAGCCTGGTGTATGTGGATGATTATGGTCCTCCTGGCGCTTGGTATGGGTTTCGTTATTGAGCGTGTTTGGTACCTATATTTCACTTGCGGCTCGGGCAGCGGCACGTTTATGAACGGCGTGTCCAAGTACGTGAAGGCCGGGGAGTTCGACAAGGCGATCAAGTACGCCGCGGCGCAGAAGACCCCCCTTGCCAAGGGCGTGGTGGCCATCCTCCAGAACCGCGGCCGCGGTTCCAAGGCAGTGCAGAAGGCTGTTGACGAGGTATTTTTGACCGAAGCCCCGAAAATCACCCGTAACATCCCCTTCATCCCGACGATCGCCAACATCACGACGCTCGTGGGCCTTATGGGTACGATTTACGGTCTGATGCTCGCTTTCGACGCTATCGCCAACGTCCCCGCCGCCCAGCGCGCCCAGGCGCTCGCTGCCGGTATCTCCATGTCCATGTCGTCCACGCTTTGGGCGCTCCTCGTTGCCGTTCCCCTGCTTCTGGCCCACGGCCTTATCGCCGGTAAGTCAGACGGCGTGATGCAGCAGCTCGACGAGAAGGCGACTAAGCTTATCAACATGGTCGAGGCATAATTAACCCTTTTACGGGAGGATCGGTTTAGATGGCTAACAAGTTAAAAGTTGGTGGTGCCGAGGTTACGGACGTTGACCTGAAGGTTTTTATGAACCTGATGGTCGTGCTTATCCCGATGCTTATCGTCTCCGCGGAGTTCGCCACCGTTGCTATTATCGACATTAAGCTTCCCGAGCAGCGCGGCTCGCAGACGAAGAGCGCGGTGACCGAGCAGCCGTCCGAGGACAAGAGCAACAAGCTCCTCCTCACGGCTATCATCACCGACTCCGTAGTGACGCTGGGCGCCAAGGGCGGTTTTATGCCCAGTCTCTTTTATCAGGAGTTCCACCGCTACATCACAAGGGACGAGCACAAGCTCGATACCCTCATTGAGTACGTGCCGGGCGGAGGGATGCCAAAACACCCCTATTCCGGCAGGGAGCTTACGATACACGAGCGTTTTGAGATCTACCTCTACACGGTGGAGCCCGAGAACCGCAACATCATCAAATGTATGTATACCAGATTTGGTGAGATGCTGACGGATGCCGAGGGCCTCCCGGTCAGAGATGTGAAAGCCGGGGATACGGTTTTCGCCCTGACGAACCCCCGCCGCAGGGTTGTTGTTACGAATCCCGGCGAGTTTGACCTCAAGCCGCTTTCGGCATACGACGAGCTTAAGAACCGTCTTATGAAGATAAAAGAGCGCTATCAGGACGCTGACGACGGTGAGGATATCATCATCGCCGCCGAGAACGAGGTTATTTATGACAAGATCGTCCAGATCATGGACGCGGCGCGTCAGGCCGAGTTCCCGAACATCTCCATCGCGAAGCTGAGGGGGTAACAAATGGGACGCTTTAAGCAGAAAAAACATAACGCGGCGATGAACATCACGTCCCTCATGGACGTGCTGACCATCATGCTCCTGTTCCTGCTCAAGAACTACTCGGCGGACGGTTCCATCCTGACCAATGCCGACAACCTTGTGCTGCCGAACTCGGAGTCTAAAAAGAAGCCGACCGAGGTGAACCTGCAGATTGCGGTGACTCAGGACATGATCCTTCTGGACAACCAGGCGGTCGTCCCTACCGACGACGCCCGGAACATCCCGCAGGAGGAGGCAGACCCGATCATCACGAAACTGGAGGAGCGCCTTAAGGTGTGTTTGGCGCAGGAAGAGGAGATGGTTCGTTTGGGGGCGCTCAACGCCGTTCAGGGCAAGGTTATCGTTCAGGTCGATAAGAACATCGATTTCGACGTTCTTTTCAAACTCATGAACACCTGCGGCAAATCGGGCTACAATAACATGAACTTTGCTGTCATGGAAAGGGACGAAGGCTAAGCCTCTCGCGCCGGAAAGGATAATAAACGGTGAAGTATAAGATACTTATTAAAAAATGCGAGGACCCGCAGAGGGCTTCGGGCATTGCGGCCGAGGTAGCCCGCTGGTCGGGAAGTACGCCGGACGTGGTGTACAACGCCATCACGCAGAAGGCGATCTGCATCCGTAAGGAGGCGGACGAGGACGAGGCCCAAAGGCTGAGCGCCCAGTTCGGCGCCATTGGCGCTGAGGTGGAGCTCGTTCCTCTTCAGGAGGCTGCGCCCGTCGCCGCCGCTGCCGCTTTCGCGGCTGCGCCCGCCGGGTATGCCGCTGCCGCCCCTATGGCCGCCGCCGTGCCGCCCACGTCTACTGCCGCGAGGCACGACGACGATGACGAGGAGGAGGAAGAGCCGGGGAGGATCCTTACGGACGAGGAGTACGCCGCGGCGGCTAAGTCGCGCCCCGACGTATTCCACTTCGAGAAATCGGGCAGGATGAGGAACATTCAGATCATTTGCATGGTAGTGGCGGTGGCGGCGATTTTCGCCATCAGCGCCCACGTTCCCGTTGAGGTAGCTACCGACTTCTTCGAAAAGATGCCGGAAGAGCGTTCGGCCAAGCTTGTGAAGGCCGACGAGATTCAGGCGCAGCTCGACGAGCAGAAGAAGAAGGAAGAGGAGCAGAAGAAGGAGAAGGTCGAATCCGACAAGAAGCAGCTTAAGCCCACCAAGAGCCAGGGCGTCAGCGCATCTACGGGCGGCGGCGACCCCAGGGCGCGCGTTACGCAGATGGGCGTTCTCGGCATCGTCTCCGGCCAGATTAAGGGCAAGAGCGTAGCCTCCGCCGACATCTTCGGCAAGGGCGGTTTCGCCTCCGACATCGACGCTATCCTCTCCGGCGTAGGCGGCCTCAAGTCCGGCGGCGACGGCGGCGTTGGCCGTAAGGGCGTAGCCGGTATCGGCTACGGTTCGGGTTACGGCTCGGGCTTCGGCGGCAGCGGCGGCGGCATCGATGACCTGATGAGCAGCCTTTCGGGCGGCGGCGGCAGTCTCGACCTCAAGAAGCGCGGCGAGCTCAAGGTTTCTTCGCCCGACTTCCTTAAAGGCGGGGCGCTGACCGGCGGGCGCAGCCGCGCCAGCATTCAGCGCGTTGTTATGCAGAACATGGCGGCCCTCCGGCACGCTTACAGCCGGCGCCTGAAGGACAAGCCGGGTTTGAGCGGCACGGTTACCGTCAAGTTCTCGATCGACGAGTTCGGCAAGGTGATTTACGCCTCGATGGTCTCGTCTACCCTGAGCGACTCCGAACTTGAAACGACGGTAGTGAGCAGGGTGCGCAGCTGGATGTTTGACAAGATTGACAAGCCGGGAGATGTGACGGAGGTAACTTATCCGTTCACGTTCACGCAGTAAGTTTGATTGATGCCGGCGATGGGGCGGGACGGATTTACCGGTCTGCCCCGGAGCTGGTTTTAATATGACAATAACAAAAACAAAAACTTTTCTATCGGAGGCAGTATGATTAAGAGGAGGGCGCTTGCGTTAATTCTCGCGGCGGGTTTTGTGGTGGGCAGTTATGCAACGGACGCGCGTGTCGCGGTTATGGGCAGGCAGAGCACTCCCTGGTTTTACCGCGACGAGGTCAGCGTCTTCAGCAATCCTGCCGACATGAGCCTGTATCCTAACATGCTTTACGGGTCGTTTGGCTGGGTGCCGGCTCCTGCCGGGGACCAGCAAAATTTTTATTACCAGTACAATTTGGCCGTGGATCCGCATTTTGGTGCCATGATCTCGCACCGTTTCAGCGAAGAGGAGAACGGCCCGATGTTCTCTTTCGGCGCGTTTTTGAACAGGCGCGACAATATGGTGGATAAGCTCATGATGGCCGGCGGTACGGACCCTCTCAGAATTGCCGACACCAACCGTGTTGGGTATAACCTCCCCGAACCGGTTGGTAAGCTTGACCTTATGTTCGGTTACGATTTGGGCAACGGCCTCGCGATTGGCCTTGGCGGTTATGCTGCGTTCCAGACCATAAAGCAGAACGACAATATCACCGCACAGACGGAGTTTTACAAGGGTTCGCTGGGCGTCAACTGGAACATTGAGCAGGGGCTCGACCTTGAGGCCGCGTTTAACGCCGGTTTCTCCAATGCCAGCTACCTGCCCATCGGCGTGACTTATCGTCCCGACTCTGTGAGGGTTGTTTCCGACGGCGATTATTTCATCCGCGGCGATGTGCGTTTCTTCTCGGCTGTCCCTGCGATTAACGGTTCGTTTGTGCCCCAGGTTTCGCTTGAGTTCATGGAGCTTGCCGAAAAGAAGGTCATCGACCTCAACGGCGGCGTGGGTATAAACATGAACATCGACCGCGGCTTCTTCTGGGCCGGTCTTCAGGGCGTGTACACCCAGACCGACTCCGTCGGCGGCGCCAACGAGTCTATCGGCGCGCGCATCAGCTTCGGCATTGAGCGCAATATCATGTGGGACTGGTTCCTCATCCGTGTCGGCGGCCAGAAGGTCGTAAGGCACGAGACGAAGGGCAACAATTCGACATGGTGGGAGAACAACCCTTCCGACGGGTCTGACGGCGACCTCGTAGGCTTAGGTTTCGGCATTAACATCGACAACAGGCTCCGCATCGACTTTGTCGCGTCGGAAGACCTGCCGTACACCTTCACTAACCTGATAAGCGGCAACACATACAACCTGTTCAACAGGGTTAGCGCGACTTACAGGTTTTAATTGATGGCGGTATCGGGCATTAACCGGGAAGTGGATGGTACCGTAAGGTGCCATCCACTTTTTTTTGTTTTTGGGCGGGGCATAAATTATCTTATTAGTGGGAATATGTCAAGGGGAACCTCTATTATGCGTCTATTGAGCAAAATCGCTTTGCCGGCGATGTTTTTGGCCGTGTGCTTCTGCTCGGAGAGCGATGAGATTATCAGGCAGAAGTTCGACATTATCATTGCCGACGACATGAAAGCCATTCTGGAGGGTGTCGCGGAGGAGGCTCTTTTAGAAAAACCTTATGTCGATATACTGGAATATGTGAAATACGAGGAGGGGGTGTTTACAAGGCGGGCGGTCGTCGATTTCTATTTTCTGAAGACGATTGGGGTGAAAATCTCGCGTAAGTACCGTTATCACAAGCGTTTAGGCCTGTGGGACAGGTATTATAACAAGTACTATCAGTTTGAAGCGGAAACAGCGGGGGCCGCGGATGTTGCGGAAAATTGAACTGATATCAGCCGTCTTCGTGGCGCTTCTTGCGTTTGCCACATCTGTGCCGGCGCAGTCTTCCCTGCCTGCCGACATGCACGAGTGGGCGCTCAAGAGCATTGACATGGTTTTCCGTGAGGATTTCCGCAATGCCGAGGCTGAGGCGCAGAAGATCATCCGCGCCTACCCCGACCACCCTGCCGGGTACTTTTTCATGGCCGCAGCCGCCGACACGTGGATGCTGCGCTACCAGTCCAACCGGCGGGAGGCCGAGTTCTACCGCTACTGCGATCAGGCTATTGAGCGCGCCGAGAAGGTTTTGGCAACAACCCCCCAAGACGAATGGGCCCGTTTCTTCATGGGCGGGGCCGACGGCTACAAGGGAACCTACGAGGTCCGCTACGAACGCTACATCACCGGCTTCCGTCTCGGCTGGAAGGGTGTGTCGGTCTTTCTGAAGATGGCGCAGGAGGGGAGCAAGAATCCGGACATACAGTTTGGGATAGGGGCGTACGACTACTGGCGCAGCGCGCTCATGAAACTGCTCTGGTGGATGCCCGGCGTGGAGGACAAGCGGTCGGTGGGCATTCAGAAACTCCGGGAGGTTCGGCAGAACGGGCTTTACAGCAAGATACCTGCGGCGATGGTGCTTGTAGACATCTATGTAAACGAGGAACTTTTTCAGGACGCGCTCAATGCTTCCGACGGTATGCTGAAGCAGTACCCGCGCGCGCTGCCGTTTTTGTGGGGGAGGGCGCAGGCGCTGCACGGGCTAAAGCGGCATGAGGAGGCCGTAACCGCTTACCAGCATATTTTCTCAAAGTGCGAGAACGACCCGAACAATAATTTCTATAACCTCGTGCAGGCCAGAATGGGGATGGCCAGGGGCATGGCCGCGCTGGGAAAGAATGCGGAGGCGCTCTCGCAACTGGAGGCTATCGGGGCCTATACCTTGTCTAAGGACATCCGCAAGCGCCTTGAGTCTGTGATAACCGAGGCAAACAATTTAAAGAAGCGGGTTGAGCGGGCGAGTTAGCTGCCGGGATCGCCGTTAATACCGTCAACACTGCCGGCTGCATCAGCATCAGCGCCATTACCGGTATCGGCAATATCGTCAACAGCATTGTCAACAACGGCATCTTCGGCAAGATCTTTTACGAGTACATCGACGGGAATACTGCTTTCGCCGGTGTTGACGACTACGTCCGCGTGCGCGGCGGTGTTTTCGACGAGGTTTTCGTCTTCTACGCTGTCGCAGATCGCCACGTCAATGACCTTGTCATTTTTATCAAGCCCGATCAGCCTTACGCCCTGCGCGTACCTGCCGGTTTCGGATATCTTTCCGGCTTCCGACCGGATGATGATGCCGTTGCGGGTTATCAGCATTACGTCCTGCCCCGTTACTTCGCCGGGCGCTACTCTCTTTATGGAGATGACGCCGCCGTTGCGTTCGCTTGGCTTGATGTTGGTTATGCCCCAGCCGCCGCGGTTAGTTTTGCGGTATTCGGAGACGGGGGTCCTTTTGCCGTATCCGTTTTCGGTTACCGTGAGGATGTCGTTTTTGTCGTTGGCGATGATCATGCCGATGACTTTATCTTCGGGGCGCAGTTTGATGCCCCTGACCCCGCGCGTTCTGCGGCCCATGTCGCGCGCGGCGCTCTCGTGGAACCTGACGGCCCGGCCCGATGTGGTTCCGAGGATTACGTCGTCGCTGCCGGTGGTGATTTTCACCTCGATGAGCGAGTCGCCGTCATCGAGTTTTATCGCGTGCAGCCCCGCTTTTCTCACGTTTGAGTATGCGGAGAGCGGTTGTTTGTTGACGGTGCCCTTTTCGGTCGCGGCTATGATGAAGTGCGAGTCGTCGAAGTTGCGCACCGACACGAACGCGGCGATTTTTTCGTCCTTCTGCAGTTCGATAAGGTTTATTATCGGGCGCCCCTTTGAGTGGCGGCCGGCCTCGGGGATTTTATACACTTTAAGGCAGTAGCACCTTCCCTTATTTGTAAAGAAGAGGATGTTGGCGTGGGTTGACGCCACGAAGAGGGTGCTGATGAAGTCGTTCTCTTTGGAGTCCATGCCCTTGATTCCGCGGCCGCCCCTGCTTTGCGCCCGGTATTCGGAGACGGCGGTGCGCTTGATGTAGCCTTCGTGGGTCATTGTTACGACCATATCGACCTCCGCGATCAGGTCTTCTATGTCCATGTCGCTTGTGGCGTTTGTGATCTCCGTTCTTCTGGCGTCGCCGTATTTCGCTTTCATCTGGAGGAGTTCGTCCTTGATGATGATCATCCGTCTGGCACGGTCGGCCAGGATGTCTGAGAGGCCGGCGATGATTTTTTGGAGCTCGGCGTACTCCTGTTCGATCTTGTCGCGTTCGAGGCCGGAGAGGCGCTGCAGCTGCATTTCGCGGATGGCTTTGGCCTGAATGTCTGTGAGGCCGAAGCGGGCCACAAGTTTCTGGTGCGCGTCTTCGGTGGACGACGACGTTTTTATGAGCGTTACGATTTCGTCGATATTGTCTATGGCGATGCGCAGCCCTTCGAGGATGTGCGCGCGGTCCTGCGCTTTTTTGAGGTCGAACTGCGTTCTCCGCACGACCACCGTGTGGCGGTGTTCGAGGAAGTGCGTCATAAGCTCCTTGAGGTTCAGTATCTGCGGCCTCATGTTGACGAGCGCGAGGTTTATTATGCCGAAAGTTTTTTGCAGGTCGGTGAATTTGTAGAGGTGGTTGAGCACCGTGTCGCCGAACGCGTCTCTCTTTATGCCGATGACGATGCGCATGCCGCGGCGGTCGGACTCTTCGCGGGCGAACGAGATGCCCTCAATCTCCTTGTCGCGCGCCATGTCGCAGATTTTCTTGTAGAGCACGCCCTTGTTGACCATGTAGGGTATCTCCGTGATGATGATCTCCTCGCGCCCCGACGCGGTTCTTTGAACTTCGGCCCGCCCGCGCACGATTACCCTGCCTTTGCCGGTTCTGTAGGCTTCGTAGATGCCGTCGCGGCCGTAGGCTATGCCGCCTGTAGGGAAGTCGGGGCCGGGGATTACGGTTATAAGGTCGTCTACCGTGGCTTCGGGGCTGTCGATGAGCATGACGAGCCCGTCAACGATTTCGCGCAGGTTGTGCGGGGCCATGTTTGTGGCCATGCCCACCGCGATGCCGGTTGTGCCGTTTAATAGCAGGTACGGGATTTTGGACGGCATGACCGTGGGCTCTTTGAGCGATTCATCGTAGTTCGGCGTGAAGTCTACGGTATCCTTGTCGATGTCGGCCATCATCTCTTCGGCCAGAAGCGTCATGCGGCACTCGGTGTAACGCATGGCCGCCGGTCGGTCTCCGTCTACGGAGCCGAAGTTGCCCTGCCCCTTGACCATCGGGTAGCGCAGCGAGAAGTCCTGCGCCATGCGGACGAGCGTGTCGTAGACGGCTACGTCGCCGTGGGGGTGGTATTTACCTATGACGTCGCCGACGACGCGCGCGGACTTCTTGGGCGGCGCGTTGTGGCGCAGGGCGAGCTCTTCCATGCCGAACAGCACGCGCCGGTGCACCGGCTTGAGCCCGTCTCTTACGTCCGGCAGCGCGCGGGACGTTATCATGCTCATCGAATAGTCAAGGTAAGACTTCTGCATCTCGTCTTCTATGAAAACGGGCAGTATCCTCTCCGAAGACTCCGGCTGTTGATTTTCCTGTTCACTCATTAATCAATACCATCCTCTATCCGTTGACGTAAAAAAGGCATCATCCGGTGGGCCGTAGAATCGTAATTCAGCGGCGTGACGGCTATATAGCCTTCAAGCACCGCCCGCGCATCAAACGCCGCAGACTCTTCCATGCCGTACCGGTCTCCGTAGACGCGGTAACCGCCGTACGACGGATGATCCTTGTCCTCTATCTGTTTATACTCATCCTCATAATTGGCCATGCTCTGCCACGTTACTTTAAATCCCTTAGACTCCTTAGGATCGCACGCGGGGAAGTTGATGTTGTAGAATACCCGCATGTCAAGCTGAGGGTGCGGCGCGTTCAGTATCTCGTCAATAAGCATAGGCGCCATAGCCGCGTACTCTTCCATGTGCGGGCTGCCCCTGTTATACATAGAAAACGCGAAGCTCGGTATGCCGTAGAACGCCCCCTCGCGAGCCGCCGCGACCGTTCCCGAATAAAACGCCGCGACGCCCGAATTATCGCCGTCGTTAATACCCGATACCAAAATGTCCGGCTTCTTTTTCATAATCGCGCTGATAGCGAACTTGACGCAGTCGGACGGGGCGCCGCTGATTATATATCCCGGCATCCGGTCGTCTGCCCCGGCCTCGCGGCAAAAGAGCGGTTTCATGAATGTGAACGTATGCGCCACGCCGCTCTGCTCTTTTTCGGGCGCCGCGACGACTACGTTGTAGTGCGGCGACAAAACATCGTACAGGCACTTAATCCCGCGCGCGTGGAAACCGTCGTCGTTGGTTAACAGCACAGTTTTTTTTGTTGACATCAATTTCGTCCTTGGCGATATCATCAGATATCAAGAAATTTAACTTTCTCGGCGTTCTCTTCTATAAATTTGCGGCGCGGTTCCACCTCTTCGCCCATCAGCATTGTGAAGATCCGGTCCGCCTCGATCGTATCCTCTAATTTTACCTGCAGCAATGTCCTCGTATCAGGATTCATTGTCGTCTCGGCCAGCTGGTCCGGGTTCATCTCCCCCAGGCCCTTGTAGCGCTGGATGACAATGTTTTTCTTTTCTGCCCACTCTTTTATAAGTACATCTTTTTCGTTGTCGCTGTAAACGTAGCGCTCCTCTTTGCCGGATTTCAGCTTGTAAAGGGGCGGCTGGGCGATGAAGACGTTTCCGCTTTCGACGAGGCCCGGCATGTGGCGGAATAAGAACGTCAGCAATAAGGTGCGTATGTGCGCCCCGTCTACGTCGGCATCGGTCATGATTATGATTTTACCGTAGCGCAGCTTGCCGATGTTGAACCCGTCCATATCCTCCGACGACCCGAAGCCGGTGCCGAAAGCCTGTATCATCACCTGTATCTCCTCATGCGAGATGATCTTGTCGATACGCGCCTTCTCAACATTAAGTATCTTTCCCTTGAGCGGCAAAATAGCCTGAAAAGTCCTGTCCCGCCCCATCTTAGCGCTGCCGCCGGCGCTGTCTCCCTCTACGAGGAATATCTCGCATTTTGCCGGGTCTCTCTCCTGGCAATCGGCCAGTTTATCAGGCAGCCCCGCGCCGTCCATTCCGGTTTTCCGCCTCGCAAGCGCGCGCGCTTTACGGGCGGCCTCCCGGGCAATCGCGGAATTAATGCATTTTTCTACGATCTTTTTAGCAACGGCCGGATTCTCGGCAAGAAACGTAGACAGCATCTCCCCGACGGACGTATTGACTAATCCCGCGATATCCGAATTTCCCAGTTTTGCCTTAGTCTGCCCCTCGAACTGCGGGTTGGGCAGTTTAACGCTGATGACCGCCGTCAATCCCTCCCGTAAATCTTCCCCCTTTATCTCCACCTTGTCCTTGCTGTTCTTCATCAAATTGTTGGCATCGATATAAGAGTTGACGGTACGCGTGAGCGCGGTCTTAAATCCTGACAGGTGAGTCCCGCCGTCTACCGTATTGATATTATTGGCGAACGAGAAAATATTTTCGTTGTACGAATCGTTGTACTGCATGGCGACCTCGACCTCCACGCCGTCGCTTACCTGCGAGAAGCAGATGGGGGAGGGGTGGAGCGGCGTTTTGTTTTCGTCGAGGTAAGTTATAAACGACGACAGCCCGCCGGGGTAGCAGAACTCGTGGCTTTTGCCGTCGGGGCGCTCGTCTTTTATGTTGATGATTATGCCCTTGTTCAAAAATGCCAGCTCGCGCAGCCGCTTTGACAGGATGTCGAAACTGTACTCTGTGGTTTCGAAGACATCGGGGTCGGGCCAGAAGGTAATTGTCGTCCCCCGTTTGCCGGTATCGCCGAGGGTAAGGAGTTCGGTTGTGGGGATGCCCCTGCAAAACTCCATTGAGTAGGCTTTGCCGTCGCGGAACACTTCGGCGAGCATGCGGGTGGAGAGGGCGTTGACGCATGAGACGCCTACGCCGTGCAGCCCGCCCGAAACCTTGTATGACGAGTTGTCGAACTTACCGCCGGCGTGGAGGGTAGACAGCACGAGCTGCAGCGCGCTCATCTTCTCTTCGGCGTGGTAGCCAACCGGTATGCCGCGCCCGTCGTCTACGACGGAGATGCTGTTGTCGGGCCGGATGAAGACATCGACCTTCGTGCAGTAGCCGGCGAGGGCTTCGTCAATCGAGTTGTCTACCACTTCGTACACGAGGTGGTGCAGCCCCGGCGATCCGGTGCTGCCGATGTACATCGCCGGGCGTTTGCGGACGGCTTCGAGACCTTTGAGGGTCTTAATGCTGTCTGCGGTGTATTGCTGGTCGCTCATACCGTTTATATCTCCGTTGGTTTTTATGCTCAATAAAAAAGTATATCTTTAATCGTCTCGCACCCGGTCTCCCTAAGGATCGAGGCCATGATCGTCTCTTTCATGTACGTCAGCTCCTGCCGCCACGCCGCCGACTGAACCCTCACGCAGAGGATGCCCTTTTCGGACTTTTCGCATACCGTTACCCTGGCTATGCGTTCTCCGACGATTGACGGCCAGCTCCTGACGACTTCCCACTCCCTGATGGCGATGTCGTAGCCCATCCTCTTCAGGAACGCCTCGAGGACGGTTCCTATTGACAAAGGCTTGCCTCCGCGCCCCTTGCTTGCCGGTTTCACGGTACCGCAACCTTTCCGGGCTCTACCGTGCACCGCAGCACCCTGTCTCCGAGGGCCGCCTGGCACTTTGGGGCGGCAATGAAAATCTGCCCCCGCCCCTCTAATAGCGGATAGACCCGCGATGTCCTCTCGGGATCTAATTCCGACACGGCGTCGTCTACCAAAAAGATCATTCCAGCCCCCCGCCGGCGTTCCATAAGAAGCGCCGACCCCAATTTCAGCGACAGCGCGAAGGATCTGCACTGCCCCTGCGACGCGTAAGATTTCGCCGCCCTCCCGTTGAGCAGGAACCGCAGGTCGTCCCTGTGCGGCCCCGCCCCCGTGAACATCAGTTCCGCGTCTTTCTGACGGCGGTCCAAGAGAGTATTTAAATATAAATTCTGCCATTCAGAAATGCAAGTGAAATCGCACTTAAATTTAGGAAAATATTCTACCGAAATTGACTCTTTCCCAAAGCTGATTTCCGAGTAATAATTATTTGTCAAATCGCTCAGCTCCCGGATGATTTCCATCCTCGTAAAAACGATTTTTGCTGCCGATTGCGCCATTGCCTGCTCGTAGATCTCGAACTGGACGGGGTCGGATGTCACCCCGAAGAGGGCGTTCCGGGAGAGCATATTGCGGCGGTACGACGTAAGGGCGTCCATGTAGCCGCGGTCGGCCTGGCTGATCAGCATGTCGAGGAACTTCCGCCGCGTCTCCGGGGCCCCGTAGACCAGTTCCAAATCGTCCGTCCCAAACGATACGACCGGGCGCTCCCCGAACCACTCGCTGTAGGAGCGCAGGCCGGCGCCGTCGCGCTTCATGACCAATTTTTTGTCACGGGAGAATCCAATCGCGGTATTGATGACGCGGCCATCATCTCCGTCCCCGTAAAAATCCCCCTCGATGTACGACGTATCCTGCCCTATGGCGATCATGTCGCCCCTTGCTGCCCCACGCTGCGACCTGCCTGTGCACAACACGTGAATGCTCTCCAGCAGATTGGTTTTGCCGGCGCCGTTCAGCCCCTCCAAAAGCGCCCCCTCCTTGGGGAACGTGATAGTCAGGGAGGGGTAGCTGCGGAAATTTAGGAGACAGAGGTTTTGGATGAACATTTTTTCCCGGACGAACGTGCAATCGTCGTTGTTTCGCTGCTCCAACTTTCGATTTGGGAGGTGGACTGTTGACAAAGATCGTCAAGTTCAGCCTGTATCGCGCCAACTTGTTCCCGTAATCGATTGAGTTTTATGACAAATATCTCCTGTGCCGCCATAGCGCGTGAAAGCTTAAGCGCATCCGGCGACAGTGTTGATTCCATCATTTCAATTGCGTTACCCATGTTATCCCTCTATTCCAACCTTACCGGTATCGTCACCACCCGGTTATCATCCATCCGCACCCTCACGACAGACATCTGCTTAGATACGCCCCTTACCGGGAACCGGTAATTGCCGCTTGTCAGCCTGTCCCTGCTTAATACCGCGATCTTCGCCCCTTTCATATTGAACAGCTCTACCGACCGCGCGCCGGTACCGCCGATCCTTAATTCCAACACCCCGCGGTGGCCGCGTACCGATACCGCCGCGGCATTCTTTACCGCCGGCGCGCTGCCCCGGATGTTCGCCGGCGCATCGTACTTATCCCATCCCGGCATGCCCGCGAGCGTTATCACGTAATTGTGGTTCATTATGTGGTTCCAGTCGGCGGCGGTGTTGACCTGCGTGGCGAACTGCCCGTTCCACGACATGAACCACGACCACTCCGCGCCGTCGGCTGCGAGGCTGTCGGGGTAGGGGATGGACCCGTTTTCGCTCAGGGCGATGATTTTGTTCGCGCCGAATATCTCCTTGATGTTCTCGAAGTTGGAGACGAGCGACCCGGTGGCCCGCGCCTGTTGGTTGTTGGGCGGGTAGTAGTCGCGCCCTATGATGTCGGCGTATTCGTCGCCGGGGTACCATTCGAGCTCGCGGCCGGACTCTTCGGTTGTCCAGACCCATATCAGGTTGTTGAGCTTGTGGTGGTTGACCATGCGGTCGAACATGAGCCGCCAGAGCTGCGCGCAGGGCTTTGGCCCTTTCGCGCCCCACCAGAACCACCCGCCGGCGGCCTCGTGCAGCGGCCGCCAGAGGACGGGGACATCCTTGTCCGCGAGCGTTTTCAGAAATCCGGCCACCTCGTCGATATCTCTGAGCATTGCAATGTATTCGGGGCTGCTTGTGTTGAACGCGTCGTATGACGAGTTTGTGAACGCCTTGGTCAGGTCGAAAGTCGTCTCTTTTGTGTAGAACGACTGGTCGTGCGTGGAGTTGCGCAGCGGGTCGCGCCAGTGCCAGCAGTAGATGGGTATGCCGCCGGCCTTGAAGAAGGTTTCGGCAAGGGCGATCGTGGCGTTGTTGTAGCCGGTGAACCAGTCCCCGCCGCCGTTCGGGCGGTTGGCCTGCTCGCCGGTGCCGTGCATGAAATCGAGCCCGATGAGCGCCGGGTACTTGCCTGACGCGTCGAACGCGTTCTTCATCTCCGGCTGGCTTGTGTGCGTGTGCGCCGTGTACTTGCCGTCGTTCTGCATTACGTTGTCGGTCATTACGCCGCTTATTATTTTTTTCTGGAAATTCTCGCGCAGGAACCGGTACATCTTGCGTGTGTTATCCGAGGCGTTTGGTGTGACAAGCGTTGCCGGGACGGTGAACGGCGCGGGTACGTAGGGGCCGACCTCTATGTAGTCCAGGCTCACCCATCCCCACGAATTCGTTATGGCGACGGTGTTGGCCCCGGCATTGAGCTTTACCTTGCCCGCCGCTTTTATGTTCTGGAATGAGGCCGGGCCGCATTCGGCCCCGTTGTACGGCCCGGTCATGGGAAAAGTCATTGTTCCGGCCGCCGCGTTGTTGACGACGAGGTTTTGAACCTTTGAGTCGTCGCAGGTCTGCGAGTACTGCGTCCATATCGTGTAGAATCCGGCAGTTGGCGCGGATACGTTGAACGTCAGGCTGCCGGCGCGCATGTTGACGTAGGACCCGCCGGACGCCGCCGCGTCGGCTACCGTGCAGGCGGCGTCGCCGGAGGCGGAGCAGGGCTGGAGCGACCCGGCGGCCTCGGCCTCGTATTTGCCGGCGGCGAGGGCCGCGGATGCCGACAGCGCTATTGCCGCTGATAGGGCTATAATGTTTTTTCTCATTTCACCATCCTCCTCACCGACTGCGTTGCAGCCGTCGTTTTGCCGGTTACGCTGATAATGTACATCCCACGCGGCAGATTGTTCATCCGCACGCTGTGGCTGCCGCGCCTGAGGTCCATAGACTGCACCCTTTTTCCGTTTAAGGTGTAGACGTCTACCTTGCTGTCGTCTGTCAGGCGTACCTGCATGGTCCGCCCCGATACTTTTACGTATTGATTGATATTGGCGTTTTGACGGCTGCCGGTGTGTTTTACTTGGACTATCTCGCCGCCCGGGTCGCCGAGGCACAAAACGTCCTTCACCCACAGATCGCCGGACGACCCGTTGCCGGTACGTATGTACCACGCGATGGATCCGACGAGCGAGCTGTCAGTTGTTACCGCGGCGCCCCAAGACGGCTGGGCGAAATCGCTCCACCGGAGCGCCGTGGTTGTCCAGTCCGCTGCGGCGGGCTGCGCCGGGGATTCGTGGAAAGCGTAGTCGGTTACGTCGCTCTGTTCGATGCGAAGGGCGTGGGTGACGCCTTTGTAGGAATAGCCGATGCCGTATGCGCAGCGGGCGGCGTTTGCCACGTCGAAGCCGGCCACTATGTACGGCGTATGCGGGTAATCGCCGGTTACTATGGAGTATTCCGCGTGCATTTCGCCGTTATTGACGGTCTGTGTAACCGTGCTGCCGCCCGGGTTTACGTCTGTGTACCAGTTCGGGTTTACCGCCATCGGCGAGGCTTTGCCCTCAAACGGCCGGTCAACATCCGGCGCCCAGGTTGTGTCTTTGCCGGTCAGCCAGCGGTAGATGTAGCGGCCGTGCGGCGTCATCCGCGCCGGGTCGGTCCAGCTGCCAAGCTCGCCGGGGGCGCTAAGGGGGCTCGTTGACGGGAGCCAGTAGGCCAGAAGGCTCGCGGACTCCGCCTCGGCCATCACGTTCCAGGCGCATGCCGATATCTTGAGCGAATCCATAAATTTAACCCACAGGTCGGCTTGCGGGAAGTTGCGGGTCTGGGTGCCCGGGCCGTCGGTAGTGCCCCATTCGGTTATGAATACGGGGAAACCGGCGTTGAGCGTGTTGATTACGGCGCTGCGGTAGGTGCCCCGCTGAACCCAGTTGTCTGTTGTGCCCTGCACCCAGCGCGCCCCGTTCAGCTGGTGGTCGTGGGCGTAGACGTGCATGGTTATCGCTATATTGTCGAAAACTTCGCCGCTTGGGTCTTTGGGGGGATTGGCTGCCACTACGTCGGGTACCGAAGCCCACGCGGGGTTGCCCACGATGATGAGGTTGTTGAAACCGGCGTCCCGTATCGCTTTTATGACCGTCTCGGCGTAGGTTTTGACCGGCCCCGTGCTCCCCGGCTCACCCCAGTCGGAGACAGGCCCTATCGGCTCGTTGTATATCTCGAATATTACGGCGGGGTTGTTCCCGTACTTGCCGGCGAGGGTGTCGTTCGTAAAAAAGTCGATGGCCAGCGCCGTCCGGGCCGTGTCGTGCGTGCTGTAGGAGTGCCAGTCAACGATGGCGTACACCCCGCGCTCGACGGCGCGGTCTGCCACCCGCCTCACACGCTCCCAGTTCGCCTGCCGGTACTGCGCTATATCGTAGCCGTGGCTGACGTTGTAGTCGGGGGGGGAGACGTAACTTATTCCCAGCGGCGCCCTTATGATCTGCGCGTTCCAGCCGTCGATCATCGCGTCTACCGCGGCTGTGATGAAAAACCTGTCGGTGCCCCACTGGGAGACGCTCCAGGGAAAACTCGGGCCCTTTAGCTGCACGGCTTCTCCGCCGGAATTTTCCCCTATGATTTTGTTCCCGCTTGCCATAAGCCGTCCGTACTCCTCTACCGGGCCGGCCAGGGCCGCAAGCGCCAAGAGTGCGACGATGGCGATGACATTGACAAGCCTGTTGGTTAAAATCATAATAACCGCCTTTCGGTAAGATTTTTTTTGGCAAGCCTATACCATAATATATATTATGGTAACACGCCCCCGGGTATGTGGGGGCGTTTTTTTGTCTAATTTTTTGGAGGCGCTATCTTGCTGAACTGGTTTTACGGTACAAATATCTACACTCAAGTTATGTTTTGCCTGGGGATGGCCGTCGTTACCGGCGACTTTCTGGCGTCGGTATTCACCATCGTCTACCAGAAGTCCATCTACAAAAGCCGCCGGAAGCGCTGCGACGAGACCTACGCGCCCAAATGCAGCATCGTGGTGCCCTGCAAGGGGATACCCAAAAACTTCGGCAACAACCTGCGCGGGTTCCTGGCACTTGACTACCCCGACTTTGAGGTGATATACGTTACGGAGAGCGGCAGCGACGCGGCGGTGCCTGAAATCAAAAAGATCCTCTCCGAAGACAACCGCGCCAAGTTCACAGTGGCGGGGCTCGCCACGGAGTGCGCGCAGAAGAACCATAACATGCTCGCCGCCCTGCGCGAGGCGTCGGACCGGTCGGAAGTCTTCGTATTCGCCGACTCCGACATCAAGCCAGCGCCGTACTGGCTTAAAGAGATCGTCCTCCCGCTGCAGGACAAAAAGGTCACGGTGACGACCGGTTTCCGCTGGCTGCTCTCGTCAACCGGGTCGATAGGCGAGCTCTGCCACTCCTACGTAAACATCTTCATCTACACCTGCTTCTGCACCGCCTGCTACTTCGGCGGCGTGGGGCTGTGGGGCGGGACGATGGCCATCCGCCGCAAGGATTTTGAGGAGCTCGGCGTGGCCAAAAAGTGGAGCCGGGCCGCGGTGGACGACATGAGCCTTTCGGCGATAGTCCTTAAAAACCGCCGCAAGGCGGTCGTTGTCCCCACCTGCCTGACCGTTACCGACGACCTGCTGCCGACAGTAGGGGCGACGGTGTCCTGGTTCGAGCGCCAGATTATGTACTTCAAATCTTACCAGACCATTCTGTGGGTTATCCCTACGCTGCCTATTGTTTTGACGGCTGTGGCGCTTTTGTGCCTGCTGCCCTTTGCGGCCGCCGGCCATTTTTTGACGGATTATTCGTTCTGGGATCTGGGCGGAGGGGTGTCAATAGTATTTATCCTCGGCCACACCCTCACAGCGTTCTTATACCCGGCTATAGGGAAAATGCCCTATTACGGGCGCTTCCTCCTGCTCCAGCCGTTTTTAAGGTTTACGCAGGTGGTATCGTATTTCAGGACCTGGTGCACGCGGACAATTACGTGGGCCGGGATCAAATACCGGCTGGCGTTCAACGGCGACGTGAAGTCGCTGAGGAGATAGGCGGCTATATGTCTATGCGTTGCACTGTATTCGCCTCAGGCGGGGGCAGCAACTTCCAGGCGTTGCTTGACAAGCGGGCATCGGGGGACCTGCACGTGGATTTTGTGCTGCTGGCAGGCAACAACAGCGGCGCAAAGGCGTTTGGCCGCGCAAGGGACAACGGCATCAATACCTTGCATATCGCCCCATCGCACTTTAATGACGAGGCCGCCTACGCGAAACGCCTTGGAGATGCATTGACGGAGGTCAATACCGAACTGGTCATCCTCGCCGGGTACATGAGAAAACTCCCGCCGTCCATTGTGCGTGAGTACCGAAACAAAATCATCAACATCCACCCCGGATTGCTGCCCGCGTTCGGCGGCAAGGGGATGTACGGCATGAACGTCCACCGCGCGGTCCTCGATTACGGCGCGAAACTCTCCGGGGTCACGGTGCACTTCGTAGACGAGGAGTACGACCACGGCCCCGTAATCCTCCAAAAAGCCGTCCCCGTTCTTGATGGCGATGATGAAAATACGCTGGCCGCGAGGGTCCTCGAAGCGGAGCACGACAGCTACTGGCGCGCCATAGAGGCGCTGGCTTCAGGCAAAATACGTGTTGACGGGCGCAAAGTGGTATGGACATCCCAAACCTGAAGAATCTGCCGGTCCCGCAGCTGGAAGAGTTCGTCCTGTCTATGGGCGAGCAAAAATTCCGCGCTAAACAGATATTAAAGTGGATCTACCAAAAGCGCCTCTCAGACTTTAATGAGATGACGAACATGCCTAAAACATTACGCTCTGCGCTCGCGGAAAAATCGTCCATCGCCAAGTTAGACCCGCACGTAATCCTCGAGTCCTCCAGCGGCGACGCCGTAAAATTCGGCTTCGTATTGCCGGATACGGACCTCGTTTCCGAAAGCGTTTTGTTAATTGATGACGACCGCCGCACCGCCTGCGTATCGTCCCAGTTAGGGTGCGGCCTGGGGTGCACCTTCTGCGAAACGGCGAAACTCGGCTTCATACGCAACCTTACGCAGGGGGAAATCATAGGCCAGCTCATAGGCATCAATGATTATTTGGCAGACAAGGGGGATAAGCCCGTAACTAACATAGTATTCATGGGTATGGGCGAGGCGCTCTCCAACTTCGACAGCTTCATCTCGTCACTCAAAATAATAATGCACGAAGACGCCTTCAACATCGGCGCCAGAAGGATCACCGTATCCACCGCCGGCGTCATCCCGTCTATCGAAAAACTTATGCGCGAAGATTTGACGATTGGTTTAGCGATATCCTTAAACGCCTGGAACAACGATCTGCGCAGCCGGTACATGCCGGTCAACAAAAAATATCCTATCGAACAATTAATACAGATAGCGAAACGCTACTACAGCCAAACGGGCCGCCGCGTCACGTTTGAGTATGTGCTGATCCGCGGCGTTACCGATACGGACGAGGCGGCGGCGTCCCTCGAAAAATATTTGGGCGGGTTCCCGTGCAAGATCAATCTGATCCCCGTCAACCCGGTGTCAACGAACACTATCTGCGCGTCTCAGGATAATGTCCCGGCATCGTCATCCGTACAGATTGCAAATGCTCAACGGCTGTCATCACCCGGCACCGGCGCCGTAGAGCGTTTTTCAGACGAGCTGCACCGCCGCAACCTCGCCGCTACCATACGGCGGAGCAGGGGGCAAGACATTATGGGCGCGTGCGGCCAGCTTACCGCGAGATTAAAAAATGCCGCGGCGGCGCTCTGCGTCATCGTTACGCTTGCGTTCACACTCTCTTTTGCGCAGGATGACGACGGCGGCCCCGCCGCCCCCAAATTCCACCTGTTCTCCCGCGCCGTGCCGCCGAGCCCCGTCTCCCAATCACTCGCCGGCGCCGGCACCGCCATGACGCTTGACGGCTTCGGCGGGCTTGTCAACCCGGCCCTTACGAACGCGGCCTTGACGGGCAGGAACACAAAAGCCGCCGGCGTAGCCGCAGCCGGTTTCGGGCGCACAGATTCGCTCTTCAACCAGGCCGTCCTCCCCTTCGCCGCCGTCTTCTCCGACCAAAACGGGATGATGGGCGCCTACTACCGCTACATGCGCGGAGACCGCGGCTCGGCGCACGGCCTCACCGTCAACTTCGCCGGCACCCTCTTCGAACAGGTTGACGAGCAGGGCGCCGTGGAGTTCGGGCTAAACATGCGCTACGAAGGCTCAAACCGCAGGCACGATACCGGCCTTGACGCGGAGGGGAAAACGCAAACACAGGTGGTACACGGCAAGAGTGTGCTGTTAGACATAGGCTTTTACCAGCCGCGCATATACCCGGGCCTCGATTTCGCGCTTGTCATAAACAACGTAACCGGATACATCTGGACCGACATCGACGGCGCGAATCAGAAAGAGGGGTGGGCCGATGCCGTGCACACTGCAATGACAATCGGCGCGGTGTACACGCTGCCGCTGTGGAGCCAGGCGGCGCTGCGCCTGCCGTTCGACGTGGAGTTCGCCAACCTGTTCACGAGATCCGCGCCGGCTAAGTACGTAATACGCACGGGCGCGGAGGCGCGTATAGCTAAAATGTACTGCGTGCGGTTCGGGTACGCAAACGCGCCGGAAAACCCGCTCGATATGATAACCGGCTTCAACCACAAAAACCTCTTCTTCGGCGGCGCCGGCCTGTCGGTAGAATCCATACAGGCCGATTTCTTTATCGGCAGGAACGAATTTGGGATATCGGCGTCGTACTGGTATTGATACGCCAAATGATAATTTAGCGGTGTGTTGATGATTGTAATGTTTCGCGAAATTACACGCACGATTTTGTAGGGGCGACCGTCCCCGGTCGCCCGCCAACGCATGGATTACAATATTCCGCAAAATACACCAACAATCCAACGTAGGGGCGGGCCTGTGTGCCCGCCCGCGATGCCGGGATTGCGGTATACGTCAAATCAAACGCAATATCGCAATTCCGGCACGGGCGACCGGGGACGCGATCGCCCCTACAACCGCCGGATGTCGTCTGGGGTTAATCCGGTGATTCTGGCTATGGTGGCGGGGTCGAGCCCTTCGGCCTTCATCGCCCGGGCGGCTTGGGCCATGCCTTGAGCATTGCCTTGCGCCATACCCTCGGCCATACCTTCGGCCCTGCCCTCCTTCTTCGCCGCCCTCAGCCTCACCCTGTCGTCCATCTCCGCCAGCATGAGCAGTTCGTACTCGCGGCGGGTTTTCGGGTCAAGTTCGGAGTATGCCTTCATTATGCCGGCGGCTTTTTTCAGTTCGGGGCTCATTTCCGCTATCATGTCTAACTCCTCCTTGGTTTCGGCGTTTAACAGCTTCAGGCAGCGCCACAGGCCGCTGCCGTCGTTTTCCTTCGGTAATTTGGCTAATTCCAGCGTGTGGACCTCGATCAAGTCCGTCAATGCTACACCGGTTTTTATGTCGTAGAGCGTGAACCGGTGGTGGTACTCCGCGTCTTCCGGTATCAGCCCGCGCTCGGTGACCACCATCCCTATCACCCTCCTGATCTCGTCGTACCCGTCGCCGGAGAGCAGCTGGTCCTTGATCAGGCTTGAAATATAAAATACTATGCGCTCACGCATCTGCGCAACATCCCCGCGCTGAATTTCGATATCAATGACCATCCCGGACTTCGTGACGACCTTGATGTCGAGTACCCCTTTCTTCCCGCCGCGCTTCTCGGGTAAGACCTCGGAGCAGGAGACGGTGAGCTCCTCGTACTCCTCGTCGGGCAGGTCGAGTACGCATCTGAGGAGGTATTCGAGCAGGTCCAAGTGCTCTAAGAAGACTTTTTTGAAGACGATGTCGTACTTGGCCGGGATGATCTCCGGCAGGCCGTCTTGGAAGAATTCTGCCGTGGTTCCATCACGGTCGCTGCTTTTGTCAGACATTGTGAGTGTCCTTTCATTTATAAATGGTTTATGGTTGCCGCAAAGACGCCCGGCGATACGGCGGGGACGGCCTTTTTGCGGCATTAATCCGGTAATACGGGAATTTTTGTTGTGTACTGCGAGGGCCCAACCTTGTACGACGAGAGCCCGAAGGTAGAATCCCGGCGGGCGCCGTGGGTATTTTATCTAATATATATTATGGCGTAGAGTAAATGGGAATTTGTTGGGATGATCCGCCTTTTTTTGTCTGAACCATGATTTACATGATTAAAGGATTAACATGATTAAACGTCAAAAGATAACGTCAAAATCACCAATAATCCGGGTTTTGATGTTGATTTTTAATCAAGGAAATCCTTTAATCATGTAAATCATGGTTCAGACAATGGCGCCGGAATGTGCGACAAATGGTAATTTTCACCGATAATACCCGTAGGGGCGACCGTCCCCGGTCGCCCGCCAACGCATGGATTGCGTTATACGTTGAAATCAAACGCAATATCGCAATTCCGGCACGGGCGGCCGGGGGGTTATTGGAGGGCGAATTTTCTTTTCGCTTCGTCGAGGGAGTGTCCGCTCTCCAAATACCTAAGCAGGCGCGCCATCCCCCTTTGCGAGCCTCTTTTCATCCCTTCTTTGACTCCTTCTTCACGTAATTGCTGCGCCATTCGGAACCTTGCTTCTTCCAATTTCGCCTCTTCCGCGGTCAGCCCCACTGCCTCCCAGGCGGTGTCGTGAACTTTCCATCCCTTGTTTTCCCAGAAAGCCTTTTCTTTTTTTGTCATAGATTCCCCTTGTTTTTCTTGAAAAATTCCTTTTCCGCGGACTCGTAGGCCTTTAGCCGGCTTTTACAAATCTCAATTGTGCCCTTGGGTATCGCGTCGGACTTCTTGTCTTCAAGGTGCAGGACGGCTACATAGGCGCGAACAGCCAAATAAACGCGCCAGTTATGCTGAGCCGTTCCATGCCGTATTTCATAACACTGCCTGCCGATCTGTGCAACCGGCTTAACTGCCGGGGCGCCCGGTATTTCGCCGTTCTGAAAACTTCTCCAGCATTTGCCTATCTCAACACGCGCCACGCCTTCCAACGGCGGCGTTTTTATCTCGGCGTAAAAAAGGATCTGTTTGATCATAATGTCTATAATATACTATAAATCCGCAAAAAAAAAACAAGATATTTCCGGCTTTTGCCTGCGGCACTGGGCTGGACGGACGGCGGTATACGAATCAAACGCAATATCGCAATTCCGGCGGGCGATCGGGGACGATCGCCCCTACAAAACCGTTTTGTTTCCGTCGAAACCGTATATCCATCACAACGATAAACCACAATATCGTAATTCCGGCACGGGCGGCCGGGGGCGGCCGCCCCTACGGGTATTATCGGTGGAAATTGGCATTTGCCGAAATTCCGGGCATGGCGGGGCGTTGCGCGCAACGCCCCTGCAATACCGTATATCCGTCACACCGGCAAGCCCCAATTTATCCGCAATCCGGTAAAAAACGGGCCCGAAGGCCCGGTTTTTTTAATAATTTACGGCCCTGATCTCGAAGTAGGCCTGCGGGTGGGCGCAGACGGGGCATTTTTGGGGGGCGCTCGCGCTGTCGTGGATGTGGCCGCAGTTGCGGCAGATCCAGACCTGTTTTTCGGTGCGCGCGAAGGTTTTGCTCTCCTCGATGTTTTTGAGGAGGGCGCGGTAGCGCTCTTCGTGCTCCTTTTCGATCTTCCCTACGGCTTCGAAGAGGAAGGCGATGCGGTCGAAGCCCTCGGCTTTCGCCTCTTCGGCCATGCGCTTGTACATTTCGGTCCACTCCCCGTTTTCCCCGTCGGCCGCGGCCTTGAGGTTTTCGGTTGTGGCGGGGACCTCGCCGCCGTGGAGCTCCTTGAACCAGAGCTTGGCGTGCTCCTTTTCGTTGCCGGCGGTCTCTTCGAAGAAGGCGGCGATCTGCTCGTAGCCCTCTTTTTTGGCCTTTCCGGCGAAGTAGGTGTACTTGTTGCGGGCCTGGCTCTCGCCGGCGAACGCCTCCATCAGGTTTTTTTCTGTTTTTGACCCCTTAAGATCAGCCATAACTGCCTCCTTTTTATTGTTTATAAGTTTAATTCAGTTTGTAGTTTGGAGTTGCCGGGTTTTTGACGTTAACTCCACACTCCACACTATCCGGTCAATCGCTCACTAATATCGTCATCCACGCCAGGGTGTCGAAGCCGTTGTCTTTAAGGGCCCTTACCATGTTGGGGATGAATTTTGCGTTGTGCATTACTACCTTGGCGAACGCCTGTATGAGCGCGAACAGGGTCTCGTCGTTGAGGCCCTTGCGGCGCCCCGCTATTCCGTTTATGTGCAGTTTGAGCATGCCGTACATCACGCACAGGAAGGCGCAGGAGTCCCAAGTGGTGTCGCCCTGCCCGAAGGGCATGAGCCTTAGGAAGAACTCGTTCACTATGAAGTTTTCGAGGATGTACTCCTTATCTTTTAGGTATTGCGCGACGTATGTTTCGCGGTTTTCGTTGAATTTCTGCATTATCTGGGCGGTTGTAGCGCCCTGTACGAAGCCGAGGCCCACGAAGGTTTCGGCGACGATTTCGAGGTATGCCCTGCTGCCGTAGAGGTCGGCTTCGAGCCTTTTGTCGGTGAGTTCTTTTGCGAGGCGCATCTGTATCTCAAAGTTGCCGCTGACGTCTTCGAGGCCGTGCCTGAAGGATTCGTCTTCGAGGCCGGCGCCGAGTTTTTCGAGGAGGGCCGGTATTTCGTCTGTGCGCCCCTCCCTGTCGAGCTCGTCGATTTTGCGGCAGAACATGCCGAGGACGATAAGGCGCTGTGCGAGCGTGAAGGCGCGGTTTTGGAGCAGGGTGAGGCAGAATATGCGTATGTCCCAGAAGAAGCGCGCGGGTTTGGCGGCGTACCGCTGTGCGGCCGGGTCGATGGACGGCGCCTGCGCCGGTATGCGCCCTGTTGCGGCGCTCTCCTCTACGGTTTCGAACGCGATGCCGTTTGGGTCGGAGAGGGCGGCCCGCGCGATATGCGGGCACGATGGCGTTGCCGCGCATTCGAGGCGCCCGCCGGCGATTTTGTATGAGCGCGGGTAGATGGCGCAGGTGTCGCAGAGGAGGCCCGGGCCCAATTCGGCCTGCAGGCGGCAGAGCCCGTCTGCGCTTTGGAGCGCGCAAGCGCCGCGCAGGGTGAATTTCCCGTACTGGGCCTCGCTGGCGTCTTCGCCGCGGTTGCGCTTGACGGTTTGGTCCAGAAGGCCCTGCAGCCCGGCGTTTCCTACGTCGCGGTACTTGAGAAAGGTCTTTTTGTCTACGTATATATTCCATGTCCCGGTGCAGCAACTGTCCTCGCATGCGCCGGCGATGCAGGTGAAGCTGGAGAGGTACGTAGGCTGCAGAATACTGCGCTTATTTTTGGGCATGGCGGCGCCGGCCTTTCTGTTGGCGTTGGTTTGGGGCCGAAAACAGTAAAATATTATGCGGGACGGGGGCGTGTCAACCTATTATTTATTATTTTTGATATTGACTTTTTTGGTGTGCGGGTATTATATTGTAGAAATTATGGGCCTGTATGCGAAGTTGCCGAGCCCGGCCCGAACTATCAACACAAATCAGGCGTAAACGGATAAGACAATGAAATTCCCTAAGATTCCTAAATTTCTGAAAATTATGCTGATAATCGCGCTGATGGGGCTTTTGAGCCTCATCCCGGGCTACTACCTCGCGCGCTACGCCTTCAACAAGCACTTCAGCGGCTGGGGCGACCGCCTTGTGGACCTTGAGCGGCGCGGGCTGCTCTCCACCGAGTACGGCGCGGGGTGGCAGGACGTGCTGATGGTGAAGGCGATGGAGCTTGAGGCGCAGCGGATCACCACGGAGGCGGACGGCGAGGCCGCGGAGGACGGGGGCAAGGTTGTGGACGGGGTTGCGGTGGCGGACTACCCGTCGCTGGCGGTGGTGAAGCTCTTAAACGAGGTGCGGGAGTACTCGAACACGATACTTGTGGCCGACAGGAATAACCGTGCAATCATACGGATCAAGACCGACCACCGCCGTGCGCAGATGAACGAGTTCCCGCACACGCTTGTCACCGCGCTCATCGCCGCGGAGGACAGATATTTCCGGGACGACAAGCTGGGGTTCCGGTTTGAGAGCTTTGCGCGGGCGTTTGCGCTGGCTATCCCGCCTACCGTCAGGAATATGAAGCCGGCTTCGCCGCGCGGTACCTCCACCATCACGCAGCAGGTGGCGAAGCTGTTCCTGTCGCGCCTCGACGAGATCGGGCAGCGGCAGGTTTCCAACTCTCTGGGCCGCAAGACGCGCGAGATGCGCCTTGCCTCGGCGCTGCGGAAGACGTACACCTCCGACGAGATACTGGAAGTATACATGAACCACGCGGTTACGAGCGACCACGGGCTAATCGGCTACAAGGACATCGCGCGCGGGCTGTTCAACAAGCCGCTCGACTCGCTTTCCGACGCCGAGTGCGTCTATCTGGCGCGGATGGTGAAGTGGGGGCGCAACATAAAGCCCAAGATCGCGGCGCAGTGCCGGATCGACATGGCGCGCATGGGCGACGCGCTGGGGTGGAGCGCGGCCAAGCGCGCGGAGGTGCTGGCCGGGGTGGACTCGCTGACGTTCGAGCGTCCCAAGCGGATAGAGGGCGGCCACGGCCCGCTTGTGGATTTGGCGAACGAGTACTGGCTCTTAACGCTGCACCGGAACGGTTCAAGCGCGGCGCAGACCGCGCAGATGGACCTGATCGACCCCAACTCGCTTGTAAGGCGGAAGGGGAATCTGACCATCAAGCTGACCATAGACCTGCCGCTGCAGAGGGAGCTTGAGCGCCTTGTGGCGGAGCGCGGCTACGGCGGGGACACGACTATCATGAGCGAGGTGAGGATAGGGAGCCACGGCGAGGACGTTACTATGGCGCGTACGCCCGGCGACACGCTGCGGCACGCTGTGGTGCTCTCCGGCGAGACCCATTTCGCCGAGCCCGGCAAGTCGTTCATCACCACGCTTTCGGCGGGCGACACGGTGTTTGAGAACATCCGCTACGCCAGGATTTCGGGCAACAAGTACCGGCGCAGCGTTTTCTACTATGTGCGCCGCCCCACGCTTGTTGACGGGCAGTACTTCGCGTACTCGATAATGTGTTCGAAGACGGGGCAGCTTTTGGCGTACCATTCGAAGGACCGGCTGGGGTCTAAGCTGAACTGCCTGCTGCGCAACCGCACGCCTACGGGTTCCTCTCTTGTCAAGCCGGTGATGAACGCGCTGAACTACGACCTTGAGATATTCAAGCCCTACAGCAAGTGGTCCGACGAGGCGCCTGTTCCAAGCGACGTTCCGTGGGCGCGGTCTATTTTCGAGGATAAGGGGCGGGCGGTTGGCGTAATGTTCTTAAACACGTCGGTGCGCGGGCGCGGGTACCAGGTGAACAACTTCGGCCGGAAGTTCGAGGGGTGCAAGTACGTGTTCGAGCATCTTACGTCGTCGAACAATGTTTTGGGCGTGGAGACCGTTTACCGGCTGAACAGAACTCTTTACATAGACGGCGACCCTGCCCCGGGCGCGTTTCCGCTTCTCAACTTTTTTTACCGTGTGGGCGCGCAGGGGCGGGTGCGCGACGATCTGCGGCTGACCAGCGCCACGGGCGTGCGGGTTTTCAAGGAACTGGGGCGCGTGGCGGGGATCCCTGTAGACAGCATGATGCAGGGCAGCCGCAGGGTCGCGGTCTCCGACAGCATGTACTCGGTTGCGCTTGGCGCGTTTGAGATGTCGCTCTACGAGCAGATGCACATGTTCAACATCCTTTACAACAACGACCTGATCGAGCAGCCCGGCGAGCGCAACTCGCTTGCGATTCAGTCCATAGAGCTGAACGGGCGCCCGGTGGCGCTGAACGACACGCTGCGGCGCTACCACCCGTTCGTAGACAAGAACAACATCCGCCCCACGCTTCTCGGCCTGCACAACCGCTTGGCCACCCGCGCCGAGGGCCTGGCCGACTACGACATAGACTACACGCCCGACCTCACCGATCCGGCGTACTCGGATCCGAGGTTCGACCAGGACGCATTTTACATAGATGACCCGTTGTCCAACTTCGCCAAAAGCGGCACGTCCGACGACATCATCCGCCCGTTCAACGTAGACGCGTCGAGCGACAAGCGCACGAACTACTGCATGTGGAACGCGGTTCTTCGCATAGACATGGCGAAGCTGCCCGGGAGCAGCGGCCGCGGCGGCGAGGTGCGCGACATCACGGTGGCGAGCGTTGGCGAGGGCAACCTGCAGTACACGGGCCCGCGCGACGGGAAGTCGCTGCACAAGTTTTTGACGACCGGGTTATTGCGGGTAGCCGGGGTAAAGTCGCCCAAGGGGTTCTTCACGCAGTACGAGGAGTACCTAAGGCGCGTGACGCCGCCGTCGGAGAACTGCGGCGCGTGGGTAGAGCCGGAGAACGTGGAGGACGGCACGCTGGAGGACCTGCTGCGCGGCTCGACGCGCGGGGAAGGGGCGCAGGTGCCGGCACAGCACGGGGCGGCGGATGTTCCGGCTGAGGATGAGATATTCTGACGCGGCAGGCCTGCCGCGCTTGTCTGGCACCGGGGCCTATTGCGGTAAATTGGGGTTTACCGGTGTGTTGATGATTGTCTGAACCATGATTTGCCTGATTAAAGGATTAACATGATTAAACGTCAAAAGATAACGTCAAAATCACCGATAATCCGGGTTTTGACGTTGATTTTTAATCAAGGAAATCCTTTAATCATGTAAATCAAGGTTCAGACAATGGTGCCGGAATGTGCGCCAAATGATAATTTCCAACGATAATACCTGTAGGGGCGACCGTCCCCGGTCGCCCGCCAACGCATGGATTACAATATCCCGCAAAATACACCAACAATCCCACGTAGGGGCGGGCCTGTGTGCCCGCCCGCGATGCCGTGATTGCGGTATACGTCAAATCAAACGCAATATCGCAATTCCGGCACGGGCGACCGGGGACGGTCGCCCCTAC
>Ga0209755_10000853_pt1 | contig 52215 bp, 42 predicted proteins | sample TergutCo191P1_FD_187301 | JGI IMG/M metagenome (GOLD analysis project Ga0209755, IMG submission 187301) | Cornitermes sp. P1 segment gut microbial communities from Petit-Saut dam, French Guiana - Co191P1 (SPAdes) (version 2) | ecosystem: Host-associated > Arthropoda: Insects > Digestive system...
CATTCCGCGATGCGAAAATACAGGCTCGTCTGTGTGTAAAAGCGTGTCTATCCAGCCCCTTCCCGGATACGGAATACTCTCTTCCATGTCCATTGATTCTTCTTCAAGATCAAGATTTACATCGCTTACCTCAGACCTTCCAAGAGCGTAATAAAGACGCGCGACTCTTGTGTTGTCGCTGTTTATTCCGCGCACAACTACTGTGCTTGTAACGCGGGGAGGATTATCACTTCCCATTCCCGAAGGCTCCAAGAACTCTATGCCGGGTAATATGTCGTCAAGGATAAAAGACCTGCTGTCGTTTGTTAACCCCGATTCGTCTCTTGCAGCTACGTGCAATACCTTGTCTCCGGTTTTTGATCCTAATGCAGCGCCAACAGTGTCAGGCATTTTATCAAACGGTATTGTAACTTTGTATAAATTGCCCGTAACGTGTTCGGCGTCTTCCCACTGCAAAGAAGACGTGTTTTCGTTATTGCTCACTCCAACCCTTACATAGTCCACGTGGTTTGTGCTTGTTACAATCATCGTCGCTTCAAAATCTTTAGTACCGTTGTAATACTGCGGTACGTTCTGAAACCTTACTATAGGACCCGAAGGAGATATAACATTTATTTCCATATAATGGTTCAGTCTTTCGTCTGTTACGCTAAAATCGTAAATGTTGTCGACCCTGTTCGGATACGTGTTCACAACTCCGATTTTGTCTTTCACCCGTATCTTGAAACGGTATTTCCCCGTTTGTAGTTCCATAATGCTTGAGCTGTTTGCGATATCGGGAAGAGTCCACGAGCCGTCAGGGTTTTCTTCAAGCTCGACCAATGGCCAGCGGAACTGCACGGACTTCAAATTGTCGCGTGTTAATACGGCGTACTTTTCATCCGTTACAGTGCGCCACTGTCCCCACTTTTTATCCGAAGGAAGAGGAATACCAAGTCCGTCGGTTTCTCCCTGATAATCTGCGGGCCAAAACAAAATTTGCGGATAACCTGCTTGAAGTCCCATAACGTCGGAAGCCATTCCCATTATGTCTCCGCCCATATAAATGTCTTCAAGCGAGCTGTTCATATTTGCTTCGTCAAACTCTTCTCCCTTAATTGAGGGAAGAGAAACCTCAACCTGAGGCGGATTATTTTTTACAATATATAGAATGTCCGTAGTGGTCGTGCTTTTACCGTCAACATCAACTGCCGTCACCTGCGCCTTTATCGTGCCGTCAGTCATGCCCGTAGTATCGATATCAACATAATACGTCTTGTTTTTTTCGTCATACTGAACAGGCACCACCCTCTGTCTTTCTATGCCTGAGTAATCGGTATACCAGATGGTCATAAAAACGTATTCAATACCAAACGCCTGAATTATTTCAAGGTTTACGATATTACTAGTCCCCGAAAGATATTCCCCCGGCTGCACACCTTTGGGTAAATTGTTGATTACAGGAAAATCAACATTTACAAGAGGCCCCAACGCGACTTCGCACGTATTAAACAAAAAAAATGCGCTAATCAGCGCAAAAACATGAGGTATTTTTTTCATGGCAACTCCCCGAAAAAAAGAGAATTTATCAGCGTACTTGTATTATTTTTGGTTAATTTAGACTTATTTATTATGGGGGGGGGGGGGGTCGTATGTATAACCGGTCTATCCCATAGATCGACAAAAATAGTGGAATTTTTATCTGCTATAAGATTTTCAAGCATAATAATAAATATAATAATTTTACAATTTGCTGTCAATCCTTTTTAGAGGTTTTTTCGATAAAACTTGGTACACATAAACCGCGGTTTTGGTGTACCAAGCTCTGTACACCAAGTTATTTTTTGGTTATTGTCAATATGTTCCTGTTATCCAACCTTGTATATTCAACTTTGTCCATTATAGTTTTTACCATATGTACCCCAAGCCCGCCGATTTGGCGTTCGGCGATTGGTTTTTCTAAATCGGGGGCTGGCGTTTCGAGTGGATTGTAGGGTCTTCCTGAATCTTCAAAGGTGATTCTGGTTTTTCGGTTTAGCTCTGAGCCGATTGTAGAAACTGATATGGGTCTTTTTTCCTGCAGCGGCTCGTATGCGTATTTTACAATGTTGGTAAAAACCTCTTCGGCTGCGATTTCTATTTTGCTTCTTTCATCGCAATTATAACCGCTTTTTTCAAGTTCATTACTAATAAAATCGATTAAAACTGGCAGATCTTCGAGCTTAGCCTGCAAATTTATTTTTCTGCCGATTGACAGTTTTTCTTTTCCTATTGACAGCGCAAGCATCGCAATGTCGTCTGCCTGCTCCGCTCCGGCGGAAAAATTGTCAACTTCGCCTTTTATTGCGTGTAACAGTTCGTACGGAGAAGAAGACCTGTTTTCATTCAGCGCGTCTTTTAATCTCTGCTCTCCGAATAATTCTTTTTTATTGTTCATAGCTTCCGTTACGCCGTCGGTGTATAAATAAATAACGTCTTCGTCCTGTAAATAAATAACCTCTTCGTTGTACTTCGCGTCCTCTTTAATCGCAAGAACAATCGAAGGCTTTGTTCTTAAAAATTCAAAATCACTGTCTTTCCTTTTTAGAAGCGGCGGATTGTGACCCGCGTTTACAAAGGTAAACTTTCCGGTCGGTATATTGTAAATACCCATGAAGGCAGTTACAAATATGCAGGCGTCATTGTTTTTACAAAGTTTTTTGTTAACCGATTCAAACGCCGTCTTTATGCTTTTTCCCGCGGAAAAAATATTAATAAGCGTTTTTGCGTTTACCATAAAAAGAGATGCTGGGATTCCTTTTCCAGATACATCTGCAATCAAAACGGCAAGGTTATCGTTATCTAAAAGGTAAAAATCGTAAAAATCGCCGCCTACTTCTCTTGCGGGAATCATCTCCGCGTAAATGTCAAACTCATCGCGCTCGGGAAATGCCGGAAAAGTTCCCGGGAGCATACTCTCCTGAATTTCTTTCGCGACAGAAAGCTCCGTGCTTATGCGCTTTTTTTCCTCACGCTCATGCGCATTCTCTTCTATTGATTTTTTTAAATCACTTGTCATCTTATTGAATGTTTTCGCAAGCAGACCCAATTCATCTTTTGATTTGATGTCGATTTGCGTATCAAGATTTCCAAGTTCGATCAGCGCAACTTCGTTAGTAAGGTGCCTTATTGGCGTGTTTATAAATCTGGAAATTAAAACATAGGCGAGAGCAAGCATCGCCACAAACGATATTTCGATAATGACAGAAAAAATATTATTCTGTTTTTCCATTTCGGCGTATATTTCATTCTCCGGGATTTGAATCGACAACAACCAGCCGTTATTCATGTAACGGCCAAAGCGCATATAGTTAATTCCGTTATAATGAAAATAATCGGAATTGATATCCCACGGAATATCATGCATTGAATCTCCGACAAAACTGTCGGTATGCGCGCTTGAAATAATGTAATCCATTTGAGGGACGCATAAAAGAACAAAACTGTTTTCCGTCGGGATAATATCAAGCAGCTGTTTTATAACTTCTTCAATCTCCCAGTCAACTGTCGTTACGCCGATTATCACATCATCTTTAAAAATGCCCGCGCCCGCTGTCGTCATCAAACTGAATGAACCTGAGTCATCAACATAAGGTTTTGTCCAAATAACCTGATTCGGTCTGTTTATTTCTCCGCTCAATTCATTGTACCAGTTTCTTCGATGATAATCGTATTCGTCCATATTGAACGCGTTATCGATGCGGATTTCACCTGACACTCTGTCAAGAAAGGCGTAGGAACTTACGCGGTATTTATCATCATTAAAAATATAAGGTTCAAACCAGAAACCTCCGCCAACCGCGCTTGGAAGGCTCAAAAGCCCCATTTTCGCGAATGTTTCCCCGAAATTTTCGGATTTTAACTCGTAACTTAAAAGTCCTCCTATCGAATAAAAAAGCGCTCCTCGTTCCAGCTCCGCTATAACTTTGTTTACCTTTTCAGTTTCAAACTCAAGTGTTTTTTCGATATTTGCCAATCTCAGCCGTTTATAATTGACGGTTGTAGCGAAAGAGTAAAAAATAAAAGCTGTGCCGATTAACGACAGGAAAACAAGAACGATAACAATTATTTTTGTTCTAATCGAAAAGACTGTCATGTTTAATATGTAACGAGCATTTCCTGAAGCGCGACCATTCCCAAAACATTTTTAACAATTTCTGACGGCCGTTCAATGTTAAAAGTCCCGCTCTCTTCGAATGCCTGTTTATAAATTTTTAGAATAACTCTTATACCGATGGAACTAAGATACTCTACCTGCGACATATTTAAGATGATAGTTTTATATCCATTTTTAAGCGCTTCTTCGAGCTTTGCAAGAAGCAAATCGGCGCTATTACCGTCAACACGCCCCTTTGCCATAACTTTACACACACCGTTGTCGAGTTCCTGCGTCAGTTCGAGGTCGGTAACTTTCATTTTAACTCCTTTACTTACTGTTAGGTTATCATACATTTTACATAATTTCAATTAAATCTCACGCTTTTCATTTTTCTTTTTCCATGTTATACTAAAAATCAGGGAGAAACCATGCCAGAAACAATGACTTTGGATGAAAAACTGGATATTTCGGTAAAGGCTTGCGCTTTATATGAAGCCGGAGATTTAGAAGGATTTAGCCGCACAATACGAACCGCTCCTATGCCGCCGTATTTAGCAAAAATCTATAAAGAAAAAATTGGTGTAGAGCCTCTTTTAAAAGCTGGCTATAATTTATCTGAAGCAGAGGCTGAATTTGGATCTGACTGGCTTATTGCTTAATTTCTATTTTGCGCCCGACAGGACTCGCCTTCCGTTCGGCAACCTCCTGTTGCCTCTCTCCATGCCGTCTTTTTTGCTAAACCGGCTCCTGCCGGTTTACCCAGCGAAGGCTTTCGCCTTCTCCGGGTCGCAAAAAAGTTTCGAGTCCTGCATAATTTAAAATTATAAAATTTTAACGTTAGAATTAATTATTAAAAGCTAATTTCTATTTTGCGCCCGACAGGACTCGAACCTGCAACCTACGGATTCGAAGTCCGTTACTCTATCCAGATGAGCTACAGGCGCTATTATTGGGTTATTAAATTTATCATTCACAGGCAGCGTATGTCAATAATATGCAGGTCTGATAAAAATAATATTTTTATTATAATTTATTCCTTTTGTTAACAGCAATAGCTTTTTCATAGAGATCCAATTTATTTTCAAACGAAGGTATTGCAAAGGAAAATAATGTTTTTTCACCTCCATTGCTGATAGAAAAATCTCCAAGTAAAATTATATCCATGCCAATTAGCATGTCAAATCCTTGATTTAAGTCGCAAATCATTACATTCACTTCTTCAACCATCACCATATTTGGAAGTCCGATAGAAATTTTTGCTACATCGACAATGCTGGTATTATTAACGCCTTTAACTCTAATTCGATTGATAGGAATAAGATTCATTGTTTTAGCCAATATCGGCGTAATGGCTGACCCGGTTGCGCCTGTATCCCATAATGCCATAACTTTGTTTCCATTTTTTGTTGAAGTATTTGATATGTTAAAAGCATGAGCTTCTGTCAGTAACCGGAAACTGAGAGAAGGGTTTTCCTGTTTAAATGCGTAATGTCTGCTATTAGGCATGAGCAAATGGAGATAATTGTATAACCTCCTCCTCCTCTGCTATATGGTGTATCATAAAAGAACCGAGAGGAATATTTTTCACAGTTTCCCTGTACGCAATTTTTTCATCGTCATAGGCAGCAATCACTTTATCGCCTGAAATAACAATATATTTTCCACAGTATTTTTCTACCAATTCATCTCGATTATTTTCGTAATATTCCCATTCTCTATCAAGCATTCATTCCTCCATGCCATCAAGCATCCTGTTACTGTAAATAATTTACAAAAGGGTGGATGACGGGCTTTGCCTTCCGTTCGGCAACCTCGTGTTGCCTCACTTCAGGTCGTCTTTTTTGCTAAACCGGCTCCTGCCGGTTTACCCTGCGAAGGCTTTCGCCTTCTTTGGGCCGCAAAAAAGTTTCAAAGCCTGAAACTCTATCCGTTTTTTTACTGCAGCCGATAGAATTTTACGCATCACCTTTTATATCATTAAGGGTGGATGACGGGCTTTGAACCCGCGACAACAAGATCCACAATCTTGGACTCTACCCCTGAGCTACATCCACCATGTCACTAACGTGATTTTAACAATTAACAATATGGAGAAAAATTACTATTTTGTCAATATAACAATCCTCAACTCGCTATACGTCTCTTTTTAAGAACCATACGTCTCTTTTCAAGAACCGTGCGTCTCTTTTCAAGAGCCGTGCGTTTCTTTATCAAGAACCGCGGCGTACAAAGGCATCGCGATAGCCTATGCTCTTAAAACGGGCTAAAATCGCGGCGCTTTCACCTTGATTTAAGGGTCCTATCAGAATGCGGTACATGTTGTCGCCGTTCTTGTATACAACCGGGCTGTAACTGCGATCTATCGCTCTGATTGCGGGTTCTACATTGTCCGCGGAAAGAGCGGCTACCTGTACATAATATTGACCGCGATCAAGATGGCTTATCGTGCGTACGGAAAAATTCTGCGATGATTGAATAAGCGGCGCTGGCGGCGCTATTTGTACGGCGGGTCTTTCAGGGGTTGCGATTACAATGCCGGGGATAATATCGTTAGGATCAATTCCGTATACGCTGGGAGGAGGATTTGGCGTTGTTTCTACAGGGACATAAACCTGTTTAACAGGCTCCTCTTTCCGTACCGGTTCCGCAGCAACTTGTTCCCTATCCTGCCAAGGGGAAACGTCTTTTATGACTTCATTGCGGGGTTTTTCGGCAAAGTAAACCGGTGTGTCTTTTTCAAAGTCTTCAGGATCTCTTTCATTGATTTTTTCGCCGACATCTTTTACAACATCCCTTTTTGTGTTGTTGTCCGCAATGATAATAGGCTCTTCTCTAAATGGCTGCGCTTCGGCGATCGCCGGTTCTTCTTCGATAACAAGATAATTTTCATCGGCTTCGCTGATATAAGCCGGCTCTTCTTCAGGTTCAATCTCAGGCTCCGCTTCCGCAATAGATACTGAGCTGTAATCGGGTACAGGTTCAAACGGCAGAACTTCATAGCCGGGAAGATCGACAATCTGCAGTCTGCCGCTTCCTCCCCATTCCGGTTCGTCCATGACATAGCCAAGTCCGGCTGTTGATGACCGCGGCGCTTCCACCGTTTCAATTTCAGGCTCCACAGGCGTATATTTATCATCATCATACACTTCAGCAAGAAGAGCTTCTTCGTTGATGTTTTCCTCTGTGATTACGCTTCCCGAATCATATTCGGGAATATCAGAGGACATGGTTTCTGTAAAGCGCATATAGGCGATCGGATCCGAAGGCTGCACCATTCTTATTCTGCTTATGGAACCTTCCTTCATCCCAATCAAATCGGCTGCCTGCTTCGAAACAACCGCTAAAAGACCGGGGCTGTTTATTGTGTTTGATACAATCGCTCTTGTGCTTTTCCCGCTTTCAATATTTGTGATGTCCACAACGGTATTCCTTGGGAATGAATTTGTCGCGACATAGAATCCGTCTTCGGGAAGTTCTCCCGAAGGAGCTACAGCCGCCGCTCCTTCCCACGGAGACGACCCCTGAAGCGTAAAAAACGCCGCGATTACGCAAATGTAAAAATATTTTTTCATAAAAGGTCCCCCTCTGCTATTCAATGTAGGGCACAAAAGCCCTTGCTATTGATTTCATATTGTCATATTGAGCTGTCATAGTGTTGTACTGTCTTCCCGCCATTTTTCTTTCCATCAATTTTTGTTTTGTCATAACATTGTAAACAGACACGGAAATTTCTCCGGGCATCATATAGCCGTCGGCGTAATCGAGCTGAGCTACAAGAACGAAATTTATTCCGCACGTTTCGGCTTCTTCAAGGTCGATAAACCTGTCAATATCGGACGGTTTTTTATCAAGGCGAAGAACGGGAGCGTTGCTGACGATATATCCGGCGTCAAAAAAGACGTCCATAAAGGCTCCTTCCCACAATTCGGACTGCCCTATTTTAGATTCTTCATTAAGCCCCGTTTCAATTATGTAAAATGAAATCATGGTCGCGCTTACGCTGAAATTAATGAAAAGCCCTGTTATTAAGGCTAAAATGATTCGTTTTGACATACTCCTCCTGATAGATACTTATCTTATCGGCACTCTTTTCAAAAGACAAAATAGAGAACATACTACTAAAAATGAATTATTACGCAATACAGGTGAAAACCCGCTGTGAAGATAAGTTCATTAAACTCTTTAGAGCGCAGCATCCCGATATTACCCTGCCAATCCATTTCCCAAAAAGACAACTCGATATAAGGCGCGCGGGAAAGATAAAAACCGCGACTTTAGCCGTTTTTCCGGGTTATCTCTTTATCGAAGCCGAAAACGACGATGAAATCCAGTCAAAAAAGTGGGATTTCAGGAAAACCGAGGGTTTTTACCGTTTTTTAAAGTCAAACCAGAATGTTACCCCCCTTGCGGACAGGGATTTGGAACTTGTCCTTCATTTTATAAATAGCTCAGGTCTTACCGCCGGAAAGTCAAAAGTGTACTTTAACGAGAATGCGCGCATAGTTGTTGTCGAAGGTCCGTTAATGGGACTTGAGGGAAGAATATTAAAGGTCGATAGAAGAAAAGGGAGAGCAAAAATAAAGCTCGATCTTTACGACGATTCATTTACTATCGACCTTGGCTTTGAAGTGATTGGCGCTCTTGAGGTTGGCAGAAAATGACGCTCAAACAAAGAGGGGACAATTATGGAAAAATCAAAGCGTCTTTATATCATCGGAGCGGGCTTTGCGGGCCGCACCCTTGCGAATGAATTAGCAAAAAAAAGAATATTCGGCGAAGTTGTCGCCTTCCTCGACGACGACCCCCAAAAAATCGGCAAAAGAATCGACGGTATCCCCGTCCTGGGTCCGATAAGGGACGTCGCTCTGCTTCTAAAGACAAACCCTGCTGACGAAGCCATCATCGCGATTACGAACGCGAGCAGGGAATATTTAAAAGAGCTTTACGACATCCTTGTTAAAGCCAATTTTCAAAAGATTAGGATTCTTCCCGGTATTTCTCAGATAATCGACGGAGACGCCCATCTTATTCAAACAAGGTCCATCGATTTACAGGACCTTTTGGGCCGAAATCCTGTCACCATCAAATTGAAACAGAGCCTTTCCTATGTGCGAGGGAAACGTGTTCTTGTAACAGGAGCTGGCGGTTCCATCGGCAGCGAATTGTGCAGACAGCTTTTATCGGGCGGCGTTTCAAGATTATACCTTTTAGGGCACGGAGAAAATTCGATTTATCAGATTGACAGGGAACTGCGTCTTTTACAGGATGAAGGTGTCGGCGAAAAAGCGGCGATTGTGCCTGTCATCGGAGACTTAAAAGACGCACAGTACATGGATTACATTTTAAGCCAGTTAAAAGCGGACGCGATCTTTCACACTGCGGCGTACAAGCACGTTCCCATGATGGAGGAAAACCCCGTCGCGGCAATCGAAAACAATGTCCTTGGGACCGAAAACCTTATCAAATCGGCTGTTAAATACGGCACAAAACGATTTGTTCATATTTCCACCGACAAAGCCGTAAGCCCTGTTTCAGTCTACGGCGCGTCAAAATATATCTGCGAGCAGATGGTTTTAAAGGCAAGTGCGGAATCAAGTTCCACTCAATTTGTCGTTGTGCGCTTCGGCAATGTGTTAGGCTCGCGCGGCTCCATCGTACCCTTGTTCCAGCAGCAGATAGAAAAAGGCGGTCCTGTTACCGTTACCCATCCTGACGCAAGGCGCTTTTTCATGACAATCAGCGAAGCGTGCTCTCTTGTATTAAAAACTGGCGGCGTCGGCGAAAACGGACGTCTTTACCTTCTTGACATGGGAGAGCCTGTGCGAATCAGAGACCTTGCCGAACAGCTAATCCGCTTTCACGGGTACGAACCTGAAACAGAAATAAAAATTGAATACATCGGTCTTCGCCCAGGCGAAAGACTTGATGAAACTCTCATGAACGAATACGAAGAACAGTCGCAGACCGAACATGACCGCATTCTGGAAATAAACCGCAAAATACCGTCAGAAATCAATGTCGATTCCCTGATCAATGAATTAAGACCTGTCTGTAAATTCGATCCTGACGCGCCGAAACATTACCGCGACGCAGGATATTTACGAAGCATAATTGATAAAATCATGTAAGTATCATAAAATAATTTATTAATGGAATCGCTGCCCTTTCTGGAAGATATTTTTCCGCGTAATACATTGTTCGCAGTAACAATAAGATCTCCTGTCGCAAGAGGCAGTTTAAAACTGATACAGACGCCCAAAATACCGGAAGGCTATACGTTTATCACTTCAAAAAATATTCCCGGAGTTAATAATCTTGAAGGCACAAAAATGCCCATTCTTGCCGACGCCAATCTTTCGTATATCGGCGAGCCTGTCGCTATCCTTCTTGGTCCTGATAAAACAAAACTTGAAGAGCTTGCCGCAAAATGCAAGGTTATATGCGACGAGGAAACGCCTGTTTTTAATCTGGAAAACGAGTCTGTAATAACGCGCGAAATAATCATTGGGGACGCGCTTGGCGCGATGGAATTGTCAAAAAAGATCGTTACAGGGCATTACAAGACAGGCATACAGGATCACTGGTACGCAGAGCCTGTGGGAGCTGTTACATGGTTCAAGGAGGAGGGTTCCTCAAAAGGTAAAAAAACATCAATGCTGATTGTAAGAACCGCTACCCAATGGCCATATCATGTAAAACGCTCTGTAACGCGGGTTCTTGGAATCGATCCGTCCGCAGTTTCCGTTGAGCCTACCGCTTTGAACCTTCACATGGACGGAAAACTGTGGTATCCGTCCCTCATCGCCTGCCATGCCGTATTGGGTACTTTTATCACCAAAAAACCTGTGCGCCTCATTTTAAGCAGGGAAGACGATTTTCATTACACGTCAAAACGATGCAGTTCCAACATCGCAATCGCCGCGAGTATCGACGAAAACGGTAAAATCGACTCTGCAAAACTGGATATTTCCGTTAACCTTGGCGCATACGAGGTTAACGGAGAAGAAATTCTGGATCAAATATGCCTTGGAAGCATCGGTTTTTACAATTTTAACAATTTAAAACTCAACGCAAGAGCGTATTGCACCAACATTCCGCCTCAGGGACCTTTTTCGGGATTTGGTCTTGCGCAGGGAATTTTTGCCATCGAAAGGCATGTTTCGCTAATCGCCGACACGATAAGCCAGGACCCGGCTGTCTGGCGAAAAAATAACATGGATACCTCTTTAATCGCGTCCCCTGCCGCGTCCAAAAACGGCGTATCAGGGGATGACCTTATTAATAAAACGGCAGCCATGAGCGATTACCACCGCAAATGGGCTTCCTTCGAACTTCTGCGCCAATCGCGTTCCGGTAAAAAAATTGACAGAGGCGATAGTTTAAGAGGGATTGGCATTGCCGCCGGATTTCAAGGGAACAGCGTGCTTTATCCCGATACCGATATAATCCCAAGCCCTTACACCGTCGAAGTAACGTTAACAAAAGACAGCGTTCTTGAAATAAAAACAAGCATGACAAGCACGGAAGACTACGGCAAAATATGGCAAAGAGTCGCCGCGGAAACGCTGTCAATCGAAAAGGGAACAGTGCAGATTGTAAGCGCCGACGCTCCCGACTGCGGTCCTAGCTGCGCCTCAAGAAACATTACGCTGATTACAAAACTGGTAGAAAAATGCTGCCTTGCGATTCGTAAACAACGTTTGCATGATCCGCTGCCCATCACGGTGCGCCGCTCTTTCAAACCGCAGGCAGGTTCCTTGTGGGGGGGGCGCATAAAGGTAAAAGACGCAAGCGGCTTTTTAAAACCCGGTCTCGCATGCGCGGTCGTAGAAGTCTCAATCGATCTTGTCGACTGTATCCCCGTTGTCAGGGGCGTATGGCTGTGCGTTGACGGCGGAAAAATAATTTCAAAAAACAGGGCAAAACGCGCTCTTAGCCGCGCCGCCGCGCAAAGCCTTGGATGGGCGTTCACGGAAATTATTGAATATATCAACGGAGTTCTTCCAAAAGCGCAGTACGACAATTTCGCAATTTTTTCGCCCATGCAAATCCCGCCGATCCACATTGATTTCTTTGAAAACCATAAAGGCGAACCCAAAGGAATCGGGGACGTAGCTTTTACATGCATACCGGCGGCGTTTCATCAGGCGGTTTCGCAGGCACTGGATCATAGTTTTAAATCGATCCCTCTTAGAAGAAAGGAAATATGGGAGATAATCCGCGCAAGAAATATTGATTCTCACGGGGGTTCTTCTAAATGACAATCAACTTTATCCTTAACGGCGAAGACGTTGTTTTCCGCGGCGAGGCGGGAATCAGATTGATCGAAATCCTGCGCGGAACCTTCGGGCTTTTCGGCTCGAAACCCGGCTGCCTTACGGGTCAGTGCGGAGCATGCACAGTAATTTATAACGGGCAGGTAAGCCCCGCTTGTTTAATCCCAGCTTTTAAAATCCGCGGAAGCGAAATAATAACCATCGAAGGTTTTTCCCAGACAATTGAATATCAGGAGATAATGAGCGCCTTTGCCGACGCCCATCTTGGAAACTGCGGTTACTGCGAATCCGGAAAAGTCCTTTGCGCTGAAGCTCTTCTGGAAAGAAATCCAACACCCGATAAAATTGAAATCTTAAAAGGATTTTCCGGTATCAAATGCCGGTGTACAAATGTTGAAAGGCTTATAATGGCGGTTGATAAAATCGCAGAAATACGGCGAAGGAGGCTTTATGGAAGCGCCCCTTAATCAGGTAATTTTTCCTTCGTCACTTCAGGAATTATTCGCCGCGTGGAACCGCTTCCCTAACGCTGTTCCGTACGCGGGAGGCACAGACCTAATCGGCGGACAGGAAAAAATTCTGATCGATCTGCCTCCCGTATTCCTGTGCCTTGATAAAATCGAAGAGCTTCACCGCATAACAAGAACCGAACAATACCTTGAAATCGGCTCAATGGTCAGATTAAACCGTCTTATAAAACTTGGAAAAATTGTCCCCGAAATTCTATCATCATGCGTTGAAAGAATCGCAGGCGTTCAGTTAAGAAACCTTGCCACAATCGGCGGAAACATTTGCAGCTCTTCGCGCCTCCTCGATCTTCCCGCTCCGCTTACAGCGCTTGAAGCCCAGTATGAATTTCGCAGCGCGTCAAATACAACGCGCTGGGTGTCCGCATCGCGCTTTCACAGCGAAGAGAAAACCGCTCTTGATAAGCAGGAAATTCTGACAAGGGTAAGACTTCCTCTTCATCAGTGGGATTATGCCGTGTATAAAAAGTTCCTCGCAGAAGATCATTATAATACCGAAGCTTTGGTTTTTATCGCGAAAACGCAAAAAAATGTATTATCGGATATCAGGGTCATTTATAAATCCACTTCGATTTTACGCAATAAAGACGGCGAAGACATATTGATCGGCAAATACCTGCCTCTGAGCCGTAAAACAGCCGAGGATTTTGTCTCAAATTGGATTGGATTCCTTGCCCAAAGGCACGAGATCAGCAATTTCGCCAAAAATTCTCTTATAAGCAGCATAGAAGAGAACATTTTTAACCTTTCCGAGTAATTACCCGCCCCTGTAACGGCTTGAATAACATCATATTCCTGTGGTAAAATACCAGTCAATATTATGGAATAAACCGCCGGCTTTACAGAGCAAGTTTCGGCAGCCTGTGCAGTTGTCGTCCATAGGCATTTAGCTTATTGGCAGCATTTTTTCACATTTTTTTTTCGGTTTTTAGCCGAAAAGGATAATATTTTGCATTTTTCTTTTGGCGAATACAAGACAAGCATACATATCCGCAAGGGAATTCCCCTAATCGAGAATATTACGGGCGATTTCGGCAATACAATTCTGATCGCGGATGAAAACACGGCTCATATCGCGGCACAGGTCAGCAACGGAAGGGATATTCACCGCTGCATTTTAAGAAGCGGTGAAGAAAATAAAAACTGGCAGTCTGTTGAATCAATTCTTCGCGCGGCGAATCAGGCAGGTCTTGGAAGGGATTGCATTTTTATCGGCGTCGGCGGAGGCGTTACGTGCGATTTAACGGGATTTGCGGCGTCGATATACAAACGCGGATGCCGTCTTGTTTTTATTTCGACAACCCTGCTTGGAATGGTAGACGCAAGTATCGGCGGAAAAACAGGATTTGATTTAACAGGCATAAAAAATCTTGCAGGCAGTTTTTATCCCGCGGAAACAGTTTACATACCATTAAACGCTCTTTCCACCCTTCCGCAGATTGAATGGAAAAGCGGAATGGCGGAATTAATAAAAACCGCGATTCTATGCGGCGATGATTTTTTAGAACTGCTTTTTCCGTTAGCGGCAAATTTTGACGACGCGCCTTCTTTATTAAAATATGATACGTTCAGAAACTGCATTGAAAGAGCCGTAAACTACAAAGACAGCGTTGTAACGGAAGACCTTTACGATTTTGGAAAACGTATGCTATTAAATCTTGGGCACACTTTTGGACACGCTCTTGAAAGCGCGGCAGGTCTTGGCAGAATAACCCACGGAGAGGCTGTCGCATGGGGTATTGTCCGTTCCTGCGAACTTGGAATCGCGCTTGGATATACGCCGCAGGCAAGAGCGAAAAAAATCAGTAAACTTATTTCTTCTTTTGGGTATGAATGTTCATGCCCTCATCCTCTTGCGCTTGACGCACAAGCTATTCTCCACGCCATAAAAAGCGATAAAAAGAAAAAGTTGGGCAAATATTCATTTATCGTCCCGGATGAAAGCAGCGCGCGCATAGTAGAAATTGATACTGACGACACAAAAACATTAGTTGACATATTGGCCGGCGGCATAACACTGTGAAGCAATTTATAGCATTCCTGATCCTTACCCTGTTTTTTAATTTGACCGCCTTTGCGCAGGAACAAATTGCGCCAGATTCACAAACAGCCGCTTCTGAAGAGTTGTCAGCTTATGAAAATGATGACGATTCCATATTTATTATTAACTCTTTTAATTACGTTATTACAGGCATTACCCTTCCTTTCATGCTCAACTCAAAAACTGAATTAAAAACCGGGGAAGAAATAAAGGGAAGGAAAAATCTTGAAAAGTTTATTCAGGATAAAAAGCAGCTATTAATTAATGAAAGGGTATTAAAAGATAATGTTGTAATTGAATATTCGATTGGAGAAATTGACGAAGACGGCAGGTACCCCGCGGACCTTCAGATTTTTGTTGAAGATACATGGAACATCATCGCCCTTCCCTACCCCAAATACGATTCCAATTACGGATTTGAACTTACAATCAAAGCCAGAGATTACAATTTTCTTGGCACAATGAATCCTTTAAGAGTTGATTTAGGCTACAAGTACAATCAGGAAGGACTTTCATTCTTTAACCTGATGGTTGATTCAGGAATTCCTTTTGAAACCTTCGGCTTAAACTGGTATGTTGATTTTGACAATTATCTTGATTACCGTCCCGATGTCGAACTCAAATGGTACTATAAAAACAGAACAGCTTTATCTGTAGATGTTCCCATAAAAAGGACAACCCTTACCTTTTGGTTTTCCGAATCATTTATAATAAACGAAGAAAATTCAGAAAAGGACAGGGATCTTTACGGCGAGCGTTTTCAGGAAGGGTTCTACATGTCCAGCAATCCCAATATCACCTGGAAAATTCCTACAGGACTTGAAATAGGCGATTTAGGAGAGCTGACATACACTCCAAGCGTATACGCGATCTTTAATCATGAATTTTCTATGTGGCCTTTGCTTCCTAATAAAAAAGGTTCATTTTATTATTTCAGCCATAACCTTGACTTCGGAAGAATTGACTGGAAGGGAAATTTCCGCGAAGGATTTTCATTTTATCTTGATAACACATTCATTTTCAGCGACTATAATTTTAAAAGTGAAACAGACGATCCATGGGGATACAGTTATTCCGCAAGGCTAATCCAGCATTTTATTTTTATCGAAGATCGCCTGGGTTTATCAAGCCGCTTTTATCTTCGTCACTGGATAAATGATTTTGACGAATATGCCGGAAATACATTACGCGGCGTACCCGACAGAATAGGAAGAGATGAAAATCTTTACCCCGAGTTTATTTTTTCTGTAAACATGGATTTACAGCTCAGAGTTTTAAGGCTGCTTCCGTCAGACTGGTATCCCGGAAATAATTTCTGGCGCATATTTGATTTTGATCTGCACATAAACCCTGTTATCGACGCCGCCTGGTACAAACCGTATCAAAAAGAAGTTTCTTCCAAATCAGAATACTTCAGGCTCGGCGCCGGATTCGACACGATACTTTTTCCTCACCGTTTCCGCAGTCTATACTTTAGAGTTTCCACAGCCTGGAATTTTTCCGAAATCGCAAAAAGAGCCCCTGACATTATAAAAGATTTAGAACTCCTCCTTGAAATGGGATTTCACTATTAAAGTTTGGATTGAAGGTTAAAATTGATATAATGCATTAAAATCTATGGATAAATAAATGAAAATACCAGAATTAAAAAGAAAAAGTAAAAATACCTCAAATTTTAAATACAAAATTAGTTTTATACGAGATCTTATATTAAATAGCGTTGATAAAGGTATAATTAATAAAATATATCTTTTTGGTTCATATGCTTATGGAAAACCTAGAAAAAACAGTGATATTGATTTGTGCGTACTGATAGAAGAAAATTTTGATAGAAGAAAAATTGCATTAGATATTAAAATAAATCTTTCTAATAACAATATAGTTCCTAATGATTTACTGGTTTATAATATAAGTACATTTGAACAATCTTCCCAAGAGAGAGGCATTCAAAAAACTATTAAAGAAAAAGGTAAATTATTATATGGGCTATAATGATTTTGTTGATGTAGAACCAATTGTTTTATTCAGAAAAGCAGAAAAAAATATTGCTGCAATAAATAGTCTGTTAAAAGATAATGATGTATCCGAAGATGTACATTATGATAGTATATGTTTCAATATAACACAAGCCGTAGAAAAATATTTAAAAGGTTTTATTATATTAAATAATGAAAAAGTAAAAGAAATTCATAGTTTAGATAAAATTAATAAAATTGCAATTAAAATTAATGATAGATTTAATGAAATACACACTGATTGTTTAAAATTAGATAATTATGATTCAGATTTAAGATATGATGACAGGATAAAAATCGAAAAACACGAATTAAAAGAATTGTTAAATATTTTAAAAAGAATATATCATTTTGAACCTATAAAAATAATCAGAGAAGAATTCATAAAAACTGGAAATTATATTATATTACCAGAATATGATTTTATAAAAGAAATTAAAAATGATTAAACTTTATTTTATTATAAGAATAATTCATTATAATATAAATATCAGAGCGCATCCATATATGAATAATATTCACTTAACATTAATATCTGACTACATGGATTTTTAACTAATTAAATCAAAATAATAACATATAATAAATGCTTGCGATTAACAATTCAAGAACGACTAAAACAATTATTAATGCCATTACCAGCACAGGCGGTCATGGAATATCAATTCTTCTTGGCTTTATCGGAAGAATGGTTTTTCTTCAATACCTTGCCGTTGAATTGCTTGGCGTAAATGGATTATTTACAAGCATCCTTGCGATTTTATCGTTAGCGGAACTTGGTTTTTCTACGGCTATATCCTATGCTTTGTATAAACCTTTAGCAGAGAACGATGAAAAAAAAATCTCCGTTTTAATGCGCTATTATTCTAAAATATACGCCTTAATTGGGGTTATTGTTTTATTGATTGGTTTAATCATTCTTCCTTTTTTGCAGCATTTAATTAATAATTTTGAACAAATTAATATTACATTAAATGATTTAAGAATATATTTTATAATTTTTCTTATATCAACTGTTTCAACATATTTTTTCGCTTATAAAAGAACCTTAATTATTTCTGATCAAAAAAGATATATTGTAAATATTATAACTATTATAGTATCGATTTTAAGTAAATTATTTCAAATATTAATTATTATATTTTTACAAAACTTTTTGTTTTATCTTGCTATTAATGTTTTTTTTGTTTATCTAGAAAATATTACTATCAGCATAATTGTAGATAAAAGATATAAATATTTAAAATTATTTAAAAATGATAAATTAGCCGCAGATGAAAAAAAAGAGCTATACTCAAATATTTTTGCTTTGTTTTTTTCAAGAGCAAGCGGTGTATTTACGACAGGAATTATTTCTTTAATAATTTCAAGGTTAATTGGATTAAGAGAAGTCGGGCTTTATTCAAATTATCTTTTATTAACAGCAGCAATTTCAACTCTATTATTAAAATTTTCAGAGTCTGCAATTGCAAGCGTTGGCAATTACGCAGTTACTGAAACTAAAGAAGCGCAAAAATTGCTTTTTAGAAAGATTTTGTATTTTAACGCTTTATATGCGGCAATATTTTTTGCCGGCTTAGGTATTTTATTTAATAATTTTATAGAGTTATGGATTGGCAAAGATATGATTTTAAATCATTCTCTTCCAATTGCCATGTCCTTTAATATGTTTATATGGATTATGCGTCAACCATCTGGAATATTTTTTAACGCATACGGTTTATATAAGCATCATTTTTATCGATGTTTTTTAGAAATATTTTTATTTATCGGACTTGCTATTCCAGGAGCAATTATATTTGGCATTACAGGCATTATTGTTTCTCAAATAATCTCTATAATTATTACGCAATTGCCTTTTGAAATATATATAGTTTCAAAATATGCATTACAGGAGAAATCAAGTTTTTATTTAAAATATCTTCTAAAATATTTCATTATTACATTAATCTGCTTCTCTTTATCATTCTTTATCTGTTTTATAATATCACTATATGGATTAATAGCTTTTATTATTAAAATATTATTAATTCTAACAATAATTATTTCTGTATTTTATTTAACTACATTTAAAACAGAAGAATTTATCTATTATTTTCAAATTATAAAAAATATATTAAATAAACTTAATTTCAAAATTTTAAAATAATGAATATAATAAATTTTATAAATAACCTAACAAATTTTGGGTTAATCTTTGCAATTAATAATTTCGCAGGAAATCATCTTAATTTTATTAATCCAAAAATAAGCGTTTCTGAAAAAAGAGACACAAATATAAAAAAATATTTAAAGAAAAAATATACGTCTATCATAAATGAATATAATTCTTGTGGCGTGCAGGGAATAAATCAACAGAATAGAAATCCTTATACAATTTGGGTTTGCTGGCAGCAGGGTGAAGACAATATGCCTGATATAATGAAAATATGTTTTAATAACATAAAACGATATGCAAATGGTAATCAGGTTATATTAATTACTGATAATAATTATATGAATTATGTTACAATACCTGATTATATAATAAAAAAAGTAAAAAAAGGAAAAATAAGCCGAACGCATTTTTCCGATATATTGCGAATTTGCCTGTTATACGAACACGGCGGATTATGGCTTGATTCAACAGTTTTATTAACAAGTCCATTAGAAGAAATGCTATATGATTTTTTCAGTATGAAATGTAAAAATGATTTATGGGAACATATAGGAAAAAAACGATGGCTCTCTTATTATCTTTATTCAGTTAAACATAATATTCTTTTTGATTTTACAAGAAGGATATTTTTTGAATATACAAAACATCATAATATGTTTATTGATTATTATTTAATCGATTATATTTTTGATATGGGATATGATACTATACCTGCAATTAGAAAATTAATAGATGACATACCTGTCAGCAATGCTACTCCGTCTTTTATTGGATATTTTAATTATGAAAAAAAGTTTGATTCCTTTGAATTTAATCAATTATGTTTAACAACTCATTTTCATAAACTTATAGGAAAAAAATGTTTTCGTAAATTTACAGAAGATAATGAACTTACTTATTACGGTTTTATCCTTCAAAATTTTGGGTTAATAAAAGAATAATATATATGAAAATTGGAATTATGACCCTTTGGGGCTGCGCAAATTACGGGCAGAACCTTCAAGTTTACGCATTGCAGCGTTTTTTGCGCGACGCAGGCCACGATGCTTTTCTTATTCGCTATCCGTTGATTGAGTATCAGGATGATCGTCCTATAAAATGGTTAAAACAATTTTTAAAGCATTCTTTACCTCCATTTGTATTAAAAATAATTTATAAGTTTAAAGGAAAAAAATATAAACATTCTTTAAATAAAGAAACAGATGTTAAATTTTCATTTCACAGAGATCCATCGTATTTAATACATCTTAGAGCCATTGGCAAATTTTTAGATGATTATATTAATCAATCGCTATTATTTTATCCGTCTATTTCAGAACTTAAAGCAAATCCTCCGGAAGCGGATGCCTATATTACAGGCTCGGATCAAGTCTGGAATTTTTGGGGACAGCCTCTTTCAATTGCCAAACGTGAAACATTAGACGCATTTTTTTTAAACTTTGGCAAATCAGACATTAAACGCATATCTTATGCCTCAAGTTTTGGAACGCGAAAGATTGATAATAAATCTGCAGAAATAATTAAACCATTAATAAAAAGTTTTTCTTTTATTTCTGTTCGTGAAGAAGAAGGATTAAATCTATGTAAAGCATTTGGCTGTAATAACGCCCAATGGGTTCCGGACCCTACACTATTACTAGATAAAAGTTATTATCGTTCATTGTATAACGAATCCGGCGTTGTAAAACAGAATAAACCCTATTGTTTTATTTATATGATAAGAGATAATCCTTTTTTTCTTCAAAATTGTTACATTTGGGCGCAAAAGAATAATCTTGAAATAATTTTAATTACTAATTCGGATCTTGTTCAACATGATTTCAAAGAAACATTCGCAACTATTCCAGAATGGCTGTGTTTACTTGATAATGCGCAATATGTTTTTACAGATTCATATCACGGATCAATATTTTCAATAATATTTAATAAGTTATTTGGCATAATACCTTTTAATAACTGTGAAAATGATTTAAGATTAAATGATCTCTTTAGGCGTTTTAATTTACAATATCCGCTATTAAATGATTTTAATTCTTTTTCATTTTCGTCAAAAACTGAAATGAATAAAACTGAATTAATTCTTGGTGAGTTATATAAAAAATATTCATTTGACTGGTTTAATAATATACTTTCTTTAAATAATGAATAATATACCAAATATTTCTGTAATTGTCCCTGTTTATAATGCAGAAAAATATCTAGAAAAATGTTTAAGTTCAATAATCAAACAAACATTTACAGATTTTGAAGTTATTATTGTTGAAGATAAATCAATTGATAATTCTTATGAAATCTGCAAAATATTTGCCGCTTCAGATAAAAGAATTAAGTTAATCCAAAATTCAGAAAATCAAGGTTCATCATTAAGCAGAAGAATAGGAATAAATAATGCAACCGGTAAATATATACAATTCATTGACAGCGATGATTGGATTGACAATAATATGTTTGAGCGTTTGATAACAACGACTGATTCAGGCAGCTATGATATTGTTTGGCACGATTTTTTTGGTTTTAATGAGGATTATCGTAAACAAAATATTGATTATACTGATAAAATTGATATTTTAAAAAAATTGTTTAATTCTGACAGCGGATTATCTTCCGCCTTATGGAATAAATTTGCAAAAAAAGAATTTTATTTAAATTTAATTTTTCCAAAAGCAATGCAATGGGAAGATCTTGTTATTACTATTCAATTACTGCGTAATGTTAAAAATATTAAATATTTACCTGAAGCGTTTTATCATCATGTAAATAATCCGGATTCTATTTCTCAAAGTAAAGATAGAAGAAGCCGCGGATTAAAAGAAATCATTGAAAACATGGAATTTGTAATAACATATTGCAGGGAATATCTGGGCGATAACTTTATAAAACTTGAACCTGAATTAAGCGCTTGCGTTAACCGCTTTAAGTTTGAAAGTATTTTTATAAAAGAGCTACGTAATATAAAAATAGTAACAAAATTATATCCGGAATCCAATTTAAATATATTTTCAAAAATATTAAAAATAAGTTTTTATAAGAAATTAATGTTATTTATTTATATTAAAATATCAGGAAAATAATGGTTAAAACAATTTTAATAAATGGTGATTTTCTCTGCCGCAGACTTACAGGTATTGAGCGTTATGCCTATGAAATAACTTTAAAACTTGATAAATTATGTAAACCTAATGAAATTGCAATTATTATTCCTAAAAATACTTTATTCATTCCTGATTATAAAAATTTAAAAATAATTAAATATGGAAAAATAATTAAAAATTTTTTTTGGCAGATGTTAACTTTACAAATATTTTTGATCACGCATCGTCAATTTACTATTCTTGAATTCGGTAATACAGCTCTACCATTCTCTTCCGGCATTGTTTTTCTTCATGATATCTATTGTGAAATTTTCCCCAATGATTTTAAAGGCAGAAAGGATATTGTGATAAAAACATATAATAGGTGGCAATACAGACTAATAACAAAAAAGTCAAAGCAAATTGCAACTGTTTCTGAATACAGTAAAAATGAAATTTGTTCTGTTTTTAAAATTGATCCTAATAAATTAAAAGTAATTTACAGCAGCGCAGATCATATGAAGACAATTGAACCCGATTTTACCGTATTTAATGATTTTCCTTTTGTTAAAGAGTATCAATTTTATTTTTCTCTTGGCAGTTTATCAAAACGTAAAAATTTAAACTGGATTATTGAAGCTGCAAGAAATAACCCAAATGAAGTTTTTGCAATTTCCGGAACAAGTCTTCCAACTGTAAAAGTAGACGAACTAAACGATTCTTTGCCTCTTAATATTATTTTACTGGGATATCTTAGCGATGAAAAAGTGAAAGCGCTTATGATAAAATGCAAAGCTTTTATATTACCCTCATATTACGAAGGTTTTGGTCTTACTCCTCTTGAAGCGTTATCATGCGGAGCAAAGATAATTGTAGCGAATGCAGCGAGTTTACCTGAAATATACGGAGGCGCCGCTCACTACATCGATCCGTTTAATACAAATGTTGATCTTGATAAATTACTTCAGGAGCCTGTAGAAAACCCTGATTTTATTTTATCTAAATATTCTTACGATACGTCCGCTGAACAGGTATATAAAATAATTAAAGAATACTCAAAATAAAAATATTTATATCAAGTTTTTTATTTTTTTTATTTCATATAATTTTGAGATTATTATTTTAGCAAGGAGAAACGATACATAATGATATTTTATCCCTTATACATTGATCCCGGCACAGGAAGCGCCCTCTTTTCGATTATTATCGGTATTGCGGCTACGGTTTATTTTCTTGCCCGCGGACTCTTTCTTAAACTTGGAGTAGTTTTATTCCGTAAAAAACAAAACGCCGACTCTCAATATAAATATGTTATTTATGCCGAGGATAAAAGATATTTTCCGTTTTTTGAATCAATACTTGATGAATTTGAAGAGCGAAAAATTGAACTTCACTATCTTACAACATCGGATGATGATCCTATTTTTTCTTCTAAATATAATTTTATTAAAGGAAAGTTTATAGGGAAAGGAAATAAGGCATACGCTTTTCTTAACTTCCTGTCGGCAGAGTTTGTGTTAAGTACTACGCCTCATCTTGATGTATTCCAATGGAAACGATCTAAAAATGTAAAACATTATTGCCACATGATTCACGCCGCGGGAGGAGCCGCGTTATACCATCTTTTTTCTTTAGATTATTTTGATTCTGTCCTTGTTTCAAGTGAATTGGAAATCTCTGAAATTCGTACGTTTGAACAGATCAGGAAAACGTCCGAAAAACAGTTAATTGTCGCCGGTAATACGTTTTTTGACAGATGCGCCGAAAAAATTAAACAAATACCAAAAGAAGAAAATCATGTTTTTACTGTTCTTGTATCTCCTTCATGGGGAAAATCAGCGTTACTCAGCGTATTTGGAGAGAAACTACTCGATCCATTGTCAATAACAGGATGGCGCATAATAGTACGCCCTCACCCTCAGTCGCTAATCGTTGAGAAACAGATGATATCCGCTTTAACCGAGAAATACAAAGAAAACGCGAATATTGAATGGGATTACAACCATGAAAATATCTACTCTCTTTCTAAATCCGATGTAATGATTTCAGATTTCTCAGGCATAATATATGATTATGTTTTCTTGTTTAATAAACCTGTTATTGCAAATATTCAAGATTTAGACTTTAAACGTTTAGACGCGCAGGACTTGCCGCAAGAACCTTATTTTATACAATGCATTAAAAAGATTTCATTGCAAATTGACAGCGGCGCTCTTGATAATTTAAAAGAAATTATTTCAAGTTTAACATGTGATGCCAAAATACAATATATTCGAGAAGAAATAAAAAATAGTATGTGGAAATATCAGGGAGAATCAAGCAGGCGCATATCTGATTTTATGATACAAACTGTGGAAAAAGAAGACGCGTCAAACTAAAATTTTAATTAAAGGGTAATAGTATGCAGGCAATTATTTTAGCCGCCGGTATGGGCAGACGTTTAGGCGAGTTAACAAACGAAAACACGAAATGTATGGTTAACGTTTGCGGAAAAACATTAATAGAAAGAATGTTGGAGCAAATAAGCGGACATGATTTTAAGCAGATTGTGTTTGTCATCGGCTACTACGGAGATAAATTAAAAAGTTTTATCGGAGATAATTTTAAAGGCATCCCCGTAAAATATGTTGAAAATCCTGATTTTAAAACTACAAATAATATTTATTCGCTTTATCTGGCTAAAGACTATTTAATAAAAGACAACACCGTTCTATTTGAAAGCGATTTAATGATTGAAAATTCAATTTTAAGCGATTTAATTAAAAATCCATATCCAAATCTTGCCGCAATCGCGAAATTTGAAAACTGGATGGACGGAACGGTCGTTACAATTGATGATGAAAATAACATTTTAAGTTTTATCCCAAAAAAAGATTTTATCTTTTCCAATACGGAAGGTTATTATAAAACTGTAAATATTTATAAATTCAGCTCTTCTTTTTCTGAAAATTATTATCTTCCGTTTCTTGAAGCGTATTCGCGTACAATGGGCAATAATGAATATTATGAAGACGTATTAAGAGTTATCGCGTTTCTTAACCACTCTACTTTAAAAGCGCATGTAATAAATCCTTTTCAAAAATGGTATGAAATTGATGATATTCAGGATGTTGATATTGCACAAACTCTATTCGCCGATAAGGAAAATATACTTGATAAATATCAAAAACGTTACGGAGGTTATTGGCGTTTTCCCAAACTTTTAGATTTCTGTTATCTTGTAAATCCGTATTTTCCTCCTGTCAGAATGAAGGATGAATTAAAATATCATTTTGACACATTACTCAGCGAATATCCTTCCAGTTTGGACGTAAATTGTCTTTTGGCTTCCAAGTTTTTTGGCATAAAGCACAATTATTTGGCAATTGGAAACGGCGCCGCAGAATTAATAAAAGAGTTAATGTATCTTTTGCATGGAAAAACAGGCATCATAATTCCGACGTTTGAAGAATACTGTGGCAGAAAAGATATTGATAGTTTTATTCCGTTTAAAATTGCAAACGACTCTTATCAATACAGCGCAAAGGATTTACTTTCATTTTTTTCTGATAAAGAAATAAATAATCTGTTATTAATTAACCCTGACAATCCTTCAGGAAATTTTATACCAATAAACGACGTAATAGAAATTGCCTCATGGACAAAAAAGAAAAATATTACTTTTATTCTGGATGAATCTTTTGTTGATTTTTCTGAAGGTTCTGTTTCAAATTCCCTGTTAAGAAATGATATACTCGAAAAATTCCCCAATATGGTTATTATTAAGAGCATATCAAAATCATACGGCGTACCGGGTTTAAGACTTGGCATACTGGCGTCTAATAATTTGGAACTTGTAAAACAAATTAAAAAGAAGGTCGCTATCTGGAATATTAATTCTTTCGCCGAGTATTTTATGCAAATATTTAATAAATACGAAAAAGATTATATCGCTGCATGTAATAAAATATCCTGCGCAAGAGCGATTTTTTTAACTGATATTTCAAAGGTCAAGTACCTGCGCGTTATTCCGTCAATGGCTAATTATTTTCTTTGCGAGGTTCTTCCTCCTTTTACAGCAAAAGAATTAACATTTCAATTACTTGATAAATTTGATATTTTAATAAAAGATTGCAGCGCAAAATGGGGATTTGAAAATAAAGAATATGTTCGTATTGCCGTCAGATCGCAGGAGGATAATAATAAATTGATAGAGGCTCTTAAAAATATAGAAAATAATTAAAAATATAATGTTAAATGTCTTATATACTGTCATTATATATCCTCTGATTCAGATTATTGAATTTGTTTTTGTTTTTTCACAAAAATTATTCAAAAATACAGGAATATCCATATTTTTTATTTCCTGTACTTTTACTGTATTATGCCTGCCATTGTATATAGTCGCTGAAAAATGGCAGCAGATTGAAAGAAATACAATTAAAAGATTAAAACCTAAAATCGATATAATTAAAAATGCTTTTAAAGGAGATGAGCAGTATTTACTTTTAACTACATTTTATCGTCAAAATCACTATCATCCAATTTATGCTTTACGCAGTACTTTTGGTTTATTAATTCAAATTCCATTTTTTATTGCAGCTTATGCCTACCTTTCCCATTTGGACGTTTTAAAAAACTCTTCATTTCTTTTTATCCGCGATTTAGGAAGTCCTGATTCTTTAATTCCCATATTCGGCGGATTAAATCTGCTTCCGATTCTGATGACGCTTATAAATCTTGTTTCTGTTGTAATATATACTAATTCATTTGATCTAAAAGATAAAATTCAATTGTATCTTATATCTCTTGTTTTTCTTGTTCTGTTATACAATTCGCCTTCAGGACTAGTTTTATATTGGACATTAAATAATTTATTTTCTTTAATAAAAAATATTTATATTAAAATACCGGCAAAAGAAAAAAGAACTATACTCTTTTGCCTTATTTCCTTATTTTGCTTCTTCATTATTTTTTACGTAATGTTTATATTACGGCGCGATATTCAGATAAAATTGATAATGTCATTTTTATTTTTATTAATCGCGATATTCCCTTGGATTTTTCCGTTAATAAAAAAAACGGCATCCTCTGTACATTTCGCGGATTATTCAAATAATAATTCGCTTTTAATATTTTTATTTTCTTTTCTATCAATCGCCGTATTATGCGGAATATTTATTCCTTCAATGTTAATAGGATCGTCTGTCCAGGAATTTTCCAACATTGACTCTTATCAAAATCCTTTATTTTTTATATTTAACTGCGTTTCTCAAACATTAGGGTTCTTTGTTTTTTGGCCTGTTTGTTTATACTTCCTGTTTTCTTCAGAAATTAAAAAAGCCTTTTTAATTTTTGGCGTAATAATTTTAATTATGTCTATATGTAATGTATTTATATTTTCAGGCAATTACGGCATTATCTCAATTGAATTAATTTTCGATTCAGGAGTCTCTCATAATTTTAAAGAAATTCTTTTTAATATTTTTATTATAATTGTAATATCTTTGCCTGTATTTTTTATATTGTTTAAAATTGGAGCAAAAGCCGTCCTTCCATTAGTTGTTTTAATTTTTATTTCTGTTTCCGCAGGTTCTGTCATTAACATCAGAAATATAAATAACGAGTATAATTTAACCAAAGAATTTGCAGGTAATAAAAAAGAAATTATCGCAATTGAGCCGTTATTTAATTTATCGAAAACCGGAAAAAATACCGTAATAATTATGCTTGACAGAGCTACAAGCGGATTTTTTCCATATATTCTTGATGAAAGCCCTGATCTTCTTGATATTTACAGCGGATTTGTTTATTACCCTAATACTGTTTCTTTCAGCGGATATACCCGTTTAGGCGCGCCTCCCCTTTTCGGCGGGTACGAATATACGCCGACTGGTTTTAACAAACGGGAAAATATTCCGATGAGGGAGAAACATAACGAAGCAATATTATTGCTTCCAAGGATTTTTTCAGAGGCAAATTACGAAGTTGTTATTACGGATCCTCCGTATCCAAATTACAGTTATAAAGACGATCTTAGAATCTATGATCAATACAAAGATATTAACGCTTATATCACCATAGGCAAGTATACCGATTATTGGCTTAAAGAACATGATTTTAATCTGCCGTCTATCAGTGATACTCTAAAACGAAATATGTTTTGGTACAGTATTTTTAAAATTATGCCTCTGGCTTTTCGCTCTGGCATATATCAGCACGGCGGTTGGTTTGCTCCTTTTTCCGGCTACAAGTTTATTACTAATTTGAATTCTTATTCAGTGCTTGATTATTTACCCCGTCTTACGGGTTTCTCCTGTAAAAAAGAAAATTCATTTTTATTTCTTGTAAACGAAACCACTCATTCTGCTTTGCATTATCAGGCTCCCGATTACAGACCTTCAATTTTTGTAACAGATTACGGCACAAGTCCCTATAGCAAAGAAAATGAATATCATACTAATATAGGCGCTGTAAAACGTCTTGGAGACTGGTTTGAATTTTTAAAATCCGAAAACTTATACGATAACACTAGAATAATTATTGTTTCAGATCATGGCTCACAGTTAAATTATGTTTTAAAAACAGAGCTTTCTTTTAATCTTGATAATTTTAATCCTCTTTTATTATATAAAGATTTCAACTCAAACGAGTCTTTAAAAACGAACATGGATTTTATGTCTAACGCTGACGTTCCTTTCCTTGCGCTGGAAAATCAAATTGAAAACGCGGTAAATCCATGGACAAAAAATATAATTTCAAATTCTGATAAATTAAAACCTCTTTATATTGCTTTATCAGGCGGAGTACATCTGGAAAATCCTGATAACGCTACGGTTAAATTGAATAAACATCTTGATTATTATGTGCATGATAATATATTCATTTATAATAACTGGGTAAAAGCGGATAACTAATTTTATTGTAAAATAAATTTAGATAAGGAAAACAATGTCATTTTTTTATACTCTTATTATTTTTCCGGTAGTTCAGCTTATAGAATTATTTTTTGTATTCATCTTCAGAATATTTAAAAATACAGGTCTTTCTATTTTAGGCGTCAGCATGATTGTAAGCGTCTGTACGCTGCCGTTTTATTTTTTTGCTGAAAAGATTCAGCAAAAAGAGCGCGAACTGCATAAGAGGTTGAAACCAAAAATTGATTTAATAAAGTCTGTATTTAGGGGTGATGAGCAATACATGATGCTTTCAACATATTACAGGCAAAATCAATATCATCCGATTTACGCAATGCGTAATTCCATAATACTTCTTATACAAATACCTTTCTTTATTGCGGCTTATTCATACCTTTCTCATTTACATTTATTAAATAACGCGTCATTTCTTTTTATCAATGATCTTGGAAAACCTGATTCTCTTATAACAATCGGTAAAATAAACATTAATATATTGCCGCTGCTTATGACAATTATTAATATTGCTTCAGGTGCAATATACGCGAAAAATCTTGGATCAAAAGATAAAATCCAAATTTATGGAATCGCTTTGGTTTTTCTTTTATTATTGTACAATTCGCCTTCAGGTCTTGTTTTATACTGGACAATGAATAACGTATTTTCTCTTTTTAAAAATATACTTCAAAAAACAAAAGATCCAAAGAAAATTATCTATATAGTATTAATTACGATAATATCTGCAATTATTGTATTTTTACTATTTTTCCATCCCGGCGATCTGCCAAAACGTCTTTTGGCTGTTTTTTTATTCTCTTCTATTCTTCTTCTTCCTGTTATTTATAAAATAATAAAAATGATTCCGCCTCCTTCTTTTATTAAAAATTATTCATTAAATCAATTTCCGGTTTATATCTATATTTTCTCTTGTATTATTCTTTTTATTCTATACGGTTATATAATACCGTCATCTCTTATTGCGTCCTCTGTTTCTGATTTTTCTTTTATTGATTCATATACGACTCCTTTTCCGTTTTTATATGTAACCATCCTTCAAAGCGCTGGATTTTTCCTTTTTTGGCCTATTGCAATATATTATATTTTTTCTGGAAATATCAGGATTATTTTATCAGGTTTGATGGCTATTTTAGCAGCGGCTGCGCTTATTAATGTTTATACCATTACTGAAAATTTTGGTTTTTTAACTACCACTATGTATTTTTCAGAACCAAAAACAATTCAAATGGTTTTTAAATTATGTTTAATTAATTTAATTATAATATTATTAGCTATTATCTTTTTGACCGTTTTATTATTTCGGAATAAAATACGAATAATTGCATCTGGACAAGTTATTATTATTATCTCTCTTTTCGCGTTAGGTACAATAAATACATTTCAAATTCATCGTAACTTTATTTTTACGCAGAATAATTACGCCTCACATGAACAAAGCGCAGGTAATTTTACAAATGAATATAATTTTTCAAGTGATGGAAAAAATATATTAGTTTTAATGCTTGATTCCGCTGTAAGCAGCTATATTCCGTTTATTTTTGATGAGAAACCTTATATTAAAAATAAATTAAAGGGGTTCATACATTATCCCAATACCTCTTCTTTTGCGCCTCATACATTGATAGGAGCTTTACCGTTTTACGGCGGGTATGAATATTCTCCTGAATCAATAAATAAACGAAGTAATATAAAATTGCTTGAAAAACAAAAAGAAGCGTATCTCCTGCTTCCTAAAATACTGTCAAATGCCGGTTTTTCTATAACTATAACAGATCCTCCCTTTGATAATGCAAAAATGTCTAACACTTCAATATTTTCAGATTTTCCTGAATATAATGTCAAGAATCTTTATGGAAAATATACTGCGCAATGGCTCAAAAAAAATAAGGATATTGAAATAATAAAAATATCTGAATATTTAAATAAATATTTAATACGTTTTTCTTTTTTTAAAAGCGCTCCTCTTTTATTGCGTGTTTTTATGTATGACAGAGGCAATTGGTTTACATTAAAATATGAGAATCATAATCTGCTTACTAATATTGTTATTGACGATTATGCATTTCTTGATTCTCTTGATAAAATTACAGATTTTAATAAAACAGGAGATACTTTTACAACTATTTATATTCATTTACCCCATAGTTTTGTATATTTACAGGCGCCTGACTATTATCCGGCAGTGAATATTACAAACAGGGGTACTTCTCTTTTTGCAAATGATTCTACTTTTCATCTTACAGTCGCGACCTTTCAGCTGCTTGTAAAATGGTTTGAACTTTTAAAAGAAAATAATGTATACGACAATACAAGAATTGTTATAGCTTCTGATCATGGAAGAGGTTCTTTGCCTGTTCACAATAATTTCAAACTTCCAAACGGTCAATTTTTATACAATTATAACGCTCTTTTAATGATTAAAGATTTCAATTCTAATAATGAACCCGAAAGCAATTTAGATTTTATGACTAATGGAGATGTACCCCTACTTGTGCTTGATGGAATAATAGATAATCCTGTAAACCCTTTTACAGGAATTCCATTAAAACCAGATAAAGAAAATGGCATATTTGCCGTTACAATAGGCTCTGTAAGTACATATGCTCACGGTGAGTATATATATAACATAGAAAGAGATAAATGGCTTTTTGTTAAAGAAAATATTTTTGATCCTGATAACTGGAAAGCAATAATTAAATAAATGTTATTTCTTTATTAAAAGGAGAAATTAATAAATGATAATAAGATCTAAAGCGCCTTTACGTCTGGGCCTTGCAGGCGGCGGAACAGATATCGCCGATTATTACAACCGTTTCGGCGGTTTCGTGTTAAACGCAACAATCGATATGTACGCTTACTGTACAATCGAACCTAACGATTCAGGCAAGATTGAATTTTATGCAACCGATTTGGAAAAAAAGGAAGAATACAACGCAAATGAAAAACTGCCTTTGTCTTCTTCACTGCCCTTGCATTGTGGCATCTGTAACAGAATCTTTTCTGATTATTCGCAAAAACCGCTTTCTTTTAAAATGACAACATATTCAGACGCGCCTGCGGGCTCAGGGCTTGGTTCGTCTTCTACAATGGTTGTCGCGATTATCAAAGCATTTGTTGAATGGCTAAACATTCCCCTGGGTGAATATGACATTGCCGCTCTTGCTTATAAAATTGAAAGGGAAGATATAGGGTTAGCAGGCGGCAGGCAGGATCAATACGCCGCGACTTTCGGCGGTTTTAATTTTATGGAGTTTTACGAAAACGATCGCGTAATTGTTAATCCCCTTCGCCTTAAACGCTGGATCAGAAATGAAATCGAAGCATCGCTTGTTTTGTTATACACAGGGGTTTCAAGAGAAAGCGCGAATATTATAAGCGAGCAAATTCAGCATACTCAGAAGGGCGACACTAAAAATATAGAGAGTATGCACGAAATGAAAAAACAGGCAGTCTTTATGAAAGAAGCGCTTTTAAAAGGAGATTTTAAAGGTTTTTCTGACTGTCTTTTGCAAGGCTGGCTCGCGAAAAAAAACGCGGCATCTTCCATCTCCAATTCGTTTCTTGATGATCTCTACCAATACGCGCTTGACAACGGAGCGCAGTCCGCAAAAATATCAGGGGCTGGCGGCGGCGGTTTTATGATGATCTACTGCGACCCCTGTAAAAAAGTATCTTTAATCCGCGCTTTAAAAGAAAAGCAAAACGTCTCAAGTTCCATTCTTATTCTTACTCCAAGTTTTACAGAAACTGGAACTCAGGGATGGCGTATATAAATTGGAGGCAGGTTTGGATCACATTAAAGAATTAGTTCAGCGTTACCCAAAACTGGAAATTATTAAAGATAATATTAAAGCCGCGTTTGAAGCAATCAAAGAATCATACAAAAACGGCGGAAAACTTCTTATTGCAGGTAACGGCGGCAGCGCTTCTGACGCTGAACACATCGCAGGTGAGTTAATGAAAACATTCGCAAAAAAAAGAACACTTCCCGATTCATTTGTTTCAGAAATTAAAAAAATCGATTCCGATATTTCTGAATATCTTCTTCCTAAAATGCAGCCCGGGCTGCCTGCAATAGCTCTTTCAGGTCATGCTTCATTGAACACAGCATGTATCAACGATATTGACGGAAACATTACATTCGCGCAGCAGGTTTACGGTTACGGTAAAGAAGAAGATGTTCTTCTAGGAATTTCTACATCAGGTAACTCAAAAAATATTTTATACGCCTGCGCTGTTGCGAAAGCAAAAAAACTTAAAATAGTGGGTCTTACAGGAGAAGGCGGCGGAAAGTTAAAACAATACGCCGATATCTGCATTTGCGTTCCTGAAACTGAAACTTATAAAATTCAGGAACTGCATTTGCCGGTCTATCATATCATCTGCATGATGCTTGAAGATTATTTTTTTTAAGAGTTAAACAATGAAAACAGTAATAATGGCTGGCGGAAAAGGTACGCGCGCGGTATCAATAGCGTCCGATATCCCAAAACCGATGATCCCTGTCTGCGGAAAACCGATTCTTGAATACCAGATAGATTGTTTAAAAAGAAATAACCTTATAGATATTATTCTTGTTATCGGTCATTTAGGTCAGCGCATTAAAGATCATTTCGGTGACGGAAGCGGTTTCGGCTGTAATATTTCCTATTTTACGGAAACTGAACCGCTGGGTACAGCGGGCGCGTTATACAAAATCGAAAATTTATCCGATGATTTTCTTCTTTTAAACGGAGACGTCATTTTGGATATGGATTTTACGCGCATGATTGCTTTTCATAAAGAAAAAAACGCGTATGTGACACTTGCCGTTCATCCTAACAGCCATCCGTTTGACAGCGCTCTTATTGTCTGCAACAGCGATAATCAGGTAACAGACTGGATTAACAAAGAAGATGAACGCACTTGGTATAAAAATATTGTAAACGCCGGAGTTCATATTCTTACGCTTGATTTTCTTAAAAACTGTCCGCAGACAAAAGAAAAAGTTGACCTTGACAGGGATATGTTAAAACCCAATATTTTCTGCGGCGGAATATTCGCCTACTCTACCCCCGAATACATTAAAGACATGGGTACGCCTGAACGTTACGCGCAAGTTACAAGCGACATTGAAAAAGGCGTTGTTCATAGTAAAAATTTAAGCGAAAAACAGAGAGCCGTTTTTCTTGACAGGGACGGAACAATCAACCATTATGAAGACTTTGTGACAAAACCTGAAAATTTAAAATTGTTTGACTGGGCGGCTGACGCGGTTAAAACGATTAACAGTCTTGGGTATCTTGTAATAGTTATTACAAATCAGCCCGTTATCGCAAGAGGCGAGGTTGATTTTGACACTCTTGATTCAATTCATATGAAGATGGAAACCGATTTAGGGCATAAAGGCGCCTATATCGACGATCTTTTTTACTGCCCCCATCATCCAGATAAAGGTTTTGAAGGCGAAAGACCTGAGTATAAAATTATATGCGATTGCAGAAAACCAAAACCGGGATTAATTTTACAAGCAGCAAAAAAATATAATATTGATTTGAGTAAATCATACATGGCAGGAGATCATAACAGGGACGTTCAATGCGCTTTTAATGCCGGATGTAAACCTGTTTTTCTATCATGCGGCGAAGGGAAAAAAGAAGATATTGTCGTTTCTGATTATATGATTTTTCCTACTCTGACGGAATTCTCAGATTATTTAAAAGAAAACAATGTTTAATATTTTATATACTATTATTATCTACCCGATTGTTTCAATTATTGAATTTGTTTTTGTATTCGCTCTTGAAATATTCAAGGAAACAGGACTTGCCATTTTTTGCGTAAGCTGCGTAATAAGCATTTTATGCCTTCCTTTGTATATGATTGCGGAAAAATGGCAGGAAATCGAGAGGGATATTCAAAAAACATTTTCTGCTAAAATTACCATTATTAAAAATGCTTTTAAAGGCGACGAAAGATATATGATTTTATCCGCCTACTACAGGCAGAATCATTATCATCCGATTTACGCGCTTCGCGGCAGTTTGGGACTTTTATTTCAGATACCTTTTTTTATAGCGGCATATTCTTATTTATCACATCTTGAAATACTAAATGGCGTTTCATTCTTCTTTATTAACGATTTGAGCGCGCCTGACGCCTTAATTCCTCTTGCAGGCGGAATTAATCTCCTTCCCGTTCTAATGACATTAATTAACTGTTCTTCCGGTATTGTATATACAAAGGGACTTGGAATAAAGGATAAAATTCAAGTTTACGGAATAGCCGTTCTTTTTTTTGTTTTACTTTATAATTCACCTTCTGCTCTTGTTATCTACTGGACATTAAACAATGTTTTCTCTTTGTTAAAAAATATATATTTTAAATTTGGTTTTAAATACAAACATTATATACTTTACGGCATTATTTCGATTTTATTCTTCGCGTTATCATATTATTCGCTTTTTGTACTTAACAAAAATATTAAAGTAAGAGTTTTAATATCTCTCTTATCTTTAATATTTGGTTTTTTACCGTGGTGTATTCCATTTTTAAAGAAGTTATTTAATAAAATAAAGTTTACTCTTTGGTCAGAAAAAGATACGTTTCTTTTATTTCTATTTTCTGTTATTACCGTATGGTTTGTAATCGGCATCTTTACCCCTTCCATGTTAATAGGCTCTTCCCCCCAGGAATTTTCATTTGTAGACAATGTGTCATCTCCTCTTGTGTTTATATTCAACACGTTATTTCAAGGGTTTGGTTTATTTGTTTTTTGGCCTTTTATTATTTATTCACTTATGTCTGTAAACATAAAAAGAATATTTTCATTTTTTATGTTAATAATTTCCATAAACGCCCTTTGCAATATCTTTTTGTTTCCGGGCGATTACGGACCTATATCAAGTTCGCTGGTTTTCAGCAATAATGTAACTCATAATTTAAAGGAAAACTCATTAAATATTTTTGTTTTGTTATTTTTAAGTTTTGCAATATTTATTTTATTACTTTTTAATAAAAGGAATATTATTTTCTTTCTAAACATCTCTGTATTATCTGCCATTTTTATATTATCTTTAATAAATATAATTAAAATAAGCGGCGAATATAATAAATTGGCGCAATATTATAAACCTGCGCTAAAAACTGAAGACACTATAGCGCCCATTATAAGTCTTTCAGAAAATAGTAAAAACGTAATTATTATAATGCTTGACATGTCAACAAGCGTTTTTATGCCTTTTATTTTTGAAGAAAGTCCTGAATTAAAAAATAATTTTGAAGGTTTTACATTTTATCCCAATACGGTGACATTTAACGGATGGACTTTAGGAGGAGCGCCTCCGATATTCGGGGGTTACGATTATACTCCTTTAGGGTTTAATAATCGTCCTGATGTTTCTCATTCCGATAAATTTAAAGAATCGCTTTTATTACTGCCAAGAATATTTTCACAATCAGGATTTAACGTTACCATTACGGATCCTCCCTACGCAAACGATAACTGGATTCCTGATTTGCGCATTTATGACGACAACCATTCCATTAGCAGCCATATTACAGACGGCGCATATACCGAACTTTGGCTAAAAAGAAACAATTTTAATTTACCTGCTCAAAGCGCTGTTTTAAAAAGAAATATTTTATGGTACTCAATTTTCCGCGCTTCTTCTCTTCCTTTCAGGCAGGGTTTGTATTATAAAGGTTCCTGGTGCGCTCTACAGTCTGAAAACTGGACGAGAACATTCCTAAACGGTTACGCTGTCCTTGATTATCTCAGCGAAATAACAGAAATTAATTCATCAGATAAAAACACCGTTTTAATAATGACAAATAACACAACGCATGAATCGTTGTACTTACAGGCTCCTGAATACAGACCACAGCCTATTGTGACAGATTACGGCACAAGCCGTTTTAATAAAGAAATTTGGTACCATGTAAATGCCGCCGCTATTAAACGCTTATCGGAATATTTAAATTTTTTAAAAGAAAATAATGTTTATGACAACACAAGAATAATTCTTGTTTCTGATCACGGACGCCTTGACACTTCCTATGTTACTAAAACATCTTTACCTTTTCATGTTGATCAATTTAACCCCATCCTTTTTTATAAAGATTTTAATGAAAAAGGAGATTTAAAAACAGATATGACTTTTATGTCAACAGCCGACGTGCCTTTTCTCGCTGTTGATAACTTAATTGAAAATCCTTTAAATCCTTTCACAGGCAATGAAATAACGCAAAATAAAAAAGATGATCCTTTATTAATATTAATAAAAAGGGTTGAAAGAAAAAACTCTAATGAAATTATTCTTAACAGTCATAATACTTACCTTATAAAAGACAGCATATTTGATGAAAAAAACTGGATAAAACCGGATAAACAACAATGACAATCGCAATTGACTGCCGTATGTTTAACTCAAGCGGAATAGGAACTTATATCCGCGGATGCCTTCCTTTTCTTTTACAGTCTGATAATAATATTTTGTTAATCGGAAATAAAGACGAATTAAAATCTTATTTAATAAATAAAAATGTAAGTATAATCGAATGTAATGTTAAACCATTTTCATTTAAAGAGCTTTTATTTTTTCCATTAAATATTTTAAAACAAATTAATAAAGCCAATCTGTATTTTACGCCCTATTTCAATTTCCCTTCCAATATACGCATTCCGGTTTTTACCGTAATCCATGATGTTATTTTCGCTGATTTGCCGGAAATTACTTCAAAAACCGGTCATGTAATACGAATGTTATTTTACAAAAGGGCATACAGGAAGTCAGCAAAAATATTTACTGTTTCTGAATTTTCAAAATCAAGAATCGAACATTATTTTGGATTTAAAAAACCCGTTGTAGTTACATATTCAGCTATTCAGCAGATTTTTTTGGATTACAAAGAATTGGCATTAAGTATTAAGAAGAAAGATACTATAATTTTTATTGGGAATATAAAAAAACACAAAGGTCTTGACTGTCTTCTTGACGCTTTTTTTCAAATAAAAAAAGAAGGATTGCCTCATAAACTTTTAATCATCGGAAATAAAGATAATTTTCGCAGCGCTGACAATACTTTTATCGAAAAAATTGAATCAATGTCGGATGAATCCATTTGCTTTTCCGGGTTTATATCAGATGAAAAATTGATGGAGCACATAGCCGAATCGGTGCTTCTTGTTCAGCCGTCTATGTACGAAGGATTTTGCCTTCCTCCTCTTGAAGCCATGGCTCTTGGCACAAGAGCGCTTATATCGGATATCCCTGTATTAGAAGAAATTTATAGTGAATTTCCCGTTACTTTTTTTTCTGTCTGTAATTCAATCGATTTAAAAAATAAAATACTGGAAATTTTAAGTAAAAAAGAAGATTCATTTACACTGCCTAAGGAATTGATTTTTAAATATACGTTTCAAAAAACGGCTTCGATATTATTGAATAATTTTAATTAATATGGCATTATATCATATGAAAGTTATAAAAATAATTATAGTTATTTGTGTTTTGTTCTTTTTTGGCTGTGTCTCTGAGCCTGTTCATGTTAACAGGGATGATCAAAAAAGAGCGGATGTTATAAACGCTGAACATATTATATTTATAGGTTTTGACGGTTTTGGCAGTAATTTCCTTCCAAAATCCAATATGCCGAATTTAAAACAAATGATTGTCCAAGGCTCTTCTGCCATGAATATGATCAATGTGTTACCACCTGTCAGCACGGCAAATTGGCTTTCCTTGTTTATCGGGACACCCCATAATAAAAAAACTTCAGAAAATTTTCCGTCTATACTGTCTGTATTGAATGATGCCGGTAAAAGTATCGCATATTTTTATGAATGGCACGGCATGAAAGAAATCAGCGATTTATATAACATTGAATCATTTTATATCGATCCTAATTATGAATCTACTTTAAAAGCGGCGCAATACATAAAAGAAAATAAACCTGCTTTTACATCTATCGTTTATTCAGAGCCTGATAATACAGGTCATAAAAAATGGTTCGGCACAAAAGCGTACTATAAAAAATTGGAATTATTGGATAGTTTTATTCCAATAATAACGCAGGCTGCAATTGACTCAGGGATTTACGATAAAACTGTTTTTATAATTTCAACTGACCACGGCGGTGTTTTCTGGGAGCATCAGGTGAATTTAAAAAGCATACGAAACATACCTTTTATTATCTGTGGAAAGGGAATAAAAAAAGATTATAAGATTTTAACAGCGTCAAGAATTTTTGATATTGCGCCTACAATGGCTGTAATTTTAGGTTTAGACGTTCCGTCTGAATGGACGGGCTCCCCTCTTTGGGAAATTTTTGATTAAAAAGAGCGTAACAATGTTTAAAATTATAAAATTTTATTTTATTCCTTTAGTGATTGCAGGTTTCATATCCTGTACCGCAACGCCAATGCCAAACTCAGGAGTAGTTGATATTCCTGATGATTTTCTTGGCATTGTTCATGCCGGGCGTTCCAATACCGCAGAAGAGTATCTGCTTTTGGACAAGTTAGGAGCGCACTGGGTTCTTGCCACTTTTTATTGGAGCGGTATAGAAAAAGAAAGAGGAAATTTTAATTATACATCGTATGATTCTTTTGTTGATTTTGCCAAAACGCAAAATAAAAAAGTAATCGCCGTTCTTGCATATTCAACAAACTGGGTTAATGAAAAAAAATATATATCAAACGCAAATATTAAATATTTTTTAGATTATGTGGAAATGACTGTTAACCGTTATAAAGGAAAAGTTGACGCATGGCAAATATGGAATGAACCTAATTTTTCGTTTTGGAGCGGCAGCAATAAGGATTTTTATGAATTATCAAGACAGGCAGCAGCAAAAATCAGAGAAACAGATCCTGACGCGTTTATAATCGGCGGCGGCTTATGGAGAACTCCAAAATATTTTATCAGAGGCATGGAAAAGGCCGGAGCTTTGGAAAACCTTGACGCCGTTTCGTTTCATCCCTATGCCGTTAAACCAAGGGGAGCGATGATACTTCATGATGATTTTACAAAAACACTTGATAAGACCGGTTTTAAAGGCGAAAAATGGATTACAGAAGTGGGATACCCTACTTCAGGCTGGTACCCGACAAAAGTATCACTTGATAACTTCCCCTCATATATAATCAAAACCATTGTGGCTGCTTGTGCAAGAGGCGCAAGAACATTACTTTGGTATGAGTTATTTGATAAATACAATAAAGGAGAAGAAATAAAAAAATCGGAGTCTGAATATTATTTCGGACTTATTTACCCCGATTATTCATGGAAAGAAGGAGCTTTTGCTTTTTCTTTATGCGGACAATTTTTACCGGGTTCTAAATATTTGCCTGATCTTCCTAAAAGAAACAATATCCCTTGCGATATTGTCTCTTTCTATTTTAACGAAGGTGCGTCAGGCTGCAATACTTTGATACTCTGGAATGACAAAAATATGGCTTGTAAAGTAAAAGTAACGCTTTCTTCTTCATTTAATTTGCATAACATATCAACGGGCGATACAGTTAATATGCCCGATGAATCAGTTATAGAGATTACCGGTAAACCGGTATTTATTACATGGCAGGATTCTTCATCAACGATTGTTCCTGCAATATCAAAAGAAAAATAATTTTATGAAAGTCGCGATTGTTCATTATTGGCTTGTTAATATGAGGGGCGGAGAAAAAATGATTGAAGCTCTTCTTGACATGTTTCCTCACTCTGATATTTATACAAATGTTTATAATCACAAATCCGTATCAGAAAAAATAAAATCTCATAATATTTATACGTCTTCGATTCAAAAACTTCCGTTTGCGGTAAAACTGTATCAGCTCTATATGCCTCTTATGCCCAAAGCGCTTATGGATTTTAATCTTCAGAGCTATGATCTTGTAATATCAAGTGAATCGGGCCCTGCAAAAGGCGTTGTTCCGAATCCTAACGCTTATCACTTGTGTTATTGCCACAGCCCGATGCGCTATCTTTGGGATATGTACCACGATTATTTTAAAGATGCCGGTCTTTTTGTAAGATTTTTTATGAAGCGTTTAATACCGTCTCTTAGGGTATGGGATGTAACGTCGGCGAATCTGGTTGACCGCTTTATTACAAATTCCAATTATGTCGCAAAGAGGATAAAACGAATTTATAACCGTGACGCCGAAGTTGTTTACGGTCCCGCTCCTGTCGAACAATACATGAACATCGAACGCAAGCCCGAAGATTTTTATCTTTTTTTCGGTCAGATTACAGGTTATAAACGACTTGATATTGCCATCGACGCCTGTATAAAATCCGGAAGAAAACTTGTTGTTGCGGGAGCGGGCGCAAATAAAAAAGATATTAAAAAATATTCAAGAACGGGTCTTATAACATTTAAAGGAAAGGTCCGCGATGATGAAGCCGCTTCTCTTTTTTCAAGAGCGCGCGCGCTTTTGTTCCCGGGCATTGAAGATTTTGGGCTTGTTCCTGTGGAAGCCCAGGGAGCAGGCTGCCCTGTAATCGCTTACAGGGACGGGGGCGCTCTTGAAACAGTTAAAGAAAATGTAACAGGCGTTTTTTTTAATGAACAAACTCCCGAATCTCTGATATCGGCGCTTGATTATTTTGAAAAAGAATTTAATTCTTTTGATCGCGGCGTATATAATAAACATATAAGTCAATTTACCAAAGCAGCTTTTATTGAACGAATTGAACGTATTGTAAAAGAAAAAAAAAGAGTATAAAATAGGATCACATTATGGCACAGGGTAAAATAAGAAATATTTTTAAAAACATATTTTCGGGAAAAATAAAAGTAGCGGAATTTTCCATTACAAACGCATGCATCGCTAAATGTTCTTTTTGTGAAATCTGGAAACAACAGCCAAAAATATTTGTTGATAAACAAAAGGCTCTTAACACAATCGATCGTCTTGCGGATCACGGCACCGTTCAATTAACGATTACGGGAGGCGAGCCTCTCCTTCATCCAAATATAATTGATTTTATAAAAAGAGCGACAGAAAGAAAAATGCACAACGCGGTATTGAATGCCGCGCCTCAGCTTTTATTAAGAAACGATATTATTAAACGCCTGGAAGACGCAGGAAACGACATAATTAGCATTTCCTTTGACACAGGAGATCCTAAAATCATGGCGGAATCAAGACAAATTCCAAATATCATGGATGATATGGCAAGAGCGATGGAAGAGATTTCTAAAACAAAAATTTTAACAATGGCTTCTATTCTGATTTGGAATAACAATTATGACAATCTTGAAGAGGTCTGCAAAAGCGCGCACAGTTTGGGTTTTAATATTATTTCCATTAATTATCCGACATTTTCGCAGTCTAAAGTGTATCCTCTAGGCGGAGAGGGAATAAGCCTTTCAAGAGAAAATGTAATTCACGCCCTTGAATCTGTAATAAAACTGCGTAAAATTAAAAAATACGGAATTATAAACACCGCGGCTTCCATTAGAAATATTATTAATTTTTTAAAAGATCCAAAACTTGTTAAATATCATTGTCAGGGCGGATCTAAAGTGCTTTTTGTTGACTGGTTTTATGACGTACATCCATGTATGCAGCTTCCTCATACCCTTGGCAATATTTTAACAATGGAAGAAAGAGATTTTAAAATGCTTCCCTGTAATGAATGTAATATGAGCTGGTACAGAGATTTCAGCGCAATGTTTCAGGGAATAAAATCCATCCCTGTCTGGTTTGAATCGCTTGGAAACCTTAATAAAATAAGCAGCGTAAAACGATCTACTTGAATATCCTGATTCCAATTGTAAAAATAAAAGCCGTATAACTAAAATAATCTCCTTTAAAAGAATTATCGGATATTTTTGTATCTTGAGGCGTATCGGGCGGCGGATTTAATTTGTCGTATTTATCCTGATCTATTGTATTAAAATATGTGTGCGCAATGCCTGTTTCGCCGTATATTGTAACAGGCAGAGAGTTGAACCTGTACTGCGCTCCTACTTTTGCTATATGCATCCACTGATAAGCGCCGTCATTTAAAAAATCCTTATGCAAAGAAATTTTTTCTCCTCCCCTGCCCAACTTATCAAGCTCTGAAAACAAAGAACTTCCGTCCACCTGCTGAATTCCAAAATCTGCTCCATGCCGGATTAACTGATACTGTAAAAATGTTGAAAAACCGGAAAGCGGTTGTATATCAAATTTAATTTTGATCTCGTCGGAGTTTGGCGGAAGATAATGTCCAAGACTCACCCCGTTATTCACATAAGCTTCTTCTATCTCGCTGTACCATGGCGTAACTTCTTTTGAATGAGTATAAGTGTACGGCTCTATTTTTGTATAGCTTGCGGTAATCGAAGCAAACGGCAAACCGGGAATTACTGCCTGCATACCTGCCTGGAAAGAAAACATGTGGCGGTCCAGCTCGAAAGATTTAATCATGCTGGACATTTCAACTTCATCTATAAATAAAGAGAACCATAATTTGCCAAGACCCGGATATTGTCCTTTTAAATTTAAAAATACTGCCATGTTGTCAAAATCACCGATAAAATTCTGATAATAAAAATTATCCAGTAAGGGAAACAGATACCCAAGTTCAAACCGCTTGGGCCATATAGCCGAGCTGCCAAGACTTGCGTGAAAATAATTTTTATAATTTAATTCCACCTGCGCAATTGAAAAAGCGTTTTGAAAACTGAGCGCAGGTTTGCTGATTCCGCCTAAGTTGTCAAACTCCAACACTCCCGTTAACGATGAAAAAGCAAAAGCCGGGACAGGAGTAAAATTCAATTCCAATCCAACAAACGGACGCGCTGAAGCGTTAAACGAAAGACTGCTCCCCGGTGTCATAGCTCCCCATTCACGCTGCATGCGTCCTGCGCGCAGTAAAAGCATATCATTAAAAGCAGTGCCTGACATTTCGGCAAGCATTCTTGGTGCTATCGCAAGCTGATACGGCCAGCCTTCCATAGTTGCGGCTGACATCTCTCCTAAAAGATTAAACATATAGCCGTCCCAGCTTTTACGGTACGTATACGGAAAAAACGCAAGCGGCTGGCTGTATGTAGTAACTATCTTGTTAACATTTGCTGGTCTTTCATCATCATAAACCATCTGCGAAGCGTATGTGTTATAATTGCCAAGTTCGATTATCTGCGCTCTTAAAATTCCAACGGAAAAATCGATGTTAAACGAAAACTTCTGACCTATATCTCCATTCACATAAAATGTTCCCCATGTGTCGGTTCCAAAATAAAAATCATCCTCATACACTGCGGCGGAATTAAGCGATTGCGCCGCGATTCCAACCTGCCCTGAAAAATCTATATCGCCTTTTCCCTTCGCCTCATACCTGTACATGCCCTTTCGCGCGTCAAAACCTGCTTCTTCTTTAACAAAATCCAAACGGATATTCTCGATTATTTTTATTTCATTTTCTCTTAAATTTCCAAACCGCGTTTGCTCCGCGCTTAAAATCTCGTCCAGAATTTCAAGGATTTTAGCTCTTGTGTACGGTTTTACCGCAGGCAGCGCAGAACACAACCCTCTTGTTTCCGCCTGTTCAAGCAAATAATATACGCGGTGGTCCAGAGGAACGGAAACATGATTTTGGGCGGAAACAGAATATATCGCAAACAGGAAAAGAATTGAAAATATAACTTGAATTTTTTTAGAAATAAAAATATTATTTATCATAGTATGAAAGTATATGCGATCTTGAGGATGTTTGCAATAAGATTCGCCATCTTGGCGCTTGTTTTATACCTTCCATGCACATTGTATGCATTTCCTGAACAGAAACTGCTTAATCCCGATGACTGGGCATATGAGGCAATTGCCGTTCTTTCCCGTGAACAGGGTGTTATTTTTTTTACCGATTCCAGAATTACAGCCGCACAGATGATGAATTATCTTAACACGATTGACGCTTCTTCCCTGTCACAAAGCGGCAAGGTTATTTATGATCTTCTGATTGAGCACTTGAATTACTCTCCTCTTTTTAACCTTCAATCCGACGCGCTTACAGTCTCCGTGGATTTTATATTGCAGCCTGAAATATACTATAAAACAAATAATAATAATCCGTGGTTTTTTAATGATCATAAGCGGGGTAAATTCTTTCAAATTCCTTTTGGCTTTTCTATCGGTCCGTGGTTTGCGGCGGAAATGGAATTGTATCTTGGAGAGGACGAACACGCCGCGCTGTTAAACGACAATTACAGCAATCTTCCCGTCAACGCGTCTCATATCGATATTCATACTCCAAAGCGCGCGTATTTAAGCGCGGGTTTACCGTTAGGCGAAGAATCCGGTTTTCATTTCGCGGTTGGTCTTGGCAGTAATTTTTTCGGTCAAACGCAGACAGGCAGCGTAATTGTAAGCGAATATTTACAAAGAGCGTCATTCGCAAAAATGTCATTTTATTCTCCAGCGTTTAAATATTCGGCGGAAATAACGCAATACGAAGTAAACAAATATATGTATTTGCATTATCTTCAGTTTAAACCGCATAAAAGAATTTCGATTAGCCTTACAGAAGGCGTAATGGTAAACGCGCCTTTAGAGCTTCGGTTTTTAAATCCGTTTTCAATCTTTCACAGCTTTGAATCTTACAAAACCTACAATGAATATAATGATGAATTGGGAGTTCCAAGAGAATACGAAGACAGTTCCATTTATGAGACAACCGGCTGTTCGCGCGTAGGTTCTATCTTAGGATTAAAAATCGAATGGCTGCCTGTTAAAAATCTTCGACTGTACGGCTTATTTGTAATGAATCAGTACCAGCTTCCATATGAAAAAGAAAACTGGTCGGAAGATTTAACTCCTGACGCTCTTGGTTTTCAGGCAGGATTAAATTTTTCCCTTCCTGTTAAAAACGGTTTCTGGGATTTCACACTTGAAGGCGTTTATACATATCCGTACCTGTATGTTTTGCATAATAAAAAATGGTCGTTCTACAAAGAAGCGCATGAAGTTGATAATATGACATTGCGCTACTGGACTGGAACTCCGTTTGGACCTGATTCAATCGCAGGCGCTCTTAAAGCGGGTTTCCATTCCAACGCAAACTGGTATACCGGTTTTTCGTTTGTATTCTCGGCGCAGGGAGAACGCTCAACTCTCGATATATTCAGCGAACCTGACAGCTTTTACCGTCCGTCCCCCAAGGTGTTTAATGTAACTGTTCCCCCTACAGGGATTCCAATTTATACATACACCGCTTCCCTTCATGGCGAATATAATCTTTATAAATGGCTGCAATTTACGATTCAGCCGGGTTATACGGTTACTGTTAATGCCAACAGGGAAAATGACCGAATTGAACATGGTTTTGAGGTATCTTTGACTATACGGTTCAGACCAAATCCTAAATTATGGTCCAATAGTTGAAACCTTCACGGTTTTAAGTTATTATTTATTTAAATGACCCTTAATGAATTTGACAATTGGTACAGGACCAGATACCGCCGGACAAGTTCTGCACTGACGACATCAGCTTTTATTTTTTCCGATCTGATAGCGATAATGTTATCGTTCGCATGGGGGTTCTTTTGCGTCAGAATTTATGGTTTTATTCAGGATTATGGCAGTATTAACGCAAAATCGTTTATTACCTATTGGCCTTATTTGCCGGTTTTCTTCCTAATCTTTCAAATCCACAGATTATACCCCGGCGTCTCGCTCCCCCCGTCGGAAGAAATGAGGCGTTTTTTTGTAGGTTCATTATTCGCGTACGGCGGCATTGTCATGTCGCGGTTTATAGAAAAAGACGTTTGGGATTCCGTTAACACCGCGTTTTTAATCAGCGGTCTTTTTTCCACAATCATCCTGCTTACCATGAGAAGCATAACTCACTGGTTTTTATACAAAACAAAATTGGGCGGTATTCCAACCGTAATCTACGGTTCGGGCACCACTGGAAAACTCGTTGTCGACTGCCTTCTTGGCAGCATCAGATCGGGATACGTGCCTGTGTGCATTTTGGACGACAAGCTTCCAGGTGAAGATGAATACAGAAATATACCGATAATTCACGACACAAGCGCGGGACCTGAACTTGTCAAACAGTACAATATAAAAATGGCGGTAATTGCCATGCCCAAACTTGACGCGCAGCAATTAAAGCATCTTCAGAATACATCGGTTTCGGCGTTCCGCTACAATATTATAATTCCCAATTTTTTTAATATATCCAGTATCTGGATGTCCGTCCGCGATTTTAACGGCATTTTAGGAATCGATACAAGCAACAAATTTAATATATCTTTTAATCTTGGAATAAAACGTTTTATGGATATTGGCATTGTGATATTCGGCGGCATTCTGATCCTTCCTATTCTTCTTATAATCGCGCTTTTAATTAAATTGAATTCGCCGGGTCCTGTTTTATACAAGCAAAAAAGACTCGGCAGAAACGGCGTTTATTTTAACGCTTATAAATTCCGCACAATGTCGCTTGATGCCGAGCAGAAATTGCAGGAATTACTTGATTCAAATCCGCAGTTAAAAAAAGAGTGGGAAGAAAATCATAAACTTCAAAATGATCCGCGCATAACAAAGCTAGGTAAATTTCTAAGGCGCACCAGCATTGATGAATTTCCCCAGCTTATAAATATCCTAAAGGGTGAGATGTCAGTCGTAGGTCCGCGCCCGATCGTGGACAAGGAAATTGAAAAATACGGAGAAGATTACAACCGCGTATTTTCGATCAAACCGGGACTTACAGGGCTGTGGCAGGTTTCAGGCAGATCAGACGCGAATTATCTTGACAGGGTCGCGTATGATGTATACTATTTGCAAAGCTGGTCTGTATGGCTTGATTTGTGGATAATTTTTAAAACTTTCGGCGTGGTGATTATAGGAAAAGGCGCGTATTAGATGAAAAGACTGCTGATTACAGTTATTTTTGCCTCATGCGCCGCAGTGTCTTTTTCGCAGTTAAGATCATTTTATGATATTTTCCCGAATGTAAATCAGGATATACAAGCCGCCGCGTTAAGCGAAACCGGTTATGTCAGATCGAGCCAGAAAGCAAGCGGCTTTCTGATTGTAGGCAATGAAAAAGACGTAAGCATCGATCCTCAAATCGTAAATATCGTGTTACGGAAAAATCCCGGCTATATTGTTGAGTCCATTTTAGTACTTCCAGCAAGACCCGGCACCGTAAGCCTTATTGACGTATATAACGCCCTTGGAAATGTAAGCGGTTTGAAAGGCAGGCTTTACAATTCCGCGACCAGAAATCAGGCAATTCCCCTTTTTGAGGAAGCCACCCGCATAATCAGCGAAAAGCAAACCTCGGCAATTCCCGACCCTCCTCCCGCAAGAATACTGCCTCATTCAGAAATTGTGTACTTAAGGTTAAAAGACGCCAATTTTGGAAACACCTATTACAAGGGAGAAATGGCGCTTGTTCAAAAAGGTCTTCGATATACACTTTCAAATTTCAAAAGCATGAGTTATTTATTTGTCCCTGTAATCAAGGAGGACAAGTTCATAGCCCAGCTCTATTTTGAGCCGATTCAGGAAGGCGTATTAATTTACAGCATAGCCGGCGCCGACATTTCCGACTTTTTCGCCTCAAAAATTCACGTCGATTCCGCCATCTCCAAGCGCCTTGCCGTCATAACAGAATGGGCCGCCGACGGAATATCCAAAAAAACCCGCTAACCCCTCTTGCTTAAAAAACCGCTTTTTTATACAATAATCCTTGTCATCGACAATTATTGTGAAACCGGGGAGTTTCCAGAGTGGTCAAATGGGGCAGACTGTAAATCTGTTGGCTCAGCCTTCGAAGGTTCAAATCCTCCACTCCCCACTAATTAACGGAATAGTATTAAAGCTATTCCGTTTTTTTTATTTAAAGAAGATTTACACAATTGAGGATTTGAACCGGAGCGTTGCTGTAAAAATTTAAGGCGGAAGCCTTAGTGTTGTAATAAATGACAGCGCAGGAACCTCAACCGAGCCGCAAAGCGGCGAAGGTTCCCCTCTTGAGGCGCTGGCAACGCGCAGGCGGGGGTGGAAGGAGCCGCCATGGAGGGCGGCGACTGGAGCCCCAAATCCTCCACTCCCCATCAAATTGGCATTACATCCTCATGTTCCATTACGGTTATTTGCTGTTATGGCTTTATCGTAAAGATCTGTTTTGTCTTCAAATGAGGGCATAGCGAAAGTAAACAAGGTTTTGCCTTTTCCATTACTGATTGAAAAATCGCCAAGTTGAATGATGTCCATTCCTATAAGTAAATCAACATCTTTAACTAAATTACATACGGTTACATTAGTATTTTTAACTTCAACAAGATTTGGCAGTTTTATGGAGACCTTAACTAAATCAGCCATACTAATGTTATTTATACCATTCACTTTTACCCGGTTGAACGGAATTAAATTTAAGCTCTTGGCTATTTCAGGTGTTATAGCAGACAGCATTGCTCCGGTATCCCATAATGCGTTGACCTTGATTTTTTGCGGGGACTGCAACACATCGTATATTTCAACTTCGTTAATGAGCCTTAATGAGATATTAGAGTATTCATTCTTAAAAGCAAAATGTTGATTATACACCGATGAACGGAGAGAGTTGAAAAACTTCCTCCTCCTCCATAACATGGTGAATCATAAAAGAGCCGAGGGGTATAGTTTTTACGGTTTCAAAATACGCAACATTTTCATCGTCATAAGCCGAAACTACTTTATTCCCGGATATAACGATATACTTTCCAGTATATTTCTCTACCAGTTCGTCACGGTTATTTTCATAGAATTCCCATTCAGTTTCCAGCATTAAATCCCTCTTTAATAAAGAATACCTCATTTATATAAAATTGAAAAGTATCAATTTTAAAAAGACATTGATGATCGAAATCTCAAATCCCTTGCTGTCTCATCAAATTCAACATTCCTTTAAAGTGCAGGCTATAATGGCGGAGGCATTTGCCATGAAGGCTTCTTTGGGCTGATAACTTAAGACCATTTCGTCGGCGTATTTGTTAAAAAATAAGTTGAGCATTTCGTCTTCGCTGATGTTTTTTTCTTTCATGTCCAGAATAAAATCGCGGCAGGATGCGTTGGCTTTAAGCGATTTATCAAAAAAACCCTCTGCTTCTTTGCTGTCAATAACTCCGCGGTGAGGGATCGATAAATGGTCATAACGGATTTGTCTGCATTTTTCGATTGATCGAATTGTGTCGTTATAGCCTGTCAGATAACACGGGTAAATATTTCCGTTTGGAAATAATACGCCGGGCGTTTCATTTAAAATGAGCAGTTTAAGTTCAGGAATAAAAAAACTGAGAGAATCTCTCGTATGTCCGGGTGTCTCAAGTGTTTGAACAGAAAGAGCGCCAAGAGAAATAATATCATTGTCTTTGACTGTTATCTCTGAACAGAATAAATCGTCATTATAATCGGCGTTAAATTTAACATTATAAGTTTTCGCAGCCGCCAGCGATAACTCGCGGATAACTCTGCGGGGAGTGCTTTTTAATAAAATGGTCTCTCCCACGGCGGAAGTCACAACGCGCACATTTTTCCATTCCATCTTAAAAAACGGAAGCGCTCCTATATGGTCGTAATGGGTGTGCGTTAAAAAAATGTAATCCAGTTGTCTTGCGTTAAGCGCATCCTTAACATTCCGTATGGTTTTTTCGGCGCAGAACATCATACCGCAGTCAAAAAGAGCGGTATAATTATCACCTATAAGAAGATTTCCTTCGCTTGATTTATGCGCGATGCAATTTATGTACCTGTGCATTTTTGGTTCCTTTTTGCGTATCTTTTTTAATAATATCATAACTATTTATTTAATTCGCCTCTCCCCACTTTAACAAAATTAATATTTCTGTTATTCTTTTCAAAAGTAAAAGGAGAACGGGTCCCATGAAAAAATTGGGCGGTGTAATGACTCCGCACTTTAAAAATACGGCAAAATATAAGCCAGAGGCGATTCCTGTGCCTTCTGAGGTGGTTCTTCCAATGTCCATGCATTCGGGAACCCCTGCTAATCCTGTTGTGAAAGCCGGAGATAATGTAAAGGTCGGGCAATTGATTGGCGAGGCTGCGGGATTTGTCTCATCGCCTGTACACGCGAGCGTGTCAGGCACTGTTAAAAATATCGATACTATAGACCCATTTACAGGTGAAAAAGCCGTTTCCGTTACGATTACGTCGGACGGAAATCAGACGCCCTGGGAAGGCATTGCGCCGCCTGTTGTTACAAACCTTGCGGAATTTCTTGAAGCTGTCAGAAACTCAGGCGTTGTCGGGCTTGGCGGAGCCGGTTACCCTACCGCGCCCAAGTTCACATTGAAAGAAAGCGTTAACCTTGAATATATTCTGGTTAACGGAGCCGAGTGCGAGCCTTTTATCACTTCCGATACGCGCACAATGGTTGATGAAACCGACTATGTTTGGCAGGGTGTCCTTCTTATGAAGGAAAACCTCAAACCTAAAAATATCATTATCTGTATCGAAAATAACAAACCGGAACCTATTAAAAAATTACAGGATTTATGCGAAGGAAAGGAAGGTATCTCGGTCCGTGTACTTCCCTCCTTGTATCCTCAGGGCGAGCGAAAAGTGCTTGTTTATAATGTCACAGGGCGAATTGTTCCCGAAGGCGGAAGGCTCCCCGATGTTGGGTGCATCGTCGTAAACTGCACAACTGTCGCGGTGTTTGCAAAGTATATAAAAACGGGCATTCCGCTTGTATCAAGGTGCGTAACGGTTGACGGTTCCGCCGTTAAAAATCCCAAAAACGTAATCGCGCCGATTGGCACGCGTGTAAAAGAACTTTTTGAATTCTGCGGCGGCTTAAAGGACGATGTAAAAAAAATAACACTTGGCGGCCCGATGATGGGTATGGCAATTCCCAACACCGATGTTCCGATTGTTAAAATTACAAGCGCCGTTCTTGCTTTCTCGGCAAAAGACGCGAAACCGCCTGAAATGTCGCCGTGTATTAAATGCGGACGCTGCATTTTTAAATGCCCCATGAATTTGATGCCTCCCAATATCGAAAATGCCTACGAGTTAAAAAATTATGAGCAGCTTAAAAAGTTTAAAGTGAATATGTGCGCCGAATGCGCCTGCTGCGCGTTTACATGCCCTGCAAAAAGACCTCTCG
>Ga0209755_10000854_pt1 | contig 52202 bp, 49 predicted proteins | sample TergutCo191P1_FD_187301 | JGI IMG/M metagenome (GOLD analysis project Ga0209755, IMG submission 187301) | Cornitermes sp. P1 segment gut microbial communities from Petit-Saut dam, French Guiana - Co191P1 (SPAdes) (version 2) | ecosystem: Host-associated > Arthropoda: Insects > Digestive system...
CCGAGGGACGCTCCAATACCCACAACAAACAAGGAGATGACAACACTAATAATGATTCGCGCTTTACTACTCATAAACCTAATTTTAAACCTTCTCTCTTAATCCGTGCTAATCCGTTTAATCCGCGTTAATCCGTGGCTCCTGTGTCCCAATTCCCGGGTACACAGCTTCCTGCATTTGGCGTAGAGCGAATACAACTCTCGCCGACGGTCTTACCGATGAATCAGTGTCAATCTGATAAACGCGGTTATTTTGCACCGCGCTGATATGGTTAAACCCCGGACGGTTTTTTATCTCTGCAATCGGGTTATCAATGTAATTCACATTTGTTAAAATCACACCGGGATTACGCGCGATAACCGCTTCCGCTCCCGGAGTTACAAGCCAGTTATCATTTCCAAAAACATTGATTGCGCTGATAACAGAAATCATGTCACTGATAAAACTGTCCTTTCCAAAAGTCATCATATCAGGCGCCGCGGATATTTCAAAGTACACTGTTTGTTTGTTTTCAATCCCTGCGGCTTTTCGCGCAATCTCATCAACCTGACTGCGCATCAACCTGACAAGTTTTTCTCCCTCTTCCCCCGCCTTCAAAACCTCCGCTATAAACTTTATATCAAGGTAAATGTCTTCGATGCTTTTACTCATGGAAATATATACTACGGGGACACCCATCTCGCTTATCAGCCGAAACGGGTCTTCGCCGCTGCCGCTCGGATTGTGTCCGCTCGCGATAATCAAATCAGGCGAAAGGTTTATTATCACCTCCGCGTCCGGGTAGAAAAAATCCAGCAGCGGCAATTTGCCTTGCAAATCCGCCGGAATGCCAGACACATTCGCAGAATGTTTATCAATAGCGACAAGTTTATCCGCCTGCCCAATATCAACAATAATTTCCGTATTCGACGGTGCAGTAGAAATAACACGGTTTATTTGGTTTTTTATAACAACGGTTCTTCCGCTTCTATCTCTTATCTCTTTATTTTCAACGTTCGTACAACCTGTTAATAATAGTAAAACGATAGTAAAAAAAAATAGAAATAAATGTACAATATTTTTATTGAGCAGGTGAAGCGGGGGCTGGGCGCAAAAACATTTCTGGAGTTCGCCGTCGGAGAGACCTTGAAAAGGGCTCGTAGACGGATTCCTCCAGAGTTTTTGAGCCCGGCAGCCTGCGACGCCTGCACATAAATATTTAATACAGGTATTTCCGATTTTATTCATTTTCATTGTTTATCTCCTGTTTCTTAAAATTAAATTTACCTCGCACCCCGCACACCAGCGAAATCCCCGGCATATGATAACTTGCAAAAGACTCATAATTTACATCAAAAATATTTCGCAGAGAAGCAAAAAATGTTAAGTTCTTTCCCGCTTTCTGATTAATTGTAATATGAGCGATACAATGAGGATCAAGAGGCATTTTATTGGTTGTGTCGGCGTAACGGGTTGACTGGTAATGCGCGGAAATCATAATGGAACCGGTTTCCCATGCAAAATCAATTATACCGCCTATGATATGCGTCGGCATATACGGAATGCGAAACGCTTTTTTAAAATCGTTATCATCATTTAACAGCCAGCTAAACTGGAATTGGTAATTTGGAGCAATCTTTAATGATTTTAATTTCCGTTTATTAAATTTTATATTTAACGCAGGACGGAAATCAACGCCTGTAAAACACGCTGTAGAAACATTTTCAGGGCTCCATCTGCCACCCTTGCTTTTCATCCAATGTATTGAATCTGTTGTATATTGAAAAAACGCCGTAGAAACAAACGAAAACATTTCGTTAAGCGTAAACTCTCCTATTAAGTCTGCGCCCCAGCCGTCTTCAGGACGAAGGTTCGGGTTGCCGACCATTGTATTATCCATACTGCGGTAATAAAGATCGTCGAAGTCGGGGAATTTAAAACTGCGGAAATAATTGTTTTTTAAAGTGAACATATCATGTATTTGCCAGTTTATACCAAGTTTGGGAACGGCTTTTATTTGTTTTGTATCAGTTACGCCTTTAACCGAACCGATTAACAACAGTTTTTTAAAAAAAGTATATTCGGCTGTTACATACAAACCGCCAAGGTTCCCGGTTTTTACCGGTTCTATTTCTGTGGGGCTGTCAGTATTAATATATAAAAAACGCCAGTCGAATCCTGAACGCAGAGTAAATTTATCGCTCTGATACCAGTTCCAGCGGTTAATAGCCGTTAAATAATGATCGTTACTCGAAATATTTACGCCGTATGTTGTGTGTGATGTTTGATATGTAAGAGACGCGTCTGTCGCAAGGGTGTCGTGAAAGGCGACAGGAGCCGCGAATACGATATTCTCTGTGATAATTAAATCTGTCGCCAGAGCTGCGCCGACAGAATTCATTGTTATCGGAAAATTCCGGCGGGCGTAATAGACCTTTGTGTCACTCATTATGGATGCGTCTTTTGGAAGATTAAAAACCAACTGAACGTTTCCGCCGCCGTCTAGCACTTCATTACTGATTTTGCGGCGCGCGAAACCATAATCGTCTTTGTAAAGATAATGATTGCCCGCCCTATTACCAAACAGCGACGTTCTCCATGAAAATTTTTCACCTCCATGCCCGAGAAACAAGTTGAGAGACTGCATATCAAGTAAGTCGATAAACTCGGGTTTTCCGATCGCTCCCTGCGCCTGACGTAAATTATATTCTCCGGGCATATAACCTGTATTGGAAAAAGTAAAACCAAAATTTAATCCTGTGTTTTGTTTTTTTATTGTTATTATATTGATAACTCCGCCCAGCGCGCCTGATACATTGTATTTTGTATCCGAGCCGCCGTAAATTATTTCGATGCGTTCAACGTTGCTAAGGTCAATCTGGTTTATGTCAAACTCGCCCGAACGCGGAGAGTTTGCCGGAACGCCGTCAATCAATATCGCGATGCGCTCTGTATCAAAACCGCGTAAATTCATTTCAGTCTGGTTGCCGTATCCGCCGTAGCGGGTAACGCTCATGTTGATTTCTTCTTCAAGGAGCGCCGCTATATCGCGCGCTGCGCTTTTTTCGATAGTTTCTTTTTCAATAACCGTCATTTGCTGTGTTGTTTCAGGCGTTCCTATAAAAGTGATCGGTTTTGGAGATTGCCCGAAATCACGGAAATCATCATAATCAATTTCATCATTTTGTCCCTGGGATTCCTGTGTTTCCTGCGCTGCAAGAGGGTAGAGAGATAACAGGAAATATAACATAAAGACAGCGGATATTTTATTATTGCGTTTCATATTTTATTTTTCTCTTTGCTGAGGAATAACTACGCCCCAACTTATAAGTTCAGCTTCGTTTTCCACATTGTTAAAATCTACAGCTTCCTGCAGAGTTTTCTTTTCGACATGGTAAAGTTTTCCAGCGTATAATGCGGCAAGGTCTACAGCGTTCGCCATTTGAACAACATCAGGTTCGAGTACGCGGTAATAAATGCCAAAAAACGGTTTTTCTCCCTGCGAAAGACCTTGCCACGCGTAACCATCGGGATCGTAAAGCCACTCGGGGTCTGCTTTTTCAAAATATTCGATGATGATTGCGCCTCGATCTTTATTATCGTTAAAAATATTAATTGCACGTACAACGCCGATATAACCAAAACCCCATGTTTCTTGTCCTCCGCTTTCGTCATCCTGCTGTCCGTAGACAGTATCATCGTAGAATAAAATATAATCGTCGTTCCCCGGAGAATCCTGTGTTGAATAAGTTTTTGGACTGCTAACGTTAAAAGCTGGAAACAGTGCCTGCATTTTTATTTTATCGGCGGCGGTTAGATTACTCCATTTGCGGATGCGATAACCATCGAGCCGCCCTATCCCTGCGTAGCGTGAATACCACACTCCGCAAAAGAAATTAAGGCGTTCTTCAAAGACTGAATCTCCCGGATAAAAAGAACTTGTTTGATCCGCCCCTCCGAGTTGTCCATAGTCGCAAGAGCAGATAACAGTTAATAAATAACAGGCAACAATGATAAAAGAGATAAAATTTATTTTTATTTTCCGTTCTCTGTTATCTGTTACCTGATATTTATTCATTGCTGGCTCCACCTGAGCTTAGGATAACCGTCAGCGCCCATCATCCATACGCCGGAGAAATCCCAGCCGAGCAATGTTTGATAAAAAGACTGCGTAGGCATACTGCCGGAAAGATATTCGTTTGGAATATCCGCGCCGTCAGGCTGGTCTGCGCCTTTTCTTTCTATGTAATCATACTCGCCTGTTATTACGGGTTTTAAAGCCGGCAGCGCGTAGACATTTTTTAATATAGGTGAAACCTCGCCTGCTTTTTGCATTCTGCCCGCAATGCGTCCGATTTCCAAAGTTGTTTTTCCGGGCGCTTTTATGGAACGGTTCAATGCGACGCAGGAATCCATTGCCTCGGGAACAGTGCTTGAATGTGAACCTGTGATGCCGCCTATTCCCCACTGCGCCGCTGTGTTTGTTTCTCCGTTAGTGACAGCAACTTCCATTCTTGAATAACTGCGTCTAAGCAGAGTGTACTGCTGATTTTGTCCGACGATACCGCCTGCGTTGTTATACCCGGTTACTTTTCCGTCTGACCAGCAGTCTTCTATGACGCAGACTTTTGTATTGCTGCCGTTTGTAGCGTAAGAGCTGTATCCCGCTATGCCGCCTGTGTAATCATTTCTTTTACCGCAAAAAACTTCGCCGTTAAAATAAGATTGGGATACCCAGCAGCCGTTGTAAGCATAACCGACAAGACCGCCTATATACGGCCATTGGTTAGCGTTAGTAGGATCTGTTGTAAGTTCATGAGTTATTTTTCCTGTCGCGTAACATTTTTCGATACGCGTGGAGTTTTCTTTTGTACCGTCGCCGCCGCAGTAAAGACCAACAATGCCGCCAGCCATAGGCCAGAACCCCATCGCTCCTACCGTAATATTCCCTGTTGACGAGCAATCTCTTATATAACCGGAGAAATGATCCGTGAATTGATAAAAACTGCCTCCCAAAATACCGCCGACCATTACCTGTGAACCTGATGTCGTGCTGACGCCTTTAACAGAAGCTGTATTGCGACAATTCTCGATGCCGACAGCTTTTTTAAAGAAACCGGCTATGCCTCCGATAAAAGAGAACGCGTTGGCGTTCTGTGTTACCAAAGCGCTGCCGCTTCCCGGCGTTACATCAATCGACATTGAGCTGTTAACATTTTTAATAAAAGTTTCAACGGGAACACTGCCCGAATTTGTCAAATAATTGCTTCCCGAAACCCACGCGGCAGGTCCGTCTCCCATAACAACGCCTGCAACACCGCCCGCATAAACTGTTTTAGTTGATTCAACTTTTAACGAACCTGATAATGTAATGTTGTCGATTATCGCAGTTTGCGCATAACCCGCTAACATCCCGATTGATGCTCCTTCCGTTGCGCTCACCGTAAGGTTATCGGCGTGTATTTTTAAATTTTTTACTTCCGCTTTTACAGAAACAAAATCGCCTTTTATAGAGCTGAAGATACCAAAGAACGCATTGTCAGAACCTGCGGGATTATTATCGTTTGCAATAATCGAACTGTTTCCTGCAAAACCTGAGGTTCCTTTAAGCGTAATTGTTTTTCCGTTTCCGTCGAATACGCCGCTGAATGGTTCGTCTGCGGGCGTCCAGTTTTCAAGCGTTATATTTTCTTCTAAAATGTATTCGCCCGCAAGAGACCAGCCTTCTTCAACGCCGATTTTCGCCATGTCCTGCGCGGTATCTATTTCTTTTATGAAACCGTTATTGCGCGTAACTATTATTGCGTAGGTTTTACCGCTGCCGTCTTCGGCTTTTACATTGATTTTTATTAAATTACCGCCTATATTCAATTCTTTTACGCCTGTACCAGCTACTGCGGCGGCGCTGTTATTCGCCAGCGCGGTAACAGTTACTTCGTTAACCGAGTTTCTTACCGAAACAGTGTAATCAAAATGCGCTGCATTGAAAGACGGGTTTAATGTTCCCGCGCTTATATTTAATAATTTTAACGTTGCGTCATCGCTGAGCTCAATTCCGGCAGGCTGTTCGCAAGAGACAAATAACGCGCCTGTAAATAAAACAATAATAAATACAATTAGCGCAGATTTTCTTATTGATAAATACATAATGCCTCCTTAATTATTAACTTTACTAAGAAAGCTGTACCATTCAAAATAACCTGCGGAAACTGTCATTACAGCTTCCGCTTCCGCCTGTGTTGTTTTACCGCCCGGTCCAACGCCGTACTCAAAATCAGGGTCGGAGCTGAGTGATCCTCCTGCAAGCGTTACCGCAGAATCTGAGAGATCTTTATAATGAATGACATAAAATTTATTTACCGAATCAACAAAACCGGAATTTTCCGTATATTTTATCGTTATATATCCGGCGCCGTCATTATTACTGCGGTGTCCGGCAACAGTTCCCGTGTAAGTTACAAAATCTCCGTATTTTGATGTAAATGTATCATTATTAATTATAAATATTTCATCATAATCCGATTTCCAAGTACCTTTTAAAATTTCAGGCATGGCGCTTACTACATAACCTTCACCGGGATCATCGGGTTCATTGTTACACGAAATAAACATTGCGCCGAAAACAAGAACCAACGCTAAAACGACGCTGAATCCCGCGCGCTTTACCGCATTCGCGCAGCTTCGCGTAACTTCTCCGTGTCTCTGCGAGAGACCTTTTCCAAACAAATTCATGAAACTCTCCTTGCCGGAGAAAAGACGTGTATGACCGTGGTCATACAGAAAACCGCGTTAAATTGATGGCGAGAATATAATCTCAGACAAGATAAATCGGCTTTTCACAGGCTTTTCCTCGAACCTTGAAAATAATGTACGCTTCCTTAAGGAAGCGGCGTATACCAAAGTTTCCTGACTTATGGGCAATTTTTCTGTCGGTCTTCCCGGTGTCAGCCAGTGACCGTCACGGAGCTTTCGCTCCTCGACAAAATCTTCCCAATTACAGTTACGGGTTAGCGGGGGATTTGCGTTTCTGTTGTTTATGCAAAAACACGCACCCCTCTTCCTTTGAAATATACAAGAGCCAGTCTAGAGCGGCTTAATATAAATGTCAAGCGGCTGGCGGCATATGGCGCTATTTTTTATGTTGGCGGTAAAAAACGTTACCTGCCGCCTTGACAAAAAAAAGTATTTAACATATTACTAATACTTAGTAAACATATATGTTTATATATTTCAACTTCATTGGAGGATAAAATGAAAAAACTATTTTTGGTACTGCTGGCTGTAAGCGCGCTGCTTACGGTTGCTGTAGGATGCAAGTCGGGAAAATCAGGCTCCGATCTTACAGTTGGAGCGACACCGGTTCCGCACGCAGAACTGCTTAATCTTGTAAAAGAAGATCTGGCGAAGCAGGGAATCACTTTAAAAGTTGTGGAATTCACGGACTATGTCCAGCCCAATTCCGCATTAATCTCCGGGGATATTGACGCGAATTTCTTTCAGCATATTCCCTATTTAAATTCAAATGACAACTGGACGGATAAGCTGGTTTCGGCTTTCGGCGTTCACGTTGAACCTTTTGGATTGTATTCGGAAAAGTTTTACAAGATTGATGATTTACCGAACGGCGCTTCCATCGCTATCCCGAATGATCCGACAAACGGCGGACGGGCTTTGTTGCTCCTCCAGTCAAAAGGATTGATTACGCTGAGAGACGGAGCTGGATTGAACGCTACATCACGCGACATAACAGGCAATCCCAAGAATTTACGTTTCCGTGAACTTGAAGCCGCTTTGCTTCCCCGTTCATTGAATGATGTTGACGCTGCCGCCATTAACGGCAATTTTGCGCTTCAGGCAGGATTTAATCCTCTCAGCGACGCTCTTGTAATTGAAGGCGCTGAATCGCCGTATGTAAATATTGTGGTTGTGCAGAAAGGCAGAGAGCAGGATAAAAATATCATCGCTCTTAAAAACGCTCTTTTAAGCCAGAAAGTAAAGGATTATATTATCAATACCTACTCAGGCGGAGTAGTCTCGATTTTTTAAATTATATATATGAGCAATAAGGAGGCAGTAGTTTCTTTATTGCTCATTTAGTGTTATTCTATTTACATGATTGTTCTTAAAGGGATCAGCAAGTCCTATCCCGGTATTACTGTACTAAATAAAGTCGATGTTGAAATTCCCGACAACTCAATTTTTGGAATCATCGGTAAAAGCGGCGCGGGAAAATCTACGCTGCTGCGAATTGCGAGCCTTCTTGAAAAACCGGACTCAGGTGAAGTTTATTACGATTCTGAAAGAGTCGATATTTTAAAAGGAAAACTTCTTCTGGAACGCCGCAGAAAAATGGGAATGATATTTCAAAATTTTAATCTTTTAGGTTCGCGTAACGCCGCTGAAAATATCGCCTATCCGCTTGAAATCGCCGGAATGCAGAAAAAACAGATTGAAAAAAGAGTAGATGAACTTTTAGAAATAGTAGATATAAAAGATAAACGCAGAGCAAGGATGAGCGAATTATCTGGGGGACAAAAACAAAGGGTTGCTATCGCAAGAGCGTTAGCCGCAAACCCGCAGGTGCTTTTCTGCGATGAGGCGACAAGTTCCCTTGATCCGCAGACAACGCGTTCCATTCTAGCTCTCATAAAAGATCTGCACTCACGGCTTTCGATTACAGTTTTTTTAATTACTCACCAAATGGAAGTAATCCGCGAAGTGTGCCGGCATGTCGCAGTTCTGGAAAAAGGAATCGCCGTAGAACACGGAACAGTCGCGGAGATTTTCGACGCGCCAAAAACACAAGCCGCAAAGGATTTAATTCATGGATAACGAAAGATTGATGGAAGTTCTTGCCATGCTTCCGCAGGCGACATTTGAAACCGTTTTCATGACATTCGCGTCTGCCGTTCTCGCCTCCCTTCTCGGCTTTCCACTCGGAACTTATCTTTATGTCACATCTCCCGCGGGGCTTACGCCTAGACGAATAACATACAATGCGGTTTCCCGTATTGTAAACCTGCTTCGCTCCCTTCCTTTCATCATATTGATGATCCTTCTGATTCCGTTTACGCGGATGATTATTAAAACCAGCATCGGTCCAACCGCGGTAATCATTCCGCTTTCAATTGCTGCGGCGCCATTTGTCGCGCGCGTTGTAGAATCCGCTCTTGAAGAAGTCGATAAAGGCGTATTAACCGCGGCAAGAGCAATGGGCTCCACCAGTATGCAGATCATCTTTAAAGTGCTGATACCCGAAGCTCTGCCAGCTCTCATTTCCGGTCTTGCTCTGACGATTATAAATCTTATCGGTTATTCAGCCATGGCGGGCGCTCTTGGCGGCGGCGGACTTGGAGACCTCGCAATCCGCTACGGTTATTATCGTTTCAGAATTGATGTAACAATAGCCGCCGTCATTATTATATTGATTCTTGTCGAAGCAGTGCAGATGACAGGCACGATTATAAGCAGAAAACTTCTGGCGCGGAGATGACATTACTTGGTGACAAATGATATTACCTGATAAAAAGTAAATCCTTATTTAACAGCTTCAAACCCTTGCTTTAGATCGGACAGAATATCATCAATATGTTCTGTTCCGATAGAAAGACGAATCGTGTTCGGTTTTATTCCGCCTTCAAGCAGCTCCTTCTCGCTCATTTGAGAATGAGTCGTGCTTGCAGGGTGGATAACCAGCGATTTTACATCCGCAACATTTGCGAGAAGCGAAAAAAGTTTTAATTTCTCCGTAAATTTCTTAGCGGTTTCCGTACCGCCTTTAATCTGGAACGTGAAAATTGAACCTGCGTCCTGCGGAAAATAACGTTTGTAGAGTTTATGATCCCTGTGTTCGGATAGAGAAGGATGATTTACTTTTTCTACCTGCGGATGGCTTTTTAAAAAATCCACTACTTTAAGAGCGTTAAATATATGACGTTCAACGCGCAGCGATAGTGTTTCAACGCCCTGCAGAAGCAGAAAAGCGTTAAACGGCGACAGAGCTGAGCCGGTGTCACGTAACAGCGTTGTCCTCGCTTTAATAATAAACGCAAGATTTCCGACAGCGTCCGTAAAAACAATACCGTGATAACTTGGATTTGGTTTCGACAGCCCCGGGAATTTATCGTTTTGAGCCCAGTCAAATTTTCCGCCGTCTACAATCACGCCGCCGATTGTTGTACCATGCCCCCCGATAAATTTTGTCGCTGAATGTACAACAATGTCAGCTCCGTGTTCTATCGGATTCAATGTGTAAGGAGTGGCGAACGTGTTATCCGCGATAAGGGGAATACCGTGTTTATGCGCGATGTTTGCAACCGCCTGAATGTCCACTACAGACGAGTTCGGATTCCCGAGTGTTTCAAAGAATATCGCTTTTGTATTGGGTTTTATTGCTTTTTCAAAATTTCCGGGATCGCTTCCGTCAACGAAATCTGTATCAATACCCATGTCTTTGAATGTATTGGCAAAGAGATTATATGTGCCGCCGTAAATTTGATTATCAGAAACGATATGATCTCCTGCTCTTGTAATGTTCTGAATCGCGTATGTTGTCGCGGCGGCTCCCGATGAGAGCGCAAGGGCGGCGGCGCCTTTTTCCAGAGCGGCGATCCGCTTTTCAAATACATCCCATGTCGGGTTCATTATCCTTGTATAGATGTTTCCGGCTTCAGTAAGAGCAAACCGGTCCGCCGCTGATTTTGCGTTAGGAAATACATACGAAGTGGTTTGATAAATCGGAACCGCTCTCGCGTCTGTGGCAGGATCGGGGGTTTCCTGTCCCGCATGAACCTGAATAGTTTCAAATTTGAAATTTGACATTTTTCTCTCCTTTAGCCTGATTATACATATTAATGATTATTCTTCCCACAGCCACGTTGACAGGTAGCGCTCGCCGGTGTCGGGAAGAACCGCGACAATAGTTTTACCTTTGTTTTCCGGCCTTAAGCTCACTTCAAGCGCGGCGTCAAGAATGGCGCCTGACGAAATACCGACAAGGATTCCCTCTTCTTTCGCAAGAAGGCGCGCCGCGTTTCCGGCTCTTACCTCATCAATTTGATAGATTTCGTCAACTACCGATGATTCGTAAACCTGCGGAACAAAGCCCGCTCCTATGCCTTGTATTTTGTGAGGACCCGGATTTCCGCCTGAAAGAACAGGGGATGCGGACGGCTCAACGGCGATTACCTTTACCGACGCTTTTTTCGATTTAAGGAATTTTCCGGCTCCTGTCACAGTTCCGCCGGTTCCGACTCCGCCGATAAGAATGTCTATTTTTCCGTCGGTATCATCCCAGATTTCCGGGCCTGTGCTTTTTTCGTGAATCGCGGGATTCGCCGGATTATTAAACTGCTGAGGCATAAAAGAATTTGGTGTTGACGCTACAAGTTCTTCGGCTTTCGCGATCGCTCCCTTCATGCCTTTTGGACCTTCGGTCAGAACCAGTTCCGCGCCAAACGCTTTAAGCAGCTTCCGCCTTTCAACGCTCATCGTTTCTGGCATTGTAAGGATAATCTTGTATCCCTTAACCGCCGCAATGAACGCAAGCCCGATGCCTGTATTGCCGCTTGTCGGCTCGATAATTACAGTCCCCTGTTTAAGTTTTCCATCTTTTTCAGCCGCTTCTATCATTGCAACGGCAATGCGGTCTTTTACGCTCGACATCGGATTGAAACTTTCCAATTTGATATAAATGTCCGCTCCGCCCTTATTGATTTTATTGATTTTTACAATCGGCGTATTCCCGATAAGGTCTGTGATTTTTTCCGCTCTCATAATAATCTCCTTGGTACTTAATAACACATAATACTTATGTGTTTACTATGTATTACGATAAAATTAAAATAATGTCAATAGGAAAAATTAATTTTTTTATCCTTTAAAATCCCCCCGCGAGACGACCATTTGATAGCCTGCGGCGTTGACGCGGCGTTCAAGACAGCTCTTACATTCGGCGGCTTCTTCGCCTGTGCAAATCTTGTTATCGTAGAGCGAGTATTGTTTTCGTACCGAAACGGGCGACAGATTCGGCATAACCACATTTGCGCCCGCTTTTAAACCAAGTTCGCGGCCGTCAGGCGATATTGTGCCGAGGGCGGTGGTAGCCGGGATCAGCGCATGGGGGAACATCAACCTCAGCACCGCAAGAAGGCGCAGCGTCAGTTCCAGACTTCCGTTTTTTTGGTCTTTAAACGGAGTGTCGCTATGCGAGATAAACGGACCTATGCCGATCATTTCCGGTTTTAATTCCTGTAAAAATCTGATGTCTTTTATAAGATGCTCTGTTTTTTGAAACGGCGAGCCGACCATAAAACCCGAACCAACCTGATAGCCGATTTCTTTAAGGTTCCTTAAACATTCTTTACGGTTTTGAAGGCTCATGGTTTTGGGATGCAGTTTTTGGTAATGCTCATCATCGGCTGTTTCATGGCGCAAAAGATATCGATCCGCGCCTGCGTCAAAATAAGCTTTGTAACTTTTATACGGCTTTTCTCCGGCGGAAAGCGTAACGGCGCAATCGGGATATTTTGCTTTTATTTCCGAAATGATCGCGCACAATATTTCGTCCTTGTAGTAATCATCCTCTCCGCCCTGTAAGACAAATGTGCGAAAGCCCAATTTATGTCCGGTTCCACAACAGTCCATTATTTCCTGCTGACTCAGCCTGTAGCGCGATAGAGCAGTATTCTCACACCTGATGCCGCAGTAATAACAGTTATTTTTACAATAATTGGTAAATTCAATCAGCCCCCGAATGTAAACATCGGTTCCGTATATGCTTTTTCTAACGCGATCCGCCGATTCATATAGAAGTGAATCATTAATATCTGTTTCAAGGAGAGCGGCCAATTCATTGTCAGGGAGATTTTTATTTTCTTCTAATTGGCTGATGGTTTCCCGGTTCATGTTTTTAAAGGTATCAAAAAAATATTGTTTATGATATAGATTTTCTAAGACGCGCGGTTTGGAGGAAATATGAGATACACTTATAAAACACAAGGGACATGTTCTACGGAAATTCAATTTGATATTAACGATAATGTTATATCTAATATTTCTTTTACAAAAGGCTGCAACGGTAATTTAAAAGCATTATCCAGTTTAGCCGACGGATTGACCGTTGAAGAAATTATTAAAAAATGTAAAGGAATCGATTGCGTATCAAGGGGTATTGGCAAAGGCACTTCCTGCGCAGACCAGCTCGCGCTTGCAGTCGAAAAGGCATACAACCAGTAATATATCTTTTGGTTTTTATTTTGGCATTTTGTAAATTATTAATAGGTGACTGACACCTTTTTTAGTTTGTTTTAGCGTTTTGTAGAATATTTAGAGGTGACTGACACTATACGATTTCTTGCAAAATTCAGACCTTTATTGTATAATTAAGACAGAACAAGGGCGTTCGCCGGATAGCAGGATTATCTTACAGGTTTTTTCTGTAAACGGTGGTCTTTTGCTTTTCGGCTGACGCCTTTTTTAACTTAATTTGGAGGTTCATATGAAAATCGGTGCGAAATTAATTCTAATTATTTCAGCTGTTAATCTGATCGGTATCGGCGGTTTGACAGTTGCCGCCACTTTGTTTTCTTCAAGCCAGATTAGAGCGCTGGCAGATGAAAACGCCGGAAATATAACAGAAATAACCGCAGAAGAGGTTACGGCGTTTCTGGAAGTCCCTTTGGATGAAATGAGGTCTTTAGTAAATCTGATGATTTATATTGACGATATTACAACTGTTGAGAATAGACGTGATCAAATCAACTTTATGCTTAAAAGCCTGATGGTGAAAAATCCTGATTTTGTAGGCGCATGGACGGTCTATGAACCTAATGCTCTTGACGGCAGGGACGCTGCTTTCAGGAATACTCCGGGCAGCGACGAAACAGGAAGATTCGTAAGTTACTGGACTAATGATAAAGGGAAAATAGGACTGACGGCGCTTGAAGGTTATGCCACCGCAGAATATTATACTGTCCCATTAAGAAACGGCAGGGAATATCTTGTTGAGCCTTATTATGAAAATATCGGCGGCAGACAGGTATTAATTACAAGCGTTACTGTTCCAATTATAAAGGACGGAAGAACCGTCGGTGTAGCGGGAGTAGACCTTGAACTGACAGATATTCAAGAAATGATAATTAAAATAAAACCGTTTGGAGACGGATATGCCGCCATTTACTCAAGCGGCGGTTTAATTGTTTCCCATCCTCACGAAGATCGTCTTGGAAAAAAGATAGAAGATATGGCAAGCGGATTGTTCACGAATCGAATGGGCGCTTTATTGCAGTCATTAAGAGACGGAACTATCTTTAATGAAACATTAAATTCACAAGAACATAACGCCAGAATGATTGTTTTAACCCGTCCGTTTAAAATTGGAAATGACGAAGACTCATGGATGGCGGTAACCGTTGTTCCTTATAACACCGTAATGGCGGACGTTCAGCGAATGACAGTATTTTTAATTATTCTCGGCGTTGTTATACTCGCTGTTATTACCGTTTTCATCTTTTTTGTCTCGCGTTCCATCACCGCCCCGATTAAATCCATGGAGAAAGTTTTAGAGTTTATCGGCGAAGGCGACTTTACCCAATCTATAGAAGTAAAAAGCAATGATGAAATCGGAAATATGAGCCGTTTCCTTAACGCTACTCTTGATAAGATAAAAAATCTGATTAAAGTAATAAAATCGCAGGCGACGGATCTTGCTAAAGTAGGCACAGACCTATCGTCTAACATGACAGAAACCGCAGCGGCGATTAACCAGATCACCGCCAATATTCAAAGTATAAAGGGAAGGGCGATAAATCAAAGCGCAAGCGTTTCTGAAACTAACGCCACAATGGAACAGATTACTAATAACATTCAAAAACTTAACGAGCAGGTTGAAAGGCAGACGACTTCGGTTGCGCAGTCATCTTCCGCTATCGAAGAGATGCTTGCCAATGTTCAATCTGTTACAAACACCCTTATAAAAAATCAAGAAAATGTTAACTCTCTTACAACCGCTTCCGAAGTAGGACGCGCAAGTCTTCAGGATGTAGCTACAGACATTCAGGAAATTACCCGCGAGTCCGAAGGCTTAATGGAAATTAACTCGGTCATGGAAAACATCGCGAGCCAGACCAACCTGCTTTCAATGAATGCAGCGATTGAAGCCGCCCACGCGGGCGAAGCGGGCAAAGGCTTTGCCGTTGTCGCCGACGAAATCAGAAAGCTCGCCACAAATTCTTCCGAACAATCCAAGACAATCGGCACTGTTCTTAAAAAGATTAAATCGTCAATCGACAAAATTACAGCGTCAACAAATGATGTTCTCCAAAAATTTGAAGTAATTGACGAGCATATTAAAACCGTTTCGGAACAGGAAGAAAATATCCGTAACGCGATGGAAGAGCAGAGCCAGGGAAGTAAGCAGGTATTGGAAGCTGTCGGAAGCCTTAACGACATAACTCAGCATGTAAAGAGCGAGTCCGAAGAGATGCGCACAGGTTCCAAAGAAGTAATAAAAGAAGGAAAGAACCTTGAAGTTATTACACAGGAAATTACAGGCGGTATGAACGAGATGGCGACAGGCGCGGATCAGATTAATATAGCCGTACATCAGGTAAACGATTTGACCGCAACCAACCATGAAAAGGTAGAAACCTTAATGGCGGAAGTATCGCGGTTTAAAGTTGCATAATTAAATTAATCAGGACACTAGGTTTCAACAGCTTAGTGTCCTGTTATTTAAAAAATAATTGTAGTTTGATCTTCTTTGTTCTAATGGCAAGGTTTTAAAAATAATGCAAAAATCCGCAAGTATGAGCTTTATTTATGAATATTGGACAAATAAAGCATACTATAGTAAAATTAGTGCAATTGACCAGATTATTATTTGCCTGTAGGGCAAAAGGAGAGAAATAATGGCAGAGACCAAATATGAGCCGGTAACAGATCCGCAAAGCCTGTCCCTGTGCCTGGAAAGAATTCGCAAAGCCCAAGAAGTTTTCGCGACATTCAGCCAGGAGCAGGTAGACAAAATATTCTTCGCGGCAGCCAGAGCGGCGGCAAAACAACGGATTCCGCTGGCAAAAATGGCGGTAGCTGAAACCGGTATGGGTATTGTTGAGGACAAAGTAATAAAGAACCTCTACGCATCCGAGTACATTTACAATGCTTATCGTAACGAAAAAACATGCGGCGTTATCGAAGATGATCCCGCGGCAGGTTTTACGCGGATCGCAGAACCTATCGGCATGGTGGGAGCTGTTATTCCTACCACCAACCCCACATCTACGGCGATTTTTAAAACTCTTTTGTGTCTTAAAACACGAAACGGCATCATCATTTCTCCGCACCCGCGCGCAAAGAAAAGCACTAACGCGGCAGCAAAGATCGTGTTGGACGCGGCGGTGGAAGCCGGAGCGCCCGAAGGGATTATCGGCTGGATAGACGAGCCGAGCCTCGAAATGACAAACATGGTAATGAAGGAATCGGATACTATTCTTGCCACCGGCGGACCTGCAATGGTTAAGTCGGCGTATTCTTCAGGTAAACCTGCTATCGGTGTAGGCGCGGGAAACACTCCTGTAATTATGGCGGAAAGCGCGGACATTTTATTAGCGGTTAACTCTGTCATCCATTCTAAAACTTTTGATAACGGTATGATCTGCGCCTCAGAGCAATCGGTAGTCGTCCTTGCTTCGATCTACGACAAAGTGAAAGCGGAGTTTGCAAAACGCGGCTGTTATTTCCTTAACCCGGAAGAAACCGAAAAGGTACGCAAAACGATCATCGTTAACCACGCGCTTAACGCGAAAATCGTCGGACAGAAGGCGGCGAAGATCGCGGAGCTTGCAGGCGTAACCGTTCCCGAAGCGACAAAAATTTTAATCGGCGAAGTGGAGAGCGTGGAATTATCTGAAGAATTCGCTCATGAAAAACTTTCCCCGGTACTGGCGATATACAAAGCCGCCAACTTTGACGAAGCGCTGGATAAGGCAGACCGCCTGGTAAAAGACGGCGGCTACGGTCACACCGCCAGCATTTATCTCAACACACAGACTGATACAGAAAAGCTCGCCGCGTTCTCAAACCGCATGAAAGCCTGCCGTATTGTGGTTAACACCCCGTCGGCTCACGGCGGTATCGGCGACTTGTACAACTTCAGACTGAAGCCGTCGCTCACTTTGGGCTGCGGCTCGTGGGGCGGTAACTCCGTCTCGGAGAATGTCGGCGTGAAGCATTTGCTTAATATTAAAACGCTGGCGGCAAGGAGGGAAAATATGCTTTGGTTCCGCGCTCCTGAAAAGGTGTATATAAAGAAGGGCTGCCTTACTGTAGCCCTCGACGAATTAAAAAATGTAATGGGGAAAAAACGGGCGTTCATCGTAACCGATCAATTCCTTTATAGTAATGGTTATACAAAACCCATCACTACTAAACTTGACGAGATGGGCATTGCGCACGATACATTCTTTGACGTTGCCCCCGACCCGACTTTAGGCTGCGCGAAAATCGGCGCCGCTCAAATGAGCGCGTTCAAGCCCGATGTAATTATCGCCATCGGCGGCGGTTCCGCCATGGATGCGGCAAAGATCATGTGGGTCTTGTATGAGCACCCGGATGTAGACTTCGCCGATATGGCAATGCGCTTCGCGGACATTCGCAAGCGTGTGTATACCTTCCCCAGAATGGGCGAGAAGGCATACTTTATCGCGATCCCGACTTCTGCAGGAACAGGAAGCGAAGTAACACCTTTCGCTGTTATCACCGATGAAACTGTCGGGATGAAATATCCGCTCGCGGATTACGAACTCATGCCTGACATGGCAATCGTAGATGCCGATTTGCAGATGAACGCCCCCAAGGGTTTGACATCCGCATCCGGTATCGACGCTGTGACACACGCTCTTGAAGCTTACGCTTCAGTAATGGCAACCGACTACACTGACGGTCTTGCGATTCAAGCGTTAAAAGTAATTTTCGAGTGGCTGCCTGTTGCGTATAACGAAGGAGCTGCAAACGCCGTCGCCCGCGAGAAAATGGCAAACGCAGCTACAATCGCCGGTATGGCTTTCGCAAACGCATTCCTTGGTGTGTGTCACTCGATGGCGCATAAGCTCGGCGCGTTCCACCATCTGCCGCACGGCGTTGCAAACGCATTGATGATTTCTGAAGTTCTTCGCTTTAACGCTGTTGAAGTTCCTCCCAAAATGGGTTCCTTCCCTCAATATGATCATCCTAAAACCTTAAGACGTTACGCGGAAATCGCAGAAGCGATGGGGCTTGGCGGCAAGAATGATGAAGAAAAACTCGATAAACTAATTGAGGCTGTCGAAAAACTTAAAGACGCTATCGGCATCAAAAAGACCATTAAGGATTACGAAATCGACGAAAAAGATTTCCTTGCGCGTTTGGATGAGATGAGCGAGCAGGCTTTTGACGATCAATGTACCGGCGCGAATCCCCGCTATCCGCTGATCGAAGAAATTAAAAAGATGTATCTTAACGCTTTCTACGGAAAGAAGGAGAAGGTGTAATGGGTAACTATAAACTTGATAAAGTAATCTCAGTTCGTACCTCAAAGACAATCTACCGGGACGGCGACAAAGTTATCAAACTTTTAGGCGAAGAATATACAGCTCCCCGCGCAATGTCCGAAGCCTTAAACTTTGCCGCGGTAGGCGAAACGAAATTGAAAGTTCCCAAATTGTTTGAGGTTACGCAAATCAACGGCAAGTGGGCTATAGTTTGGGACTATGTAGAAGGCACATCGCTTGACATCCTTATGGAAAAAAATAAAGACAAAACTCAAGGATATCTTGAACGCTTTGTGGATATTCAGATCGACATGCACAACTACAGCGCAAGCTGGCTTCCTCTCCTTGCCGAAAAAATGGAAAGGAAAATAAAGGCATCTGTTCTTGACGCCACCTGCCGTTATGAGCTGCTCGGAAGACTTGCCGGTATGCCGAAAAACACAAAACTCTGCCACGGTGATTTTAACCCAAGTAATGTCGTTATAACCGATAAGGACGAGGTGTACATAATCGACTGGTCTCACGCTGCTCAGGGCGAGCCTCTGGCGGACGTAGCGCATACGTATCTTCTGTTCTGGCTTGCCGGTAATATAACCATGGCAGAGAAGTATCTCGAGCTCTTTTGCAAAAAGAGCGACACGCCCAAACAGCTCGTGCAGAAATGGCTTTCCATTGTCGCGGCTTCGCGCCTTCCCAACGCAAGGAATGAAGAAAAAGAATTCCTTTTAAGCTGGGCAAATGTAGTTGAATATCAATAAGGAGCACTTAATGAAAGTAACAGTATGTATCGGCAGCGCCTGCCATGTGAAAGGCGCGGCGAAAATAGTTGATGAGTTGCAATACCTTATAGCTCAGAAAAATTGCGGCGATAAAGTTGAATTGGCAGGCGCGTTCTGTATGAGCAAATGCCAAACAGGCGTCTCTGTTACAGTAGATGACGCCTACCATTCGCTCAAACCGGAAGATACCAAAAAATTCTTTGAGGAACAAGTCGCGAAAAAACTGAAGTAATCAGGTCGGACTAAAGTCCGACCTATTTTTGCATTTTCTCGCCCGAACCTTTGGTTCGTTGGCTGCGAAAATGCATTTTTTTAAGGAAGCGCATATGGATAAAATTACTGTCTGCATGGGGAGTTCCTGTTTCGGCAAGGGAAACCAAGCCACTGCCGAAGCGGTTACACAGTTTGTTGAGGAGCATAAGCTCGAAGATAAAATAGAAGTAGCGGGCTGCCTATGCAGCGGCAATTGCGCTAAAGGTCCCAACATAATTGTAAATGACAAACTCATTTCCGGCGTTTCGGAGCAGAGTATAGGCGCGGTTATCGCGCAAGAGTTAGAGCTTGCGTTATGAGCCTGTTAAAGAAAAAAGCGCCGGTTCACACGGTATATGAAAAGTGTCTTGACTGTTATAAATGCATCCGTATGTGCCCTGTAAAAGCAATTAAAGTCGTTAAAGGGCAGGCGCATATCATGCACGACCGCTGTATCTGCTGCGGACGCTGCGTTACAAACTGCCCCACTCAGGCGAAGCGTTACAGAAGCGATGTAGAAACAGTAAAGCTGCTTTTGTCCGGGGGCAAAAAGACGATAGTTTCCCTTGCGCCTTCGTTTGTTTCAGATCTTCCCGGCTGGACAAGCGAGACAATAATCGCCGCTCTTAAAAAGCTGGGTTTCTCCGCTGTTTCAGAAACTGCGCTTGGCGCAGATTTTGTTTCAGCCCAAATAGCGCGCGAACTTTGTTCGCACGACCTAACAAAGAGCGGCGGTAAATCGCGCCTTATGATCTCTTCCGCCTGCCCAGCCATTGTCGCTTATATCAAACTCTACAAACCGGAACTTGCTCCGTTTGTTTCCCCTCATGCCTCTCCTTTATTAACACACTCAAGGTTTTTACATTCCCATTACGGAAAAGAAACCGCTGTAGTGTTTATCGGTCCTTGTTTCGCCAAAAAGAAAGAGGCTGATCTGTATGAAAACGAAATTGACGCTGCGATTACATTTCAGGAACTTGCCGAATGGCTGGAAAAAGAGCGCATAACGCCGGAAAGTGCTGCAAATCTGGTTACACCCGATTGTGTTTTCCAGCCTCGCCGCAGCGCAAAGGGTGCGTTTTTTCCGATTGAAAACGGAGAGATAACAGCCTTTGGCGCCTACATGTCCAAAGCAATATCCAACGCGGCAAATGCCGGAAATAAAATCGACACTATTTCCACATCCGGTATTCGGGCTGTAAAAAGATTATTAGCAGGTTTTGAACCTGAAGCAATTGAAAAACCTTTATTCTTGGAATTGTTGGCTTGTTCCGGCGGCTGTATTAACGGCCCTGGTATGTCCGCCTCATTGCCGGGAATTATCCGCAATACCCGCCTGCAAAGTTATGCCGGTACAGCAGATAACACACTCGATGATTCCACTCTTTCAAAATCACCGTTGATTGAAACGAATTACCCGCTTAACGCGCTGCCAATTACTGTTTATACAGAACAGGAAATTGCAGAAGCCCTCCAGTTGGTCGGCAAGTCCAACCTTGACGACAGGCGAAACTGCGGAAGCTGCGGTTATGATACCTGCCGCGATTTAGCTGTAGCTCTCCTTAACGGCTGGGCGGAAAAATCAATGTGCGCCTCATATATGCGCCATCTTGCAAGTCAAACCGCAAACGGAATTATGAAATCAACTCCGTCGGGCGCTGTCATTGTAAACAAAGAACTTTTGATTATCGATTGTAATGAGCCTTTTGCCCGAATCATGGGAGAAGAAACAGAAAAACTATATGCCGACAAACCGGGGCTGGAAGGAGCGGATTTAACTAAAATCGCGCCTTTCGCGTCTCATTTTAAATCTGTCATAGAACCGAACGGTCCCGATCAAGTGCAGTGCGATGTCAGGGAAGGAAAGAAAATATTCCATATAAAAGTATTTGCCATAGAAAAAGGCGAGACTGCGGCAGGCATTGTGGACGACATCACAGAGCCTAGAGTGCGCATCGATAAGACTGTTGAACGCGCGCAGGAAGTCATCAAGAAAAACGCCGCCGTTACCCAGCAAATCGCCTTTCTGTTAGGTGAAAACGCGGCGGAATCGGAAGCAATTTTAAACTCCATCATCGAATCGTACACAGCGGAAGAGGAAGATCACGATGCCTGAAACATCGGTAGCCGAAGGTTCCCGCGGCAGTTTAGCCGGAAATGCCGCCAATTTAATGATCAAAAATACCTTCATTGAGGTTGAGTACTCCCAGTTGTGTAAATACAAACAAAGTTCGCCAGGTGATATGTTCATCACGCAGAAAAATCCGAGCGACGGCAGGGTGATTACCGCCCTTTCTGACGGGCTTGGCTCTGGAATAAAAGCCGGAGTGCTTGCCTGTCTAACAGCGACTATGGCGGTTAAATTTATTTCCTTTAACATTCCGATAAAACGCGCGTCTGAAATTATAATGAACACCCTGCCTGTGTGCAGCGAGCGCGGAATAAGTTACGCGACATTCACTTTGATTGATATTTCTCAGGACGCGACAGTTAAGGTTTTGGAGTACGACAACCCGCCCTGTATACTTATCCGGCAAAAGACGGTTGTTGATCTGGAAAAAGAAAAGACTGCTTTTCACAGGCAGGATAAAACAACAGGACCAAAAAACGATACATCGGTTTTTTATTCTCATTTTATCGCGCAGCACGGCGACAGGCTGATTTATTTTTCCGACGGGGTAAGCCAGGCTGGTATGGGTACAAAAGTTAATCCCTTCGGATGGACCGCGAAAAAAGCTCACGCCTTCGCTCTTGATCAAGTAATGCGAAACCCTGAAATAAGTGCGAGAGACCTTTCCCACTCCGTCGTCCAGCAGGCTTCGTTATTCGACATCGGAAAACCAAAAGACGATATTTCCTGCGGCGTCGTGTATTTCCGCAAACCCAGAGACATGATGGTGCTTACAGGTCCTCCGATGCACCGCGAAAGCGTTTCGGAAATGGCAGGCATATTTGCCTCCTTTAATGGAAAAAAAATATTATCAGGCGGAACTACCGCTACCATCATAAGCGAACAGCTTGGAAAACAAATCAAAGTCAACATGAAAAGTTACGATAAAAATATTCCGCCGTGGTCGGATATGGAAGGTGCGGATTTGGTTACGGAAGGCATTATCACTTTAGGCGCAGTCTCTGAAATGCTTGAACATTATGGCGAGATTGATACTTACGCTTTAAAGCAAAACGCCGCGACCCGCATAGTGAATTTATTTATGGAAAGCGACCGAATTACTTTTATCGTAGGCACTGCAATCAACGAAGCCCACCAAGACCCAAACATGCCTGTGGAACTTGATATACGGCGCAATGTGGTAAAACGTATAGCGGCATTATTAAAAGATAAATTCCGCAAGGAAATTATAATAAAATATTTTTAAGAATCTGTGTTTACAATGAATACCTTTTTAAAAATATTGTACCTAACAATCTACGGATAATCAATTCCCTGAGCGCCATTGGGCTTGCACCGCGCTATACGCTGTAAGCCCATAAGAAATCCTTTTTTACTGCCGTATTTTTGCACAGCTAAAATCATATAATTTGAACATGAAGGCTCAAATCTGCAGACCGCTCTAATTTTCCATGGAACGATCTGCTGATATAGCCGTACAAAAAAAATAATTGTTAAGCTCGCCGCTCTTTCCATTTTTTATCTTAAGAATTTCCTGCTTTCTTCGACGCTTCAATACAATCGTGTATTAGATCGATGATGGCATCACGCAGACCTTCAATGCTTGTATCGCCCTGTGCCAGCTTTTCCGCTTTATGAGTAATTTCTTTGTAATACATCGCGCCTGAACTTTCAGCGTCGAGTTTATTATGGTAACTCTGTAATTGCGCGTTATATTGCCCAAGCGAATTGCTCAAGTCGTTAAGCCCTTCTTTTCCCATCTGTCCTACTAACTTTAAAATATTTTTAGCTGACATTTCCATCCGTATAAATATTCTTCTTGAGTCTTTGTATGACGAATTTGGACCAAAGTAAATATTCATAGCCGCGTTAACCATTCTGTCGGACTGTTTTGAACCGACAGCCTGTGCCTTTATGGTTCCGAAATCTTTGTCGTAATAATATGATTCCGCCGGATAATTCTTTTTATTAGGCGGTTGGGGAATTGAAACAACTCTTTTGTTTGTTATAACCAAATTTGTACCCCAATATTTTGTTGGTTTGAAAATACGAATTATTCCCAAAGTGATAATTGTCAAGAATCCCATCAAACAGCCGTCATCGACATTTGTCTGCATCGCGTTCTTGGGTGATTTTACCCAGATGATAATTTCCCCATCTTCCAAATCCAGCGATGTCTCTTTCTTTGTCCCTTCTTCAAATTTTACTGTAGCCATTTTCTTATCTCCTTTTGCGTTTAACGTCCGCCGACTTTATTTAACAAGCCAGTACAGGCTAAGTTTTGTTAATTTATATCTGCTGTAAGGCTGTAACGGTTCCAGAATTCATTCGCAAGTACAAATCTCATATCCTCACCTGTTCCGTATTGTTCAATGATGTTAGTTATATTAAATTGAACATTAAAAGTTATGCCTGACGCATTTGATGGGATTGAAACTCCTGCCCAGGGGATTATTATAGCGCCGGGTGTATTCGTTCCCAATCCGCCTGTCTCCGCGTTGTTTGACCCTATGCCGAGATTTTTTGCTCTGTAAACTGTCCCATAGTAAAGAAGGTCAGGCGCAATCGGAAAGTCAGCTATTCCATTTAATATATCATTTTCGCTGCCGCCCAATGACGGATAATCCCCTGTGTTATCGGGGAAAAGCCATATTGTAGGCATAGTAATTGTTTTTCCGTCAGCTGAAACGGTTATGTCATATCGTCCTGTAACAAAATTAGCAGGCCATGTTCTATAAGGGTGGCTTGCATGTAACGGTTCATTGATAGTAAAAGTGGTCATTGCAGGAGCGTACTGCGTATCGTACATGTAAAGGTCAAATCTAACAAGCATTGCCGTTGCGTTTATTCCTGCGGGAATGTCTGAAAAGGGAGTTATGGTCGTACCTTGTACAAAATCAATTATTTCCAATGTGCTGTCTGTAAGGTTTTCAAGGGAGCCGTTTGCCATTACCATAATACCGCCGTCTCGCAGTTGAAATACCGAAGGCGTGTATGCTGCGTCAGGCGTTCCCATAGCGGTATAAAATTCATTCATACCGTCAAAAGTATTATCTGTTGTTGTGCCTCCCATTGCCGATCTTGCAATAGACATATTTAAATTTGCAGGCGGTTGTTGGCTGCGGAATATGATCTCTGTATTAATGCCGCTGTCTTTATTGCAAGCGGTAAATGAAAGTGCGATTATTGCGATTATGGCAGTAGTTCCGAATTTTATTTTGTTTTTCATAGAAAACTCCTTATTGTTTAGTTAATAGTCATGGTTAAAAACACTTTGTTCCACCAGCCGTCTTTTAGAATAAATATGGTGTCTGACAGGTCATCATAAACGTCTTCTATTTCCCCAAATTCTTTTGATCCATAAACTTCAATCATTCCTGTTAAATCCATGCTGATATTTAATGTAATCGAGCTTGCCGATGATAGATTACCGGAAGATGGGGTAAAGGGAACAATAATCTTGTATTGATCGTCTACTGCTACAGCTCTTCTTAAACCTTGATCAAATACAATTTGGCTGATTCTGGGCGCTTCGTATCTCCACGGCTCAAATTTATCAGATATTATTGACGCTTTATTTCCGCTCCAGACGGCGGGGACTAGAACATAATTTATGCCGTCATAAGTATAATCGGATACATTATAATTATCAGAAATTGCCGCTTGGCGTCCAGCTTGATTATCTGTACCGATCCAATAAGGCCATTCAATTTCAACCAAAGGCTGACCAAAGGCAACGACCGTTGCATTCATTTCAAAACTAAATCCCGCGACAGTGAGACCACTTATAAATTCATCAGGAATATCGCCTATGTTTACACTAACCGGAACTGGCTTGGCGAAATCTAACATTCCTGAACCTATCATTAAAAATTCGCCTGTTGTGGTATACACGCCGACATCATAGCCCATCATAAATTTTGTAGGTGTAAGGCTGCCCTTTGGAGAACCCATCTCTGCATACCAGCTTTTTATTTCAGTAAAATCAGTGTCGCCTGCGGCGGTAATAATTGCTCTTGCGCTGGCGATTGACGCTGTTGGCTGTGTGCCGCCATTATTGGAAGCCTTTACATTTACAGTTATTTTGCCGCCTTTTCCGTCTTTCTCGTCTTCACCACCGCAAGCGGCAAACGAAAATCCGATTATTACTGTAAGGGTAATAATCCCAATCAATTTCATTAAGTTTTTCATAAAGGCTCCTTTTGTTTTAATCAACAGAAACGGTTAAACTAAGTTTTTCCCACCAGTCTTTTGCCAGAATGAACACGTCATCGGCTGTATCTGCGATGTTGTCTGCTCCCTGATACTGTTCAATAATGTTTGTCAAATCAATATTCATCGTGAATGTAATTGTCGAGTCTTCCGAAACAGTTACAGGATTCATTGGAACAACAAACACATTACCGGTAGTGGAATTACTTTCTCCTGCAATTCCCAGCTCTGCCGCTGTTTTTAATTGCACGCCAGGAAGCGTGGGAGTAATACTGCTGGAAAATCTGTAATGAGTGCCAGTGAAGTGGAAATTGGGAAATAACGGCGCTGTTCCGCTTCCTCCCAAACTTGGCGGATGTTCCAATGCGGTATCATTGGAAAGCAAATACCTTATTGTGGTAACATTGCGAATATCAGCCTCGACTATATTTCCATTAATTAATGCACCGCCCCAATAACCCGTATCAACGTTATGACCTTCCGTAGTTGGAAAAGCATTATAAATATTTGCCGGCTTTCCTAAATCAAATTTTATGTTACTGCCCGGTTTAAGATTGAACCATAAAATAACTGTAGAAATTATGTCCCCTGGTTCTAGAAGATTTTCTGGAAAGTTAAGGGTTACCCCCTGTGCAAAATCAACAATATTTTCATAATCGCTTAATAGATTTACATACCCTCCCAATGTTGGCGCATAAACGCTTATGGAATCCACGCCTACAGCAAATTTCGCAGGAGTAAAACTGGCAACATAAGTCCCTAAGGTGGTGTAATAATGTTCAAGGCTTGTAAAAGAATCGGTATCTTTTTCAGTGCCGCCCATTATTACTCGTACGTTATTCTGAACATTAAGATTTGCAGGCGGCACGGCATTGTGAAACTTGAAATTTGTTTTTATACTGCCACCGCCTTTGTCTTTATCACAAGCGGTAAACGAAAGCCCGATTATTGCGATTATGGCAATAAGTCCGATTAGTTCTTTTGTGTTTTTCATTAAAAACTCCTTTGTGTTTGTGTGTTATTCGATACTTGCGCTTATCGACAAGTCGTTCCACCAGCCATTTTTTAGAACAAAGTAATAGTTTTCGGCATTATCAGGTTTACCGGCAGGCAGATACATTTCGATCATGTTGTCCATGTTCCAGCTAATAGTAAAAGTAACAGCGCTTGCGTCTTCGGGAACTGTAATGGGATTAAACGGAACAATAAATGCTTCTGCGGTGTAGCTAGGGCCTGTAGTAATCAGCCTATCATTAATGCCATCCCCGTAATGCGGTAATATATCTTTTTGCGTCAATGTTGAGCTTGGTCCTACGGTTACAAGCTTGTATTCATCACCGGCAAAATAGAGGCATAAGGAAGAACTTTGAAATGGGCTAGTTGGATCACCCATAATCAAGACAGCATTTACCGCGCCGGGCGTTAAATCTCCTATTCTTACGGATACTATGCCATCGTCTATTGTCGCCTGTGAAGACATCATATGAATGTTATTTGCAAAGTCTCCTGCATTAGCAGGCCATTTAAATTTAACAATTGACTGCCCGCCTCCGCTGGTCGTGATTGAATCTGACAAAACCATGTCATAAGTACCGGGGTAAACATCACCGGGAGTAATGGGAACGTTGCCGATAAATTCAACCAGCGTAGCATGTTGTTCGATTAAGGGTATCGCAACAGTTCCGTGAGTAGTATTGGTTCCGCATACAATTACATTATTAATCTCCAGCTTGAAACTGCTCGGTGTAATCTGCGCTTTTCTGTTTGTGTTTCCGCCAAGAGTTGTGCTGTAAAAATTTGTGTATGAGGTAAACGAATTATTAATTGTTACCGCCATCGGAACAGCGCTTCTTGCGGCTGCTATTGACGCAGTTGGCTGAGCGTTTCCTGAATTTGTGAACTTGAATTTTGTAATAACTTTTTTACCGCCGCCGTCATCTTTATCACAAGCGGTAAACGAAAGCCCGATTATTGCGATTATGGCAATAAAATATAACCATTTAATTTTGTTTTTCATTTAGAAAAACCTCCTTAAAATTATTTTCAGCCTAACAGGCTTAATTCCTCATTACTAACACACCGCCCGAATGTTCACAGCATACGAGTTGCGCAATAATTTGTATAACTTGCCATTGTATAGGCAAAATCCTCCAGGTTAGGCGGCGGTTTTGATACATACTTTTTCAGAGAAACAAAGTATTTGATCAAATCGCGCTGGTTCTTAACTTCTAATTTTTTAAATACATTTGAAGCAAGCGATTCGATTTTTTTTCTTTCAAGTCCAAGCGTTTCTGAAATCCATGCTATGCTGTAGGCTTGTAGAAGCCAGATGTAAACCTCGTATTCTTCCGGTTTTAAACGGCTTACAAAAGCGGCGCTGTCTATGTGCGGCTGTTTGTTTGTACCGGCTTCCGCCCGTTTTTCATCCTGCATGGGTTTATGCTAAATTGTTTTAAAAAATAAGCAACTCGCACGTTTTAGTGATATTGAAAATTTAACAGTTTGAGAGCGTATCACATAAACGTGTGATGTATGAAAAAATAGACGCTTTAGGTTTATTTTCCTTGATTTATTTCCGTTATAAGTTTGCTAATGAACGCGCTGTATTCATCACGCATGGGAAGATCATAATCTATGTATATATTGTTACGGTTTGCTTTTTCTTCGGTATTGTCTTTTGGGTTAAAGCCTGTAGATTCTTCTTTTTTCCAGTATAAGCCTACGCCTCTTTTTTGCCAGTTTGGGGTGTCGTTAAAGTTCAAGCCGTTTGTAAATAATAATTCGTTTTTATCGGCTACGCTTTTGTTTTCTATTTGTTTTGCGGCTTCGTTTTTGTCTACTCCTTTTTTTCGCAGCATCCAGTAACAATGAGCGTTTAAGGCGTTTCTGTGCGCGTCTTCGCTGCGCCATCTGAAATAATCTATTACTGTGTTATTATTAGGCAGTTGGCAAATTCTACAATCGAATACGCCTATATCGCCGAATAACAGGCTGAATTTCGCAGATGCTTCCCCTGCTAATACGGAGTTGTATTTTCTAATTTTTCTGCCGAATAAATCTATGCCGATGTCGAATAACAGTGATATTTCATCGCTTTCCGTATATCCGTAAATTACTTTAAAGCCGCAGTTCATTAAATGTTTTGTTGTTTCCGTCATTAAATCTCTGAACTTTATGTCAAAGGGAGCGTCAAATTTGCCTTTCTCTTTTGTCAGTGTTGTAAAATTGCGTCCGTCTAATCTTGCGACTATATACATATTCGGCAGAACGCAAAAATCCGCCGATGTTTCATATACGCGCATTTGGCTGTCTAGGTCGTCAAATTTCATAAATCTCTCCTTTTTACGGGTAAACCCTGTCCTGTAATTCCCTTGCTTTCCAATAGGCTTCATCTTCCACTTTTCTTTTTTCCTGTTGTTGTCTTTGCCATAAAAATCTCCTTTATTGGATTATTTTAATTACCGTACTGTTTTGGTACATAGGGTAAAATCGCCCATGTTACATCATCGGCATAGATTGTTTTTGTGTGTATTTCAGGGCGGAGTCCGACATTTGACAGTTCGCATGGGTATTTACGGCAATTTAAGCATTTATCTACGCCGCTTCTGATGGCGCATCTTACTTGCGTGCAATCGTATTGATTGCTTATGCCGCCTGTTTCACAGCCGTTGCATGGTGGGAATTTATTTTTTAGTTTCCAGTTTTTTTTCATTGCTTTGGTTGTCTTTTTTCTTTTACTGTATACACGAAGAATACGTCTGCCGATTTCAATCAGAAAATCTTCGCTGAATGTTTTTGTATAGTGAACGCACAAATCACAGCGGTTTCCGCAGTCGCTTACAATGGCGTTTTTTTTGGTGAAAGGTTTGCGGTTGGGTTTTTTCTTTTTTAGTATCAATTTTTTTACAATATCTAAGGTTTCCAAATCTGAAACCGATATACATTTATCGTCAATGAGAAAATCATAGCGGCTTTTATATATGCGGATTGTGAAAATTATATTATCGTTTTCACGGAAAGCCAGTTCATTTTTTCCGTTGCCTATTTCATCGAGGGCGTATTTGCCGCGCATGAAAATCATTATGTTTTCGCTGATTTGCTGTAAATTATCTTTTTCCTGAATTTCATCATCGTTTTCATTGTCATATATGGTCATAAATCTCTCCTTTTTGGGGTTTTTGAATCGTACATCGCTTCCATGATCCCATCGTCATCAGCTTTTTGTATCCATTTTAAACGTGCATCGAGGTCTGTTATTGAAGTCCATTTCCATTTGCTCTATGACTTTTCTTAGTTTTTCGACGTTGTTTTCAGTTCCCTGTGTTTCATAAATGGCAAGGGCTTTTTTTAAGTATTCGATTGACTTTTTATTTTCTTTTAGGTTTTGATAACATTCAGCGATATCATTATAGACTGCGGCGAAAAACATGGTTTGCTTTTCGTCAATTTTAATGATTGCGTTTAACGCTTTTTCGTACCATTCAACGGCTTTTGTATAGTCCTGTTCTACGCCTTTACCGTCTTTGTAACATTCGGCGAGTATAAACTGCGCGTCCGTGTCTCCCTGCTGCGCGTCTTCGATGTAGTCTTGCGCGTTATAGGTAAAGTCCTGTGAAATGTCTTCTGAAATTTCTCCATCGGCGGGGTTTATACCCATAGCATTGCCTCCAGAAATATGCTTTTCATTTATTCTCCCATTATTTCCCTGAGAATATCAAGAAGCAGTTTTGCTTCTTCATGCCCCTGAGCCGCCGCTTTGGCGTACCATTTTTCGGCTTCGGTATAACTCCACTCTACGCCGTCTCCGTCTTCATAACAAATGCCAAGATTATATTGCGCTTCGGCGTGTCCTTGCTCTGCGGCTTTGCGGAAACATTCGGCGGCTTCGTAAGGTTTTAATTTGTCTATATAATCCATGCCCTGCTGATAGAGTGTTTGGGGATCTGTATTTATGGTTTGATTATTGCACATTATTTTTTTCCTATAAACTTGCCGTCTTTCCATTTTCCTTCTTCAACTTTGCCGTCAGCGTATGTCTTTTTTCCTTTGCCATGATACTTGTTATGGGAAAAACCGCCTTCATATACATTGCCGTTTGCGTTTATAGATTTCCCTTTGCCGTGAGGTACATTATTGGCAAAATCGCCTTCGTAAAAACTACCGTCAGCGTATGTCAATTTCCCTTTGCCATGATACCAATTATTTAAAAAATCTCCTTCGTATTCAATATTGCCGTTTGCATTAGTCCATTTCCCTTTGCCGTGGCGTTTGCTTTTAAAAAAATCGCCTTCGTAAATTTCGCATCCAGAGGATGCACCGCCGTTGTAAAATATCATTTTTCCTTTGCCGTGCGGTTCGCCTTCAACAAAATCACCTTCGTAGACTGCGGATATATATTGTCCTATGACAACTCTTTCGCTTTCATCAACGCTGTCATCATATGATTCATATTTGTCTGAATAATATGTATATTTACCTTTGCCGTGTCTCTTGTCGTTAACCCAATCGCCTTCATATACTTCGTCATCATCCCATGTATATCTCCCTTTGCCTGATCTCTTGCCGTTGACAAAACCTCCTTCGTAAGTTTCGCCGTCAGCCCATGTTTGTTTACCTTTGCCGTGGGGTTTACCGTCTTTGGTTTCACCTTCGTAGGTTGAGCCGTCTTTAAATGTTAGTTTTTCTTTGCTTGATTCTTTACGGTGCGGCTTGGGGCGTTTGAAAATATCAACACGGTGTTTTCCTATCCACGTTGGTTTGCCGTCAGCGAATTCGCCTTCGTGGACTTCGCCGTCTGTGTGTGTTATTTTGCCTTTGCCGTGGAATTTGCCGTATTTAAAGCCGCCTTCGTAGAATTTGCCGTATTTGTAGGTCAGTTTTCCTATGCCGTGAAACCAGCCGTCAACAAAATCGCCTTCGTATACATCGCCGTTTTCTTCTGTTAATTTGCCTTTGCCGTGGGGTTTACCGTCTTTGGTTTCACCTTCGTAGATTGAGCCGTCTTTTAATGTTAGTTTTTCTTTTACTGTCTGCGCTATTGCTGTATCATCTATTTTATATACCAATGTTTTTGATATAGAACAATCATCATTTTCCTTAAAACCAATTCTTTTATAATATTCTAACGCTCTTTCATTACCTTGTAATACTTCTAAGTATATATTTTTATTTTGCTTTTTTCCATATACAATATATTCATTTAATATTTTTGTTCCAATTCCTTTATTTTGATATTCCGGTGCTATATGTAATTGATTTATGAAAATATAATCATTATAAATTTCGTATTCAAACCAGCCAATAATATTTTCTTTATATTTTATTATATAATTATTTTCTATATTTCTGATACGTTCATCTTTATAGTTTTTTAATTCAAATTCATCATTCCATTTGCCGTTTATTTTTTCCAGAAATTCTTTTTGGGTTAATTTCCAAAGATCATAACCGTATTGTATATCTTCTGCTGATACAGGGAAAAACTTAATATCTTCTAAAACAATTATACACATATTATTCATTTCATTATTTCTCTGTAAACTTGCAGTTCTTCCATCTGCCTTTTACGATTCTGCCGTCCGGGTATGTCATTGTGCCTTCGCCTACGGGCTGATCGTGGGTGTCCCAATAAAAACCGCCCTCATATATTCTGCCGTCTGTGTATGTTTGTTTGCCTTGTCCGTGCATTCCGCCGTAAGCGAATTCGCCTTCGTATACAGAGCCGTTTTCGTATGTTAGTTTTCCTTTGCCGTGGGGTACGCCGTCGACCCAATCGCCGTCATAAACTGCATCGCCGTCTCTAGTTTTGAATTTTCCTTTTCCGCTATAATTGTCAGAAACTTTTCGTATCATCATATTAGAGCCGCTTTCATTTTCAATTTTTTTTGTTGGCATAGGGTTTTCTGTTCCTTAATTCTCACTGTTTTCTATTCCGTAAATTATTCGCAGTTCTAATAATTTTTCCTGCGGTATTTCAAGGGGGTTGGCGGTTATTACCACATCAGCCGTGTAATAATCTGAAAAGTCGGGCATGATTTTTTGTTTTATTAAAGCGGTTACGGTTTGCAAATCATAACCCTGCAATTCCACGACCAGTATGTCCTTGCGGCTGCTGATTGTTTTTATTACGTCTTTATGAAGACAGGGCAGATAGATTATTTGACCGCTGTTTCTGATAAGCATTGCGTCTTCGCCGTCAAAAATAAATTTTACTGTGTCGTTATCCGCTTCGTCTACAGGCGGTTCTATGATAAGCATTAAATCATCAGCGGAGTTGATTATATAATCGTGCCTGACGGCAAGGAGTTGATATGTTAGCATAGTGTGCCTGTTACCGTGCCAACGAATTCAATTAAAACAGCTCCTATACCAAGACTTAACCAAATATTTCCTGTAATAAATTTTAAAAATGCTTCAATCATTTTATTTTCTCCTAAAAATTTGTCAGAAATATCGTACGGAAATAAAATAAAGTTCAAAATTCTTTTCGTAATAATCAACAAGTTTATTGCCGTAATAAGCCCACACTTTATCATTGTTTCTTTCGTTTTGAGTCGAAGACCATATGCCTTTTCTGGCTATTCTTGGAAACTCACCAGTATTATTTAGTTTTTTATATAATTCATTTAATTCGTCTTTGCTTGGCAGAAACCAATCATTAAAACCATTCAAAGAAAATTCTCTGCATGTTAGTGCAGCTGTTCCTCTTTTGCTTTTCTTTTTATGTACATCTGTGATGAGTTCTGTATTCAGTTTCCCATCGCCGATTCCAGCTTTTGTCCCTGTTATTTTTGCAGGGAATACCTTTGCGTCATCCCATACTCCCAATCCAGCGGCTTTTTGAGACACTTCCATGTAACGCCAGCCGTTGGAGTTATTCCCTTTATCATAAAATACAATTCCGCCTGCGGGACCTTTATCTCCTATCTTATAAACCTGTACTGGTGCAGGCACAGATGGCGGCGAACCTCGAATGATTGTTCCGTCATTAGATATTTTTATTGGCTTCGCTATTGTACTGCTTGAAGATGAAGGAGCGTCTGGATCTCTTTTTCCGCATAATCCACTTTGACATATTCCATTTTCATTTAAATAAAAACCACATGAGGAACAGCTACCATATGATATTAATGTTCCTTCACATCGTGAGCATTTTATTGTAATTTTCTCGCCATATTCTGACCATTCATTAATTCCTGTACCTTTACAGATTTCACATGTTTGCTTTTTATATGCCATAAATCTCTCCTTTTATTTTAGTGGTTAGTATATTTTACACTAAACACTATTCTCTGTTCCCTATCCCACAAACTCGCCGTCTTTCCATTCCCCTTTTTCAACTTTGCCGTCGGGGTAGGTCATTTTCCTTTTGCCATGATTTAACTCCTTTGTTTTTATCCTTATTTTAATTGCGCTTTCATTCTGTTTTTTTCCGGAACAGGTATCGGTAAAGAGCTGTTTATCACATCAATTTTAACAGTATATTCTTTGATATTATTTTTATTGTCCATTTCAGCAATAAAAACTTCTTTAACTCTAAGTAATATATTTTTTATATAATTATCCATAACAGGCAAATAAACTACTTGCTCATTATTTCTTACCAACATTCCTTCTGAAAAACCGTCAAAGATAAATTTTGCGTTTTTTATATCAGGATTGCCATCTGTCTTATCCATTGGAATTATCAAATAACCTTTTCCTCTGTTTCCCTTCCATGTGCCGTTCAAATTGTCAATCCAATCATACATACCTAACACATATTTATAATTGGAATATTGTTTTAATAATGCCGGTGATGCCGACGGCATTGATGTTGAACTGCTTGCAGGCGCAGATTTTGGTGCTGGCGGCGGCGCAGATGGCAGCGAACCTCGAATGATTGTTCCGTCCTTAGATATTTTTATTGGCGGCGCTGTTGTACCGCTTGAAGATGAAGGAGCGTCTGGATCTCTTTTTCCGCATAATCCACTTTGACATATTCCATTTTCATTTAAATAAAAACCACATGAGGAACAACTACCATATGATATTAATGTTCCTCTACATCGTGAACATTTTATTGTAATTTTCTCGCCATATTCTGACCATTCATTAATTCCTGTACCTTTACAGATTTCACATGTTTGCTTTTTATATGCCATAAATCTCTCCTTTTATTTTAGTTGTTAGTATATTTTACACTAACCACTGTTCACTGTTCTCTGTTCATTTGTTCTTTTCCCACTCCCCTGACGCTCCAAGTTTATAGTAAACATCCAATGTATGCGGCGGTGCGTAATCCCATGACATTCCTTCTATTTCTTCATAACTGCCTTTGCAGCTTTGGCAGCCAAGTGTAGTAATTCTTCTGCCTACGATGTATGTATATTTTTCTGTGCGGGTGCTGGTACTGCCGGAGGAGTCTGTTTCTGTTATTTTTTTTGTTTCTGTTACCTCTTTGTCAGCAATAATTTCTACGCTTGCTATAAGCAATGAATGAGGGCAGGCACATTTTTTACATTCCTCGTTATTTTTATATTCATCGCTCCTGATTCCTGAATTAAATACCCAATAGGAAACTATTAAACCGATTATACTCATTACCAATAATGCGGCAGGTAATATTTTTTCTTCTCCAGTACCATAAAAACCAAACTCAAGCATTGCGAGACGAATCAAGAAACCAAGAGTAAATGCGATTAAAGCATATAACAAGATGTTTAATAAAAGTTTACCTAATAAATCCATAAATGCCTCGTATACGGGGTTAATGGTAGGTTCACCGTTTTTATTTAACCAATTATCAAGCCACGGAAATTCTCTGCGTTTTTCTTCGTAATATATATGCATATTGGCTTTCAGTCTTTTGGTTGCTCCTAACGCTCTTAAATAATTAATAAGATAAATTAAAACAAAAGCTGCTATCATAATAGTTATATTAAGAGGTGTAAAAGGATTTATTTTAGGCTTCTCTATCTGTCCGAATAGATTATCGGTGGCAATCCAGCCTTTTTCATCTTTATAAAGGACTTCTATCATGCTCGCGTCAGCCGATGAATCGCCTGTTAAAACAACTTTCTGTCTTTTGGGTATTTCTGTAAAAACAACTGAAGAAGCTGAATCCTCAGCGAATAAATTTGCGTTTTTCGGTAATTTATATGTGCGGTCTAGTCTTAAGTATGTAAATACGCTTGTTCCTATTTTATCTTCTTCGCCCTTATACCGGAACCTTCTAAAATAATCGCTGTTGTCAGGGTGTTGAATTATTGTAATAATTCCTCCCTGCGGGATTACTGCATTTATATTTAAATTTTCGGAATTTATGTATGTGGTTCTTGCGAGGCGTTCAGCGTATAATGCTTCTCTTCTCGCTATATTTTCTTCAGTCGCACCGAACAATTCTCTTACAACAACGGGATACGCTTTATTTTTTTCAATGGCGATTATATGTACTATATTAAAAACGCAGACAGCAGAAATTAAACAAAATAAAACGATGAGTATTTTATGTCTCCAGAACACTGCGAAAAAGGCAACAGTGACTGAAACGCCTAAAATTATATATGCGTTGAAACCGCTGAAAATTGACGGGTTTCCCACAAGTAATTCATTTATAAAAAAATATACAAACAGCGTGGTAAAACCCATAAAAAGAAGCGAGAGAAATATTGTTTTTCCCGCTCCCGTATGATCGCCGTAACCGCTAAATCCGATTTTTTCCATTACATCATCAATGTTTGCCATGATTGTTTTCTCCTTTTACGCAATTATATTTTTATAAACAAAAACTTTGTTCACAAACCTACGGTTTGACTGTTCTCTGTTCACTTCTCATTGTTCATTCTTAACTCTCCCCAAAGATTGTCTTACGTTTTCTGTAATATCATCAAGTCCTTCCAGCGTTTGGTATATTTTCAGCGCTTCATTATAATGTAAAGCGGCGTTTTTCATGTCGCCTAACTCTTCATAATCTATGCCGGTTTTATTATATGAAAAAGCGATATATTCTTTATTATCACAGTATTTTTTTCTTAGTTCTAACGCTTTAAGATGATATTCAAGGGCTTCATTGCATTTCCCAAGTTTATAAAAATTAGAACCAACATTATTATATGAGACTGATAAATCCGGGTCATTTTCTTCGCAGATTTTTATTCTTATGTTTAACGTTTTCAGATCATTATCAAGGGCTTTTTCATAATCTTCCTTGTTGTAATAACAATCGGCGATAAAAAAATATGTTATGGCAGTATTGTAATCATCTTCACCATACAGATTTTTATAGATGTTAAGAGCGTTGTTGTAATAGATTAAAGCTTTGTCATAATCGTTCATTAACTCATAACAGCCGGCTATGGAGATATTGTAATACGCTCCGCCGGGATTTTCATTTCCAAGAAAAGCCTCATTAATGGTTATTGATTTTTTGAAATGTTCTATTGCAGTTTCATATTGTTCAAGAAAATAATAACTAACTCCCAGACTATTATGAATGTCGCCAGCCAGCGGGAAATCATCTTCGCAATGATCTTTTAAAATAATAAGAGCTTTATTGGAATTATCAAGCGCGTATTGATATTCTTTCAGTTCATTGAAACATGAACCAATATCAAAATAAATTAAGGCTGTGTCAGAATTTTCCGTGTTCACTTTACTCATGGAATCCAAAGCTTTCCGATACATTTCAATAGCTTTTGCTTTATCTTCTTCAACTCCTGTCCCGTTTTTATAGCAGATACCCAGATTACGAAGGGCGTCGGTATTACCCTGATCCGCGGATTTTTGAAACCACTTTACGCTTTTTGAGTAATCCTGCTCTACGCCTTTACCAACTTTGTAACACCATGCAATTTCAAACTGCGCTTTGGCGTCTCCGTTTTCGGCGGCTTTTCTGTATTCTTCAGCTTTAAGAGCGTCAAATTCAATTTCCATTTTTTCGTATTTTTCATCTGTGAATTCATTTAAAACAGGGACGAGCGAGGAACATGGGATTGCTAAATTTATCATCGTTTCTTTTTCATCAATCCTTGTTTCAAAGGTTAATAAAACTACTCCTTCACAGCGTTTGGAAATACTGATAGAATCGGGAATTGTTTCTTTTCTTATAAGTTTTGGCTGTAATTCTATTATGCCTGACCATGTTTCGCGCAGACTTTCAAGAAGCAATTCAAATATGCCGTCAAATGCAATATCGGTGTATATTTCCATTGCGGCAAAACCGCTTAAAGGGCGCATACTGATAATGCCGATTAATGCAGTATCAGAAATTGCGCGGATAAATTCTTCGAGTGTATATTCACCAACTGAAGCGACAGACATATTTACATTGCAGTTAAGTTTAACGGAAAGACTTTTAGCAGCCAGCCGGACAAATTTCTCATGTAGTACTTTGATTGCTTTTAATTGTATTTTTGTGCATTTGTCAACATAATCGCTTGCTTTAAAATCCTCTGATTCATCTTCACAGGAAGCTTTCGTAAAGGTGTTTGTATCAAGATATAAATTTAACGCATTTTCATAACCTGTATTTACAATTGAATTAAGCGACAATGCGAATATTCTCCGTGAATATCCCTGATGTATCATCAGTACCGCATTTTTCTGCACTGTTTTTAACAGTTTTTTTTCTTTATCTGTTTCTTGATTTATTATATTAGTTAATATGTCATCAATTATAGTAAGGTCAGTTCCGTCATAAGTTAATCGTAATCCGAGTTCCATGATGTCTCTTTGACGAAGCAGTTCTTCATCAATACAATCATCTAAAGAGAGGAGACCCTCTCTGCGGGTTTTATCGCTTAACATCATTGCTCTTTCGAATATTTTGTTATATTCGGTTTCAAATTGTTCACTGGTCATTGGTTACTCCTTTCTATTTCTTACGGGCAAACTTTGCCTATCGTTCTCTCGTTTTTTAATTCATATAAATCACTGATAAAACCGCCGTCTTCCCACATTCCGCATTTAAAACAATAAATGGTTTCTTTTGGTTTATCAGGTAAAAGATTGTGTTCTATGATTTCTGTATACGCCATATCTTTTTCTATTAATGATCTTAACGCTTCTTCCGCTTTTTCGGGATCGATTTTCGCTTCTTCTATTAATTCCTGTTTACTGTAATAGGAATTACCATCAAAGGGATTATAATTAACATAAATTAATATTAATTTTTCAGTTTCGGTTAAATCGTTTATATTCATGTTTCCTTCTTAACTCCTTTCCCGTCACGATACAAAAAACCAAGCGTGTTCATAGCGGTAAGATCGTTTTGTGCGGCTAACGCTTCCAGCAAAGGAAGCGCTTCGGTGTAACGCCCTACGTTTATAAAAACCTTCGCGTCATTATAAGTAATATTATTAGCCATATAATTCTCCTTATTTGTTTTTATTGAAATCTTATAAAGTTATATTCTTCGTTTTCATTCCAGACCATATCTTTAAGTATTGCTTTATTATTTAGTATTTGTCCTTTAAAATTGTTAGTATCACCATCTCCATCAACTTGATTAAAAGATATTTCATTGCTATTTAATGTATATTTTCCTTTTGAGTAACATTTTTTTTGTTCATCAAAATGACTCATGCTAAGCGCTTCATTATTATAACCTTGTAAGACCCAACGATGAACTGAACCATTATTATAAAAGCAAAGGAAAGTTGACATAAATTTATTACCTTTATGATAAAAACCGTCAAATCTTAGCAATGATTTATTTGTTGATGGCGTATCTGGCGCAGATGCAGGTTTCGCTACTGGCGCAGGTGCAGATGACGGCGAACCTCGAATGATTGTTCCGTCATTAGATATTTTTATCGGCTGCGTTGTCGTACCGCCTGAAGATGAAGGAGCGTCTGGATCTCTTTTTCCGCATAATCCACTTTGACATATTCCATTTTCATTTAAATAAAAACCGCATGAGGAACAACTACCATATGATATTAATGTTCCTCTACATCGTGAGCAATTTATTGTAATTTTCTCGCCATATTCTGACCATTCATTAATTCCTGTACCTTTACAGATTTCACATGTTTGCTTTTTATAACCCATAAAATCTCCTTTTTTTATTTAGCGGTTAGTATATTTTATACTAACTGCTTTCACTGTAAACTTTTCTCTTTTCTCTGTTCAAGTTCTTTCGCTTTACTTCTGTCATTCTCCGCTTCAACAGTATTTCCCATTGCTTCATAAATTTCGGCGCGGCTGGTATACAAATCATTATTTTCGCTGTAATCTTCAATAGCCGCGTTTATGTCGGCAAGGGCTTTTTTTAAATTGCCTTTTTTAAAATAGGCGTTACTGCGTAAACTGAGGCTGTATGATTTCCTGTAATCGTCATTCTGCTTCAGGGCTTTTGTATAATCGGCGATTGCGCTGTCTGTATCGTTGAGTTTATCTAAATAGAGATCCCCGCGTTCGCAGTAGAAAATTGTACCCCTCATACCCAAACTTTCGGCTTTATCATAATCGGCGATTATTTTTTTTATATTTCTGCGGCCGTAGTACGTAGGAAGAAAATATTGCGCGCGGTTATAATAATCATCTTTATATTGATCTTTGGCTTTTTCAAGGTTCATTATGTCTTTGGGTATTATTTCAAAAGTGAAAATATTTTTTCCCTTACATTCCCACGCGAATTGTTTTTTAAGCCAGGACTGTTTGCTGTCAAGCTGGTTTATATATTCCATGCACTTTTCGAATTTTCCCAGGTTGCGGTTTAGTTCGGCGGTAATTAACAGACAGTTTTCCCTGTCTTCTTTGCTGTTTTTTCCTGATTGAGTTTTTTTAAGCGTTTTTTCGATAAATTGCAAAAGAACGGCGCAATTTTCCTGCCACAGCTTTAAATCATCGTCGCTTAATTGATTATATCCATAACGTGTATCATCGTTTAAACTGCGCCATAATGCTTCACGTAATTCTTTTTCATCCTGACGTTTTTTAAATAAATTATTTTTAACCGCTTTGATAATGTCGTTTGTATTTGGCTCTTCGATATCCTTTTTTACTTTATTAGTATAAAAGTTTACATATTCCGCGTCTTTAACATTATGCCTTAGAAAAAGTTTCTTACAGTACGGGCATTTTGCCAAATTAGAGGTTAAATGAGCGCAGCAGATACCTGACTCTTTGACATAACCGTCAGAATAAGATCTGCTTGAGCTGACTGTGTAACTGGTAAATGTTGTCATCTTCATTTTTTTACCGCATGACGGGCATGTGTAAATTAAAGGGTTTCCAATGTCCATAATTCTTCCTTTTACTTTTACTGTTCGGTTCTTGGGTCACTTTATGTTACAGATTTAGTAGTATTTTACTTAATCCACCGTAAGATACTTCCATTGAACGATTGCTTCCTGATTGTTATATTTAACCCGGACAGAAGAATTATACCTGTGAACTATGCTTACCTCTGCCCTCGCGGGTATCGAAAATAAATTCGAGTTATTAAAATTTCTGGCACTTATTTCTTCGGTTACCGTTGCTTTGAACGGTAGTTTACGGTTAAACGCGGCAGGTCTTTCAGGCGCAGGTATTAATGAACCGTTTTCATTAAGCATTGGAAGCAGAGCTTCGGCAAGAGCGTTATCAATCTGGTAACTTCCGTTTTTATATTCGATTGACATATTACTATTATCAAAAGTACCTGTAACAGTTACAACAGTTCCGCGAGGTATCGAAAGACCTTGAGCGTTTGTCATTTGATTTACCAATTGAACCGAAGAAGCGGTTGCGGCATCATACGGAAATTCTATCAATGCCAAATTGGCATGTTTGACAGAGGGTACAAAAACGAAGCCCTTGTCGTTTCCTGATTCTACCGGAACCCACACACCGGCAACATTGCCTGTCGCTGTTATTGTGTTACCTTTATACATCGTTTTTATCTTACGGCTTGTATTGGAAGCCCCTGAATAAATGTTAATTGTTTCGGAATAAACCGTAAGAAAATTCCCCGCAAGATTGGCAAGTGCGGCGGCTTTCTCTTCGGCTGTTTGTTCTGTCCGTGTTACTGCGGATTTTCCTATTGTTGATCCGAGCATTGGGTAAAGATACATGCCGCCGGTTGCAAGCGCTGAAAAAATAACAATATAAATAATTACTTTAAGAAGCTTAACATGAATGATTTCACCCAGGAACTTGCCGCCGAAAACTCCGCCTGCTATAGCCGCGATTCCTCCGGCGATCCAGCCTCCGAATTTCCAGGCGATAGCTCCGGCGATGATGGCAATGAGACCGCCTATAATGGTTGTACTGCCTTCGCCTGAGTCACTGTCTACGATGGAGAAGGGGCTGAAAAAGTCGATAATCCTTTGTTTTTTTGCCTGTTTCTCACGCCATATTCTTTCGTTTTCAGCGTCTATCCTTGCCTGTATAACTTCAGGCGGCGTTACCGGCGTATAGTCTATGCCCTTGTTTTTTAAATTACCTAACGCTGTGGCTTCTATTGACGAAGATTTTTGAAAGCCCCAGTTAGCGGCTGCTTTATAATCGGCTATTGCCTGTTCCTGGTTTCCTTTTTTTGAATAAGCGACTCCGCGATCATTGTATGCCAAATCCTGATAATACCCAAGTCTGATTGCTTCGGTAAAATCGGCGATAGCATTGTCGTAATTGCTTTTTGCGCTGTATGCCTTGGCTCTGTTGACATATCTTCCGGCAATTCGCTCGTCATCAAAACCATAGTTTGTTCTTGTAGCGGAATTATAACTTTCAATCGCCGTGGTATAATCGGATATTGCCATATCATAAAGTTTTTTTGCGCTGTATGCCTCACCCCGTTTGGCATAGCAGCACATTCTTTCTGTATGTGTTCTAATTGCATCCACGCGGTAATCAATTGCGGCTGTTAAAGCGTCGATTCCCTGATCATAGTCGCCCATATCTACCAATCTATGTCCTTCGATTACAGTGTTGTGAAAAATCGCCTCTCTTTCACTGTAAAATGTTCTTCCGTCATTTGCTTTCCAAACCGTTGACATAAAAATCCTCCTTTTATGTTTCTTTTTGCATGGATTCATGTTAGATTGTTTTGAAAAATAAGCAACTCGCACGTTTTAGTGATGTATGAAAAAATATACAATTATGTTTTAATTTGATATTTCATAAACAGCTCGCCTTTGCTGGTGATACCGAGTTTGCGGTAAATTGAGCGGTAATGTGAGTTTACAGTATTAAAGGTTATCCCAAGTTCTAAAGCGATAGTTTTAAGCGGCATATTTTGCATAAGAAGAGCAAAGACATCTTTTTCACGAGGACTTAATCCTAAATTATTTTCTTTGTCCGCTTTTTCCGCCTGTTCAAGAGCAGGGGTATATTCGGGTATATCGGCTACACTTAAGCCGTCAGTCCAGTCTTGTGAAAAAAGTTTTTTCTGTAAATACGGCAGTATAAGGAAACAAATCGAACAAAGAACCAGAACAATTATAAACGCGACTGTATGTGTTGATTCCGTAAAGTAGTTAAAAACTTTTGATAATATGGTTGATATAAAAACATATTCGATAAAAAGGATAAAACAATAAAGCCTGTACATTTTAATTGATTTGCTTTTTTTGATTGCTCCCGCGCACAGATAAATCGTAATTATATAACCTAACCCGTCTCCTGTTCCGAAAATAAGCGAACCTGAAAATTGCGCCGCCGCGGACTCGTAATTTACGATTGATAATCCGAATAGCGTAAAGACCAGAAATGACAGCCATATATAAAGCGGATTTCGGTTAAACAGCACCATAACCAAAACTGTAAAGATGATTGAAATAAACTGTCCCAAACCGTAAGGCAGACTGAAAACAATATTTTCCGCCGGTTCAAGATAATGGATCGTGAGCATTGATGAGAAATAGACGATATGGAGCAGGATTATTATTCCTAACTTTGCTTCTTTTATGTCCTGTGTTGTTTTTACATTTTTATTATCATCAATGTTTATTTCTTCTGTTTTTTTATTAAACAAAAAAACCACTGCAAGGAAAAAAAACATTACCGCAATTCCAGCCCATGTTTCATAGATTTTCTGGACGGACGGAAATGTATTAAAGACCGCATAATCAAGACTGTGGTAGAGTAGTAATAATATTATCCCTGCCATCCTTTCTACATTATTCAAACTGAAACAGAAAAGAAAAAAAGCGCAGGCGCAGCATATTCCGTTAAAAAACATATAAGCTGTAAATACAAAAAGTTGCGCACATGGAAGGCGCGATGGGATATCCGCTGTAAGCACTAATTGGATTAAAAGAAGAATTGTGCTGATGACTGCCGCAATTTTAAGAAGAGGAATTATTAACCGTTTTGGAAAAAGAGCAAGGGTCAGCCAGCCAAAACCCCAGAGATAAAGCATTAATTCAAAAGATTGAAATCCCGCAAATTCGATATTAAGGTCAAAGTGGCGCATATTAGCGAGTATGATTGATATTGGGAAGATTATTATTACTGCCCACAGTTCCTTTCTAATGTTGCTTAGAGATAACTCGTCTCTTGTATGGAGAAACCCCTTTATGGTAGAAATTACGCTCATTCTGCGATATTCCTTTTAATACTTGCTTATTAATAAACTATAATATCTGTTATAAATATACATCATATATAAATATATTACAATTAAGGCGATTATACACCATATATATTGAAAGCAACGGCAGTACATAGTCAGGTTGTATAGCGCTTTGCGGCATATATGCCTTGCTTGCAGACAAGACAGAAGTGTGGTAGGTTGTATTTATGGAACCAGTCAGCGCAAATAAACAAAAAAAATAATAAAATAATTTTAAATATAAAAGGGTGAAACAATGAAAAAACACAAAGTGACAATATGCACTGGCACTGCCTGTTTTGTGATGGGCGGCTCGGAACTGCTGCTTCTGGAAGAAGAACTTCCCGACGATCTTAAAGCGGTTACAGAAATTGAAGGTTCTCCCTGCAGCGGTATCTGCAACCGCAGCGAATACTCAGGAGCGCAGGCTGATCACGCGCCTTTCGCTCAGGTTGACGGAAAAATAATTGAACAGGCAAGCGTCCAAAAAATTATAGAATGTCTTAGAACTTCGGAGGCTTAATTATGCTTAACATGAACAACAACGCTCATCGTCTCAAGAGGGAAATACTGGTACGCCTTACTAAGATACAGCTTGAAGGCAAGCTTGACGAAGCCGCTGATAATATTCCAAAAGAATTTGCTCCGCTTGGGAGCGCGTCAATCCGTTGTTGTATCTATCATGACAGGGAAATAATCCGCCAGCGCGTGATCGCCCGGCTTGGATGGAGCCTTGAAGATTACGATGATAACAAACGGATTTCTGAATACGCGAAGGAAGCTCTTGCGCGCGAGAAACCGATATGGCCGATTCACACAGTGATCGACGAAGCCTGCAATGCCTGCGTTCGCTCGCACTTTATGGTAACCAACGCTTGTCAGGCTTGTCTTGCGCGTCCTTGTCTTACAAACTGCGGCAAGAAAGCGATTGAGATTAAAGACGGTCGATCATGGATCGACGGCAGCAAGTGCGTAAGCTGCGGTTTATGCCTGCAAAATTGTCCGTATAAAGCGATTATTAAAATTCCGGTTCCCTGCGAGGAAGCATGCCCAGTGGGAGCCATTACCAAAAATGAAAGCGGCAAGGAACGCATTGATTACCATAAATGCATTAGCTGCGGCAATTGTATGAGGGAATGTCCTTTCGGCGCGTTGGTTGACAAGAGCCAGTTAGTGGATGTTGTAAAACACATTATGGCGGGTAAAAAAGTTGTCGCCATGTACGCTCCCGCCGCCGCCGCTCAGTTCCGTGTTGAAAGCGGACAGTTAGAAGGCGCGCTGCTCGCTTGCGGTTTTTCAGGCGTGGTAGAAGTGGCGCTTGGCGCGGACATCACTGCGGACAGGGAAACTGAAGAATTCGAAGAGCGCGTAAAACAAGGTGATAAGATGATGACTACTTCATGCTGTCCTGCCTATGTAAGAGCGGTGCGCCTCCATGTGCCGCAGCTTGCAGATTGTATTTCCACCACCCATACACCGATGCACTATGCCGCAGAAATCGCGAAAAAAGAATACCCGGACTGCATTACGGTTTTTATCGGGCCTTGCCTTGCCAAACGGCAGGAGGGCATGGACGATGATCTTGTTGATTATGTCATCACTATAGAAGAGATTGGTTCTCTTTTCATTGCCAAAAATATTGACGTGGCAAAAGCAGAATCTGCTCCGGGAAAGAAGCTTCCCACCTCAAGCGGAAGGAACTTCGCCAAATCAGGCGGCGTAGCGCAGGCTGTAAAAGCGCGGCTTAAAGATTCTTCAATCTTAAAGGAAGCAGTCATTGACGGTCTTGATAAAGCTGGCATGAAACGCCTAGCCGAGCTTGGTAAAATAAACGCAGGAGATATGCCGCGCACAACAGACACGCCGAATCTAGTCGAGGTAATGTCTTGTCAGGGCGGCTGCATCTCAGGGCCTTTGGTAGTTACCAATCCTAAAGTCGCTCTTATGCAGTTAGGGAAATACAGCTCCGCCGGACAATAAACGGAAAGAATATATAGCTTGTAAAATTATCTGTTTAAGAACACAAGTAATTTTTGCTTCTCTGCATCAGTCAGTTGCCCTATCGGATTTTTATTTTTGATTGCAGATAACGGCAGTTTGATAAGCGTTCCTGTATCAATATATGATTGCTTTTTAAGACCAGCCTGCAGCCAGTCGTTCATTTTATAATACTGTGCCCGTATAGCATCGCTCTTATTTTCGTATTGTGTTGTAATCGGATATGCCAACAAGCTGTTGTCATTAATTAAAATAACAAGTATCGGACGGCTCTTGCCGCCGCTGCCCCATGAAATAAAAGTTATAAATATTTCAAACGGATACATTAACCATTTACCGCCCAGTCGTAAACTTCCGGGTGCTGATTTTTATCAACGAAAACATTCCCCTTTTTATCTGCGGTAAGCTCAACAATTTTCGCAGTATTTTTTAAAGCTAAAGCGGCTATCTGTTCATCAAGAGTCGACGTTACAACAGGCTGAAAGGGCAGCCGGCGTTCTGCAATAATCTGCCGATAATACATTTCTATTGCGGTTGTTTGATCCAACCCCATTCGATCTAATAGTTTTGTCGCAAGTTCCTTGATGTGGCTGTCAATTTTTACATTTACATTTGATTTTGTCATAATTTTGCCTCTGTATTAATGATAATGCATTATAACGATACTGTCAACATGTTGGCGTTATAATTAACCCAAATATTATTAACTAAGAAATTGCAGAAAATTTAGAGGCTTGTATTACTACAAGCCTCTAAAAGATTTTAATATTTCGTTATTGTCTTACAACGAAGTTTCCGGTAAGTTTATTCAACCTTAAACCTGTTCACTTCCTTAATCAGTTTGGCTATAGCGTCCCTGTTCTTGGTGCTGATCTCGTTAACCTGCGTTACGGCGATGTTGATCTGATCCGCGCCCGTCGCCATTTCGCCCATGCCGGAGGAGATCTCCTGCGTCACTTTCTCAAGGTTCAAGCTTTCTCTAATAACTTCCTGCGAGCCGTCAAGCATTTCCGACGAGCCGGTTCTCACCTGGTTTGTAATCTTGTTTACGTTGCCTATCCCTTCCAGAATCTGCTTTGAGCCTTCCCCCTGCTCCTCCATGGCGTGCAGTATATTGTCCTCCTGCTGCGCCACGGTTCTCACGTTCGAATCGATCGACTCGAATTTGTTAAGCACGTTTTCGGTGGAACTGGAGATCTTGTCGATGGACTCTTTAATCTTCTTAAGCACCGTGCTGATCGTTTTTGACTGTGTGCTGGAGTTTTCGGCAAGCTTCCTGATCTCGTCTGCGACAACGGCGAAGCCCTTGCCCGATTCGCCGGCGTGCGCCGCTTCGATAGCGGCGTTCATCGAAAGCAGGTTCGTCTGGCTGGAGATGTTCTGCATGACGGAGTTGATTTCCAGCAGGCCTTCGGACTCTCTTGAAATTTCCTGGATGTCAGAGGCGACTTCCTGCAGCCCGCTGCGCCCGTCTTCGGACGCGTTCGTCAGGCTCTTCACGTTGGCGCTGTTCTTTTCCAGCGTGCTTGTGACGGACGCTATGTTGGCAACCATTTCTTCGATGGCCGCCGACGCCTTCGACACATGGGTGTTCTGCTCCTCGACGTTTGTATTTAATTTCTTGATGTTAATTGTAACCTGCTCCATCGTGGCGTTCGTTTCGGTCACGCTCGCGCTCTGGTTTATAACCCTGCCTTTGATGCTCTGGATGTTGGCGGTTATCTCGTTCACGGCCGCCGCCGTTTCGTTCATGTTGCTCGCCAGCTCGTTTCCGATGCCGGACAATATTTCGGCTTCTTTTTTGATTATTAAAATAAGTTTTTTTATCTTTTCTATCGTCTGGTTGAAGTATCGGGAAAGCTCCGTAATTTCGTCTTTTCCTTTTTCCGCGATTTTAACCGTAAGGTCGCCTTCGCCCTGCGCTATGTCCTTTAACGTCTCGGCGACCTTTACAACCGGCATCATCGTAAAATGAAGGACAAAGTATATTACCACCGCCACTATCGCGGCGATTACAAGCGCGATAAAGATGGTCAGCTTTGTCATATCGTTTACTTCGGATAAAATATAGTCCTCCCTCGCCGCGACCATGACAGACCAGAACGCGTCTGAATTGCCGATGCGCGCGGGCGAAAAGAAAGTTTCCAAAGTTGTATGCATTGCCGCAGAATACGAAGAGCTGTGAAGAGCGGTTCCTTCAATAACGGCTTTGCATGCGTCCGGCAGGTTTTCGCCTAAAAATCCTTCCGTGTCTTTCATGTTTTTACCGATACGGTCCTTGAATGAATGCGCCAGTACGGTTCCGTCGTTCGCGAAAATACCCATCGCGGCTATTTCATCGTTCTCTTTGACGGTTTTCTCCAGTATATCCTGCATTTGCTCGATATTTACAAGATATCCGACGGCTCCTACAATCTGCCTTGCGTTATCGTCAACAATAGGTCTCATCATTCTGACCACATGCCCGTCCTTCCCGAGAATTTGTCTCTGGATGGGAGGTTCTACCCTGTCTTTTATGTTGTTGACGCTGAGACTGTTCAGGTATGCATATGTGGCGTCTATATCAGAAGTAGCTCTGGGGAGAATCTCACCGGATTCCCTTGTGTAGCACATCGCGTACTGCCCTGCGGGACCGGAACCCGTCCTGCCGACCATCCGCGCGTCCAGACCGTCAAGGGCGTTGGGTTTCCAAACCGTGTAAATCTGCAGATACTCGGGGTTGGCTTCCATGACCGCCAATATCATTTCGTCAAAACGGTCCCGCCGTTCTTCCGCCGCGAATCTCTGGTATTGTGAAAATATATTCTCAAGGGTGCCGAGCATCGTAAAACGGGCGTTTTGCCGGCCTTCCCAGAAACTAGCCTCTTTGTCTGCTATTAAATGAATTACATCTCTGTTCAGCTTGATTGCAATTTCTGACGAACTGGTGAGCAGAATAATCGAGATTGCCGCAACAACGACAATCAGTATGGCGATAACCATAATACTCAATCTAATTTTTAGTTTCATTTTTTTCCTCTTTTATAGTACATATTAAAATTATAATTCAAAAATGGCTAAATTTGTAGATTATTTCCATATATCTGTCAACCGGCAGCTTTGCGGTAATTGCATTGACTTTGGAAGACGGAAGATCGGTACAGGTTTTTCGTATGTAATTAGAGTCTGTCCGCGAAACCAACCGATTTCATGGACAGACTCTAATTAACGTGAGAAATTTGATAGATTAATGAGGAAGGTCCCTCAGTTTAAGGCAGTATAGGCTGCGTTTATTCAACCTTGAACCTGTTCACTTCCTTAATCAGTTTGGCTATAGCGTCCCTGTTCTTGGTGCTGATCTCGTTAACCTGCGTTACGGCGATGTTGATCTGATCCGCGCCCGTCGCCATTTCGCCCATGCCGGAAGAGATCTCCTGCGTCACTTTTTCAAGGTTCAGGCTTTCCTTTATAACTTCCTGCGAGCCGTCAAGCATTTCCGACGAGCCGGTTCTTACATGGTTTGTAATCTTGTTTACGTTGCCTATCCCTTCCAGAATCTGCTTGGAGCCTTCCCCCTGCTCCTCCATGGCGTGCAGTATATTGTCCTCCTGCTGCGCCACGGTTCTCACGTTCGAATCGATCGACTCGAATTTGTTAAGCACGTTTTCGGTGGAATTGGAGATCTTGTCGATGGACTCTTTTATCTTCTTAAGCACCGTGCTGATCGTTTTGGATTGTTCGCTGGAACTTTCCGCGAGCTTTCGGATTTCATCGGCGACTACGGCGAAGCCCTTGCCCGATTCGCCGGCGTGGGCCGCTTCGATAGCGGCGTTCATCGAAAGCAGGTTCGTCTGGCTGGAGATGTTCTGCATGACGGAGTTGATTTCCAGCAGGCCTTCGGACTCTCTTGATATCTCCTGGATGTCAGAGGCGACTTCCTGGAGACCCGAGCGCCCGTCTTCGGACGCGTTCGTCAGGTTCTTCACGTTGGCGCTGTTCTTTTCCAGCGTGCTGGTGACGGACGCTATGTTGGCAACCATTTCTTCGATGGCCGCCGACGCCTTCGACACATGGGTGTTCTGCTCCTCGACGTTTGTATTTAATTTCTTGATGTTAATTGTAACCTGCTCCATTGTCGCGTTCGTTTCGGTCACGCTCGCGCTCTGGTTTATAACCCTGCCTTTGATGCTCTGGATGTTGGCGGTTATTTCGTTCACGGCCGCCGCCGTTTCGTTCATGTTGCTCGCCAGCTCGTTTCCGATGCCGGACAATATTTCGGCTTCTTTTTTGATTATTAAAATAAGTTTTTTTATCTTTTCTATCGTCTGGTTGAAGTAGCGGGAAAGCTCCGTAATTTCGTCTTTTCCTTTTTCCGCGATTTTAACCGTAAGGTCGCCTTCGCCCTGCGCGATGTCCTTTAACGTCTCGGCGACCTTTACAACCGGCATCATCGTAAGATGAAGGACAAAGTATATTACCACCGCCACTATCGCGGCGATTATAACCGCGATAATGATGGTCAGCCTTGTCATATGGTTTACTTCGGATAAAATATAGTCCTCCCTCGCCGCGACCATGACAGACCAGAACACGTCTGAATTGCCGATGCGCGCGGGCGCAAAGAAAGTTTCTAAAGTTGTATGCATTGCAGGGGAATACGAAGAGCTGTGAAGATTTGCTCCTTCCATAGTGGCTTTAATTGCGTTCGGCAGGTCATCGCCCAAAAATCCTTCCGTGTCTTTCATGTTTTTACCGATACGGTCCTTGAATGTATGCGCCAGCACGGTTCCGTCGTTCGCGTAAATAGCCATCAGTGATATTTCATCGTTCTCTTTGACGGTTTTCTCCAATACATCCTGCATTTGCTCGATATTCACAAGATATCCGACGGCTCCTACAATCTGCCTTGCGTTATCGTCAACAATAGGTCTCATCATTCTGACCACATACCCGTCCTTCCCGAGAATTTGTCTCTGGATGGGAGGTTCTACCCTGTCTTTTATGTTGTTGACGCTGAGACTGTTCAGGTATGCATATGTGGCGTCTATATCAGTATTTACTCTTGGACGTATCTCGCCGGTTTCTCTTGTATAACTCGCCGCGTACTGCCCTGCGGGACCGGAACCCGTCCTGCCGACCATCCGCGCGTCCAGACCGTCAAGGGCGTTGGGTCTCCAAACCGTGTAAATCTGCAGATACTCGGGGTTGGCTTCCATGACCGCCAATATCATTTCGTCAAAACGGTCCCGCCGTTCTTCCGCCGCGAATCTTTCGTACTGAGAAAATATGTTCTCAAGGGTGCCGAGCATCGTAAAACGGGCGTTTTGCCTGCCTTCCCAGAACCCGGCCTGCTCGCTTGATATTAAATGAATTACATCTCTGTTCAGCTTGATTGCAATTTCTGACGAACTGTTAAGCAGGATGATCGAGATTGTCGCAATAACGACAATCAGTATGGCGATAACCATAATGCTCAGTCTTAATTTAAGTTTCATTCTTTACCTCTTTTTAGTGTATATTAGAATTATAATCCCAAAATAGCTAAATTTGTAGATTATTTCTATATGTTATAGTGAACTATTATACCATAAAACGCGTTTTTTGCAATATAGAATCCGGTGATAGTAAATATATATCAATTAATTCCTAAAATCCCCCTCATCTTATTGACAGCTTTCCTGTAAAATATTAATCTAATACTTAGTAAACAGATATGTATACTAATACTGTAATTGACAATATAAGGAGCAGAATATGTCAAAAGAAGGAACACTAAACGCGCTTAGCAAGGAGCAGGCTTATCAGCTTGCGGATATCACCAAGACACC
>Ga0209755_10000855_pt1 | contig 52097 bp, 53 predicted proteins | sample TergutCo191P1_FD_187301 | JGI IMG/M metagenome (GOLD analysis project Ga0209755, IMG submission 187301) | Cornitermes sp. P1 segment gut microbial communities from Petit-Saut dam, French Guiana - Co191P1 (SPAdes) (version 2) | ecosystem: Host-associated > Arthropoda: Insects > Digestive system...
CGGACGATGATGACCCGCCTATCATATATCCCCCGTTATATCCGCCCATTACCCACCCTCAAAATCCCGCCATTCCCCGCGAATGGCTTGAAAACGTTGAACGTGAATTAGCGGGAATACACTCGTACGCAGGAGCAATAGCGGGTACGTTGGCGGCTGAAGGGAATGTAGATTTTAACCGCTACCGAGGAAACCGAAACCTAACAACAATTTTCCCATTCTCTATTCCGTTCTCATTCGGACGAGCCATATCATCCCTACGCGCCCCGCCGCAAGCGCCGCGCTTCGAAGCCGACTTTACAGGCACGGTATTTGACTCCAACACAATCGCACAAGCACACGGTATACCAACAAGCGGTGCAGGAGGCTTTGTATTAACGCTAGACCTCGAAGAGTTTGAATCATTGGCAGTAATTATACGCTGGGGTGTATGGATAACTTTCTTCGTAGGATTAATGCTGCTAACCAATAAGTTAATAAGGTGGTAGGGAAATGATAACAACGCTTGTACAACCGTTAATCAATGCAGGCAATCGAATATTAGATACCTTGCCCCTATGCCCGTTTGTGAGCATCGAAGCCATAACGCTGGATAACCAAACCCTTGCCGCCATTTCTTGGTTTATCCCGTTTAATGAGATTATTGCCCTGTTAAATACATGGCTTGCCGCTATTGTCATATGGTATGCGGCGAAAACCGTAATGCGCTGGGCGAAGATGATATCATGATAACTTTTTACAGCGGCACACCCGGGAGCGGCAAATCATTTCATATGGCTAAGCAGATACAAGACAAGCTAAGGTTTGGGCGAAACATCATATCTACTGTAAACATCGACGTAAACAAGGTGAGCAAAAACGGGAAGAAAAAAATCGGTGACTTTGTATACGTGCCTATCATGGAGTTGCACCCCAAATTTTTGTACAAGTACGCCATCAAAAACCATCAAAAGGGCAAGGAAGGGCAAACGGTCATTATCATAGATGAATGCCAAATCATCTTTAACCCCCGCGACTACCAAAGTAAGGGCAATAACCGTGCTGAGTGGATTTTATTTTTTACCAAGCATCGCCACCTTGGTTATAACATCATAATGACAAGCCAATTTGACCGCCTTGTGGATAGACAAATCCGTAGCCTTTTCGAGTACGAGATAACGCACCGCAAAATTAACAACTACGGTTTGTTATTTTTGCTTCCGTGGACATTTTTTGCCTGTATAGAGTATTGGTACGGCAATAAAATGATTATATCTAAGCGTTTTTTAAAGTTTAACAAGAAAACCGCGAGTATTTATGACAGTTACACCATGTTTGACGAGTTTGCCGAATTGGTGGCAGAAATGGAAGACGAGGAAGCCGAAGCACGCGCCAAAGCCATTGAAATATCTACGTATGATGAAAGCAACGAAGAACCTATTGAAGAACCCACTACACAGGCGGTGGGTGCGCAGATGGGGGCAGGGGGTCCCCATCGGAGCGACCGCCGTTGGTGGCAGTGGTTTACCAAAGATATCGCAGAAGCTTCACTAAAGTCGTAATTAAAACGGGAGAAAAACGCGTAAAAGACCCTAAGGGGCAGGTACATGCGCCCCATGGACTAACCAACCAAAACCGCATCAAAGCCTTTAAATATAAGCATTCATTACCAAAAATAATTGTGGTCAATATGTAAATGACCACAAAAAAACAAAGGGGTTAATTAAAATGGGATTTAGAACAGAAGTAACCAGAACGCTATTTTTCCAAGAGCTTGCGCCAGAAATGCGCAAAAAATATCTAAGCTTAAAACGTGAAAAATTTTTACCGAGCATAGATAACCTATATTTTTCTGTTTTCATTAGTGGCGATAAGAAAATTTTAAGCAAAGTCGATGGCTTATCACACTTCCTAGAGAAACTGGAAGAGATAAAACAGGACGTAGTCATAAGTAAAGAACCCATCCCCTTTGGTGATGGGCTTGAATTCACCAAGGAAACGCGCCAAATCGAATTAAACGAAAAAACAGAATCGCTTAGCGTTACGCAAAAATCCTACACTATGTATGCGTATTGCTTAACCGAGGTGGATTTATACGACATTTTTATATGTAAAGCCATTCCAAACGAAGACACACCGCGCATTGTAGTACAGCTGCGTGCATTGGGCTTGTGGACACACGGCGTAGATGCTGTGCTAATAGATGCCTACACCAAAATAGAACGCCTACTCGCGGTATACGGCTGTACCATAAGTAAAACACGTGAGAATCGTATAGATTACTGCTTTCATACCAACGCCATTTCTAACGTGGGTAGCTTACTGCGTAAATGCCCGCGCACTGAAAAAGTAAAATATATGCATTCAAACTTGGCGAAAGCCGTAGAACACAGCGACTGTAAGCAAGAGGCAGACGGCTTGGTACTTAAATCTGATTATATATGCTTCGGAAAAAAGAAAAGCAATAACGTACGCGCCCGTATATACGACAAGGTAAAGGAAGTTATCGAAAACGGTTATAAGGACTTCTTTTTTAAGCTGTGGTATGACAATGGGCTAATTTCCTACTATGACAAGTGGTGTATGGAATACGCCTATCCGCACCGCAACATGGATTACTTATATAAAGCCGCAGTAGCTTTTTATGTCGAGCATCACGATTATTTCAAAGAAGAAGAGGGAGAAATGCCCGATTACCTGTACCGCTGTATACGTGCATTAGATAACGCAAAAACCACCCTAGCGGATTTTAAAGCCTTGGCGAAGGAATATATGCCCAATGTAACCCCTGTGCTTAACATTGAATACGAAACAAAGCGCAAGTTTTATTATTATTCCGACAAGTTTATAAATAATTTCAAGGTCGTAGAGCGCCCATCCGCGCCCGCGCCACTTACCCGCATTTATAAAATCCTTGATAACAAAGGCGTATTTTTAGAATACTTAACCCGCAAAACCTTGTCCTTCCAATCGGGCAAGGATAAAAATGATGAGCCTATATATCTAGCATGGTGGAAACGCCTTCGTAACGTCAAGCTGGGTGGCATAAAAGCAGATGCAACCCTGCTCCGTGAATACTCCTGCGCCATGGACAAGCAATGCGTACAACGTCGCGCAATAAAAGCAACTGCAACCCTTGCCGTGCATAATGACAACCTCGAAACGGATTACATCGAAGATTACGCCGACGCCCTTTGCGACCTAACAGACAACCAAGCCCGTAAGCTGGGTAGGATTGTTTTAATTGACACAATAGCAGGGTTTCGGCACTTGGTGCCACAAAACAAAAATGTATTACAAAACAATTTGCTTCGCGACTACGCCCAAGACAAGGTAAAAAAGGAAATGCGGTACAAAAATCGAAAAGCACGAAGGGAGGCGGGGAAATGATTTGTAATGGAATTTTATGTGAAGCGTTTGCTTGTAGCCCATGCATGAATGATTGTTTAAGATGCAAACCATGTAGAAAAGCAGAAAATGAGGATTGTACACTCACTTTAGATGATGAGGAGCGGTTTAAATGAATGCAGATAATTTATTACCCTGCCCATTCTGTGGAGAAAAAGCTGGTTGGGTAAAACTTTTTGGTAATAAATATGTAGTATCATGTTTAATTAGTGAAAATGGATGTGGTGCATCTAGCTGTTATAGAGATACAATCGAAGAAGTTGCCCTGAAATGGAATGTTCGTGTTGAAAAGGATGATAAGCATGGAAATATATAACTTATTACCTTGCCCGTTTTGTGGGGGTAGAGCGGAATACGGAAAAGGTGTAGGCTGTAACTACATGGTAGATTGCATTGATTGCAAAGCTCATACAGGTATTTATAGAACTGTAAAAGAAGCGGAAGAAAAATGGAATGCCCGCATTGATAATGTTCATATGTCAACAGGGGATTTCTTCATAATGCAAATGAAACAAAAAGAAAAATCTACTGTTCATAAATCAAAAAATGAACAGATAATTAAATCCACTGTTCATAAATCAAAAAATGAACAGGTAATTTCACGCGCAGGGCGCAAGCCCAAAGTAACAAGAAAAATCTACAGCGATATTATGCGCTGGCATGAAAAAGGCTTTAGTGTGCGCCAAATAATCTATTATCTTGATGTCTTTGAAGGGGTCAAGTTATCCGTCGGCTTGGTACACAAAACCATACACGCGCCAGCTCCTGCGGAATTATTTGAAGACCAACTAACGGTTGATGATATGGAGGCTACCGAATGACCATCCCCCAAGCCATTGAAGCCTTCCTTATCGACCAGCAACTGCGCGGCAACACACCCAAAACCATTGCGGGCTACCGTGGTTTCCTTCGCCGTTTCTGCAACTGGCTAACCCAGCGCGGTATAACTACCCTACCCCGGCTCACCATACAGGCAATAAACGAGTATCAACTTTATCTCGACCGCAAACAACGAGAACGACACGGTGCGGGTAAAATGGCAAAAAGGTCAATCAAGACCTACATGCAACACATCAAAGCCTTTTTAGCCTTCTGCTACGCAGAGGGCTTTATTGATGAACCCCTTAACCAAAAGGTAAAGTTACCCAAAACCGAACGCCCTATTATCGAAGTCCTTACCAATGAGGAAGTGGACGTTCTGCTCTCGTGCTTCTCGCGGTCGGAAACAGGACTCCGCAATACCGTTATCATTTTAATTATGCTTGATTGCGGGCTTCGCCTTTCCGAAGTGGCGGGGATTAAAACCGATGATATTAACTTCCAAAAGGGCTACATAACCATAATGGGAAAAGGTCGCAAGGGGCGCATCGTTCCCCTCGGGCTAAAAGTGCGCCGTGTGTGCATGGCATACATACATAAACGCCGCGGTGCCGACCGTCCTCAAGATGATACATTTTTCTTTTTAACCAAGGAACGCAAACCGTTAACGACGGCTGCTATTGCGTCGCTGATGGGGCGGCTCAAGGAAAAAACGGGCATAACGCGCCTGCACGCGCACCTATTCCGTCACACCTTTGCGACCAACTTTCTTGTATACGGGCTGGGGGATGTGTACGAACTCTCCCGCATACTTGGTCACGCGGACATACGCACGACCGAGAAGTATCTCCAGCTTGCCAGCTATTACACCATCATAGAAAAACGCCGGCACATCTCCTACCTCGACCGCAGAACGCTAACGCGCAGGAGCTGACGACCAATTTAGTAAAAATCAATAGAGAGTTCAAAGCCGGCGCGGTAAAACAAAAAAGCCCCCGAATCGGGAAGAAACGAGGGACGAAGAAAACCTATGTAAAAGAGCTAATGGCGGGACTCAAACCCGCGACCTATTGATTACGAATCAATTGCTCTATCGACTGAGCTACATTAGCTTAACGCACGGCGGGCATTATAGCAATGGGTAAAATGTTTGTCAAATTATTTATATTTAAATGAACATGCAGAAAATTAATAAAACAAGACAATTATTTGTTATAACCACAGGTGATTTTCGGCATGGTATAATTACAGTTTGCAGTAATCGCCGCACCTATTGGTTGTAGCCCCCGGGTGATTTTCGGCATGGTATAATTGGGCGTGCCTCACTTGCAAACCCATTTTAGTTGTAGCCCCCGGGTGATTTTCGGCATGGTATAATCACGTTCTGGAATAGGCTTGCACTATTGGAGTTGTAGCCCCCGGGTGATTTTCGGCATGGTATAATCATCAGCACGTTGGTTAGCTATTTTCTCTGTTGTAGCCCCCGGGTGATTTTCGGCATGGTATAATCCACAGGGCGAAGCAAGCGGGAACGTAAACGTTGTAGCCCCCGGGTGATTTTCGGCATGGTATAATGTTTTCTAATGCATTAATAGTTGCTAATAAGTTGTAGCCCCCGGGTGATTTTCGGCATGGTATAATATAAAGGCAACGTGTTAAGCACACGGTTACGTTGTAGCCCCCGGGTGATTTTCGGCATGGTATAATCGCGGTGCGTTATCTCGTACTCAAACAGGCTGTTGTAGCCCCCGGGTGATTTTCGGCATGGTATAATATGCGGCAACTCTTTATAGTAGTGCGTTCGGTTGTAGCCCCCGGGTGATTTTCGGCATGGTATAATAGACCCCTTTAAAACACAGCAAATGTAAGCTTGCTGACGATTTAAAGGGGTTTATTATTGGTTCTTTGCTGGTATAATTTTCGTGTTTATGCGATTTTTTAAAGAAGCGTCAACTGCTCATAGGCAAAGGATGTGTCGGTTTCTTCTTTTAAATTGCCTACTAATATTTCTATACTTTGGTATTGTTTTTCGGTGATGACCAGCATTCGGATTGAACCATTATCAGGCAGGGAGTTATAAAGGCGTGTTTTATGCTTTTCAACAGCATCTGTTCCATTACAAGTACGGGCATATATGGAAAATTGAAGCATATGGTAGCCATCTTTTAATAGAAAGTTACGAAACTGAGTGGCAACCCTACGCTCGGGTTTCGTTTTTACAGGCAGGTCAAAAAAGACTAGGATTCTCATAAACCTATTCATACAGGTGCTGGCGTAATGCCACAAGGTGGGGTAGTTGTAATGTTTTTCGCTTACCCCTACATAGCGTGGAAAAACTTTTCACGGTTAATTCCATACCGTATGACAATGCATATTTTTTGCCCATTACATCTATATCATAAGAGATGAGATTTACTAGCTGTCGCTTAGCTGTAATGGATAGCGGGGTTTTCGCATCTGTGTTTTGTGAAACGTATAGGTCTATGAGGGGACGGAAGGGTTCGATAAAATCATCGGCTAGGTTGAATTGGTTAAGGGATGAATGATGATGTATGCCAAAGAGGGGGATAAACCCATACGTACATAATGTTCGGGCAATGCATCCGCGTAGAATGGTATACACATAATTTAGCCATGCGTTACGACAATCTTCTTCGTTGCCGCGGCGATATGATTTGCCAAACAGAGCAGGAAAATATACCGCAGATGCGTGTCCTTCTGAATGACCTTCGTCACCGGAGCGTACTTTTTTTGCCATGGATTCCAGTTTCTTAATGGCTTCTTGCGCATTATCAGCACTGGGACTCAGCGAAAGACACCGCGCTTGGTTATTGATTTTTGTTGAAATGATTTGTTTCCACAATTGCTTCTTTGCAGGCACGGTAAGTGCTAATTGCCGTTTCGTTATTTCGTGCTGACGGGAATGTTGTAAAAACGGGTTAATTACAGCACAGGGCATGTGAAATTCATCACAAATAAATACAGCAACACTACTTTTCGCTAAAGCACTAAGCAAAGTAGCGGATAATGTACAGCGATTATTTTCCAACATAAGAATATCAATGTCCTCAATGGGAATTGTGACGTCGCGCTCCCACGACTTGACTCGTAATTGGTTGTTTTTTACGGTTAATTCGGCATCACTTTCTACGATAAGGTTTCGATAAGCCATGGTATCACCTATTAAAATATTGGCGTTTTTCGCTTTTTACTTTTGTGTAATTACCAAGTACATCTACTTGATATTTTTCAAAAGCGAGAAGGGTTTTTATGCCAAGACTTTTTACAACATAACTATTGTCGTGGTTTATAACAGATATTGTACCAACGGCAATACCTGTTGTCTTGTAATACACAAATGCATCTTGGCAACTCATTTTTTCATTAAGCGAACTTTCTGCATGCACTCTTGTAAATTCGATACCTTTTTTATGTTTTATATAGGCTAAGTCATTAGGGTACAATGAAAACATAAAATTTTCATCATTCATCACAGGCCACATCACATAAGGTTTGCCTTGCAATATTGCTTTATTTGGCAACACCGGCTTCACCGTATCCGACACATAAATAGGTACAAGATAATACCCATCATTTTGCACATGAAATACATCCACGCGTATCATGCTTCCATTATCCGCGCTAGCTTTTATTTTTCCATCGGGGGTACGCAGTGGTACGTTTAAGGTGCTTTTTTCAACGATTTTTACGCTTCTTACAATACGGTCGGGCTCGCCTTTTCCCTTCGGCTTGTAAAATGGTTCGGTAAATGCTTTTTCGCCTTTACCGCTATATTGCTCTAAGCGTTCTTTTAACGCATTATATAGCAACATATCATTTTCCATTTGATAATAGCCGTCTATTTCTCCACCTTTGTTGAGTTTTAATGCGGAAAGGGGGACTTTTTTTATTAATTCACCCGTGTCGGCTATACCTTTGATGGTTTCCTTATGTGCCGCACCTATGGTTTTGCGCGAAGGCATACGTGAAACAAAAACAGGGGTAAGTGCCGCTAATTCATCTTCAGGATAAGTAAATAAACTCAACCTTTCTACTGCCAATGAAGGATTTTCTTGTGAAAGCCGCGCCATTAATTCGTCACGAAAATACGGATATGGCTGGGGAAAATTATCGTCTTTACTACCTCGCGGGTCGATATTGGCGTTGGTAAAACGTTCTTCACGGTATTTATAATAGCGGCTTAAATCGTTTATCATGGCTTGCGTGGTGCAAGCAACTACAGCAGCATCTATAGCATGATGCAAATCACCATTTCCTCGGATTTTATTTAATCCCCATCGTTTGCGAAGCATAGAGGTAACTGTACCGTTTACACTTGTAACGTGACGCTTAAATTTCGATGACGGCGTGAACTGTAAATGCTTGGTTAAATAGTTAAGTAAAAATTTGTTCATGGTTTGGGTGTCATGTAACGCACGGGCGTGGAACTCGTTACGCTCATCATCGGTAATAACTTCTTTTAACAATCGTTTTTTCTTGGTGGGTGGAAGATTAGAATTATTGATGCGAATTTTAAATGCATCTTTTTGTTCACCTGTTAAATACTCCATGGGTAAGCGATTGCCTTTTTTTCTATTTTCATCCGCCAAAACAAGCACTTTGTTCGCATATAAATCGTTAAACGAAATGCTATACGGTACGATGTGGTCAATTTCTGCGTAACCCGATTCAAATAAACGTGTAATATCCAACATTTTACCTGAATATGGGCATTCATTTCTTTGCTCTTCGTATAACTTAAATTTAACAATATCTAAACCGATGGGATTTGTATTACCGTATTCTTGAATTTGTTTTTTAATACGTTCATTTCTCGCGTTATTTTCTGTCATAGATTTATCCAACTTTTTACGCTCGTCAAAATTCTTTGCCATTTCCCGCGCTAACTCTATATTGATGTACACGGGGCTTGCATCCATTAAACGAATAATCGCGTTTAACACCTTTGCACTTTGTGATAATGCGCGGCGTACCACAGGGCTTGTAATGCTTTTTTCCGCTTCTTCCGCCAAGTGCTTTAATGAAATAATATCTTTCGCGTCCTGCACTTCATCGTCTTTGAAAGCATATTTTGCGCTTTCACAAGCCTCGTCATAATTCATTCCTTGTTCTAAAAAGGGTGATATTTTATCAATTGCCTTAGTTGAAAGCCGTCCAAATCCACGGAAGCTGGTTATACCCATTAGCTCGCTTATATCCATCTCATTAATACCCGCATCAACTAAAACTTTTTTTACTTTATCTTCATCTTTGTACAATGAAAGCGTTTGACCTATTACATTACGCTCGCTTACCGATAATGCACTTATGCGGTTTGGTATAATTTTATTTAATGCTTTACGCATGGCATGATAAGCGGGTAGAAATTCAAATTTAGTATTTACCTCGGTTTTATTAGGGTCAACGTTTTTTTCATATTTAACGTTATTAAATAGCTGTGCGGGGTCAAGGTCTATAATTTCTCTTATTTTTGCATAAGTTAGTTTCTCTGTTTTGTGAGCCGCTTCTATTATTTTTAAGCGTTGCTCGTTTAATAATTGGGTTGTAAAACCCCCTACAAGTCGGATGTGATTAATTTTTTGTATTAAGTTAAATCGTTCAAATGAATATGTCGCTTTTGCGGCGCGAGGCTCATCTTTTTCAAAGGTACATTTTCCTACCATTTTTTCAATTTGATTGCCTGCATATGGGCTGGGTGCATTCATGGGGCCGCGACCCGGCCCTTCGTCAAAGGCACGTTGACTCGCTATGATTTCGATATATTTTTCTTCCAAATCTTCAGTACATAGTACGTTACCGTGTTGCCGTTGGGCAGCAAAAATAGCGCGGGCTTCGTCCAATACCATATCACGTAACACTACATTTCGATAATCCGATTTATTACGTTTACGTTCTGTATAATAGGGGTCGGCGGCAAACATTTCACCAATGGTACGATAACCTTTGTCATGCATTAGCTCTTTATTTTTACTTACGGCAGATTTTAATTGCCCCTCTTCCTTGTCATTATTCTTATCATTTCGACGGTCAGAAAGAAAACCCCTACGTTGCGCAAGATGCAGCATAATACGTGCCAGGGCTTCATTTGTAATGGCATGGTCTAATGCCTCATGCCGTAATGCATAAATGTCGGGAAGTTTTTGTGCAAACAACGATTCAAGCTGCGCTTGCGTAAGAATGCCCGCTTCTATAATTAAATTGCGAATGCGTTCTTTTCTATAGGATTTCCTTCTTAACCTACGCCGCATACCTCTAGCCTCTCGGCGGGGTAGTGCCAGAGATGAACCATCTTTAGGGTTTTCTGCAATATCAAATATCCGTGAACCTAATTGTAAAATACGGCGCGGCGTATCATCTTCTTCTAATTCCATAATTGCATACCCCACGGATGTTATACCAATGTCCAAACCTATCGAATATCGCATTTTTACCTCCGATTTTACCTATATAAACAGATAACGCCCTGCCGAGGTAGCAGAGCGTTAGCGCTGTACGGTCTGTTTACCTTATTGTAACGACCGGGTGATTTTCGGCATGGTATACCAAAATCAAACACAAAATACCATATATAGATAATACGTGTCAATACATTTTGCAAAATTTTCTTTTTCATGGTACAAAGAAGAAAACCACACGGGAGCTGATATCGTGTCTTATTACACCCTCGCCAAGCCCGCCCCGAGCCTTCACAGCATTTACGACCCCATGGGCGCTTATTGTTATTTAATTGAAGGGCAACACCGCGCGTTGTTGTTTGATGCAGTATATGGTGTTTCGCCGCTGCGCGACGTTGTGGCGCGCATTACGCCCAAGCCCTATGAGGTGGTGCTGGGGCATGGGCATATCGACCATGTAAACGGCGCACATGAATATAACGAGGTTTGGTTGCATGAAAGCGATTTCGATTTGTTTAAATACCACGCATCGGCGGAGTTTCGTACAAACATTGTGAATGGAATGAATGAAAAGCTACGCCCTGCGGGTTTTGATGCGCAGGCGTATATTTCGAAGCCTCCGCCCCGTTTGAAAGCGCTTCCTATCGGGCATGTGTTTGACCTGGGAGGCGAGCAGGCAGAAGTGGTGGCAATGGAAGGGCATACGGCGGGTTCGATGGGGTTGCTGCTACGCAATGCGCGCATTTTATTGAACAGCGATGCCGCAAACCCACATATCTGGATGTTTCTCAACGAATCGTTACCCACCGACCAGTACATCGCCATGCTGGAGCGCACCATTCAACTGCCCTTTGACACGTTTTATGCGGGGCATTCGGGCGATGCACACCCCAAGGCAGACATGGAAAAATACATCCAAGTTGCGCGTAACGCCACGTTGGAAAAAGCCAAGCCATATAACAATGGCTTCGAAGATTTAAAGCCCCACATTTATGAAGAAAGCGGCATGGCGATAGTCATTCGCGGGGCGTAGAACGCTTACAGCGTGTTTATATAGTTACGTAAATTTTTCAAGCCGATAGAAATGCCCACCAGCGGGTCTTCGATGCCTTCAAATTCGATGGAAACATAGCCGTTGTAACCGTTATTTTTGAGAATGCGCAGGCACTGCTGTACGGGAACCTCGCCGTGCCCCACAATTGCCCCGCGCAGATGGTTGCCCGCCCGCGTGGGGAAAAATCCGTCCCCGGGGTGGGGCTGGTTGCCACTTTTTAGGTGAAAATCCTTCGCATGGGCGTGGAAGACGTAGGGCGCAATGCGCGAAACCGCCAAAACGGGGTCTTCGTCTGCACACATGAAGTTGCCCATATCGCACAGCAGTCCAAAGTTGGGGTGCGCCACGGTGGTTACCAATCGCTCCATGCGGTCGCTGTCTTGGGCGAAGTAGCCGTGATTTTCCACCATGGTGCGAATGCCCTTCGTAGAAGCGTATTCCGCCACGGCACGAATGCCCTCTGCCAGCTTGGGCAAGTACATATCAAAGCTGCGCCATTGGCGAAGGTTGTTGCTTACGCCCCAAGTCGCATCGTGGCGCATTCCCGGTGCGCCAAGAGCGGCTGCAATGTCCACTTGTTTTTTTATACGCGCCACTTCGTCCTCGGGGCTTCCGCCCGCGTAACCGTTAAGCAAATCCGCGCCAATGGTGTAATTTACCACATCCAGCCCTGCGGCGGCACATTCATATTTTAGCTGTGCGGCGTGTATTAACGGGTCGCCGCCAAAGGGTACATTGTCGGCAAATTCGATGCCGTCGAAGCCCATTTTCTTCGCTTCTTTAATGATATCGCTCAAATTCATCTTGCCTTCGCGCGCAAGGGCGGCAAAGCTGTAGCTGGATACGCCTATTTTCATGGTAGTTCCTCCCAGTGTTTTAGTATATATTTCCAACGCATACAACTATACCACATTTACAAAGCGCAACGCCACGTTTATACTACACGCGCAGTAATTTGTTGGGAGGAAAACTATGTACACAAAAGTACCCACATCATTAAACTTCGCGGAGCGCGAGTTGGGCGTTTTGCAGCTATGGAAAACGCAGGATATTTTTAATAAAAGCCTTAAAGCGCGGGAAGGGCGGGAAGGGGCGGAAGCCTTTACCTTCTACGACGGTCCGCCAACGGCAAATGGGCGACCGCATATCGCCCATGTAATTACGCGGGCGATAAAGGACTTGATTCCGCGCTATCAAACGATGAAGGGCAAGCGTGTGCTACGCAAGGCGGGCTGGGACACCCATGGACTTCCCGTGGAATTGGAAATTGAGAAGAAACTGGGCATTAGCGGCAAGCCCGAAATTGAGAAATACGGCATCGAACCCTTCATACAGCAGTGCAAGGAAAGCGTGTGGACATACAAAACGCTGTGGGAGGAAATGAGCCGCCGCGTGGGTTATTGGATTGATATGGACACGCCGTATGTGACATACGAAAACGATTATATCGAATCCGTTTGGTGGGCACTTTCGGAGATTTTTAAGAAGGATTTGATATACAAAAGCTACCGTGTAGTGCCCTATTGCCCGCGTTGCGGTACGCCGCTGTCCAGTCACGAGGTGGCGCAGGGTTATAAGGACGTGAAGGAAGCGTCGATTTTCGTGGGGTTTAAAGTAGCGGGCAAGGACGAACTTCTGCTGGCATGGACGACAACGCCGTGGACACTGCCTTCCAACGTGGGCTTATGCGTGAATGCCAACGAAGATTACGTGCGGGCAACACTAGATGGGAAAACCTATATCCTTGCGGCGGCATTGGCGGAACAGGTGCTGAGCGAAGGCTATACAATAGAAGAAACGTTGAAAGGACGTGCGCTGGAGGGTTTAAAATACGAACCGCTCTTCGACTTCGCGCCCGATGCGGCGACGAATGCCAATTACTGTACCGTGGTATGCGACGATTATGTAACGCTCACCGACGGCTCGGGCATTGTGCACATCGCGCCCGCATTTGGTGAAGACGATGCGCGCATTTCCAAGGCATACGACCTACCGTTGATACAGCTTGTAGACGCGCAAGGGTGCTTCACAGAGGCGGCGCACCTGTTCGCGGGGCAGTTTGTAAAGGACGCAGACAAAAATATTATTCGTGAATTAAAGCAACGCGGGCAAATGTTTAAACGCTTAGAGTATCTGCACAGCTATCCCTTCTGCTGGCGGTGCGACACGCCGCTTATTTACTACGCGCGTGATGCGTGGTTCATTCGCATGAGCGATATGCGGAAGCAATTGATGCAGTCGAACGCTGAGGTAAATTGGCTTCCCGCGCACATGAAGGACGGGCGCTTCGGCAATTTCATCGAAAATGTCATCGACTGGAGCGTTAGCCGTGAGCGGTATTGGGGTACGCCCTTGCCCATTTGGTTGTGTGATTCGGAAGAATGCGGACATCGGGAATGTATTGGGAGCATTGCGGATTTACGCGCGAAGGGGAAAATGAAAGACGGTTCGCCCGTACCTATGGATATTGAGTTGCACAAACCCTATGTAGACAATATTGTGCTAGCCTGCGAGAAATGCGGCGGGGATATGTTTCGCACCCCCGAAGTCATTGACTGCTGGTTCGATTCGGGCGCAATGTTTTTTGCGCAGTGGCACTATCCCTTTGAGAATAAGGAAATGTTTGATGACCAGTTCCCCGCCGATTTTATTTCGGAAGCCGTTGACCAAACGCGGGGTTGGTTCTATACGCTGATGGCAATTTCTACGCTGCTTTTTGAAAAATCTTCTTATAAAAACGTTATCGTACTGGGCTTAGGGCTGGACGAAACAGGCAAAAAAATGAGCAAATCGAAGGGCAATGCCGTTTCGCCAATGGACGCGCTAACAAAACACGGCGCAGACGCGGTGCGCTGGTTTATGTATGCCGTTTCGCCAGGCAATAATTTCCGCTATTCCGATGATATTGTGCAGGAAGCACAGCGCAAGTTTATGGGAACACTGTGGAATACCTACGCATTTTACGTGCTGTATGCGGAAATTGACAGGTTTAATCCGCATTCAACCGATAACAAATCGTTACTGATTGGTTTGCCTGCCATGGACCGGTGGATAATTTCCCGCTTGCATACGTTAATCGCGCAGGTAGACGCGCTTATGGCGCGGTACGAACTCACCGAAGCCACGCGGGTTTTGGAGCAATTCGTTGACGAATTAAGCAACTGGTATTTGCGCCGCAGCCGCGAGCGTTTTTGGGCGAGCGGTATGGAACAGGATAAAATTAACGCCTACCGCGTATTACACATGATTTTGGTAGAAGTGGCGAAGTTAGCCGCGCCCTTTGTGCCGTTTATGACGGAACTGATGTATCAAAATCTGGTGTACAATTTAGATAAAACTGCCCCGGAAAGCGTGCATCTGTGTGACTATCCCGTTTCTAACCCCGCCCTCATCAATGCGGAATTGGAGCAGGAAATGGCGCGGGTGTTAGACATTGTGCAACTTGGGCGTTCGGCGCGTAACGCGGGCAATATCAAAACCCGCCAGCCCCTGCCCGAAATGTTGGTTGCCCTGCCCTACGGCACACCCATTATTGACAGTGCGTATCAAAACATTGTAAAGGACGAACTAAACGTAAAATCCCTGCGGTTTGTGGACGACGCAGAGGGCTATACTTCCGTAAAAATTAAGCCAAACTTACGCACCCTTGGTCCGCGCTACGGCAAACTTGTGCCCAAAATTACACAAGCGCTGAACGAAGATGCTTCCGCCATACTATCCGCGTTAAAAGCGGGTGCGTGGAATACGAGCATCGACGGCACGGAATTTTCCCTAGTAATAGACGATGTGCTGGTGGAAAGCCTGCAAAAAGAAGGCTACAGCGCCGCAAGCGACAAGGGCATCACCGTTGTCCTTGACACAACGCTAACCCCCGAACTCATCGAGGAGGGCAATGTGCGCGAGCTGGTGAGCAAGTGGCAAACCATGCGGCGCGATGCGGGATTCGAAGTAACGGACAACATTCGCGCAGGGTACAGCGATAACACAATATTGAGCGAAATTATTGCACGCAACGCCGATTATATCGCCGAAGAGTTGTTGGCATCTAAACTGGAAAATACCAGCCCGCCTTCCGATGCATTTTCCAAGGAATGGAACATCAACGGTACAGACATTACCTTGTGGGTGCTGCGCGTATGAAGTACGAAATGTTATGCAGCGATGTAGATGGAACGCTGTTAAACAGCGAAGGCAAAATTTCCGAGGGCAACTGCGCGGCGGTACAGGAAGCACTAAAAAAGGGTAAAAAAATTGTCCTTTGCAGCGGGCGCACGTGGCGCTCCCTCAAATTCTACGAAGAAACGCTGGGCACGCACATTGCGGGGCAATTTGGTATTGGTTTTAACGGCGGAGTGGTGTACGAAATTCTTCCCAATGGGGAAGTAAAGTTGTTACACAGCCATATGATGCCCCACGCAATTTCGCACGAAATTTTTACGGTACTGCCGCCCATCGTCGCGCAATATAATGAAATGACCATCGTTGCATACAATAACAAGGGGCATCTTATTGTGGAAAAATCGCTGGATGGCTCGGGGCTTTTTGACGAAATGCGCAAGCTTGGCGCACACACCGTGCCTTCGTACATTGCCGAAACGGGGGACATGTATAAAGTTCTCGTACATGGGAAAAACGAGGAATTACAGCAACTCGCCGCCTTTTGCAAGGAGCGCTTCGCGGGGAAATGCCAGACCATGTTTTCCGCGCGTACACTGCTGGAACTCACGCCCATGGGTGTAGACAAGGGGCAAGGCGTGAAATTTCTTGCCGCGCATATGGGTATCCCCATCGAAGCGGTTATTGCCGTGGGCGACGAAGCGAACGACAGCGCAATGCTTAAAGCCGCGGGGCTGGGCATTGCCGTGGCAAATGCCGTACCCTGTGCCGTAGAAGCGGCGGATATTCAAATAAAACAAAGCAACAACGACAGCGCCGTAGGCGCGGTAATAAGGGAATATTTGTTATAGGACGTGTTTTTTATGCGCCTTTCTACAAGGCTAAAATACCTGCGCCGCGAAATTAATATACGCGAATGGTGGCACAATACACGCCGCGATGTAGGACGTATGCGCGGCACAAATGTGTGGATTTTCATATTATACGGCTTGCTTTTTGACACGGCAGCCAATCTTTGGCGACCGTTTGCGTTGCCGTTTTTAAATCGCCTTGGCGGTACGGAATTGCATATCACGCTGCTTAATTCGCTGCCCGGGGCGGTGGCCGCCATTGTGCTGCTGCCCGGGGCGCTGCTTTTCCGCCGTTTCGCCAACCAGAAGCGCGCAACGGCAATATTCATATTGGTGAGTCGTGCGCTCATTTTAGTGCTTGCCCTTATTCCCACACTTCCGCCATACATTCGCCCTATGCTCTTTGTTGTAATGCTGGGGCTGATGAACTGCCCCGATGCTCTTTCCCAAACGTCGTTACAAAGCTTCTTGGGTACGGTTTTTAATGGGAATACACGGGGGCAAGCCATTGCCCTGCGTACCAAGTTTGGGCAGGCGATTATCCCCATCGTGAGCATAATTACGGGACTGGTCATTACCTTTGTACCGCGCAACGAAGAGCAACGCATGATGCTGTACCAAGGCTTTTTTATCCTCGCCTTCCTCGTGGGCGTGCTGGAGGTGCGCATGTTTACACGGCTGAAAACCGACGCCCCAACTACAGACGCACCGCCCGTTGATGCCGAAAAGCCAAAAACCCGACAAATTTTCCGCGCTATTTTTGCCAACAAACAATTCCGCCTATTTTTCGTACCCGCGCTTATTTTCATGTTTTCGTGGCAAGCGGGCTGGCCGCTTTTTGGCATTTATCAAGTACGCACATTGCAAGCCACGGAGCTTTGGTTTTCCATTTTTGCGCTTATGTCGGGCATTTCTGCGGTATTATCGGGCGGACTTTGGCAAAAATGGCTACGCAAATATAGCAATAATACCATTTTTGTTATCGCAGGTTTATTGCTGGCAACCAATACCATAATTGCACCGTTCGTTCCCACGGTGCAAGCATGGGCAGTGCTTTCGCTGTTTATGGGCATTTCTGCCGTAGGCATTAATACTGCACTGCTTAACGGCGTGTTGGAAGCCACCCCCGACGACAACCGCATGATGTACCTCGCCTTCTACAATACGATGGTAAACATAAGCCTATTTATCGCGCCCTTCTTCGCCCACGCCATGTATCGCGCATGGGGAAATATGACGGCACTTTTTGTAGTAAGCGGAATGCGCATTGTTGCAACGGGCGTGGTTTGGTGGGTGCATAGGAAGGGGCAGAAAAATGAACCCTAAACTTATCCTAATCGCGGGGCATAGCGCAACAGGCAAATCCACCTTTGCGCATCAACTTTCCCATGCGCTGGGTATCCTCAATTTTTCCAAGGACACCCTCAAGGAAGCCATGGGAAACGGCTTTGGCGTAGAAAGCCGCGTAATGCATGACAAAGACAATACCGCCGCGACCATCAATATTATGGTACACATTGCAGAGTGCTTTCTTCGGCTTAAACAACCATGCATACTGGAGGCCAACTTTCGCCCGCCGCAAGACGCGCAAATACAAGCATTGCTGGAAAAATACGACGCCCATTGCCTAACCTTTCTGTTTGGCGGCGATATGGACGTGCTGTGGCAACGCTACAAGCAACGGGAAAATGAACGCCATTGGGTACATAAAACAATTCTCCAAGACCGCGACCGCTTTGTAAATGGCGGCATAAAAGCAGGCTTTGGGGAATTTTGCAAGGGGAGGACAATACACGTAGACGCTACGGATTTTTCAACGGTTGATTATAACGGGTTAATTGAAACGGCGCGGCAGTTTGTTGTATAAAGGCGCGTACTACCATTCCCGTGAAACCACCCGATGGCATTCTTGCTTCCACCTTCAAACGAGAAATCTTCCTTTGATAAATAATACAGAGACGCACAAAGTTGACTTAATAAACGCTATGTTGAATAAACAAAACAACGCATACAGAAATTTGACCGCATCACCCCGCCCCGCTATAATACCCCCAACCCAATTTGGGAATAATTTTTCGTTAGGAGTGAGTGTATGCAATTTGACAGTGTTCAGGTGATTTTCGCCTAAAACTGCATACCAGGCATGTAGAAGTAACGGGCGGTGATGACCGCCATAGCGGGATTGCCCGCATTTTTTCGCGTGCCGCAAACACACAGCCTTTCGTAAAAGCCGCATATAAGCGGAATGGGTACGACAAAGGTCGTATCTTTTTTATTTCTCAAAAAGGAGCAATTAAAAATGATTAATTTGAAGCATTACGGCTACACCAACACGGCGGAAGCACCACCAAGCGGGTTGCTTCCCGCACGTATTACCGAGGTGCAGCGCGATTTGTACACCGCAATTACGCCGCACGGAGAAGTACATGCTGTGCTAAAGGGCGCGTTTATGCACAATGCGCTAATGCGGGAGGACTTCCCCTGTGTGGGTGATTTTGTGCTGTTGGATTACAACGAAAGCGGCGATTCTCGCATTGTGCGATTATTGCCGCGCCGTACAAAATTTTCGCGGGCGGATTTTTCGGGTCACAAGGTGGGGTATGCCAAGACGATTCACGAGCAGCTGGTGGCGGCAAATTTCGATTATGTATTTATCGTGACTTCGCTTAATCATGATTTCCGCATAAGCCGAGTCGTGCGGTATTTAACGCAGGCACGACAAAGCGGTGGCGCACCCGTGGTTATTCTCACGAAGGCGGATTTATGCGAAAAGTACGAAACGCACGTACAGGAAGTACGCGACGCGGTGCAAAATGTACCCGTACACGCCATTTCCAGCCATACGGGACTGGGGCTTTCGGCACTGGGCGAATATTTGCAACCCGCCAAAACCGTGGTTTTCCTGGGCATGTCGGGGGTTGGCAAATCATCGTTACTAAACGCGCTCATGGCACAGGAAGTTATGGCGGTAAAGGATATCCGCGAGGATGACAGCCGCGGGCGACACACAACCACGCACCGCCAACTCTTCGTGCTGCCCTGCGGCGCAATGGTCATTGACACACCGGGAATGCGCGAGTTGGGCTTACTCAACGCAGAAGAAGCCATTTCCGCCGGCTTCACCGATGTGGAAGACTTGTTTTCCCAATGCAAGTTTAACAATTGCCGTCACGAAAGCGAGCCGGGCTGCGCGGTTCGCGAAGCGCTGGAAAACGGCACACTGGCGCAAAAACAATGGGCGCAATACCAAGCGCAAATGCGGGAAAATAAATATGTGGACGACAAAGCAGGTTATATGCGCGACCGCCGCGCCGAGGACAAGGCACTCACGATGTGGGGCAAGGAGAAAAAGAAGCGGGGAGGTTTTAAAGTTGACCGATTTTAACGTACAAGGTCTGGAAGGCGGCACAATCGGCGCGGTGCGCTTGCTCACAATTACAGAGCAAGCCGCCGACGGTACGCCGCTTCCGTTTCGGTTAGTGCATAAGAAAACGGCGAAATTCGCCCGCCCCAACGACCCGCACTCGTGGCGCAGGGAATACGATTTGTACAATTCGGCATTTAGAACGCTTTTTACGGACAGATTACGCTTGCCTGCCTGTTACAAAGCAGAAATTTTCGACGACGAAATGCACCTGTGGCTGGAATACATTGACGGCACAACGGGCGAGGGCTTAACACCCTCGATGTACGAACGCGCCGCCTACGAGCTTGGGCGCTTCCAAGGCAAGCTATACGCCGAAAAGCCCGCCTTTTTACAGCAATTACCTAACGTAAGCAATACCGATTATTTACAACATTTCTACCAACGCTACAGTAATTGGCACGAATTACGCGGATACGTGCGTGATACAAATTGCGCATTGCCGCCGCATATTTGCCAAATGCTCATTCAACTGGACGCGCAAGCGGACGAATTTTTCGCCCGCATTAAACGCCTGCCCGTCGTGTTCAACCACCGCGATTTTTGGAACACAAATATTTTCCATACGCCCGAGGGCATTGTACTCATTGACTGGGACACGGCAGGCTGGGGCTACATGGGCGAGGATATCGCCAGCCTAATCGCGGACGATGTTTCCCCTGCGCACATGCTCGAATACTTCGAAAAATGCATCCCCGCCTATTACAGAGGCTTCGCAGAATACGCCACAACACCTAACATTGCCAAGAACTGCATCTACGAAATAATCCTGCTCATGTACGCCTACCGCACCGTAGAAGCTTACAAATTCGGGGAAACCCCCGAAGAAAAAGCCCTACACCAAGCCACCCTACAAAAATTCCACGACATCCAACACAAAGGGACTGTGTTAGTCGCATAATACAGTCCCTCATTACAAAGCTTAGGTCAAGCGCTTTATTTTTCCAACGCCTGCTTCAAATCCGCAATAATATCTTCAGTATCCTCTATGCCAACCGACAGTCGCACCATGTCCTCGGTCGTGCCCGTGGACGCCAACTGCTCCGGCGTGAGTTGAGAATGGGTGGTGGAAGCAGGATGGATTACCAGCGACTTGGCATCACCTACGTTGGCAAGATGCGAGAAAAGCTGAAGCGAATCTATGAACTTTCTGCCCGCTTCCAAGCCGCCCTTTATGCCGAAAGTCATAATCGCGCCCGCGCCCTTGGGCATGTATTTTTTCGCCAGCGCATGGTCGGGATGCGTGGGCAACGAGGGATAGCTTACCCACGCAACGTTGGGGTGACCCGCCAGCCACTCGGCAACGGCGAGGGCGTTTTGGCTGTGGCGCTCCATGCGCAGGTGCAGCGTTTCCAAGCCGATAATAAACATAAATGCGTTAAAGGGCGAAAGACATGCCCCAAGGTCACGCATCACTTGCGTGCGAAGGCGCGTAATAAACGCCGCCGCGCCAATATCGCAGAAGCGTAAGCCATGGTAACTGGGGTCGGGCTGCGAAAGCAACGGAAACTTGTCGCTGTCATAATTAAACTTGCCCGAATCCACAACAATTCCGCCCATGCACGTGCCATGCCCGCCAATAAATTTGGTCGCGGAATGCACAATAATATCCGCTCCAAAATCAATAGCGCGATTTAAATACGGCGTAAAGGTGGCGTCAATAATCAGCGGAATGCCCGCTTCGTGGGCAATGGCGGCGATGGCTTCAATATCGGCTACGTCCATACGCGGGTTGCCAATAGTTTCTGCGAAAAGCGCCTTCGTCTTAGGCGTAATTGCTTTGCGGAAATTCTCGGGCTTGCAGTTTTCCGCAAAATTCACCTTAATCCCCAAATGCGCCATAGAATACGAAAACATGTTATACGTACCGCCGTACAAATTCGTACTGCTTACAATTTCGTCCCCGCTTTGGCACAAATTCCAGATAATGCCCGCAATAGCAGCATGACCCGAAGCGAACGCCAGCGCGCCAATTCCGCCTTCCAATGCCGCAACGCGCTCTTCAAATGCCCCGTTGGTGGGGTTAGTAAGGCGGGTATAAATGTTGCCCACTTCCTTTAAGCTAAACAAATTGGCGGCGTGTTCCGTATCGCGGAAATTGTACGCCACCGTCTGGTAAATAGGCACAACCGCCGAACCATTGTTTACGGCAGGGTCATGCCCTGCATGAAGCAACTGCGTGTCCAACTTCGCATTTTTAGGTAATGGCATGGTATCGCTCCTCGTTTTCGTTTTTTGGAAGTGTACTGCAAAAATCACATCAGTTATACGACATTTGACATATTACCGCAAGCCCTCTATAATACCCACGCGAAACGCAAAGGGGTATAGTTCAGTGGTAGAGCGTCGGTCTCCAAAACCGAATGTCGAGGGTTCAAATCCTTCTGCCCCTGTGGAATTGAAGTTGCATAAAAAAATACACCTAACACAGGTGTCTTTTTTCTTTACAACCAGGCAATTTCGCAAGGTGCACTATGGCTCTGATACACCTCATATTAATCCCTAGTTTCTCATTGATTTCGTTATACTACATCATCGCAATGGCGTTAAATTTATCCGCAACTTCGCAGAAAACGTCTATAATTGCGGGGTCAAAGTGCCTGCCTGCGTCCTCGCGAATGGTGAACAGCGCCTCCTCGTGGGACATGGGCAGTTTGTACGGGCGGGGCGTTACCAGCGCGTCGTACACGTCGGCAATTGCCATAATGCGCCCCTGCAGGGGAATGTCCTCGTATTGCAAACCGCGGGGGTAACCACTGCCGTCCCATTTTTCGTGGTGGTAGCCCGCGAACAGTTTGGCGTGTTGCAGGTACGGTTCATCGCCCGTTTTTTTAATGATAATTTCGATAATCTGCTCGCCTTCTTCGGCGTGGGTTTTCATTTCTGCAAATTCTTCCTCGGTTAAGCGCCCGGGCTTGTTTAAAATCGCGTCCGATACCGCAATTTTGCCAACATCGTGCAGGCGCGAGGAGGAAATTACGATATCAACGTCCCAGCCCTTCATTTCATCGGCATACACATTGTTTTCAATCATGCACTCAATAAGTACGCGTACAAACTTTGAAGTACGGTCAACATGCCCGTAATTTATCTTGTCACGGCTTTCCACCATATCCACAACCACGTCTAAGATGCCGTTTTGCAAACGTTCCAATCGCGCAGTGCGTTTTTTAAGCAGTTCGTCAATTTTTATTTGATGCGCCACGCGGTTTAACAGTACCGACGGCGAAAGCGGTTTTGTAATAAAATCTACCGCGCCAAATTCGAAGCCCGTTGCCTCAAGGTCAACATTGCGGTCGCGCGAAAGCAATATAACGGGAATGCCCGCCGTTTTATCGTTTTTCTTGATTTTCTTGCTTATCGTCTACCATGAAAATAATTTTCATGCTCCCGCCCCTGTCATTTTTATCAACCCATTGTATAATATAAACAAAATTTGTACAGCTTTATTTTCACACCGTTGCCAAGCCGTAATGGCATAATAATTCGTCGGCTTCGTCTTGCCCCATTTGCTTGTTTAGGCAGAAAATTAGAATCGAATCGCGCCGCACTTTTGCGCGAAGCGGTGATGTACCGCCCAGCGTTAATAGGCGGTTTGTTTCCTCCAGTGAAAGTGCAAGCCCAAAAGCAAGCCGAAGCAAAATATCCTTACGCGGGCGGTTTTTTGCGCCGTTAAAAAGCTGGTGCGCGTAGGGAACACTTACACCGCTGCCTAGGGCAAGCTTCGTAATATTCGTATTCTCGCGTTGTAGCAAGGTCTCTAAGAAAGCCTTAAATCCGTTTTCATCGAAGTTAGCTTCGTTTTCAGTTAAAAAGGCGTCAATGTTGTCATATTCTTTCAGCTTATTGGTGAGTTCTTCGGTATTCATATTGCCCCCCGCTGCGTTTTTGTTTATGATACATGCCAAAATTCGACGAAGCAACAAGGAGGTGCAAGATGTCTGCTTTCGCAGGTGCATACATACTGGAAACATTGGAAGAAATGGCGGTGCTGTCCAACAAAAACGACTGTCGCACTACCCACGTTCGTGATATGGTAGACGGCACGCAATACATAAAAAAAGCCTTCGGCACAACCTATGGAATAGGTGTGTACAAGGCATTGCTTACTGTTTCGCACCCTAATTTGCCCAAGGTGTACTACGTAATTGAAGACGGCGATGGATTTATCACATTAGAAGAATACATTTACGGCATCACGTTAAAAACGATGATTGAATCGAAACCCATTCCCTTTTCACGAGTAATGGAAATTACCGCGCAGTTATACGACGCACTTAATACACTGCACAGTCAAAGCCCACCCCTTATCCACAAGGACGTAAACCCGTCCAACATCATGCTTGCCGTAGACGGCACAATAAAGCTTATCGACTTTAACGCCGCAAAGGAATATAAGCCCGAAGCAACTGAGGACACCACCACCCTGGGCACAAAATCATACGCCGCCCCCGAACAATTTGGCTACGCCAAAACCGACGAACGCACAGACATCTACTGCCTGGGCGCTACCATGTACCATATGCTGGCGGGTAAACCCTATGTAAACGGCAAAAAAATGCCTAGCGGATTTGCAGGAAAAGTAATGCAAAAATGCTTGCAAATTGACCCAAACAACCGATATTCTACAGCATTAGGAATGAAGCAGCGCATTACCGCCGGGTTTGAAGCACACGAACGGCTAATACGCTTTTTCCCAGATTTAAATACTACTTCGTCAATTAAATTCTCATTACTAACGATGACATATATAGTCATTGCATTGGTGAGTGTTATTTTTCTTGTATCCTTAATTTATTTAATTGAAACATTTATAGATGTAATGGGGTATGGGACTTTTCTGCTTTGTGTTTATTTAATACCGGTATCCTTAATTGTTAATTTTATGGGGTTAAGAAATAAGCTGCCGTTATTTCGCGAAAAAAAAATCATATACACATTGCTTGGTATCATTTTAATTTCCATTATTCTAGCTACACTTTTCCTCGCAGCTGTGGCATTAATTATATTATTAGAACCTTTAATATAATTTCTGCTACCAGCATAAGACGACAAAAAATAGTCCCTCTATACTATGTCCATTCCACCCGCTTCAACTTGCGCGTGCGAATGGATTTTTTCAATGGCAAGGGGGTGAAGACATGAAAATCATCGGCATTTTATTATTAGTGATTGGCGTAATTGGCATATTGTTGGGCAGTATGATGTTTGGCGACATTGGTATTGCTGCAATGATTGGCGCGGCAACGGCTATTGTAAGCGGTATAGGCTTTTTAAAAGCCAACAAAGAAATAAATGGGTAATTAACCAAATCGGAGGTAAATTTTGAAAAAAGTATTTTTATTTATCACGCTTGTATTTTTGTTGATTAAGCTAACAGCCTGCGGTGATGGGTTAAGAACGCCGTCAATGGAACAAGTCACAGCTACACCAACACAAATACAGGCATCTCCATCGCCAAGCAACATAACCACGCCTTCACCAAATATTCAACAAGGGTCGATTGGACTAGGCGATACATTTCAATTTAACGGTTCAAGCGGGCAACTCGAAATATCATTTGGCACTGATGTATTTTGGGGCAAGGTTGAAAACAGTTGGTCGCAACATTACGGCGTGGCTATTTTCGCAATTCCTGTAACCATAAGAAATATTGATACGTCTACAGGAGGGTTAAATCCCTTCGATTTTATCAAATTCGCGCCTAACGGCTTACAGTTAGCTTCCGTTGGTGCGTTTTTTGATTATGATATTACATGGGAATCGACGATGCGCGCAGGCGCGTCAAAAACGGGATTAATCCACTTTCTGTACGACGGCGATGGTGAATATGTAATTGAATTTTCTGCCGGATTTGGATTTGGCGATACCGCCGAAGCCCTTTTTTACATTGTAAAATCTAATTCGCCCGGCATCGAAGAATTTAACATAAACCTATTTCCGCCTTCCACATTTACACCCCTTTCCACGCAAAACACGGCAACCTTAGGTGAATCTTTTGTTTTTGACGGTTCCAGCGGAATAATTGAAATTACAATCGGTTCAACATTGGAATGGCATACCATAGATAACCGATGGTCGCAGCATTATGGGGCAGAAGTATTTTCAATACCTATTTCAATTAAAAACATAGGTACAGAAACAGGCGGATTTAATCCCTTCGACATCACAATGTTTGGCGCTCACGGATTACAGTTGCCTTCCGTTGGCACATCATTTGACAATGACATTACATGGGAAGGCAGTATGCGCCCCAACGCAATACAAGAAGGCAGGTTTTTCTTCTTATACGTAGGCGACGGGCAATATGCCATTGAGTTTTCATCCGGCTTTGGGTTTGGCGATATGGTTGAGGTAATGTTTAATGTTGAGCGTTAATCAATCCAATACAAGGTACTACACAAAATAAACCAATAACCGAGCTAACCTACAAATAAATGCCGTTTCTTTGACTCAAAAGAAGCGGTGTTTTTTATTGGCAAGCTCCACACTTCGGGACAAGTTGGCTCGAAGTGGAAAGGGGGAACAAATTTATACCGCAGGGCTTGGTTGAAAAAATCAAGCCCTTTTTTTGTTGGAAAATTATATCACAAAAACAGGAGGCGTTGCACCATGACGAGCAACCACAAGCGAGGCGTTAGCACACGCATACAAAACCGCTTCGAGCATTGGAGCGTGGAAGATTGTGACTGTACGCATTGCAAGCACTATGCAGGTAAAGGAAAACCCTGTCCCCTTGAAAAATGCTGTATTTCGGACATAAAGAAAGAAGCGATAAGGCGTGAAGCCGATGTACGGTAAACAACACTCTTTTGATTTTGCTTTTTTCTTTTGACCTTGCTCTAAAGATGTATATTCCCCGTCGCCGCATATTTCACAGCACAGGCGATAAAAACAATCAAGGGCGCAAAGCGTTCATTTTACCCTTGATTGTTTTTATCGTCTGTGCTTTTCTGCGGTGGCGATGGGGAAATATATTCTTTTGAGCCGCTCCGCCCCATGAATGGGGCGGCGGGGGTGGGGTTGAGGTTTTAGGGTTTTACCGTGATGTGATGTTACGATTTGCCCGTCTATCACCCCTGCATTTATGCGTGTTTCAATAGCTTTATTCGTGAGAAGCAATATATACATATACAGGCTCTACAAAATCGTAACATCTTCAAAATGAGCAATTATAAATAAACAGCGTTGACGGCTTTAATATTTGAGAAGAAAAACAAGGCTATGGAGCGTTAGCCCATACCGCAACCCACGGAGCGAAGCTCCGCCACTTCGGGACAAGTTGGCCCGAAGTGAGCGGGTTTGGGGTGCAACCCCAACAAGCACAATTCAAGAGTGTACCCACACTTGAATTGCTTGCGGTTTGTAAAACAGCAAGGATTTTTCCAATTTACGCTGTGCGGAAAATTTGGAAAAATCGCAAGTGTCATGACACTTGCCCTGCTTGCCGTTTTGTGAAAAGGGGTAAAGCCCCTAAATAGGTGTTTCATAAAAATTTTTGTTTTCGCAAGTAAAATCAAGTATAGATAATTCAACCCCAGTATAATAATCACGAAAGGGAGCGGCGAAAATGTATAAATGGCACAAGCAGATTCAAATGGTTTCAGATGAAATAGACGAGTGCATAAAACGCCGTGATGACGATTCACTAACATTGCACTCCCTATCTCAAAAATTGGGCTATTCAGAATTTCATGTTACGCGAAAATTCAAAGAAATATCGGGTATGCAGTTTCGGGATTATCTGAGGTTGCGAAGGTTAGCATTTGCGCTTGTCGAAGTGCGTGACACGAAAAGGCTTCTTTTGGAAATAGCCATAGATTATGGCTTTTCATCACATGAAGCATTTACACGGGCGTTCACGGCAACATACGGGATAACACCCAAAGACTACCGCAAAACCCCCAAGCCCGTTGTCCTTCGTACAAAAATCGGAGTTTTCGACCGTTATATGCTAGGAATAGGAGAGATTGGAATGGTTAAAACCACAAAGGAAGTAAAAATTTATTTCGTAACAATTCCGACGCATAGGTTTATGCACATGAAGGATTACGAAACAAAAGGCTATTGGGATTTTTGGGAAAAATACGATAAAATTCCCGGCCAAGATTGCGATACGATTATCGGTCTGTTGGATAGCATAACAGGCAAACTAGACGATGAGGGTAAAGCAGTAGGCGCAATAAACGGTCAATGTATGGCATACATTAACGAGCCGCACGACAAACGCCCAGAGTGTTATGGCATACGACTTCCCGCCAATTATGATGGCGAAATTCCCCACCCCATGCAGATGATAGACATTCCCGAGGGTGAATATATCGTGTTTGAGCATGAGCCGTTCGACTACGAGCAAGAAAACGAAACTGTAAGCGGTAAGGTATTTGAAGCCGCGGAAAATTTTAATTTTTCAGAAACGGAATACAACCTTGATAAATCCGTTGGCAGAATATCATATTTTCACCATGACCCAGAGCGGTTTATAAAAATTATTAAGGCGGTGAAGAAGAAATGAGTTGTTACAATGTCGAAAAAATTTATCCTTGGCTTTACCGATTGCACGATGCTCTCGGCGCATATTGTTATCTTTCGGTTGGGGAAAACAAAGCTGTTTTGTTTGATACAGGTTTTGGTTTAACCTCTTTGCGCGATGCAATTAACAAAGTGACGGACAAACCTATTATTACAGTATTAGGGCATGGTCATTTAGACCATTCTAGTGGCGCATACCAATTTGACGAGGTTTGGTTACACGAAGCCGATTTTGATTTGTTCCATGAACATACATCGAAAGAATGGCGTGAGAATTTTATCAACGGACTGGATAAAAAAGCAATTCCCCAAAATTTTGATTCGGGAAATTACATCAATGCACCTGCACCCAAATTGAAAAAATTGAGTGTCGGACAAGTGTTTAATTTAGGCGGTCTACACATGGAAGTTATCGGCATGGAAGGACACAGCGCAGGTTCAATAGGATTGTTGGCGCGTGAACATTGCATTTTATTAAACAGCGATGCCGCAAACAATCATATTTGGATGTTTTTACCCTGTACTTTGCCTATCAGCAAATACACCGCCATGTTGGAACGCACCTTGACACTGGAGTTTGACACATTTTTTACAGGTCATTCCGATGAGGCACAACCAAAATCCGAAATGAATAAATATCTCCAAGTTGCCCGCAACGCTTCATTTGAAAAGTCCGAGCCTTACGAAGCAATGCCCGAGTTTAACGGATTTTTTTACCAAGAAAACGGAGCAGGCATTGTCTTTAACAAAAAAACTCTATGTTAGGAGCAAATAAAAATGTTGGAAAACATATTCGCGCACCTTGTATATAAAAAAGTTTTTAGCAACAAGGCAACCATGCACCCGCTTAACAAAGGAGAAAGCGGGGCCACGCTGTACACAGCAGAGGATAACAGCAAATGGTACATTGTTAAGCATATGGAAAACGAAACGCCAAACAGTGATTTCTTCAAAAAAGAATACCCTTTTTATAAAATTTGCAACAACTTCAATTTGGACTTTTTACCCGAAGTGATTTATGCAGAAGAAAACAAGGAACTTGGTGTTATTATCGTTCTTAAACATTACAATGCTATAACCCCCTCGGAGTGGACAATGCAAAGACAAATGCAAGCCGTAGATGTTATAGCGAAAATTCACAGTATGAGTAGTTTATTTATAAACGCGCTTGATATAAATGCAGAGCCGCCAAAAACAACGGATGCTATAAAGCTAAAAAAATCATATGAAAATTGGATTAACATTTTGAATAAGTTTGAGGATATGTTTGACATGAAAATTCTCAATGATATTTACCAAAATTTTGACTTTGATTATTTCAAAAACTTAAATAAAAAATATTTTTGTCATGGGGATTTTCATTGCGAAAATATTTTAACAGATGAATCTGGTAAAATGATTCTTGTAGACTGGCAAAGCTACGCCCTCGGTGACAAATCCGAAATAGCGTTTTTCATCAGTAGAGGGTATGATTTTGGCATTGATATGCAAGAAGAAGCAATAAAAAAATATTACTGTGAGCGGCTTTCATTCTATACGAAATCCGATGTACCTATACTTGAACTTGAAATAGAGTGCAACGCATCAACTGTGTTAGTCACATTTGAACATTGGGCCGATTATTTGCAAGATGCAAACGCCGATAGAGTAAAGCCCATTTTTGAGAAAATGGCGACGGCGTTTCAATGGTTAGCCAGCAAAGAATTGTTTTGAATTTATTAAAATTGTGCAACTGTTAGCAAAAGGATGGGGTAGCAAAGTATGTCAATTTCTTTCATTGCTAAAATAAACGCTAAAAAACGTGATGCCTGTCCTTACTTCGGGCCAACTTGGCCCGAAGTGAACTAAAAATTAAAATTATGCAAGGGGTGATTATCTATAAATGGAACACTGGCTTTTATGTCCTGTTTGTGGGGGTAAAACCCGTACAAGGTTAAATGAGGACACGGTGTTGCTAAAATTTCCTTTGTACTGCCCAAAATGCAAAAAGGAAACTTTAGTAAATGTTGAAAAACTGAATACCACCATTATCAAAGAGCCAGACGCATAGGCGCGGAGCCGGAAAGACGAGCCGATAGTTTATGCGTAAGCAAGAATTATCGGTTTTTTTATATACAATTAAAATAAGAATCTGACTGTCATACGGGAAATAAAAAAAACCGTAGTTGCGGCAGTTGGTATTTTGCGGCCAAAAACAAATACCACAGCCCTGCGGCGGTTTTGATAACTAAAATCAAAGCCGCCGTTTTCATTTGCAAAAAAATGAAGTTACGGAGGGTGTATTAAATGCGCCCTTTTTTACGGCAAACGGCGGCACTTCCTTGGGGGTGTGTTGCCATGCGTTTGCCACAAAACCACATACATAAAAGGCGAAAATGCCGCCTTTCACTTGCCGTAATCCTCCAAGGGGTTGCGGCATTTTTTATTTCGACAAAAATTTACCACTCGTCTAATAACGCCGTATTTTCTAACATTTTTATATCTTGCCGTGCGATGGGCTTCACCGCCCCGCACGGTTTTTTATTTGTTCCAACAAGGGACAAGCCCCGTTGCCGTTCACCGCCGACCCCATTCGATTTTTTCGCACTTCACCTAAAAATCGAATGGAGGAACTTCATATGGCAACAATCAACTTGAAAGATTTTTACGCATGGTATACCCATGACGAATATGTGGAAGTGTCTGACGAAATAGCCGATGCTCTTTTTGCGGATAAGCGTTACCAAAAATCCCACGAGCAACGCACACGCCGCAACAAGTCTTTTTATTCCCTTGACCGTGATGACGGCATAGAGGCGGCGGCAAGCGCAAGCCACAGCGACAACCCCGAACACATTTTCACCATGATGGAAAGGCATTGCCGTTTGTGCCATGCGTTAAACACCCTGCCCGAAATACAAGGCAGGCGCATTGAAGCCCATTATCTTCTTGGCAAAAGCCAAGCGGAAATGGCAAAGGCAGAGGGCGTTACAAAGGGGGCAATGAGCAAGTCTATAACGAAAGGGCTTGCGACTATGAAAAAATTTTACAAAAACTTTGATTTAGGGCTTAACTTTTGCCCCCAAAGTGAAGCAGGTATATAGAGAGATAATTTTTCTCTATGACTTCGGGTCAACTTGGCCCGAAGTTACCCGAAGTTAAATGAAGCAAAAAGGCGGCGCAGGATTTTAGCGTTGCCTTTTTGCTTTTCCTCGGATTGATTAGCAAGAATGAATTAAACATGCAGACGGCTATAAAACAGGCACGAAAACCAAGCGACAACATTGTGGCGAGGGGCTAAAAATGCTATAATTTATATGTAGGTTAGCTCCATTCTTCCTAATCGGAAAGGGGCTAATAATATGAATAATAGAATAGATGCGGTGTACGCAAGGCAATCGGTAGACAAGAAAGACAGCATTTCTATTGAAAGCCAAATTGACTTCTGCAAATATGAACTGAAAGGCGGCAGTTGCAAAGAGTATATCGACAAAGGCTACAGCGGCAAAAACACAGACCGCCCACGCTTCCAAGAATTGGTGCGAGATATTGAGCGTGGTTTAATCCAAAGGGTAGTTGTTTACAAGCTCGACAGGATAAGCCGCTCTATAATTGACTTCGCAAACATGATGGAATTGTTCCAACGCTACAATGTAGAATTTGTATCAAGCACAGAAAAATTTGATACATCTACCCCAATGGGCAGGGCAATGTTAAATATCTGTATCGTTTTTGCCCAGTTGGAAAGGGAAACAATCCAAAAGCGTGTAACGGATGCTTACTACTCACGCTGTACCAAAGGTTTCCACATGAGCGGCAAAGCACCCTACGGCTACAACTTAGAGCCGACTATGTTGGACGGCATACGCACTAAAATGATGGTAGCCGACACAGAAGCCGCCGAACGTGTTAAGCTAATGTTTGATATGTACGCACAACCCGATATTTCTTTTGGGGACATTACAAGGCACTTTGCAGAGCAGGGCATAGACTTTGACGGTAAAGAATTACAACGCTGTACGCTGTCAAACCTTTTGCGAAATCCTGTATACGCACAAGCCGACTTGGAAGTATACGAGTTTTTCAAATCGCAAGGCGCAAATATCGCCAACGATGCGGCGGATTTTTCGGGTATTAACGGTTGTTACCTGTATCAAGGCCGTGATGTAACCGAGCGGAAAAACGCCGAATTGAAAGACCAAATACTTGTGCTTGCACCCCATGAGGGGCTTGTATCTTCGGAAACATGGCTTACCGTGCGGAAAAAGTTGTTAGGCAACGCCACTTTTGGCGGTGGGCGTAAAGCCAAAAACACTTGGCTTGCAGGGAAAATAAAATGCGGACGTTGCGGAACAGGACTCATGTTTCAAAGCAACCCGATAGACGTTCCATACTTCCGTTGCCGTAAACGTGCCGACAACAAAAGCTGTGCAGGGTGCGGCACTATCCGAGTGCGTGAGTTTGAAAGCTCCGTATATGGTGTAATGCTACAGAAAATGGGCGAGTTTCAAATCCTAACAGGTGGCAACCCCATGAAAGCCAATCCCAAAGTAACCGCCTTAAATGTTGAACTTGCACAAGTGGAAGCCGAAATTGAAAAGTTGCTCGAAACCTTAACAGGTGCAAACGCTACACTATTAGCTTATGCCAACGACAAGATAGAAAACTTAGACACAAGACGGCAGGGGCTTATGAAAGCCATTGCCGATATGACCGCCGAGGCAGTATCCCCCGAACACATGAAGCGTATCTCTAACCACCTTGATAATTGGGATAGCGCAGACTTCGAGGACAGACGGCTTGTGGTTGACGGGCTTATATCACAAATCCGAGCGACAAGCGAGAGCGTTCAAATTGAATGGAAAATTTGAACGCTCAACGGGAAACACTTATATTTGCTTGTTGTTGTACATTGTATAGTGAGGCAAACAAGCCTAGAATTATTTATCCTGTATAAATTCAAGATTTTCAAACGCGTAGCGTAATGACATGTTAATTAATTCGTTGCGGGAGCGGTTGCTTTTTAATGCCAGCTCCTCTAGCTTTTCGTTAATTTCACTGTCGATACGTATCGTCATTGTTACGGAACGCGCCGTTTTTGGCTTTATCACAAATTTATCTTTCATGAGTATCACCCCTATGCACAGTATATGGGGGTACTTGCGTTCGCATAAGAACACATACAGCAAACAATTTTGCTTGCATATTTAAAAACTATGTGATATAGTTTGCCAAGGTATTACAAATTTCGCAGAAAAAGGTGAATGAAGTATGCAGAATGAAAATTCTAATCCCTCGCCAAACGAAAATAAAGCATGGTATAAAAAATGGTGGATTTGGGTTGTTGGTACAATCATATTTTTTGGTATTATAGGTTTGTTTACAGGTGACAACTATGATGATGTTGAACTGCAAAATAGACCTAATATTGCCCAAACGCAACGCGAAGAAACTGTTCCCGCACTAACACCAGCACCAACATTGAGTCCGACCCCCACACCGGCAACCATTGAAGCTAATGAAAATGACGATGTTATCTTTGCCGACTTCATAGGCTTCCATCAATTTACTACCATTAAACTAGGCACGAGCATTGACGATGCACTGGTCATTATGGGAACACCTTCCTCTTCCATGACCATGAATATTTTAGGTGTCGAATCAACCACCAAATCATGGTGGACGATTAATTTATTCCGCTTATCAACATCCGAAACGGTGACATTTACCAATGGCTACGCCACTTCTGTCATGTCGACCGCAGACGCATCAAGTCGTATTTCCGCAAACGATTTTAACCAAGTGTCGTCAGGAATGAGTGAACTTGAGGTATTTGAAATTTTAGGTGCCCCATACTCCGTTACCGTAGCGGAATTTATGGGCATGACTTCAACGACAGTAGCGTGGACTAATGCCAACTTTACATCGGGTACAGTTACATTTACAAATGGAGCGGTTTCATCTACTATGTCTATGGGATTGAATTAAACCTCACCACTAAGGATTTTTTGAGCCATCATTAACGATGCAAAGTAAATTACATACCTTGCATCGTTTTATTTTTGCCTTACAAATAAATATGAGAATTGCATACTCATTTCACAAGGAATTTATAGCAAACGACCAAGAAGCTGTGTCAATAGTGGCAAAATAGTCCAATCAGGATTAATGGGTATAAAAAATTACTGCCTTCTTCCCAAAACATACCCACCCGCGCTTAGCAAATTATTTGCATAGCGTGCATAAATTCTTCCTCTCGCGTAATACTAAGCAGGAATAACGGAGGAAGGAGGCACGCAAATGAGATACAGAACATGGGACTGGGTTGCATTGTCGCTGGTTATTTTGGGCGCTATCAACTGGGGGCTTATTGGCCTGTTTAGATTTGACTTAATTGCGGTAATATTTGGTGGCATGGAGAGCGTAATGAGCCGTATTATTTACGTAATTATTGCGCTGGCGGGGCTTTATTGCCTTAGCTTTATCGGAAGGACCCGCGACATCGTGGATACCGCCGAACATCGCCGCCCGCACCACTCGCACCATAACGCGGTATAGTTTTAGCAAAGCCCATTCGATGTATACATGGAATGGGCTTTTTTCATTTTGATTACATTTTGCGGTTATAGGTTGACAAGTTTCGGCATGGCGAATAGTATTCTGCCTACGCACGTAAAATATTGGTAGGAAAGAAGGACGTACATATGAAAAAGGCAATTTTATTTACCCTTGTGCTTGCGGTATTTATGGGTACAATTTCCACCACGGCACACGCCTTTGCACTTGATTTACGCTGCTGGGAAGAACAGAACCCGCAAACGCCCCAAGAAGGCACACCCTACCTTACGCTTGCGGCCTTAAATTTGCGCCCCGCGCCTTCTACGGCTGTATCGCGCATCGCGCTAGCCCCGCAGGGTGCGGTAGTGCAAGTGCTGGATTACTACAACGACGAATGGTATTTTGTTTTATTTAACGGCATTACGGGCTTCATGTTTGCGGAATTTTTGGAACAATTAAATACCCCGTCCTTCACCCCGCCCGATATCAGCAACCTGGCGCAGGTGGAACTCATTGACTGGCAAACGGCAAATACGCTGCTTACCCTTCACGCGCCGTTGACCATTATCGACGTACGCACGGGCATTTCGTGGCAGGTGGCGCGTTTTGGCGGCGAATTACACGCCGATGTGGAAACTATTACCGCAGAAGATACTGCCATCATGCACCACGTTTTCAACTATACGTGGACGTGGGAGCCTCGCCCGGTGCTGGTTGTTTACAACGGCAGAACGCTAGCCGCATCCATTAACGGAATGCCCCACGGCATTGTCACCAACCACCGCAACAACGTAAACGGTCATTTTTGCCTGCATTTCCATGGTAGTTTTGCCCACGGGGCAACCCAAGTAGATGTACGCCACCACAACGCGCTGTTAAACGCGTTTTTTACGGCGCAGGGCTGGTAATGTCAAGGATTTAATCGCGTTTATTCCCCCTGCGGCGGGGCTTTTGCGCGTTCGCGCATACGATATTCGGCAGGCATTTCGCCGATGTATTTGCGGAAAATAGAGCGGAAATATTTCACATCATCAAAGCCGACTTGTACGGCAATAATTTCTTCGTCTGTCGCTGTTTCGCGCAGAATTTTCTGCGCTTGGTTCACACGTACCCACATTACATAATCGAAAAGCATGACCTTCTCGCGCTCCATGAATACCTTGTTTAGGTTTTCGGGCGTTGTGCCCAGTTTGGCGGCAATGCGTGTTACGGAAAAGGTTTCGTAGAAAATTTCCTGCACGTGTTTTTTTGCTGCAGCGTGTAATTGAAGGGACAGCTTGCCGTTATGCGCCACGATATATGCGCAAAATTCCTCTAAACTTTTTTCTAAAAAGGTAAAGCCGTCTTCTACGGTAACAAGCTTTAATATGCTGGTGGTAGGGAAAAACCGCGATACCTCCGCCGCAAAGGGTAAATTTTGCTCGCTGATATAACGGCTGATGCGCAGGATAATTGTCATCACTGTTTTGGCAACCAGCGTTTCCGGGAGCGTTCCCGCTTGCCCCAGCGCGTCAAATAATTCCGTAAGGATTCCGCGGCAATACGCAAAATCGCCTACAACGGCGGCGTACACAAGGCGGCGCTCACGGCTGGACGGGTAGCGGTACGTGATATGGTTATGGGGTTCAACAAATTCGATGGGAATGACAGCGTTGTACCCCATACGGAAGCGATAGCCGAAGGTCGCGTCCGCTTCGCGGAAGGACACAGAACATTCTAACGGCGTATCGTAGGTGCGCCCAATGCCGATGGTTACGCGGGTGTCCGTTTCCGACAACAGGGCTTGTTTAATTTTATCTGCCAATAAAACTTTCTCCTCGGTGACAAAGGGACCGTTTAAAATGATGGGCATTTCGTTAAAGCCATAGATAAATGTGCGCGCTTGATAATCGGCAATACTTGCCTTTACTACGCCCAGCATTTCGAACACGCGCAGGTGCTTTTCATTTTCGGTCATGGCAAGCGCCATGCGGCGGTAATGGTCGATACGGATAATAAAAACGGAATAGCCCTTCTGCGTTTCGGGCGTTTTGCCGAAGGGCAAATTGAAATAATTGATGCCGTCCTGTATTTCCCGCGCTTTGGACATATGCCCCTCCAGCAAGCTGCGCAAAAAAATTTCTTCATATTGGAAGATGCGGTCTTGATAATCCTTTGCCATAAGCTGGGTACGGCGTCGGCTTTCCGCCTCGCGTTTAAAGTGCTTGGTGGCGAGTTCCAAACAACGGTTTAAATCCGATGGTTTTACGGGGCGGTACATAAAATCCAACACACCAAATTCGCGCCCGCGCTTCATATATTCTGCCTCGTTATACGTGCCGTATACGACAAAACGCACACCGGGGAACTGGTCTTGCACGTCCTTAAACCGCGCAAAGTGCATCCCCCCAAAGAAGCGAATGTCCGCCAAAATTAAGTCGGGCTTGGTTTCGCGTATTACGGGAATGATGTCTTTTGCGGGGTCGTCAAAGGTGCCCACGACCTTGATATGTGCGTGCGCACCCTTAATGTAAGTGCGGAAATTTTTTAAATTTTCCTTATCTGCATCGGCTAAGAGGAGGTGCATGGGGTGGGGTTCCTCCGTTGTGTGATTTTATTATTTCGTTTATATTACATTATAGGAGTTAATGGAAGCAAGGTCAAAGTCAAGAAATTAAACCCTGGGAGGTATGTATGGTACGAGCGGCGATTGTTGGTTACGGCAATATTGGAAAGGCTTCCTATGAAGCGCTGGAAGCGGCAAAAGATATGGAGATTGCAGGCGTGGTACTGCGTGATAAGACTAAAGCACAAGAGAAGGGCGTACCTGCGGGCGCAACGGTGGTGGAGGATATACGCGAACTGAATAGCGTAGATGTTGCGTTGCTTTGTATCCCCTCGCTTTCCGTGCCGAATGCGAATGAAAAAAATGCGGCAGCGCATTTGCTGGCGCTGGGTATAAACACGATAGACAGCTTTGATGTACATGGCGACGCGATGCTAAACCTTTGCGAAAAATTGGACACAGCAGGCAAAAAACACAACAGCGTTGCCATTATTGGCGCAGGGTGGGACCCCGGGATAGATTCGATGATACGCGGCATTTTTGAATTTTCCGCACCGCGGGGGCTAACCTATACCAACTTTGGTCCGGGCATGAGCATGGGGCATACCGTGGCGGTAAAAGCCATCGAAGGGGTAAAGAACGCGCTTTCTGTAACCGTGCCCTTGGGGCAGGGTTTGCACCGCCGCATGGTATATATTGAGTTACACGCGGGGCATGAATTTAGCGAAGTTTCCGCGCGTATAAAAAAAGACCCTTATTTCGTAAAGGACGAAACCCACGTAATGCAGGTAGAAGACGTTTCCGCGCTACAGGACATGGGGCATGGCGTACACATGGAGCGTAAGGGCGTTTCCGGCGCAGCGGATAATCAGTTGTTTACCTTCGATATGCGCATTAACAACCCTGCGCTTACGGCGCAAATTATGGTTGCGGCGGCGCGGGCGTCCCTTCGCCAAGGCGCGGGCTGCTATACACTGCCCGAAATTCCCATCGCGCATATGCTGCCCGTAACGCGGGAAGAGCTTATCCGCAGGTTTGTATAATGGCAAATGTAACGGTGGTTAATCTTAACCCCTGCCTTGATTGGTCGTGGCACATTGGCGCGTTTACCCACGGCGGAATGAACCGCGTTACTTCCACACGCCAAGATGCGGCGGGCAAGGGAATAAACGTGTGTATAGCCCTTAAAAGCTTAGGACTTTCGCCCGTGTGCAGGGGCTTTAACTACCGCGAAAACGGCGCGGCGATTACGCAGAAGCTAGACGAATACGGCGTTGCACACGATTTCGTAGAAGCAGACGGCGCGGTACGCGTAAATATTAAGCTGTACGATGATTCGGGAAAAATGACGGAGCTGAACCAAGCGGGCGGGGCTGTGGGAGCTGAAGCGATAGAAGATTTAAAGATTAAAACCGTGGGGCGCAGCCCCAAACCCCACGAGCTTTTGAAAAAGGTTGACCAAAACTTTGATGTTTTGGTGCTTAGCGGCAGCCGTCCTGCGGGTGTACCTGTGGATTTTTATGCGCAGCTATGTAAAGAATGGCAGGGTAAGGTTATTCTGGACTGCGAGGGCGAGGCGTTAAAAACCGCCATTGACAGCGCACCGCCGTTTCTCATTAAGCCAAATTTATTTGAGTTGGAAAGCACCTTCGGTGTGCAGTTGCCCACGCAGGAAACGATTGTTAATTTTTCATGTACTTTGATAAAAAAGGGCGTTGAAATGGTCTGCGTTTCGCTGGGTGCGGAGGGGGCGTTATTCGTCACACAAGACGAAGCGTTCTTCTCCCCTGCCCTTTCATTGGAAGTAAAAGCCGTGCAAGGCGCGGGCGACGCAATGGTAGCGGGGTTAGTGTATGCCATGCACTCCCGACAACACGCAACCCCTGCCGAAATGCTTCGCTGTGCTATGGCAGCCGCAGCAGCAACCGTTACCCGCGAAGGCACGCGCATGTGCGACCGCGCAGGGTTTGACGCTATGCTTCCGCGTGTTGCAGTCCATACAATATAATCCCCGCCGCAACGCCCACATTTAGCGATTCGCACCGCGCATTCATGGGGATATGTACCTTCATGTCGCATTGGGAAAGTAAATTTTCCGTTACGCCCTCGCCTTCGTTGCCCAGCAGCAAGGCGCGTTTTGCGTGTACCCGCGCGCTATGGAGGGGTGTACCTTCGCGTACATCGCTGCCGATTATTTGGTAGCCCTGTACCTTAATTTCCGCCACAAAGGTTGCAAGCGGGCGCTTAATTATATTCAAATGAAACAACATGCCCTGCGATGCCTGTATAACCTTGGCGTTGTACACATCTGCGCTGTTTTCTACGACCATCGTATCAATACCAAACGCCGCTCCGTTGCGGATAATCGTACCCAAATTGCCCGGGTGGTGTACTTGTTCCACCAGCAAAATATTTTGCCCAATTTCGCCTTCCTGCGACTGGCGGCATATGCCAAGCACCTTGGTAGGCGTAGCCATGGAGGTTAATTTCTCCATTACTTCATAAGTTACGTGAAATGTAGGCACGGGAAACGGCGCATTTTTCTCCGTTGTGATTACCTCTATCAAGCGATTTTGCTTGAATGCTTCCGCCACTATGTGATAGCCTTCCGCTATAAAACATTTTTGCTCGTCCCGCTGCCGGCGCATTTTTAATTTGCTCCATTGCTTTACGCGAAAATTGTTGGTGGAGTTAATAAGCGACATATCCATAACCTGCCTTCACTTAAACAAAAGCTGCGCCCTAATAAAATCACAACCCCGCAAGCAATGCAAGCCCTACCTCTATCGTTTGTGCAAAGGTACGCACTTCCCCCGCTGTATGGTGTATAAGCTCCGTTTCAAAGCGTTCGCCGAATTGCAGAATTTTTTGGTCCTCTTCTGTCATGTCTTCTTCACCGATAATGGAAAGCAACGCCCGTGCGTCCGCTACCTTGGCATATGCGGCAAAAAGCCGATTCGCCGTATCCGCGTGGACTGCATGAGTTTTCCCCTCACCTATTCCGTCCTTCATTAGGCGTGATAATGACGGAAGCACGGCAACGGGCGGGAAAATATGCTGCCTATGTAATTGACGGTCTAACACAATTTGCCCCTCGGTGCTGTAGCCCGTAAGGTCGGCAATGGGATGGGTGATATCGTCGCCGGGCATGGTTAAAATAGGAATTTGCGTTACCGAACCGCCTTTGCCTTTTATACACCCCGCGCGCTCGTATAGGCTTGCAAGTTCGGAATACAGGTAACCCGGGTAGCCCTTGCGCCCCGGTATTTCGCCCCGCGCGGAAGAAATTTCACGCAGGGCTTCGACATAGGCTGTCATGTCGGTGAGAATTACCAGCACATCATGCCCATGGGTAAAGGCGAGATATTCTGCCGCGGTTAAGGCAAGGCGCGGGGTAATTAACCGCTCGGCGGGCGGGTCACTTGCAAGGTTTATAAACAATACCGCCCGCGAACGGGCGTTATTTTCATCAAACGCCTCTTGGAAAAATTGCATAGTGTCAACGCTTACGCCCATTGCGGCAAAAACTACGGTTTGCGCATTTACCGCAAGACGCGCAGCAAGTTCATTATGTGGCAACCCATCGGCGGAAAAAATGGGCAGCTTTTGCCCGCGCACCAAGGTCGCCATTCCATCAATGGCAGAGAAGCCCGTTTGCACAGGAAAACGCGGATACACCCGCTGTACGGGGTTAATCACCGTCCCGTTTATTTCACGCCATTCGTTTGTCGGGAGCGCTCCCATGCTATCCATGGGCAACCCCGCGCCGTTAAACGTGCGCCCTAACATTTCAACCGAGAGGGGCATTTTCATTAATTGCCCTGTAAACCGTGTGCGCGTATCGGCAAGCGTAAACGCCTGCGTGCCATCAAAAACAAGTATTATTACTTTATCCCCGCTAATTTCAATTACGCGCCCTGTTTTTCCGTTAATCGTTACAATTTCATCGTAGGCGGCGTTTTGTACGCCTTCTAATATTACAAGGCTTCCGCGTATTTCACGCGTGTTTAGGTATTCATGGCGGAGCGGGGGCTTGCTAATGTTCATAACGCGCCCCCTTTTGCAATTAAGCTTGACAGCGCATCAAGCATTTCTACTTGTTTTGCAAACGGAGTGTAGGCATCTGCAGCATTATAGGCGTTTTGCTGTAAAAATGTTTCGCGTATTATTTTGGCTACGTGCAGAATTTCTTGCTGCGCTTGTGGTAAATCCTGTGTGCCTACCAGCTTTGCAATTTCAAGAATGCGCCCTTCTTCGGTTAATATTTCTAATATTCGGCGGCGATTTTCTATCACATTCGCGGGCAAAACCGCCGAAACATAGTCGCTGTAGCTGTCATTCCAATTAATTGCAGGGAAGTGGCGCCCATACGCAAGCCGCCTATCCAGTGCCCAAAAACAACGCACAAACCGCTTTGTATTCACCGTAACGGGTTCGGAAAAATCTGCCCCCTGCGGAGAAACCGCGCCAATAATCGTAATCGAACCGCGCGTGCCGTTCCTATTTTCAAAATACCCCGCGCGCTGGTAGAAAGCCGCCAAACGGCTGGCAAGGTACGCGGGGTAGCCTTCTTCGGCGGGCATTTCCTGCAAACGACCCGAAATTTCGCGCAGTGCTTCCGCCCAGCGAGAGGTCGAATCCGCCATCACCGCCACGTGATAACCCATACTGCAATACCCCTCGGCAACGGCTAAACCCGTGTAAATACTGGCTTCCCGCGCGGCTACGGGCATGTCGGAGGTATTGGCAATTAAAATAGTGCGCGCAAGCATGGACGCCCCCGTGCGCGGGTCGGTGAGCTGTGCAAATTCCTCTAATACTTGCGCCATTTCATTACCGCGCTCGCCACAGCCTATGTACACTATTAAATCCGCATCACACCATTTGGTAAGCTGGTGCTGGGTCATCGTTTTTCCTGTGCCAAAGCCGCCGGGCATTGCGGCAACGCCACCCTTTGCAATAGGAAAAAGACTGTCTATTACGCGTTGCCCCGTAATTAACGGCTGTATAAGGGGCAACCGCTCACGCACAGGACGCGAAGTACGCACGGGATAATCCTGCTTGAGCGGGAACGCTCCCGCTCCTTCAATTTCAATTAAATTTTCGTCAATTGTGTACATTCCGTTTTTTGCAACCGCACGTATTTTCCCGCTTATATACGGCGGAAGCATTGCCCTGTATGTAATTGCTTGCGTTTCGGTTACTTCTGCAAAAATGCCCCCCTCGGGTACATAATCACCTTCCTTCACCAGCAAGCGTACCGCCCATTTTTTCTCGCCGGGAACGCTCCCATTCTGTACTTTATCCAACTGTCGCCCAATACCGTCAAAGATATGCCCCACCCATACAGGCGCAAGACAGATAGATAACGGCTGCCCTGTGCCGTATACTTTTTCATTGGGGCGCAAGCCCGAAGTGCTTTCATACACTTGCACCACCGCCATCTCGCCCGATGCACCGCGCCGAAGCGACACAACCTCCCCCGCCAGTTGTTTTTCCCCAATACACACCCGCTCCGAAATAAAAAATTCCCCCGTATTTTTCTCGGGCAATACGTGAATCACCGCCCCGTTTATCCCCCAAATGCTACCCGTCGCCATGGTTTTCCTGCCCCTGCATAAACGCGACCATTGCGTCATTTAACCGCGTTTGAAAGGTAAAATCAATCCGCTGCGTTTGCGCTTTATCGTACAGTACAAACCCGCCGACACTATCCGCTTCCCGCATTACCTCGGTAAGCCCGCTTGCTGCTTTTACATCGTGTATGGCTGTCTCCAAATAATCGTCATACCCGCCGGAAAGCGCAAACGCGCGTATTTTTTCTGCGGCTTCGTCAAACAAGGCGCGGGTTAGCGTTTGCCGCCGCACCCAAAGGGTTTGGCGCGCTTCCGCCAACGCCTTGGCGATTTGCTTGTAACTTTCTTTTTTTATTTCGCGCGTTTGCGCAAGGGCATGTGCGTGAAGGGTTTCCCGCGTTTCTTCCAATGCCAAAGAAAGGCCGCGTATACGGCGCGCGTTTTTTTCCTGTAGTGTCCGTTGCTTTGCGTCCGCCGCTTCCTGCATCATTACTTCTGCAAAATAATCCAGCTTCTGTTCAATGCCCACGCTACACCCTCCCCAAAATCATAAAGGCGACCAGCAAGCCATAAATAGCAATGCCCTCTGCCATTGCGACAAAAATCATGGACTTGCCAAAATTTTGCTCGTTTTCGCTAACGGCGGCAATCGCCGCCGCTGCTGCCGAGCTTACCGCAATACCCGTACCAATTGCGCCCATACCCGTAACCAAGCCCGCCGCAATAAACGCCGCCGCTGTGGCTATTTCATTCCCGCTTGCGGCGGCTTCGGCGGCTTCGGCGCGACCGCTGAATACGAAAAATACGCCAACCAGCCACACTACCGTAAATACCGCAATTTGCCCAAGCAAAAGCCGCTTGCCTCGTTTTCCCTTTAACATACCTATGCTCCTTTAATCCTATGTGATGTGAAATTTCTGCCGCCGCCATGGTAAAAGCGGCTAAAAATTTCATAAAAATCCAACCGAAGCACTTGAATACCCACCAGCAGTCCCTCAATGCCAATCACCAGCAAATTGCCAACCACCAGCACAGCAATACGCCCGGAAACACTCGCTCCCTGCGCCATTTGCACCACTACGTGCATCATACCCGCGTGGCTAACAGCAAACGCGCCCACCCGTACAAATGACACGGTATTGGTGGCGTAGGTCAGCAAGGTTTCAAACATTTCCATAAACGTTTCAAAGAAGAACTTCCCTACCCCGCCGTCCAGTAATTTACGCCCCTGCATCCACCGCATAATGGGGTGCTTTAACGCAAGCAGCGCGAATGGGAGCGCTGCCAACCACAGCGGAAAGGCTCGCCCCTGCATCAATATACGCACCGTTCCAAATACAACCGTGCCGTAAAAAACCAGCCCCGCCGCGCCGTTTGCGCCAAAAAGAAAATCCCCTATACGCCCCTGCCGTAATGCGTTATACATATGCAAACCCATGGAGAAAGCGATTAAACCAACGCCAAGCCCCACCGCAAATATAAGCGTTCCCGTAATATCCGCCGCCGGCCTGCGCCACAACGCAGGAAGTATATCTTCAAACCCAAAAATGCTCCCATATAAGAACCCAAACCCCATGGCGGAAATACCAACAATCATGATAATCCAGCCGAGGGGCTTCTTATACCGCCGCCCAATAAACGCGCCAACTACGGCAAGGCACAGCCCATGCCCAACGTCACCAAACATAAGCCCAAAAAGCATGGTATACGTAACCGCAAGTATAAAAGTCGGGTCTGTTTCACCATAGGTGGGCAATCCGTATAACCGCGTAAAAAATTCAAATGTGCGTATTATCGGCGGGTTACGAAGGCGCGTAGGCGCGGCAATGGTATCGCTCCCATCGGCATTGCGTGTGAATAAAATGAGCGAATCGTCTTCAATTTCTTCTGCCAGTGCGTCCGCATCGTTTGCACCCATCCACCCGGCAAAGGTAAAAATGCGCCGTCCCTTGCTTAACGATGCGTATTTTTTTACATCAAAACGAGCGTATAAACCGCGTACTTTTTCACAGGCAATGCACAAACGCGCAATGCCGCCTTCCTTTAGTAAATCCTGCGACTGCGTGTTAATTGCAAGCAATAATTGCGCACGTTCGTGCTGCCAAAATTTAATCAAATCGCGCGGCGTTCCCTGCCCCGCAAGCGCAATTGGCACAAATTCTAAGGACGCAAATACCGCATTTACCTGTTGCGCGTGTACCTTTGGCGTAAAATACGCCCCCCAAACATAAGCTTCGTCGCGCTGTGTTTCTATGAAAATAATTTTTTCGTCGCTGCGCAGAAATGCTTCGTATTGCTTGTAATGCGCGTGCGAGAGCCGCCCCGTACAGCCATGCAAATACACAGAATTCCGCAAGACAGATACATCCATTTCCAATGAAGCAAAGGGCATTAAACACTGAATATTTTCCTCAGCTTCGGCTAGCTTGCCTTCGTTTTCATGCATTTCTTGGGTATGCGCTTCCAATAAACGGTGGGCGTCCTCTACACGGTTTATCGCTTCGGCGGCGCTCATGGGCATGTATACCTGCGGCACTGCGTTAAATAGCTGTAAAAACCGTTCTGCCTTTTGCAATGTAACCGCATAGGGGTTGCGGGTGGTAAAGGGCTGCATTTCCGGATGCAACGCCGTTCGCTCTAATTGAATATCATACCGCGTTAAATACCGATTAACGGCGTGGTTTAAATGGCTGATATGCCCTGTTAAGCTTATGTATTTCATTTTTTCCACCATATAATTACTCCATCATCCGTAATAATGCGCACACATTTGCCAGCGATTGCGGGTGCAAACGCGCTTGCTTTTTATATAACCGCGCAATTTCGCGGCGTATTTTTTGCTCGGGCTGCGTAAAGTCTTGCAAAACAGATGCATACATGCTTGGGACCTCCACATCCTTTGCCTGCGCAATGGTGCGCATTTCGCCTTCGCTAAGCCGATACCGCACGGGAATAAGCCGCCCAAAGACCTCGCTCCCCGTAACGCCGTAGAATTTTTTTAAGCGGTACATCCACACGATATTTGTCAAGTCAATTTCTGCTCCCATCGCGGGAATTAGTGCATTACGGTTTGCCCTGTCCAGTCGGTGCAGCCGCGCCCATACATGCATAAAATGCGCAATGTCACGCCAAACAGATTCCATTGGGAATACATCGGCAATAAAACTCCGCAATTTCTTATCCTGCACCCACCGTAAAATTTGCGTTCGGCAAAACGCGTAGGATACACCTTCACCGCTTTTTGCCGAGCCATACATGGCATGGACCTTTGCGTTTAACGCAAAATAATTCACGGGTAAAGTACGTCCCGTACAATTTTTTCTAACCAAACTTCATGATTTTGGGTAAATTCGTCCTCCAGCGCTTGCGTTTTTTGTGCGTACTCCCATGCGATTTGTGCCAAACGCGCTTCCGTTTCTGCCTTAACCCGGCAAGATGCTTCCGATACAAAGCGCGCCATGTCCTGCCTTATTTTGGCTGTGCCTTGCGTAATTTCCGCTTGCAAACGCGCGTCATCCTCGTCGGGAGGGTTTTGCGCTTCGGCATATTCGGATTGCGCGGCGTACTCCATTTCCAGCAATTCATTTAAAACATCACGCATGTAATTTTCACCCGCACAAAGAATACCATTTTATTCCAGTTACAGCCAGTCCTTCTTTGCATACAAATTCATCTGTTTTATTAGCCGATACGACAGCATATCCAAGCCTTCGATATAATCCCCCATGCGGAAGCGTACATAACCTTCAATATGTAAATTGCGATTGTGCCGTAGAAATAGCGCAAGACCTTTTACCTGCACTTCATACAAGCGCGTTTCGCGCAGTGCCTGTGCCAGCTTACGCATAGCGGGGGAAGTACGGTATATGGCGTGTTCGCCCTGCGCGGCGCGCGCAAGTATGGGAAATAACGCGTGCGCAAGTGCTTCTGTGCCTCCTTCCCACGCAAAGTGAAGCGCGTATTCGCTCCCGCACTTTTGTGTTTGCGTGATTTTTATGCATTCGTTTACTTGCTTCGCATAGCGTGTGGTATATAGTGTATACCGTTTCACGACCCACATCCTTATTTATCGGGTTGCTACACTATATGCCGAACGCTATTCCCATTTATGTTGTACTACGTGTTAAATTTTTAATCCATGAAAAATTATTGGTTTTCCAAATAGCAATTACCCACTTAAAGAATTGGTCAATCCGCAGGAAAAAGTATACAACAATGGGCGAAGCACCAAACACAAACGCCGCAAGGAACGCCGAAGGCAGCACAATAAACCACGCGCAAAAGCCGTCCACTTTAAGTACAAATTTTGTGTCGCCGCCCGCGCGGATAATCCCCGTAAAGCACGGCGCATGGTAGGCGGTAAAGACCGTATACAGCGCCGTCACCGTCATAAACTGCCGCGCAAGGGCAAGGGTTTCGGGGGTAAAGTCGTAAAACGAAAGAAAAAAGTCCCGCAAGCCAAGGAAAACCAGCGCCGTTGATATACCAAGCACAAGGAATACGCCCTGCAATATACGCGCATAGCGCTTCACCGCGTCATATTCCTCGGCACCCACGGTTTTGCCGATAAGAATCGCCGCCGCAAAGGAAACACCCCACACGACGACCATCGTTACATTAAACAGCACCGCCGTCACACTTTGCGAAGCCATGGCCGCACTGCCCATGCGCCCCATAATTGCCACCTGCATAGTCATTGCCAAGCCCCATAAAATATCACCACCCAGTACGGGTGCGCCGTAGCGTGCAAAATCCTTCAAAAGCACGCGGTTGATGCCCAGCAGCTCTTTAAAACGAAGGCGCAAGCGCGTATCAATAAACCGAACGTACACTATCATGATAAGCGCTTCAATAATCCGCGCCGTAAGCGTTGCCACCGCCGCTCCGCGTATACCCAGCTGCGGGAAGCCGTGGTTGCCAAAGATAAGCAGGTAATTTAACCCCACCGCAATAATTAAGGTAGAGATAGCCACCACCAGCGCGATGCGCACTACCTCTACACACCGCATGGAAGCCATAAGTACCTGCGTTAAGCAGAAAAACAAATACGAAAACGAAACAATGCGTATGTAAATAACACCCTGTTCAATTACTTCGGGGTTATCCGAGAAAATACGCAGCACACCCTGCGGCGTAATAAATACCGCAAGATTAATGAGCGCGCCCAAGCCGATGCACAGCTTTACCGCAATGGCAATAATCTCTTTTATGCTTTTGATATCGCGCCTGCCCCAGTATTGGGTGGCAAGTATTACCAATACTGCAGAAATACCCAGCATCATCATTTGCAACAGCACTTGCACTTGGTTGGCAAGATTAATGCCCGCAATGGCGTATTCCCCCAAAAACGAGCCAACCATTAAACTATCCGCAAGCCCAACGCTTACGCTAATTAAGTTTTGCATTACCAACGGCAATGCGAGTATAATGAGCCGCTTTAAAAACGCGCCTGTGGTTTCTTCCATGAAATTTCTCACTCCTGACTAAAGTAACACTACCATATAAATAAAATTTGACAAGTTCTAAGAATGTATGTTATTCTCCCGCCCGAAGCGCGCTACGCGTTTTTTTAATGCAATTTACGAGAGTGAGGAAATTACAATGCGTACAAAAATTACGCTGGCATGTGTGCCTTGCAAACAACGCAATTACAACACCACCAAAGACAAGAAGAAGCACCCCGACCGCATGGAAATTAAAAAGTTTTGCCGTTTTTGCAATTCCCATACCGAACACCGCGAAACAAGATAACTAAGCGGTAAGGAAAGGAGTGCTTTCTTTTGAACGAGGATAAAAAGCCTAAAAAAGTGACCGACGGCGGGGCAGACCCAATCACAAGCGTGGCACAGGAATATAAAGCCGAGTTTCGCCGTATTGTTTGGCCTTCAAGACAGGTATTATTTAAACATACGGTAACGGTTATTGCCGTTTCTGCCATATTCGGCGCGTATATCGCGTTGATGGATGGTGTGTTTGGCTTCGGCCTGCGCCAGTTCATTCAACTGGTTAATTAGGGGGCGACATGACAGAAAATACGCAAACCATCAATCCCGATTTGATACCCGATGAATTGGTAGATGCCGTACACCCCGATGCGAAGTGGTACGTGGTTCACACCTATTCGGGCTACGAAAATAAGGTTAAAGCAAATATCGAAAAAATAGTAGAAACCCGCGGTATGCACGATGTGATTATACAAGCCGTTGTTCCCGTACAGGATTCGCTGGAAGTGAAAAACGGCGTTAAAAAAATCGTGCAGCGCAAAATTTACCCCGGCTATGTACTATTAAAAATGGTAATGAACGAGGACACGTGGTATGTTATCCGTAACACACGGGGCGTTACCAGCTTTGTTGGACCTGCGAGCAAGCCCGTGCCCCTCACCGATGAAGAAATTATTGCAATGGGCGTAGAAGTCCCCGACTTTGAGCTGGACTTAAACGTAGACGAGACCGTGCGCATTATCGCAGGACCTTTCGAAAGCTCCATCGGTATGGTGCGCGAGGTAAACCACCAGAAGAAAACCGTGACCGTATCGCTTAGCGTGTTCGGGCGCGAAACACAGGTAGAACTCGATTATCACGTGCTGCAACGTATGTAGCGTGATTTTGAGATAAGTACGTGGGAGGTGCTGTACAAGCACCGCCATACCACAAGGAGGAAAACGAATGGCAAAGAAAGTAGCCGCCTTAATCAAACTGCAAATTCAAGCAGGTAAGGCAACCCCCGCGCCCCCCGTTGGGCCGGCACTTGGTCAACACGGCTTGGCAATTCCTAACTTCTGTAAGGAATTTAACGAGCGGACACAGTCCCAAGCAGGCATGATTATTCCCGTAGTTATTACGGTATATGCCGACAGAAGCTACAGCTTCATCACCAAAACGCCCCCCGCCGCCGTACTTTTGAAAAAGGCTTGCGGCATTGAGAAAGCATCGGGCGAGGCAAACCGCAATGCAAAGGTTGCCACCATTTCCAAGGACGAAGTGCGCAAAATAGCCGAGCTTAAAATGCCCGACTTAAACGCCGCGGATGTTGATTCCGCAATGCGCATGATAGCAGGCACTGCCCGCAGCATGGGCATTGTCGTGCAGGAATAGGAGGGCACACGAGATGAAAAAAGGTAAAAAATATATCGAAGCCGCCAAATTGGTGGAAAAAGACACCCTCTACGACGTGAAAGAAGCCGTAGATTTGGTGCAGAAAACCAGCATCACGAAATTTGACGCCACCGTAGAGGCACACATTCGCCTTGGCGTAGACTCGCGCCACGCCGACCAGCAGGTACGCGGCACGGTAGTGTTGCCCCATGGTACGGGGCGCACACAGCGCGTGCTGGTTATCGCCAAGGGCGACAAAGCCGCAGAAGCGGAAGCCGCAGGCGCCGACTATGTAGGCGCGGAAGACATGATTGCAAAAATTCAAAACGAAAACTGGTTTGAATTTGATGCAATGATTGCCACCCCCGATGTAATGGGCTTAATCGGTCGCATTGGTCGCCTTCTGGGGCCTAAAGGGCTTATGCCCAACCCCAAAGCGGGTACGGTTACCGCCGATGTAGGCAAAGCCGTAGCCGACGTTAAAGCGGGTAAAATCGAATACCGCTTAGACCGTACAAACATTATCCACGTTCCGCTGGGCAAGGTAAGCTTTGGCACAGAAAAGCTGGCAGATAACTTTTCTACGCTAATGAGCGCCGTTATTAAAGCAAAGCCTTCTGCCGCTAAGGGCACGTATTTAAAAAGCATTACACTGGCTTCTACCATGGGGCCCGGCGTGAAGGTAAATCCCCTTCGCGTAAGCGAATAAGGAGGTACTATTCATGGCTAAGTGTGAAGTTTGCGATAAGAGCATTCAAACGGGACATAGGATTAGCATTACCCGTAGCCAAGTTTCGCGCCGTGCGAATAAAATTTGGCGCTCGAATGTAAAAAAAGTACAAATCCGCGAAGCAAACGGCGCGGTACGCCGCGCAAAGGTATGCACCCGCTGCCTTCGCTCGAAAAAAGTAACCCGCGCAGTGTAAAAAAGTATTGACAAGCTGTAAATCGGTGTATATACTGGCATTCGCCCTCGCGAGTCGGGGGTGAGTGTCTGTACTGTCTGGGTGTGGCGTAGCTTGGTAGCGCGCTAGACTGGGGGTCTAGAGGTCGCAAGTTCAAATCTTGTCACCCAGAGCAATTACCCTCGGTGAAGCCGCCAAGCGCGGATTGCCGAGTATAGCGAATTGCAACGCAATTCGCGCTTTACGGGAGCATAGCTCAGTTGGGAGAGCGCATGCCTTACAAGCATGATGTCGTTGGTTCAAGTCCATCTGTTCCCATAAAACTGCCCCACGGGGAAACTCGCGGGGCAATTTTAAAGGCTTTTTTAAGCAACAAGCAGGCAAGGCGGAGTAGCTCAGTTGGCGAGAGCACACGGTTCATACCCGTGGGGTCATGGGTTCAAATCCCTTCTCCGCTATTGAATGTCAAAATGTCCGACATATCCAATTAAATGGATATGTCGGACATTTTATAGGAGTGGATATTATGACGAAACCCGAATTATTATTAATATTGCTCCCGTTAAAAGCCTTATTAGAAAAAGGCGAAAGTGAAAAAGCACTTGAAATTTTGGTTGAGGTAATAGAAGAGGTGCGGACAAAGTCTGACGCAAAGTAAAATTTCGAATAATTTGCAAACCCTGTGGTTAATAAGAATTAACTACAGGGTTTCAGAGCGAAGACAAACCCCCAATCGAGCAATCGACTGGGGGTAAAATTTTTGATTTTGGAAAAAAATGTGAGGAAAAGCGTGAAAGAGGAAAAAAGTGTGAAAACAAAGTGTTGTTATGCTTCCATC
>Ga0209755_10000856_pt1 | contig 52095 bp, 48 predicted proteins | sample TergutCo191P1_FD_187301 | JGI IMG/M metagenome (GOLD analysis project Ga0209755, IMG submission 187301) | Cornitermes sp. P1 segment gut microbial communities from Petit-Saut dam, French Guiana - Co191P1 (SPAdes) (version 2) | ecosystem: Host-associated > Arthropoda: Insects > Digestive system...
CAGGGTCGTAATCTCGAAAACTACCAGAAGCTACATGAGGTAAAGCAGCTTGAGCTGTTTTACAATAAAGGTGAAGCGTGAAGATTAAAAAGATACCGCAGGGCTTGCCCTGCGGAGCCTCATTTTTGACTTGAGGCAATACGGTTGCGGCGCGCATGTGCGCAACGACGCCTGTCTTGAAGCCAACTGAAAATTGATTCCCGTGTTCCGCATGGGTGCGGGCTCTCGCGCTTGGGTTCCCGGCGGCAAATTGCCGTTCGCCGGTTTTTTTGGTATCATCCCATTATGAGCAATATCGAAAGCAAACTGGGGGAACTGGGGATCGCGGTGCCAGGCCTCCTTTTTCCCAGGGAAACAAGCCTGGGGCAATGGGCGACCGTGGCCTGCGATCAGTTTACCCAGGATCGGGAGTACTGGGAAAAGGCCGGAAAGGCCGCTGGCGACGGGGCTTCCACCCTGCGCGTTATCCTGCCGGAGGTGTACCTGGAGGACGGGGACCGCGCTGGGCGAATCCGGGACATCCACGCGGCCATGGGGAATTACCTTTGCGGCGTCCTTGGCGAACCCAGGAAGGGCTTTGTCTACCTGGAACGCGACACCCCGTTCAACGAGCGCCGCCGGGGGCTTGTCGTGGCGGTTGACCTTGAGCGGTATTCCTGGTCAAGGGATGCCCGCCCGCTGATTCGCCCGACGGAAGGCACGGTCGCCGAGCGTCTGCCCCCGCGCATGGAGGTTCGCCGGAAAGCTCCCCTGGAAACAAGCCACATCATAATGCTGATAGACGACGATGCCGACACGCTCCTGCCCGGGCTGGGCGAGCGGGCGAAAAAAGCCCCCCCGGTTTACTCCGGGGATCTGATGCTGAACTCTGGCAAGGTAAGCGGCTGGTTTCTTGACCGGGAGGACGACTGGGAACACCTGGCCGATGGTCTTGCGGAACTGTCCGGCCGGGCTTTAACCCGTTACCCGTCCGGGGCACCCGGGGAACAGCCCTTCCTGTTCGCGGTTGGCGACGGCAACCATTCCCTGGCCAGCGCCAAGGAAGTGTGGGAGGAATACAAGGCTCAGTTTGCCGAGACCGGGGAACTGCCGGTACACCCCTGCCGTTACGCGATTGTCGAAATCGAGAGCATCTATGATCCGGCGATCAAGTTCGAGCCCATACACCGCGTGGTTTTCGGCTTAGATTTTGACAGGGCGCTAACCCTGCTTTCCGGGCTCCCGGGTTTTTCCGGCCGGGAAGTTGCCAATCGCGAGGAACTGGTTCGCCTAATCGCCGAGCCAATCAAGGGAAATCGTTTCGGCCTTGCCTCCGGAAACCGTTGCGCGTTGGTCGAGACAAGCGCGGGTGGGATTTCCACGGCGAGCCTTCAACCCCTGCTGGATCGGGCACTGGACGCTTCATCAATCGACTACATCCACGGCGAGGACGAACTGTTCCGCCTGGCCCATGCGCCCGAAAAGCCGGCGGTCGGCATACTGCTGCCCCCGGTGCAGAAGGACGGGTTTTTCGAAACGATCGCGCGAACCGGGCCCTTGCCGCGAAAGAGCTTTTCTATGGGGGAGGCCTGCGAGAAGAGGTTTTACATCGAATGCAGACGGCTTTTTGATGAGTGATGGTTTTTGCAGGCTTTCTGTTTTATGCGGCGGGGGGTAAAATTTCTCCCCCCACTTCATTATCGAGTTTGTTGGCAACATATCAAAAATAGGGATCCCTGGAGTTAAGGATCAATTCTTCGTTAAAGCGAAAATTGTTTTCCGTGCGGCTCAAATTTCTTTTGACGATCATCCTTGCCACTAGCCCTCTTGCTATTCCCGCGAAATTATTGTACCCTAAAATGTCCTGCCAGGAGCCATGCGAGCAGGCGCCGCCCAACCCTGCCAGGTCCGGAAGGAAGCAACAGTAAGTGGAGGCCTGTTGCGCCGTGGAATTCCTGGTAGGGCACTTTTTCTTTCCCGCCTAAACAGTGTATACTGGAGCCATGGCAGACGCAGCAGCCCCCGCTTATGAAGTAACCGCCACAAGGCGCCGCCCAAAAACCTTTGACGAGCTTGCGGGTCAGGAATTCGTGGTCTCCACGCTGAAAAATTCCCTTCAAAATGGAAAAATAGCCCATGCCTACCTGTTTTCCGGGCCAAGGGGTTGCGGCAAGACCAGCGCGGCCCGCATTCTGGCCCGTTCGCTGAACTGCGAAAAGGGGGCCGACGGCCCCTGCGGGGTATGCGACAACTGCAGGGCGATCCGGGCCGGCTCCAGCATGGACGTTATCGAGATAGACGGCGCGTCCAATACATCGGTCAACGACGTGCGGCAGATCAAGGACGAGGTGCTTTTCCCCCCGCAGACCGGGAAATACAAGATTTACATCATCGACGAAGTGCACATGCTTTCCAACAGCGCCTTCAACGCCCTCCTTAAAACTATAGAGGAGCCGCCGCCCTACATTATTTTTATTTTCGCCACGACGGAACTGCACAAGGTTCCGGCCACGATTAAAAGCCGTTGCCAGCAGTTCAACTTTCGGCTTATTCCCATTGAAACGATTCAGGGGATACTAAAGGACGTATGCGACGAAATGGGGATAAAGGCCGAGAATAACGCGCTGTTCTGGATCGCGAAGGAATCCACGGGCAGTATGCGGGATGCCTTTACGCTTTTCGATCAGGTGGCGTCCTTTTCGGGCGGGCATATTCGCGAGGAGCTGATTCGCGAAAAGCTGGGGCTTGCCGGTCTGGAAAAAATCAACCGGCTTGCCGAGGCCTGCGCCGCGAACGACGCGTCGGCGGCATTGACGCTTGTCGATTCGGCTCTTGCAGCAGGCGTTGCCATCGAGCAGTTTATCATCGATCTTGCAGGTTATTATCGCAGCCTTTTGCTTATCAAAAACGGCATAACACGCGAATCTTTGTTAGGTTACAGTACAAGTGAATTTTCCGCAAAGGTTTTGGAAACATTGGATTCGATTCGATTGGAACAGGCACTTGAAATTCTGCTTGACTGTTACCGGGATATTCGGTATTCGGTATCGCCCCGTTTCGAGCTTGAGACTGCGGTTTCCAAATTGTCCTGGCTAAATAAATGGGTCTCGCCAGACGAGCTAAGGGCCGCGCTGGAGGGCGCGCGGGCGGTTCTTCACTCCGGCCAAGGCGGCCAGGGCGGGCTATCCGGCCCTTTCGCGGGAGGGGGTGCTAGGCCCCCGACGCGGGAAAAAAAAACGCATGAAAGCCCCGTGATGGGCGAGCAGTCGCCGTTTGACGAGATGCGGCGAATGCTTGCGCAAAAAAACGGGGAGGCAAAACCGAACGACATGGGCGACAATGATGGTGACAACGATAACGATGATGACGAGCCGATGTGGAGGCGTAAGAACGCCCCCGGGACGGACGTCGGGGAATCTCCGGTGGATCGGGTGTTAAGATTAATTCCCGGCACAATTGTTAATTGATAAAGAGGTAAACATGAACTTTAACCCTTTGGATCTTATGAAGAATGCTCAGAAAATACAGGAGCAGATGGGGTCTTTCCAGGAAAAACTGGCGGCGATAAACGCCACGGGTTCCGCCGGCGGTGGCATGGTGGAAGTCGATCTTAACGGCAAGTTCGAGCTGTTGGCGGTTAGGGTTGCGCCGGAGGTTGCCGAGGGCGGCGACACGGATATGCTCCAGGACTTGATCGTGGCGGCGTTTTCCAACGGGCACGACAAAATACGCGAGGCAATGGTTCGCGAGCTTGGGGCGATGGCGGGCGGCATGGGCATTCCTGGGCTTGCGAACATGATGGGGCTTGCGTGAAGGCTCCAAATGCCATTGACAGGCTGGTCGCGCTGTTGTCAAAGTTACCCGGGGTGGGTAAAAAAAGCGCTTCCAGAATGGCGTACCACATCTTGGACGGCGGAAGCGGTTATGCGCGCAACCTTGCGGACTCCCTTGCCTCCCTGCACGATCTGATTCACCGTTGCGGTGTTTGCGGCGGTTTTACCGAAACGGATCCGTGTCCCGTCTGTAGCGATCCCACCCGGGATCATTCGTTGATATGCGTGATTGAACGAGCCCAGGATCTCCGTATCATAGAAGAATCTCGCGAATTTCACGGTGTTTTTCATGTGCTGGGCGGTCTTATCGCACCCCTGGATGGGGTCGGCCCCGGCGATCTTGCCATAGACAAACTTGTCGCCCGTCTTGGCGGGGCAAAAGAAGTGATTCTTGCCCTAAACCCAACCCTGGAAGGCGACACCACTGCATTATATTTGCAGAAAGTCCTTAAAGATTTTCCCGTGGAGGTAAGCCGCCTGGCATCCGGCCTGCCCGTGGGGGGGGATCTTGAGTATACCGACCGGCTTACCCTTTCAAGAAGTTTTAGGGGACGGGTTAAGATGTGAGTGTTTTTCAAAACCCATTTTGGTTTGAAAAATCCTGAAAATTGAATTTTTTTGGAAAACCGCGCCCGGTTTCTGCCTTCTCCGGAAAAAAATCTGAAAAAATAGTAAAAATGGGCGAAAACCGCTTGACAGTTTTATGAACACCATTTATATTTTACTAAAATCTCTTTCATAAGGATGTGTAGATGCAAAAGAACAGTCAAACTCCGGGAGCCGTTATTAAAGGTCTTCTGGAAGAACACGATTTGAACTGCAACAGACTCGCGAAAGCCATTAACATGAGCAATGCAATGGTGCGACTTCTGATTCTGGACAAATCGCCGATCTCCGTTGCCGCGGCTTATCGTCTTGCAAAGTTTTTCAAGAACAAGCCGTCCGATTGGCTCGAACTGCAGATGAAGTTCGATTTGGTCAAGGCCGATGCCGACAAGGAATTGGCCAAGGAGCTAAGCGCTATCGTCGATATTGGCAAGTATTCGTTTGTGCGGAAACCCCACGAGCCGAAAAACGCCAAAGCGGTGGCGCCCGCCAAAAAGAAGGAAGCCCCTGCGGGCAAGCGCAAGGCCGCTGAGAAAAAAGCCCCCGCCGCAAAGCCGAAGGCGGCACGCAAGCCTCGCGGAAAATAACCCTGGCTTTTTACTGGGGAGGGGAAATTGTGTCAACGGATGAATTCTAAAGTGTAGGTACCTGTTTGTCTCATTCGTTGGCATTTTTTATTTACTTTTGGTAAACCTGGGTGTCTCTTTGTGTGTAAGGCTAGGGGTGTACCAAAACTAGGTGGCGTTCCTCGTTAAGTCCAGGAACGGGGCAGGGTAGGATCTCCCAGCGTCCCGCTACGGATGGCACGGCTTGTTCCAACGTCGCCATTTCCGTCTCGGTCTTTTCGTGTCGTCCCTTGTATGCCGCCAGTATCCCGCCATTTGTGCAAAGCCTTGCCAGCTTTTTGTGGATCCTTGGTTCCAGGGGACGAAAAGCCCGGAAGGTTACCAGGGTGAAACGCCCTGGTTTTACCTTTTCCATTTCCTCTTCCTCCACCGAAACATTGGGCAGCCCCAGCACCTCCAGGGTTTTTCGCAGAAACCTGGCTCTGCGGCCTTTCCTTTCGATAAGCGTGAATTGCGCGTCAGGCATGGCAATTGCCAGGGGAATCCCCGGCAGCCCAGCTCCGGAACCTACGTCGGCGATCTGCACAAGAGCCCCCCCTGGGGGGGAGCCAACCGCAAACCCGCTTTTTGCAAGCGAGTCCACAATGATTCCCAGGGGGCTAAGCGAATCGAGTATGTGCCTGGTAATAAGCTCTTGCCTGTCATCGGTTCCAACAAGGCTTAGGGTGGGATTGAAAGTTTCTATTTCGCGGACATATGCGCTAAGCAGGGAAACAATACTTTCCAGACGTGGCGCGATAATCGCCTCGATACCCTGGTCGTGTTGACAAAGCAGGTTCAACCCCTGGGATATCAACCCGTGAATTTCCTCCTGCCCTAGTTCATTCAGCATATTGCGCCATGCAAAGCTCGTAATACCGCCCCTTCAACGCCATCAGCTCCTCGTGGGTGCCCTGCTCCGAAATAATGCCGTCGTCGATGTACATAATCTTTGTGCAATTTCGGATTGTCGAAAGCCGGTGGGCGATAATGAAGGAAGTCCTGCCCTTCATCAACGTCTGAATGCCTTCCTGTACCAACTGTTCCGTGCCGGTGTCTATGCTGCTGGTCGCCTCGTCGAGAATCAGAATCCTGGGGTTCGAGATAAGGGTGCGGGTAAAGGCAAGAAGCTGGCGTTCGCCCTGGGAGATCCCCCCCCAGCGCTCGCTGACCTCCGTATCGTAACCCTGGGGCAGTTTCTCGATAAAATTATGCGCCCCGATAAGCCGCGCGGCCTTGCGAATCTCCTCGTCCGTGGCATCCAGCTTGCCGTAGCGGATATTGTCGGCAATGGTGCCGGTAAAAAGAAAACTGTCCTGCAGCATTATCCCCATCTGGCTTCGCAGGGAAGCCAGCGTCACCTTCATTATGTCAAGTCCGTCAACAAAAACCTGCCCTTCCTCGATATTGTAAAACCTGGAAAGCAGGTTGACGATGGTGGTCTTGCCCGCGCCGGTGGGGCCGACGATTGCGATGCTCTCGCCGGGGTGCCCGTCGAAGCTGACGTCCCGCAGAACCTTGCGGGTGCCGTCGTAACTGAAACTGACGTTCCGGAACTCGACATGTCCACGCACAAAGGGAAAACTGGTCGCGTCCGGCGCGTCCTTTATCGTGACCGGTTCGGCGATTGTGTCGAAAATGCGGTCCAGGTACGCCATCGCGGAGATAAACGTGTTGTAAATGTTCGCAAGGTTGATAATCGGTTGCCAGAAACGCCATGTGTAGTTGCCCATCGCCAGAAGCATACCGAAACTCGCCATTGGATGCATCAGGAAGACCCCGGTGATGTACAGGAACGAAAACACCAATTGCGCGATCGTTTCCACCGAGAACCACACGCTGTTGGAGATATAAATCGCCTTCATCCATTCGTCGTTGCGTTCCTCGGTAAGCTGGTTCATGATCCCCAGGTTCTTTTTCTGCCGGTCGAAAGCCTGGGTTACCTTAACCCCGTCTATGGATTCCTGGACATAGGCGTTAAGGTTCGATGTCTTGTTGGAAACGCTCTGCCAGGCGCGGCGCTGTTTGGGTTTAATCGTCCAGATAAAAACGGCAAAGATGGGAAGCCCAAGAACGACAACCGTGGCAAGTTGAGCGTTCACCCTGAACATGAAAAAGATGATGAAAAAGATGTTCAGCACCTCGATCACGAAGTTGATAATGCCGTTGGAAAGCGCGTCGGAAACGCTGTTCACGTATGGCACGACCCGCACGAAGATTTTCCCGTGGGGGCGGCTGTCGTAAAAGCTGAACGCCAGCCTTTGCAGGTGGGAAAACAGGTCGTAGCGTATGTCGTGGATGATCCCCGCGCCGGCTTTCGCTACAAGGACGTTGCGAATCGTCCCCAGGCCGATGCTTATGACGATGGATCCGGCGAGACAGGCCGCCATAATCAGTAGCAGCCTAATGTCCCCGTTTGGCACCGCGACATCGATTGCGTGCATGATAAACAGCGGCCCGGAAAGCGCGACGATGTTTTCCACGATGCTTAGCCCCAACGCGAGCTTCAGCGGCCCTTGGGCCTTCAGGATGTAGCCAACGCAGCGTTTTATGTTGAAGAGGCTGACTTTCTCGTCCAGGTACTCGTCAACGTCGTAGCGGTTGCGTCCCTTTGCGGTTTTCTGCTCGGCCTGTTGTTCGGTTTTATTACGTGCCATCGTTCATTTTCTCCAGATGTAAATCGTTTCTGCGCTTTTTAGCAGTGTAGTGGCTTTGCGGGCTTTCTTCAATCTCGTCGCCGCCGCCCGTTTTCCCTGGTGCCAATCCTTTTATGGCCCGGTCGAAATCGCTTTCAAGTTGCCGCATTTCTCGCATACGGTAAATCTCGAATTCTTTTTCGGCTTTTTCAACGGCCTGCCTGTGCGAAACGCGCCCTTTGCCCGCAAGCAGTTCCCGGCGATTACCGAGAAGCTGGCGGTCAAGCTCGGCGACCCAGTCGGTCATCGTCATGGCGCGTTCTTCCAGAGCCTGTAGCTCGGCAAAATCCAGAAACTGAGAAACCAGAAGGTTCAGCACCAGCAGCTCCTTTTCGCTCAGGTAATTCTTGGCAACACCCACGTCGCTTTTCGTGATATAGTCACCCTTGAAATTTGTCATTCCAACCATCGGCTTGTCGCTGTCCACACGCTCATGAATGATTTCGGCGGCTGTGTGTTTGTGCGCGGCGTAGTGCATCTTGTTTTGCACGGTCGCGAAGAACTCGCGCGTGGCGGCGGCTTTTGGGTTGTAATCGATCGCCGTGGCGTAGATGTCGGTTACCTGCTGGTACAAGTTGCGCTCGCTGCTGCGTATGTCGCGGATGCGCTGGAGCAGCTCGCGGAAGTAACGCCCGCCGCCGCTTTTCAGACGCTCGTCGTCTAGTGCAAAGCCCTTGCGAATGTATTCGTTCAGCCGCTTGGTCGCCCATTGCCGGAATTGGGTTGCCCGCTTGGAATTCACTCGGTAACCGATAGAGATAATCATGTCCAAGTCGTAATGCGGAAGCGACCGGGTTACCTGGCGTTTTCCCTCAGTTTGAACCTGTCGGAATTCCCGACAGGTTGCTTCCTGCAACAGTTCCCCATCTTGGTAAATGTGCTTTATGTGCTCGACTATGCCGGAACGAGCCGTATGGAAAAGCTCCGCGATTTGCTGTTGCGTCAGCCAGACCGTTTCGTCTTCCAGGCGCACGTCAACCTTGGTTACGCCGTCCTCGGTTTGGTAGATTTCGATTTCAGATTTATTTTCCATGTCTTGCTATAGGGCGAAAACCCTATTTCCCCGCCTCTCTCTCCGTCCCGTGCCCGATAGCCGCTATCTCCGCAGCGTACTGCAAACTCCAAATATAATGGTAGAACCCGCGCAGGGCCATAAGCTCATTATGCGTCCCCCTTTCGATAATCCGCCCCTTGTCCATCACCAGAATCAGGTCCGCCCCCCGGAACGAGGAAATACGCTGAGCGATTACAATCTTCGTGCAGGGAAAGTCCAGGCTCCGCAACTGCTCCTGAATAAACTGTTCCGTCTCGCCGTCCACCGCCGATGTCGTGTCGTCCAGCACCAGAACCGCCGGCTTGACCGCCAGCGCACGGGCCAGGGCAATCCGCTGACGCTGCCCGCCGGAAAGCCCCACGCCGCGCTCGCCGACAAGGGTGTCGTAACCGTCGCTCATCCCGTTGATAAAGCCGTCGGCATCGGCCTGCGTCGCGCGTCGGCGGATGTTCTCGTCGTCCATGTCCGGGTTCCCGTAGGAAATGTTCCCCTGCACCGAATCGGAAAACAGAAAAACCTCCTGCATGGCGATCCCCAGATTGCGCCTTAGCGAGGAAAGCGTGTAGCGGCTAATGTCGGTGCCGTCAAGCAGAACCTGGCCGCCGTCCGGCTCGTAAAAACGCGCAAGAAGATTCACGAGCGAGGTCTTGCCCGCGCCAGTACTGCCCAGGATGCCGATGGTCGATCCCGGCTCGGCGGTAAAGCTTATGTTTTCGAGAATCGGGCTGCCGTTTATCGAAAGGCTTACGTCCCGGAACTCGATTTTCCCGGCCGGCCGCCCGGCAAGCTCCACCGCGTCCGCCGAGTCGCCGATGCCCGGGGGAGCCTCCACCACCTCGCGAATCATCTCTCCGGCGGAGGTGTAGCGTTCGATGTCGGCAAGCAGGGGTCCGAGCATCCGCAGGGGATTCGCCAGCGCCCATGTAAGGGAAGAAAACGCCAGGTATTGCCCGGGGGTCAGCCAACCCCGGATAAGGAAATAGCCGCCAACCACCAGGGTTATCACCACGAGCAACTGGCTCGCCGTGTCCAGCATGGGCTGGTACTTCGCGATAATCAGCGCGTTGCCGTAACTGGTGTCCCGGAACTCGGCGTTGAACTTCTCGAAATGCTCCTTCTCGTACTCCTCGCGGGCGAAAGCCTTCACCACGCGGTTGCCCCCGATGTTTTCCGTTACCACCGTCCCCAGTTGGGTAAGCTTCTGCCGCAAAAGCAGGAACCTGGGCCGCAAGCGCCTCATAAACCTATGGCTGACGAATGTTATAAAGGGCGTAACCGCAACCAGGCACAGCGCAAGCTGCCAGTTAAGGATCATGAAAAACGTGAAAACCGAGACGAACAGCACAATCGCGTCAACGGTCGCCAATGACACCCAGGCGACCGTGTGCCGCAGGCGGTCAAGGTCCTGGGTCATGCGGGTCATCAGGTTCCCGGTGGGAAAGCGGGCCAGGAATCGGAAGTCCTGCCCCTGGACCATTTCGTACATGTCCCTGCGAACGTCGGTCATGACCCTGGTGCTGGCCTTTTCCACCAGCACCACCACCAGATAGCGCAGGGAAAGCCGGGTAATCTGGACGACGAACATCACGATCAGGATAGTAATGAGCGGTTCGGTGTTTTGCGGCAAAAGCACGTCGTCGATAAGTCTTTGGGAAAGCATCGGGTTGATGATCCACATAACCACGCTGACCGCCTGGATGACCATGCCGGCGACAAAAAACGCCCGCCTGCCCTTCATGTAATTCCAAACCCATTGTATCTGAGACATAGATGCTTACTCCTAACGATAATACCGGCGAGGAAACCACTCAAGGGTTGAAACTGCAACATACCAATCGCCACCGCCGCGAATCTTCGCCGGGCTTGGATTGAATCCATAGACTGCAGGGTTAATAATTTGCACCACTCCGCCTCCTGCAAATTACCCTGTTTTGCCACTGTTTTTGTTTTGCAAGTGCTGGGACTGATTATTACTATATCCCTTGCACCGCTGGGAGATCAAGAGGGAATCCGATTGAAGTTTGTGTGGTCGGCAATAGGTTGCGGAATTTGCCCTATGTGAAAGACCCTTTCGCGCCTACATACCCCTAAGCTGGTTGTCGAGCCTTGCCTTGTCCGTGTTGTTTATCACGTCCTTGTCCAGCAGTATGCTGGTAAGCTCGGTCAGAAAGCTTTTCAGATGCCCAAAGTGGTTTGTCTCTATCGCCTCGATCCTTGCGTCAAGCCGGGAAAATCTTTCATCAAATTGTGAAAATCTTTCGTCAATCTGCGCAAACCTGATATCAATCTGGGAGAAGCGCTCGTCAAACTTGGCCTCAAGGCTGTCGAAACGCTTTTCAAGTGAACTGCTCGTGGGCTCATATTTAAAACCATGCTTTAGAAAAGCGTGGCCGTGGCGAGCGAAACCCACGATGAAAACGACCACTGCGGCGGCCAATACCACGGTCGCCGCGATTGGGGGAAAACTGCTCACTACTCCGTTCAAAACATCCCATCCTGTCATTTTTTTGCCTCTGCGGGTAGTTTAACCCAAAACTACTGGTTTGTCAAATGTGTCGCGTTGATTGTGGCACAAGGGAATCGCTAAGTAACCGCCGATCAAATCCCTAAACGTCCAAGTTGCTTACCAGCAATGCGTTCTCCTCGATGAACGCCCGCCGTGGGGCAACCACTTCGCCCATCAGCGTGGTGAAAATACGCTCCGCCTCCACCGTGTCTTCCATCTGTATCTGAATGATGTTGCGCTTCGCCGCGTCCATGGTAGTGTCGCACAATTCAATCGCGTCCATTTCGCCAAGACCTTTGTAGCGCGAGACATCGACCTTTTCAGCGTCCCTACCGGATTCGGCCAGTATGCGGTCCTTTTCCGCGTCGTCGTAGGCGTAAAAAACCTTCTTGCCGTAGCTGACTTTGTAAAGCGGCGGCATGGCGAGGTAGACGTGACCTTTCTCTATAAGCGGTGTCATGTAACGATAGAAAAACGTAAGCAACAGGGTGCGAATATGCGACCCGTCAACGTCCGCGTCCGCCATGATTATTATTTTGTGATAGCGGATTTTAGAAATGTCGAAGTCGTTGCCGCAACCGGCGCCTATGCTGGCGATTATCGGCTGGAGCTTCTCGTTGGTGATTACCTTTTCCACGCGCTGCTTTTCGACGTTAAGCATCTTGCCGAAAAGCGAGAGAATCGCCTGATAACGCCGGTCGCGGCCACCCTTCGCCGAACCACCCGCCGAGTCGCCCTCAACGATAAACAGCTCGCACTTGGCCGGATCCTTTTCGGAGCAGTCGGCAAGCTTGCCAGGCAAACCCGCCGAATCCATTGCGTTCTTGCGCCGTGTCGCGTCCCGCGCCTGTCGCGCGGCAATACGGGCCTTGGCCGCCAGCACCGACTTTTCCAGAATATTGTTTATAACGTCCGGATGCTGGTCGAAGTACAGCTCCAACTGCTCGTTCACCAGCGATTCCACCAGGCCCTTCACCTCGGAATTGCCCAGCTTGCCCTTGGTCTGCCCCTCGAACTGCGGGTTGGGCACCTTAACCGAAAGCACGGCGGTAAGCCCCTCGCGCACGTCGTCGCCGGAAAGGCTCTCGTCGAGCTTCTTGCCCTGCTTGGACTTTTTCAGGAACTCGTTCAGGGTGCGGGTCAGGGCGGACTTGAATCCCACCAAGTGGGTACCGCCCTCGCGGGTGTTTATGTCGTTGACGAACGAGTACATTATCTCGTTGAAGCCGTCGTTGTACTGAATCGCGCACTCGATTTCGACGTTGCCGCCCATGCCGTCGTCGCGAACACCCTCGAAATAAACCGGCTCATTGTACAGCACGTTCTTGTTCTCGTTCAGGTAGTCCACGAAACTCTTGACCCCGCCCTCGAACACGAACTCGTGAACCTTGGGCGTGGAAAGCCGCTCGTCGCGAATCGTTATCTTCAGGCCCTTGTTCAGAAAGGCCAGCTCCCGCAAGCGGTTGGAAAGCGCGTCGTAGTTGTGGGTGGTGGTCTCCATGACCGAACCGTCGGGCTTCCAGCGGACAACCGTGCCCCTGCGTTCCGGAGTGTAGGCGTAAGGCAAACCCGTGGGGGGAATCTCGCGAACCGGACCATCCGGAACGCCGATCTTGTAACGCTGGGTGTGGATCTTGCCGTTTATGTGGACAAAGGCCTCGCACCATTCGGAAAGGGCGTTCGTAACCGAAACGCCAACACCGTGCAAGCCCCCCGAAACCTTGTAGGACCTCTTGTCGAACTTGCCGCCCGCGTGAAGCCGCGTCATGACAAGCTCCAACGCGCTGACCTTCTCGGTCGGGTGGATGTCAACCGGAATACCCCGGCCGTTGTCCTCCACCCGGATAACGTCGTTCCCCTCCAAGACTACCAGGATTTCCGAACAGAAACCCTGCATGGCCTCGTCAACGGAGTTGTCCACGACCTCGAACACCAGATGGTGCAGACCGTCGATACCGGTGGTACCGATGTACATACCAGGCCGCTTGCGAACGGCTTCCAGACCCTTTAGAACGGTTATATTCTGTGCCGAATAGTTGGAATTCATCGCGCGTACTCTGTTATCCGTGTTTCCCTAATGGTCGTAACCTTAATCCTGCCTGGGTACTTCAGGTCGCTTTCGATCTTCTTGGCGATCCCCCTGGCAAGATTACGGGACTGCTCGTCGTTAACCGACTCGCTGTTTACCATAATGCGAAGCTCCCGCCCGGCCTGTACCGCAAAGGCACTTGAGACCCCCGAGAAATCCTTTGCCACGTTCTCCAGGTTCTCCAGACGCTTAACGTAGCTGTCCAGGGTCTCCTTACGGGCACCTGGACGCGCCGCCGAAATGGCGTCGGCAATCTGCACCAGCACCGCCTCGATTGAAGTCGGCTCGACATCGTTGTGGTGGCTGCCGATGGCGTTGATGATAAACGCATCCTCGCCCATCTTGCGGGCCATCTCCATGCCAACCTCGGCATGGTTAAGGTCGGAATCCGAGTCCACGCCTTTGCCGATATCGTGCAGAAGCGCCCCCCGTTTGGCAAGCTCCCTGTTGCACCCGATTTCCGAGGCAAGCATCCCGGCGATAACCGCCACTTCCTTTGAGTGAACCAGCACGTTCTGGCCGTAACTGGTGCGAAAATGCAGACGGCCCAGAGCGCGAATGGCATCCTGCTTCATGTTGTGTATGCCAAGGTCGAACAAAACCTTCTCGCCTTCCTCGAAAATCTTCTGGGAAATGTCCTTGCTTACCTTGTTGACAATCTCCTCGATACGCGCCGGGTGAATCCGGCCGTCCAGAATAAGTCTTTCAAGCGCAACCTTGGCAATCTCCCGCCGGATCGGGTCGAAACACGAAATGACAACCGCCTCCGGAGTGTCGTCGATTATAATGTCCACCCCTGTAAGCGTTTCCAGGGTACGAATATTCCGGCCTTCCCGCCCGATAATCCTGCCCTTCATCTCGTCGTTGGGCAAATTTACGGTCGTAACCGTCAGATCCCCGGTAACCTCCGAGGCGAAACGCTGAATCGTCGCCACCAGTATGTCACGCGCCTTCTTCTCGCTGGTAAGGTTCGCCTCCTGCTCGATCTTGTTGATCAGCGCCTGGGCGTCATGCCTGGCCTCGTTCTCCAGACTTTTGACGATCAGGGTTTTGGCTTCCTCTATACTCAGCCCGGAAACACGTTCCAACTCCGCCTGATAGCGTTCCTCTTCCTTAGAAAGGGCGTTTTCACGCTCCACGCAGGCGCGCTCCTTGTTCGCGAGCTGCTGCTCCGTCCGCTCGACCTGCTCGACCTTTCTGTCGAGAGCGTCCTCTTTCTGTACTATGCGGCGTTCAAGCCGCTGCAATTCAGCCCTTCGTTCCCGGGTCTCTTTCTCCTGCTGGTTGCGTTCATGGATAACTTTTTCTTTCGCCTCGAGAAGCATTTCCTTCTTTCTGGCTTCAGCTTCTTTTATCGCATCCTGTTTTATACGCTCGGCGCGTTGCTCCGATGCCGTAAGTTGAAATCTGGCGTACAGCCATCTTATAGTCCAGCCCAAGGTCAACCCGGCAAGAGGGAGAACGATGTACAATAACCACATCTTTTTACCCCTTATAGCCGTTGGGCCTCTGGGGAGGCCCTGGTTCCATCATTCGAAACCTTCAATAACCATGGTGAGTATATGCCGAAAGGCCTACAAATGTCAATAGGCGTTTACATCGGATCGTAGTGTCCGTTCATGCTGTCGGCTCCCTAATCGGCGAACATTACGGTCGAAAGGTACCTTTCCCCAGTGTCCGGAAGGATGACGACGATGTTTTTCCCCGCGTTTTCGGGGCGCATAGCCACCTGGAGCGCCGCCCAGGTCGCCGCGCCGGAGGAAATACCGACAAGCAGGCCCTCGGTTTTCGCGAAATCCCTTCCGGTGGCAAGGGCGTCCTCGTTGCTTACCGCTATTACCTCGTCGTAGACCTCGGTATTCAGCACCTCGGGCACGAAACCGGCCCCGATTCCCTGTATTTTGTGCATTCCAGCCGTTCCCTTGGACAGCACGGGCGAGCCTTCCGGCTCCACCGCGACAACCCTGATGCCTGGGTTTCTTCCCTTTAAGTACTCCCCCGCGCCGGTTACCGTGCCGCCGGTGCCTACACCCGCTACCAGAATGTCCACCTTCCCGTCGGTGTCCTCCCATATCTCCGGCCCCGTGGTCTTTCGGTGGATTTCGGGGTTGGCCTTGTTTGCGAACTGCCCGGGCATGAACGAGTTGGGGGTGCTTGCCGCGAGCTCCTCCGCCTTTGCGATGGCGCCCTTCATGCCCTTGGCTCCCTCGGTAAGCACGAGTTCCGCGCCATAGGCCTTCAGCAGGTTTCTTCTTTCCATGCTCATGGTTTCGGGCATGGTCAGGATGATCCTGTACCCGCGCGCCGCCGCCACGGAGGCAAGGCCTATGCCCGTGTTGCCGCTGGTCGGCTCGATTATGACCGTGTCTTTGGAAACCAGGCCCCTGGCCTCCGCGTCGTCGATCATCGCCTTGGCGATTCTGTCCTTGACGCTCCCGGCCGGGTTGCGGCTTTCCAGCTTGCCTATAAGCGTCGCCTTTAGGCCGTGCTTCCTGTTGAGGTTGGACAGTTCCAGCAACGGGGTGGAACCTATCAGATCCGTCAGACTTTTGTGTACTTTGCTCATCGTGCTCTCTCCCTTAGTGAAGCGGTTTTAACATAGTAAACCGCTTGGTTTTATATATATTGCCACGCTTCGGGGTTTCTAGTCAAGCCGTCAATCCACGTAGGTTACTTTTTCCTTGTCGAAAGATCCCCTGCGATCGGGGGACTCGTCCGGGGTGCCGATCGCGATGACGCAGAACGGGATTTTCGGCTCCGGTATGCCGAAGATCCCGCGCATTTCGGCCATGCGATCCTCCTTGGGGTACACGCCGCACCAGCAGGTGCCGAGGCTCAGCGAGACTGCCTCCAGAAGGATGTTCTGCGTGGCCGCGCCGCAGTCCTGGGGGTAAAAGCCCGACGGCAGGGGCTCGGCCTGGGGGATCGCCACAATGACGATGGCCGCCGTGGCGGTGGCGCACATCTTGGCGTAGGGGTGGATCCGGGCGATTTCGTCCAGGGTTTCCCTTTTGGTTACGGCGATGAATTCCCAGGGGCGCGTGTTGCAGGCCGATGGCGAAAACATTGCCGCCTCCAGCAGTTTGTCCATCTGTTCCCTGGTTACGGGCCTGTCGGCCTTGAATTTTCGTATGCTTCTGCGGTTTTCGATTAACTCGCTCATTTCTGCCTCCTGGGCGATCTAAATATGACCCAAATATAACATGGGAACCCACGCAAACCAAGCCGGATCAGGCTGGTAATAAGCCCTGGGGGCGAATGGCTTTAAGGCCTTCTCTTGCGGGAAACGCCTATTGGGAACCCACCCCGGGAACCTCCATGTCCCCGGCCGGGTTTCCCGGTACGGATCCCCGGAAAGAACCCCTGGAATGGGGTATCCAAGGCCGGATCTCCGGGAATGAATCCCCGGATCGAAGATCCCCGGTCCGGCAACCTGGAATGGGGTTCCCCGGTCGGGATCCCCGACCCCGGAAACCAAGCCGCCCATTTGGATATTGATAGTATAAGCAAATTTCCCTTCGACCAAACAAAAGCCCTGCCGTGCCATTGCCGATAACCATAGTTATCTTTTCACACTTGGGCACATATGCAGGAGGGCAAGGCAATTTATGCCAATTTTTGTAAGCATAGAAAAAACATTTTTTGTATTCATCCATGTTCAGGTGTAAAAATCGAAGTTTGGCTCGTTTCGTCCCCGCCTTGATCCAGGTTGTCGTTTAACAGGCTAATCGCAAGTTCGGGTATTACTATCACCGCAATTATAACGCCCAAGACCACGGCGGCGATGCCCAAAATAACCATTGTTACCAAGCCTTATGTTTTGAAGCGCTTTCATAATAATATTCTCTTGAAAAGTTGCAGTTCGTGGATCAATCAGTGTGTCTCGTTCCGGTGCCCCGGAATTCCCTGCCGGTTCTGCCACCCCCCCTTTGGCTTCACCCTGTCGTTATTTCCGCAAAAGCCCATCGGAACTGCCCTCATCTTTTTGAAGCTTTTTCACCATGGAAAGCAATACGTCACAGTCGATTTTTATAGTGGCGATAAATTCCCGCAGGGCAATAAAAAAATCGGCAACCTCGGTACCGTCGATAGGTGCTTTTTCCGAAATATCGGCAAGCCCCGTCGTGGTATACGTAAGCCGTTTTGTGTTCTCTGGTGTTTCGCAAGCCGGGTTGCAAATGTTGCTTTGGCGTTTGACAGTGGCGTTGTTCCCATCCTCGATTCCATCCAACACTGATTGCAGGCCAAGCCTGATGGCCACTATATCCACCTTGTCATCAATTTTTTTTATGTACTCATTGACGATTTTCATATACGATTTAACCCACATCGCATTCGCACCGATATTGTTGGGATAGATATAGGCCATAACTACTCCTTTACATTTATTTTTCCATTTTTGACATATAAATACCATGCATACAATGCAATTTGGGCCAATTTATGCAGAATGCGCCTGAAATTGTGTAAAAGGTTGGCCAGAGGGAAGAAATTTCCAATTGCCTGTCGGCTTGTAAGGTAGACCAAAAAAATCGGTTGTAATATAGTGTGCTACAGATGAATGTCTTGATATGCGACGATATACGCGATGACGGATTCAAGCTTGAACAGGCCATCAGGGCTTCCGGCGTTGAGGCAAACTGTTGTTATTTTGGCAAAGGTGCGGATGCGCTTTCCCATATAAAAGCAGGCGCAAAACTGGACGTGTGTTTTCTTGATATTGTTATGCCTGAAATGAACGGTATAGAACTTGCCAGACAAATACGAAAAATGGAAACTGACAAAGGAAAGGTGCGAGATTGTTTTTCTTACTACCTCCAATGAATTCGCATCCGAATCTTTTGAGGTTAAGGCATTTTCCTACCTTTTAAAACCACCCGAACCACAAAAAGTGGCGGATACCCTTCGGGAAATAATCGGGGCAAAAAACGCAGCCGATGTTTCTGGTATTCCCGTTCTGACAAAAACCATGACAAAATATTTGTATTTTCGGGAGGTCTCGTTTATAGAGGTTATAAACTACAAGGTTTATTTTCGCTTAATCGGGGGAGGCGAAATTGCGATTGTCTCAACATTAGGCGCAATATTGCCACAGGTTGTGGCGGATAAGCGTTTTGCACAATGCCACAGGTCATTTGTGGTTAACATGAGCGACATTAACAAGATACAGGGGAATAACGTGTTAATGAACTCTGGAAAGCAAATTCCAATATCAAGAACTTATACCAGCTTTTGTGATAAGTATATCGAATACATCCTGAACACAGGACGACGTGCAAATGGCGGGTGAAGCAACATGGAACACATTATATTGTTGATGGCCGTTTTTTCGACGGTCAATATGATAATATGCCTGCCGTGCAGATTTTCCCTACCCCTTACCATTGTCGCCTTCGCTATATTCACGGGGATGCTTATGACCGCCAACCATTTCACTGGCTATATGGCGGGGCTTTTGGTTTCCAATAGCTGGATGTATTTGTTTTTGGTGCTGGTTTTATTTAAGGCTCATGTCTTCCAAATATTGTTCTCGTTTTTCTCACAGGCGTTTATCTCGCTCGCATTGACTTTCCTTTTAGTCATGGCGTTTGATTTTTTAGGGCTCTCTGGAAAGATCGGATATTTTGCCATAATGCTTGTTATTGTTTTTGCATGTTACATAGTGCTTATGCTTCGGTTTGGCAAGCCGCTATTACGAAAATTGTTCAGCGGGGGAAACAAGATCGAATGGGCGATGTATTCGGTAAGTGCTTTTGTGGCACATGCGTTTTTGTTCGTTCTTTGGAGAATGCACGAGCAAAACAACCTTTTGCATTTCGGTGTGCTGGTTTTTTCGATATGGAGCTTCGTCATTCTGTATTACGCCATTATCAACACGCATGATAAAACAAAAAAGCAGTTCGAGGCCAATTATGCCAAGGAGATAATCGCGTCCAGTGGGGAACATTACCAGAAAATGGATGAACTGTTTGAAAAACTACGTATAATGCGGCATGACTTCAAGTATCACCAGAACGTACTGCTGGATTTTATGCAGAAAGGCGAAACGGGCAGGGCGATTGAGTATCTCAAGGGGCAGCAGGCCGAGGCGTTGCAGCATGAATTAATGCATTTTTGCGACAACCAGGTGATAAACGCATTGCTGGTTTGGTACGCGGGCAGATATGAAAAATCGGAAGTTGATTATACGTTCAAGGTTGCCTTGCCCGAAAAATTACCGGTTTCCGACTATGACATGTGCATTGTTATTGGTAACCTCCTTGAAAACGCATTGGAGGCAAGCCTTAAACTGGCGAATGGCAGGAAAGTGGATTTGGACATAATCCTGCATAATGGGCAACTTGTTTTAAAGATAGGGAACAATTTTGAGGCTCCATTGGGAAAACAGGAAACGGCCATGGACGCTGCGACAGGCGTTTTAACCAACAATAAGGGGCTTGGTTTGCGAAGTGTCCGGATCGTAATGGATCGTTACCAGGGGAAATTGTTCATAAAACAGGTCGAGAATGTTTTTACGGTTACGGTGTTGATAGATATTGCGGCCTCCTAGGTATTCGGGTCAATTCCAGGGTAATTTCCCTTATTTTGGGGGGATTCGCGCGGTATCTGTAACCGATAACGCCGTGGGTTCCACCGAATCCCCCGCCATTTTGTTACGTTGGGGCCTTTGTGGGCTTTTATTCATTGTATGTTTTCCCCCACCGGGCTATACTTAGGCGATAGCCAAAACAAAGCGCCGATAGCGGCGTAATTTCCAAAAGTTTCCAAGGAGGATTTCATGGAAAATTTCACTCCGGCCAAGGTTAGCAAGCATCTGACACCCAAGAATGTTGCCCTTATAATCGCCGGAATCGTCGCGATCATACTGCTCGCATCCAGCGTGTTCATCGTCGGACAGGCGGAAAGGGCGGTGATCACCCGTTTCGGCAGGTATGTCGATACCAGGCTGCCCGGGCTTCAGTTTAAGATCCCGTTTGTTGAAAGGCACCACATCGTCAACATCAGGGCCATCCAGACCGAGAATTTCGGGTTCAGGATGCTCGGCCACGGCGCGAACACGGTACGGGCCAGGCATTTCGGCGAGGCCACCATGCTGACCGGCGACCTCAACATCGTCGAGGTCGAGTGGATCGTACAGTTCAACATCGCGGACGCGAGGGCCTGGACCTTCAATGTGATGGATCGTGTTCCAACCATCCGCGATATCTCGCGCTCGGCGATTAACGAGCTTGTCGGGGACCGGACGATCATGGACGTTATAACCCACGAGCGCAGTGCGATAGAGGTCGAGGCACACAGGATCATGACGGAGCGTTTCAGCGCCTACCGCCTGGGGATTAACGTCATCGGCGTAGCCCTCCAGAGCGTGGGGCCGCCGGCCGGCGTCCAGCACGCCTTCGAGGACGTGAACATGGCGATCCAGGACATGGAGCGGCTTATCAGCGACGGTATGAGGGCCTACAACGAGGCTATTCCCAGGGCGCGGGGCGAGGCCCAGCAGATGGTGCAGGTGGCCCAGGGTTACGCGGTGGAGCGCGTGAACAGGGCGCGGGGCGAGGTTGCCCGTTTCAACGCGGTTCTGGACGAGTACCTACAGGCCCCGGCGGTAACCAGGCGGCGGTTGTACTACGAAATGATGGAGTACATTTTCAGCAACATGGAGGGCACGGTGCTTGTTGACCATAACCTCCGCAACTTCCTGCCGATGCTGAATCTCGGCGGACAGCAGTAGAGGAGGGATGTATATATGAAGAAATTTATCAGCGGGCTTGCCATAGCGTTCGCGGTTTTCATTGGCCTTGTGGTGGCCGGCCCCTTTTTCGTGGTAAACGAGGGGGAACAGGCTATACTCGTGCGCTTCGGCCGCGTCGTCGGGGAGGGCGAGGATCTGGAGCGGATTGTCAGGAGGCCGGGGCTTCACCTTAAGACCCCTTTCATCGATCAGGTCGTTCGGTACCCCACGCGGATCATGACCTGGGACGGCGAGGCGCGGAGTATGCCCACGCAGGAGATGCAGTTCATTTTCGTCGACGTTACCGCCCGCTGGCGGATTAACGATCCGCTGCTGTTCTACACGGCGCTAACCACGATTGACGCGGCCCAGCTAAGGCTTTCCGAAATCATCAATTCCGAGGTTTTCAACGTGGTTTCCGGAAACTACCTGCGGGAGATGGTGCGCAACTCCAACCACATCATCTACAGGGGCGCGGATCCGGCAGATATGCTGGGCCTGGGCGACGGCATCGACGCGGAAATCATTACGGCGATGATACAGACGGAAACGCAGCAGCAGCCGATCAACAGGGGCCGCCGCGAGCTTGCCGACGACATTCTGGAGCGGGTGCGCCCGATCGCCATAAACGAGCTTGGTATCGAGGTTATCGACGTTATAACCAGGCAGGTGCGCTACACGGACGAGCTTACCCAGAGCGTCTACGCCCGTATGATCCGCGAGCGCGGGCAGATCGCCCAGTTCTTCCGCTCCACCGGCGAGGGCCAGATGCTTAGCCTGTTGGGCCGCACGGAGCACGAGAGCCGCGAGATTCTTTCGGCGGCCTTCGAACAGGCGGAGGTGATCAGGGGAACGGCGGATGCCGAGGCCACCCGTATTTTCGCCGAGGCGCACATGCGTAACCAGGGCTTCTTCGACTTCTGGCGGGCGATAGAATCGTACCGGGTAACCATGCCCCGCTTTAACGCGATGCTTTCGACGGACATGGAGTACTTCCGCTTCCTGTTCTCGCCGACGAACTGACGCGGGGCCATGGGACGGCAGGCTTTCCTTTTCGAGCTGGACGGCGAGCGTGTCATGGGCTTTGACACGGGTTTGGACGCCCGTGCCTTTGCCCGCGCCAAGCTCGCCCAGCTTATCACCGAGCACGGGCTGGTTGTCAGCCCGGGGGAAGGCTTGCCCGGTTCCGTTGAACCATGGAAGGCGTCCGGCGTGGTTGAGTACCCCGGGCCGGAACCGGGGATCGCTCCCACGATGGTTGTCTGGGGCCCCGCTTTCGAGGGGGAGCGCCTGGATCTAATCGTGAACGACGACGCCAGGCGGGACGAGGCGCTTTCCGCCGTTTCCCTCTGGCTTCGGGCCTTTCTTGCGATGGACGAAAAGTCCGTGCTTTCCGTCCCGCTTTGGCCCTGCGCCGCGACTGTCGCCTTCGCCGGCGGGTCGCCCCGCGTTTTCTTCGCCCCGCCCAGTCTGGCCTTGTGTTGCCTAAGGGCGGACGGGGGATCCCTTTACAGTGGCTACGAATGGTACGTCCATCCTGATTTTGGCGGGGCGGAACTTGTCCGGGACTGGCAGGATAGCTCCGTCACGGCGCGTGGCCTTGACCCCTCCGCAGCCCATCTAAAGGGCGAACTTGCAAGGGCGGACAGGAGGGCGGCCTTTACGGCGGCGGCTATGCTGTACAGGGTTTTCGCCGGGGTGCCTCCCTTCCCCGCGACGGACGACATACTGCTTCCACAGGACATGCGGGACGGGAATTTCCTGCCGATCCGCCTTGCGGTTCCCGGCATGGACGGGCGGCTTGCCGGGCTTATACAACAGGTGCTTGAGCCGCAGGTAAAGCGGAACGCCGTCACGGGAAACCTTATCGAAAAGCCCATGCCACGGGATCTGCTGGAGGCTATTGGGGCGGTCTCCGCGGGATCGCTGGTTATGCCGGTTTCGGAAGCGGACATGTTGTCGCTGGAAAAGGAAAGGGCGCAGTTCCTTAAGGTGAAGACCGCGACGGTTAAGACCAGGCGGTTTGTCATACGGAACGCGGGTATTCTTCTTGCTGGTATCGTGGCGGTTGCCGTCGCGGTCTTTTTCGTTTCCACTATCGCCAACAGTCGCGCCGCAAGGCCGACTACCGAGGGTATGTATCCTGTCCAGGTTGTCGAGAGTTACTACAATGCGTTTGGCGAGCTGGATCACCAGATGATGGAAAGTATCGTCCTTCGCAGGGTTGGCAGGACGGACATTAACATGGTTATCCATCTGTTCGCGATTAACAGGGTTAGGATGGCGCACGAGTTCAGCCCCACGCCTCTTATTATCCCGGCCAGGCAGTGGAAGGAGATGGGGGGGGGGGTAACGGGGCTTGCCGTGTTCGGCGTTACCAACTTGGAAATCGAACAGCTTGAGGTTCGCAGGGATTTGGCGCAGCAGCGCGGGAGGGCCAGAAGGTACGACGGCGAGGAGTTGCTCTTCCGTGTTACCTACCAGTTCTGGGTGCCGGCGCAGATGCTTGGTGGCCCGCCCGGCGGGCCGGAGTCCAGGTTTGTGGCGGAGGGTGACGACCCGCCTTTGCCGGTGGCGTTCCACCATGTCGATATTGTCACGCTTGTCCGCAGGCAGGGGAACTGGCGTATCTCGGACATAGCAAGGGTTGTCCGATCCTAGGCGGGTGTTTGCTCGTCCGTTATCTCCTGCACCTGGCACAATCGCCTGTAGAGGCCGTCCTGTTCCATTAACTCCGCGTGTGTCCCCGACTGCACGATTCGCCCTTTCTCGAAAACGAAGATAACGTCGGCCCCCCTGACGGTGGAAAGGCGGTGCGCGATTGTTATGATTGTGCGGGTTCCGGCTATTTCCTGAATCGCCTGCTGGATTTTCGCCTCGGTCTTTACGTCTACGGACGCGGTGGCCTCGTCCAGGATTAGCACGGGGGCACGGCAAAGCACGGCCCTGGCTATGGCGATGCGCTGTTTCTGTCCCCCGGAAAGTTTTACGCCTCGTTCCCCGACCTGCGTCTGGTATCCGTCGGGCATCTGCGTGATGTCCTCGTGTATCCTGGCCGTTCGAGCCGACGTTTCGATTTCGGCGAAGGTTGCGTCGGGTTTGGCGAAGGCGATGTTTTCCTCGATGGTGCCGTTAAACAGGAACGTGTCCTGCAAAACCATGGACACGTTTTGCCTAAGGGCCTCCAGGGTTATGTCGCGGAGGTCATGCCCGTCCAGGCAGACTTTTCCGCCGGTGGGATCGTAAAAGCGCGAGACGAGCTGGCTTAGGGTGGTTTTGCCGACGCCGGTGGCCCCGACGAACGCTGCCATCTGCCCGGGCTTTATGTCGAAGGACACTTTGTCCAGCACGGGAACGCCTTCGATGTAGGAAAAGCTGACTTCCTCGAACGAGATGCGCCCTTCCGCTTTCGCCATGGGCTTTGCGCCGGGGCGGTCGGTGATGCTGCGGGGCGCGTCCAGGATCTCGATGACCCGTTCCGCCCCGGCAAGGGAGTGCTGCACGGATTCCATGAGGTTGGCGATCCCGGTGATGGGTGCGTAAAACAGCGCGAGGTATAGCATGAAGCCGACGATGTCGGAAACGGAAAGCTGGTTCTGCCAGGCCAGGAACCCGCCGAACCCGACGACTATGACGCTGCCTATCGAGGTAAGGAATTCCACGCCTGGATGGAACACGGCGTTCATTTTTAGGGCGCGCAGCATGTGGCGGGTAAAGTCCTCGCCCTTGCGCCACACCTTTTCGGTCGCGGAGGCCTGTCGGCCAAAGGCCTGGATTTCCTGTATGCCGGAAAAATTGTCCTGTAGCTGGGCGGATAGCTCGCCCTGCGCCTTCTGCATCCTGCGGAAGTTGGGTCGTACTTTCTTGCTGAAAAACCACCCGGACAGCAGTATGAAGGGGATTGGGATACAGGTTATGAGCGCGAGGTTGGCGTTTATGTTGAAGAGGATTATCGTAACGCCGACCAGCGTTACGAAGTTGGTGATTATGTCCGGCACGATGTGCGCGTAGATTAGCTCGAAGGTGGCCACGTCGTTCATTACCCGGCTGAGTAATTCGCCGGTCTGCTTGTTGTGGAAGTAGTCCATCGAGAAGGACTGTATGGCCTTGTAGGCCTTCATCCGCAGTTCCAGCACGAGCCTCCACGCCGCCCTGTGCGAGCAGTAGCTGCTTAGGAACCGGAAGAGGATTCGCGCCATGAAAAGGCCCAGTAGCCCGCCGGCCATCCACAGGACGGTTTCGAAGCCTTCCCGGGTCATGCCCTCGGCGACGATGCCTGTCATCAGGGCCATTATCCTTGGGGCGATCAGGTTTACCGCCGTCAGGGATAGGGTTCCCAGTATCGCCAGTGTCAGCCAGCCTTTGTACCTTAGTGCCTCTTTGGCTATTCGCCACAATGTTTTCATCTTGCGCTTCCTAGGGGAATCTTACCGGCAATTGGCTTGGTTGTACAGGATGGTTGAAGGGTACGGTGTCTTTTTTACCCTGGTCGGCGGGATTTTTTCCAACAGTCTACACCTAGAAAGCTGGCGGAACCGTCTGTGTCCGTATGCTGTCCAGGCACTTTACAACGTAGCGTTTCGCATTGTACGTGGGTATAAGGATTGTGATTTTACTGGACGACACTTTCCTTTCTTCCATCATCTCCAAATATTCTGTACCTATCGCCAACGATCAAATGGTCGGCGTTTGCATTTATCCTTCTTCTGCCAAGTATTGGGTTGTTGAGTGTTTGTATCCATAGCAATTCTCCGCTTGCATCATCAAATGCATAAATTTTTCCCACCTGGGTAAATATTCGTTCTCCGGTCGCGTCGTCAATTGTGGAAATCATTTGATTCGTCGCCAATATAAATCGATTTTCTATTGCCATAAAGCCCATGTAATCAACAAAAGTATTCGTGCTAAATGGGATTACGATTTTTTCCCTGGTTGCAATGTTAAAAATATGCATATAACTGGCCGTGCCACTAGTACGATATTGCACTGAAACATTCAGTCCAAACAGATTGTTCTTTGTGTAGGTTGTAATCCAAACACTGCCACCAAACGGCCTTTCATCATAAACCACACCACCGCCAAATTCAATTACGTTGCCACCAAATTCAATGATTCCGGTACCGTTTTCCCTTATGATTAACGGGGCGTCTTCTGTTACCGCAATTTCATGCGGCAAGAAAACGTTCCTTTCGAGTGGTTGCCAGTTTTGTAGGATAATTTGCATCGCATCCATTTCATCGCAAAAACCGGGTCCGTCAATCCTGCGATAAACACGATCTCTGCCGGTTGGAGAAATAATAATCCTGTTATCCTGGTTTTCGGGCAGTTCCACCCACATGTTGCCGTTTCCGTCAAACCTAAATATAGCAGCAATATCAAGACCTTGCCACGCAAAACGGATTTCCGTTCTATTGCCAAATTCGTTTATGCTGGTTATTTCACTGATGGTATGTGAAGTTCTTGTTTCGATTGTCGGTCTGACACCGTGCAGATCTACAATTATGGCGATCTCCTGCGGAAACACCCTTCTACCCCACGAAAGATCCCGTTCTATAAGTCCAGAATTTCCAGGAATAGTTGCCATTTCGACCGGCCACCAAACCCAAACGCCTTCTATGCTATAGTTAATTTGCTGCGGTTCTTGGATAATTTGCGCTATCGCTTCATCCTCCGCCTCGGCTTGCCCTTGGATAGTCGTCTGTGTTGCCGTGTCTTCATTTGTTTCAGTTTTAGTCAATACGGCGGCTTCGCCATCTGTAGTTGTTTGCGAGGGCGTTCTTGGTGTGCAACCCGTGATTAAAATTACGATAAGCAAAAACAGAACTCCTTTCATTCTATTTGATCTCCTCCTAATCGCAAGTTATTCCGACAAATTTTCCCGCAAAAACCTATCGGTCATGCCAACGAACATGTCGGTAAAAATCCAGCCACTGGCGATAACACTCCGAACGATACCGGCGACTACGACTTCCACGACTTTTGGAAGGCCGGCGGAATGGACGGCCGTGACCCGCACCCATGCGGAACCTACTTCCATTTCCGGTTCCCACCATCGAAATTGAACGAGACTGCCCGCAGGTAGTATCGTTATTACAGGCGAATTTACCTTGCTTTCTTCATGTAAAGGCAAATCCTCGACGGTGGTGTGAACTACAAGGCTCGAACGAGCACGCCTAATAAAATCAAAGATTTCGTCAAATTCTGGGCCGTCAATCTTATGAAAAACCCTATCACTGCCTGTCAGCCCCAAATTAGAAAGCAGCACCGAGTGCGCGTTAAGCGGTACTTCCTCTATCCACATGGTGCCATCATCCCTAAAGTGGAAAATCGCTGTGACATCGAACCCTCCCCTCGTAAAGTGAAACATCAATTCCGTCCTGTCGCCTTCTTCATTAAGGCTAATTATTTCCTCCACAGCAAATTCAGAAATCTCAATTGACGGCCTGTCGGCATGTAGATCTACAATTATGTGTGTAGCGCGTGGATGCATTCTTTTTCCCCATGAAAGATTTCGCTCCGCAAACCCGCCTCCTTCTATTCCACCTGGACTTCTACTCCAAGCACCTTCGATAGAGTGCTGCGCGAAAACCACGGATGGAAAAAACAAAGTAAATAGGACAAACAGTCTCATCAAAGCTTACCGCCTCTTCCTGTGGGCATTAGTCGAATTCAGGCCCTGCTACTTTATGGAGAATATAATCTTCGCCCGCCCCCCAAAAATAACCATGTGCATACTGAGATCGTTCTATCCACATAGTACCATCTTCGTTAAAATGGAAAACTGCGACAAAAGAAGATCCACGTTCTGCAGAAAAAATATATAATTCGGTTACATTCCCCTGTTCATTAAAGCTGATTATCCGATCTGGTGGATAATGAGCCTGTGGTATCCAAATAGTCGGTGGCTCGCTGTGCAAATCCACGACTAAATCAATATGCCTAGAAATGGTTCTTCTTCCCCACGAAAAATCTCGTTCAATGGAACCACTCATACACGGATTTCTAAGCGGGCTCCATACACCTTCGATAGAGTGTTGAGCGAAAGCCATGGTTGGAAAAAACAGAGTAAATAGGACAAATAGTCTCATCAAAGCTTACCGCCTCTTCCTGTGGGCATTAGTCAAATTCAGGCCCTGCTACTTTATGGAAAATATAATCTTCGCCCGCCCCCCAAAAATAACCATGCGCATACTGAGATCGTTCTATCCACATTGTGCCATCTTCGTTAAAATGAAAAACTGCGACAAGAAAAAACAGGGCTCGTTTCATTCTATATTGATCTCCTCCTAATCGCAAGTTATTCCGACAAATTTTCCCGCAAAAACCTATCGGTCATGCCAACGAACATGTCGGTAAAAATCCAGCCGCTGGCGAGAACACGACGAGCGATACCGTCGACTACGACTTCCACGACTTTTGGAAGGCCTGCGGAATGAACGGCCGTGACCAGTACCCATGCGGAACCTACTTCCATTTCCGGTTCCCACCATGGAAATTGAACGAGGCTACCCGCAGGTAGTATCGTTATTACAGGCGAATTTGCCTTGCTTTCTTCATGTAAAGGCAAATCCTCGACGGTGGTGTGAACTACAGTGCTCGAACGCGCACGCCTAATATAATCAAAGGTCACGTCAAATTCAGGACCATCAACCTTATGAAAAATGATCTCTTGGCCTGCCCTGCCAAATGCAAATCTGCCATCAGGCGATGTTTCCATCCACATAGTACCATCGTTGTTAAAATGAAATTTGGCAACAACATAGACTCCTTCTCGTGGAAAAAAAAGGTTTAGTTCCGTTTTATAACCTCTTTCGTTAAAGCTAATAATTTCGGCTCGGGTCCATTCGGGTACCACGAGGAAGGGTCTGTCGGCATGCAAATCTACAATTAAGTGTATGCCGCGTGGATACATCCTTCTCCCCCAAGAGAGATCCCAATTCTCAAATCCGCCTCCTTCTATTCCTCCTGGACTTCTACTCCAAACACCTTCGACAGAATGCTGCGCGAAAACCACGGATGGAAAAAACAAAGTAAATAGGACAAACAGTCTCATCAAAGCTTACCGCCTCTTCCTGTGGGCATTAGTCAAATTCAGGCCCTGCTACTTTATGGAGAATATAATCTTCGCCTATTCCCCAAAAATAACCCACGGATGATTCTATCCACATAGTACCATCTTCGTTAAAATGAAACGTTGCAACAAATGTAATGCCAGGCTCTGCCCAATAAATGTATAATTCGGTTACATTCCCCTGTTCATTAAAGCTGATTATCCGATCTGGTGGATAATGAGCCTGTGGTATCCAAATGGTCGGTGGCTCACTGTGCAAATCCACGACTAAATCAATATGCCTAGAAATGGTTCTTCTTCCCCACGAAAAATCTCGTTCAATGGAACCACTCATACACGGATTTCTAAGCGGGCTCCATACACCTTCGATAGAATGCTGTGCGAAAGTTACGGAGGGGAAAAACAGGATGGCCAAAACACACAATTTTTTCAATGTCTACTACCCCCTTCATCGCACAAACCTACGATATCTTTCTGGTACAGCATGGAAAAAACTTTCCATACTATCTGTAATTATATTTGTATTGCCAGTGCATTGTATTGGATTACCTTTGGCGATTAACAATATCCCCATATTTTCGACACCAGATATATCGGTAATATTATTGGAAGCGATATTGATCACGTTTATACTTCGTCTTTCCTCAATCAATATAGGAAAATCGACAAGTTGTGAATGGGTAAATTCAAAGTATTCTAAGTTAGGAAGCCTTGATACATCGACACCGATTTCATTATTAATTTTGACACTTTGAAACACTAATTCCCTTAAAGAAATTAAGTCATACAGAAAATCGATATCAGGAAGCGTAACCATGAAGAAAACAAGCGTTTCCAAAGTGTCGAGCCCCCTTAGAAAATTAAAATCATTCATGAACGCCGTTCTTTCAAACCACAGCTCTCTTAAATTTGGAAATCCATCTAGGCCCATTATTTCAACTACATTTTGCGCAAAAGGGAACCTGAGCTCTTCTGTGTTAATATCATATTGTCTAACCTCATATGTTCCATCACAAAATTTTATGGTTAGAGTTACTAGCTCGGTGGCATTTATCTGCCAACAATACAATACTAATAACAAAACTGTTATTCCAGGCTTTCTCAATTAGTTTCCCCCTAGTCCTGGCAATCCATCACCCCGTTGATGAAAAACATATGCCGTGGGATTCCTTTGTCCTATTAGCTTTCGAACATGGGGAACAGTGTACATGAAAGGTCTTTCCATCCAGCCATCTCCTGCGGCGGAATTATTGAAAAGCCACATCATTGCTGCCGTTAAATCACCAAATCGATATCACCGAGCGTTGTATATTTTTATATTCACTACGGCATTCTACCATCAAAAAAAGGAGCTGTCAAGTAAAATGATCTTTTTCTAAGGGCCTCTTTGGCTATTCGCCACAATGTTTTCATCTTGCGCTTCCTGGGGGAATCTTACCGGCAATCGGCTTGGTTGTACAGGATGGTCGCAGGGATACCGCGCCATTGCATTCGGCAAACCGTAACGGCCGACGCCTTGTCTTCCGGGCTCAAAACCCTTATTATGGGGGTACAATGTTTGGAGGACAGACGATGCGTTCATCGATAATGGATTGGTCAATGGGAGCCCGTTCGGCGGTGCGGATAGAGGACGACGACGAGGAAGGCGAGGGCGGCAAGGAAAAGTCCGAAAAGTGGCAGGACGTCCTTGCCGGAAAGATGCTGAAGACCAGGACAATCCTGATCTCCGGGGGGATCCGCAAGGGGCTTGCCGAAAAGACGATTCGCCAGCTTCTGCTTATGGAGGCGATGGGCGACGAGCCGGTGCGGATTTTCATCGACTCGCCGGGCGGCGACGCGGACGCGGGTTACGCGATTTTCGACATGATCCGCTTTATCAAGCCCCCGGTCTGGACCATAGGCATGGGGCTGGTCGCCAGCGCGGCGGCGCTTATCCAGCTTGCCGCGCCCAGGGAAAGGCGGCTTGGCCTGCCCAACAGCCACTACCTTATCCACCAGCCCCTTTCCGGGATACGCGGCGTGGCCACCGACATCGAGATCCACGCCAAGGAACTGGAAAAGCTGCGGGGAAAAATCAACCGGCTTATAGCCGACGAGACCGGCGTGCCCTTCGAGCAGGTCGAAAAGGACACCGACCGCGACTACTGGATGGACGCGCAGGAGGCGGCCGACTACGGCCTTATCAGCAGGGTTGTAATCAGAAGGGACGAGGTTTAGGGCTTGGCTTCCCCAGAGCCGTAACTGGGGCGTTGGTGCTTGGTTATTCAGGAAAGGGCTTGTAATGTGTCGACCCTTCGGATACCATACACTATAGGGGAAGCCAATGAAATCATGTCTTTTCGCGTTGTCGTTGTCGGTTCTGCTGCTTGTTCCGGTGCATTCGCAGGAGATCATTACCGCGGACAGGTTCCTGCAGATGGTCTCGGAGCATTACGCCACCATCAGGGATTACGAGGCCAGCATAGTCGTCAGGTCGGGCAACTCGGTCATGCCCGGAACCATCAGCTACCTTGCGCCCAATTCCCTAAGGATCGACTTTACCCAGCCGGCGAACCAGGTGATCCTGTTCACCGGGGAAGCCCTTACCGTGTTCATGCCCGGGCCGCCGGCCTTCGTGCTGAACCAGCCGGTCAACCGCGCCTTCGCCGGGGCCAACCTGGCCAGCGCCGAGGGGCTTAACCTGCTCAGGCGCAACTACATCCCCACCTTCGTCACCGGCCCCGCGCCGGTCAGCCTGGACGCGAACTCGCACGAGCAGGTCGTAAAGCTCAGGCTTACCCGCAGGCATGTCTCGGAGGGCTTCCGTGAGATTATCCTTAGCGTCGATCCCAACACCAAGCTGATCCGCCGCATCGCCGGGACGACCATCGCGGGCGTAAACGTCCAGTTTGACTTTACCAACACCAGGGTTAACCTGGGGATCCCTGAAATGCGCTTCGTGTACACCCCCCCGGCGGGCGCAAACACGATCCATAACTTTATGTTCAGGGACGCGAACTAAAGGGGACGGGAGGAAACAGTGGAATCTCTGGGCGAAAAGCTGCGGACAACTCGCGAGGGCAAGGGGATTAGCTTTGACCAGGCGGGCCTGGACACCAAGCTCGCGATTCGATACCTTGAGGCGCTGGAAAGCGAGAATTTTTCCAAGTTTCCCGGCGAGGCGTACATTACCGGCTTTATAAGGAACTACGGCGCCTACCTGGATCTGGACGTGGACGAGCTGCTCTCCCTTTACCGGGCAATCAAGATCCAGGAACAGCCAATTCCGGTTGAGGAGCTTTTGCGGAAGCCCTCCGTGCTGCCCAAGATCGCGATTGGCGTGGCCCTGGCCCTTCTTGTTTTCGGCGTCGCCGGCGCCGTGTTTTTGTTTTTCGCGAGCCGCACGGCGGACGCGGGCGTCGCGGTCTCCCCCGCCAGGATACCGATTGAGTATATCATGAGCGGGGACAGCTTCGAGCACCGTTTCTTCCAGGGCGATTCCCTTCTTGTTTCCATGGATTTCGGTTTTGCCGCCGGGGGCGCGGAACGGCACAGGATCGAGCTTTTGGACGTGGTCGGCGACGACGTGGTCATCCAGACCCCGAGCGGGCCGGTTCTTATCGATTTTTTCCGCCACGCCAGCCTGGACCTGGACAGCAACGGCATATTCGACCTTAGGATAAGCGCCATGGACTACGTCAGGAACAACGTCAGCCTGGGCGCCCTTCTGCGTTTCGAGCGGTACACCGCGACCTCCTTTGTGCCCGAAATGGAGGTCGTGCCCACCGGCGCCGCGACCGTAACCGGCCAGGCGCATTCCTCGGTGATATTTACTTCGCCCAACCCGTACCCGTTTACCCTTCAGGCCAGCTTTCAGGGCGGGAGCATGTTCCGTTGGGAGGTCCTGTTCGAGCCTGCCCGCCGCGAAAGGAACGAGCGCTTCTTCCAGCGCCTGGACGAGCTGACCGTTCCCCACGTGCACAACGGCGTCCGCATATGGACCTCCAACGCGCAGGCGGCCAGGTTCCAGGTTATCGGCGGCGGAAGGACCGTGCCGGTCGAGATTGGCAGCCCGGGCGAGGTGGTCGTGGCTGACATTCGCTGGATCCGCGGCGAGGACAACGTCTTCCGCCTGGTGGTCGCCCGCCTAGAGGCTTGACCGGCCGGCTTGTGCGCCCCAGCTATTTCCTTGACCCCTTCGGTTGCGTCAAGAATCAGGTCGATGCCGAAAACATGATGGCCCACCTTAACGGGGCTGGCTGGCTTTCCGCGCATGACGCGGCGGACGCCGATCTTATCATCGTCAACTCCTGCGGGTTTATCGAGGACGCGAAGCGCGAATCGATAGACGCTGTCATGGAATGGCGAAGGCTGTACCCCGGAAAGAAAATCCTGCTTGCCGGCTGTCTTGCCCAGCGATACTCCAGGGATCTCGCGGAATCCATGCCCGAGGTGGACGCCTTTTTCGGCACCGACGACGTCACGCGGATTGCCGAAGCCGTAAAGCCCCTGGGGTTTGCCGGTTCCATGCCGGACGGCGCGGCCGGGCTTTCGACCTGGGATCGCCCGCTTCTGTCCCTGCCCGGTTCCGCCTACGTCAAGATAAGCGAGGGCTGCGACAACAACTGCAGCTACTGCGCCATTCCCCTTATTCGCGGGCCGCTGCGCTGCCGTTCCGTCCGGGACATTGTCGATGAGTGCAGGGGGCTTTTGGCCAGGGGGGTGCGGGAACTCTGCGTCATAGGGCAGGACATAGGGGCGTACCGATCCGGCGGATCGGGCCTGCCGGAGCTGCTCGCCGCCGTCGCGGAACTCCCTGGGGATTTCTGGGTCCGGCTTCTGTACATGCACCCCGGCCATTTCCCCCTGCCGATCCTGGACCTAATGGAGCGCGACCGGCGCTTTCTTCCCTATTTCGACATCCCCTTCCAGCACTCGTCCCCGGCCGTCCTTTCCGCCATGAACCGTCGCGGTTCCGCCGAGGCGTACCTCGCCCTGGTCGAGACCATCCGCGCCAGGCTTCCGGCCGCCGTCGTCCGCACGACCTTTCTTGTCGGCTTTCCGGGCGAAACCAGGGGGGACTTTGCCGCCCTGTTGGATTTCCAGGAAAGGCTTCGCCCGGACTGGCTTGGCTGCTTTTCCTACTCCCGCGAGGAGGACACCGCCGCCTACGCGATGCCCGGACAGGTTCCCCGGAAAACCGCCCTTGCCCGGAAGCTCAAGGTCGAGGAAGCGCAGGTCGGGATTACCGAGGGAAACATGGAACGCTTCGTGGGGCAAACCCTGGACATTATGCTGGAGGAAAAAATCGACGGCGGAACCGGGGACGACGCCGTCGCAAACGGCGATCTCTGGCTGGGCCGGCTTTACTGCCACGCCCCGGAGGTTGACGGCGCCGCGATAACCACCGGCTCGACGGATGATGCCGAAGATTCCGCCGGGCCAAAGGTCGTCCGACCAAAGGTCGGAGATGTCCTGCCCTGCAGGGTGCTTGCCCGCAGGGGGTTCGTTCTGGAGGTCAGTCTATGCCGGCCGTCTTCCTGAAGCGCCTTAACGTGGCGGCGGCGATGGGGCGGGCCTTTTCCGCGCCCTGTTCCAGGATTTTGTCCAGCGCGGGAACGTCCGCCATAATCGCGTCGTAGCGTTCCCGCATCGGGGCCAAAGCCCGGTTTACCACCCGGAACAGCTCCTCCTTGGCCTCGCCCCAGCCCATGCCCCCGGCGCGGTAGCGGGAGGCTAGCGCGGCCTGCTCCCCGTCGTCGGCGAACAGCTTGTACAGCAGGAAAACGTGGCTCGCGTCGGGATCCTTGGGCTCCTCGACCGTCTGGGAGTTCGTGGCGATCCGCATGATGGTCTTCCGCAGGGTTTTTTCCGGGACGAACAGGGGGATCGTGTTGCCGTAGCTCTTGCTCATCTTCCTGCCGTCAAAGCCCGGAACCACGGCGTTGTCCTTTTGGATCCCCGGGCGCGGGACCTTTAGCACCGGCTTGCCGTAGTTGGCGTTTACCGACTGGGCGATGTCCTGGGCCATCTCTATGTGCTGGACCTGGTCCCTGCCGACGGGCACCACGTCCGAATCGAAGGCGATAATGTCGGCGGCCATAAGCACGGGGTAGGTGAACAGGCCCATGTTGATTCCCGCGTCCGTGTCGTCGCCCCTCTCGCTGTTTTTCTGCACCGCGTCCTTGTATGCGTGGGCGCGGTTCATAAGCCCCTTGGACGTAAAGGCCGTAAGCATTACGGCAAGCTCGAAAATCTCGGGTATGGAGCTTTGCCGGTAAAAGACGACCTTTTCCGTGTCCAGGCCGGCCGCCAGCCAGCCGGCCGCGACGTGCCTGGTGGTGGATCCCAGTTCCCCGGGATCCTTCATGGTGTTAAGGCCGTGATAGTCGGCGATAAAATAACGCGCGTCGTAGGTTTCCGCGAGTTCCAGCGCGGGCTTTATCGCGCCAAAGTAGTTGCCCACGTGCAGGTCGCCGGTGGGCTTGATGCCGGTTAGTGATATTTCCCTCATGCTAGACAACTGTAGCAATTTGCGGGGGGCTTGTAAAGCTTGGAAAATTTTGCTTGCAATTCGGGCACGCAGGTGGCATAATGCCCAGCATGAGGTTGGCGGCGGTCGCCGGAAGCCTCCCAGCCCGGGCAACTAGAAGGAGCCTTATATGAGGACGACAAAACGAGCGCTTGCGTGCGGCCTTTTAGCCGCGATCCTGGTGACGGCCGTTTCCTGCGACAACAACCCCGACTTTGGCGATTCGGTGTACGACTTCCAGGACTTCCTGGCGGGGCTGCCGGTCGGTTCGATTAGCGGCGCGAGATGGCCCGTGCAGAGCACGGGCAACACTCTTTCCGTCGTGGAAGAACCGGGCGGCGGGCGGGCCCTGCGCGTGTCCTTCGGCGGCGCGCATGGCGTTGACGTTCTTTTGACCGGTGACAACGGCGTTGGCGTCGGGCAAGGGTACGCCCTGGAAATTCGCGGCCGCATAGTCGTTATCGCGACCGGCGAGGCTCCCGCGACATCTTCTTTTCCGGGCATGTGGCCTTTTCAGTTGGCGGCCATCCGCTCGGCCTTCGGGGAGGATCCGTCCACCAACCTGGTGCAGGTTTCCGTTAGGCCGCCTTCGCCCGAGTTCGTAATCCGGCGCGTTATACGATCCAGGGATCTTGCCGCCCCCGTTGGCGGGCGGGCTCCGGGGCCGACGCTTAGGCTTGTCAACGAGCCGAGCAACTTTTTGACAGCCATGTACGTCACGGACATTTTGGTGCTCCCGCCCAGGTGATTCCCCGGGGTTACGCCAGGGAGATCCCCAGATCGACGTACCGGGATCTCGGGCGCGGATCCCCGGCCGACTCCAGTATCTCGCCGCAGGATTCGCAGGTGTATCCCCCCAGTTCCCCCAGCCGCCGCCGGAAGGCCGCGCTCCTTAGCGTTTCGACGAAGAGCTTGAACTGCGGCAGTTCCAGGGATCTAGGGTGCAGGGCGAAGTCGTACTCCTCGGTTCCCAGGGGCACGAAGTCCAAGCCCAGCGCTACCGCCGCCGAGGCGATGCCCATTCCCGCGTCGGCGCTTCCGCTTTCCACGGCGGCGGCCACGGCCATGTGGGTCAGGGCCTCGCGGTCGTAGCCGTTCAGGCGATCCTGGGCGACGCCCGCCTGCCTTAGCTTGAAGTCCAGGAAAAGCCTTGTCCCGGAGCCGCGCTGGCGGTTGACGTAACGGCATCCCCCAAGCTGTTCCAGCGAGCCCAACCCCAGGGGGTTCCCCTTTTTCACGATCAGGCCCTGCACCCTGCCGACCCCCTTAACCAGGCTTACGGGCGCGCCGGGAAAAAGGCGTTTCAGGTAGGGGACGTTGTAGGCCCCGGAGTCCTCGTCCAGAAGGTGGATCGGGGCGACGTGGCACTCGCCGCGTTTCAGCGCCAGAAGCCCGGCGGTGCTGCCGACGTGGGTTCCGGCCAGGAAGTAGCCCCCGGCGCTCATCATGTCGGCGATTATGTCCAGGATCAGGTCGTGGCTGCCGATGGAGACAAGGGTGCGCTCAAGCTCGTGCAGGGGGCGGGACAGCTCCACCCGAACCGTGTCCCCGGCCTCCACGCCCTCGCTGTTCTGGGGGATCACGCAGAAGCCGTCGGCGCGTACCAGGGACATCGCCGCCCCAGCCCCCCGGGCAAGCGGGGAGGCGACCAGCCTTCCGTCCACGCTGCCCAGCTTGACCCGCACGTATTCCCGGTGCTTAAGCGAGGACACCAGCCGTTTCGCCGCGACGGCGGTGACCGTGGGCGTCTGCGTCCCGTGGCTTCGCCTTCCGGATAGCGCCGCCAGGACCGGGGAGGCGAAGTTGCGGAAGGCAAGGTACGCGGACACCGGATACCCCGGGATGCCGATCACCGGCTTTCCCCCCGCCACCGCCAGGATCACCGGCTTGCCGGGCTTCATCGCGACGCCGTGGACGACCACCCGGCCAAGCTTTTCCAGTACCCCGGCCGTGTGGTCCTCGGTTCCGGCGCTGGATCCGGCGTTTACCAGCACCATGTCGTGACGCTCAAGCGCGGCCTTGACGGCGTCCTCCAAAAGCCCGGGGTCGTCGGGGACGGCCGCGAAGCGCGTGGCCTCGCCGCCGGCCTCCCGGACAAGGGCCTCGAACATCCGGGAGTTGGACTCGATGATCTCCCCCTCCCCGGGGATCTGCCCCGGCTCGACAATCTCGTTCCCGGTGGGGAAGATCGCGACCCTTGGCCTGCCCAGGACCTCCAGCTCGGGGATCCCCGCCGAAAGCAGGACGCCGATGTCGATGGGCCGTATCCTGTGGCTGCCCGGGATGATCATTTCGCCGGTGACGATGTCCTCGCCGATTGGCCGTATGTGCTGCCAGGCGACCGCCGCCTCCCTTATGACCACCGAAAGATCGCCGTTTTCCTGCAGGTCCTCCGCCATGATCACCGCGTCGTAGGGCGGGTGGACCGGATCCCCGGTGTTCGCCGGCTTGAAGTCCCTGCCCGGAACCAGCCGGACGGGCTTTGTCTCGGACGCGCCGGCGGTGGCCGCGGCGACGACGGCAATTCCGTCCATGGCCGCCGCGTTGAACAGGGGGGAACAGCAGCGGGCGTAAACCGCGCCCGCGGTCACGCGATCCAGGGCCTCGATCGACGGGATCTTCTCGCGGCGGTGCTCGTGGCCGTCCCCGGCGTCGCCCCAAAGGGCGTCCTTGAACCGCGATAGCGCCTCCTCGACGGGAACGTTGCTTAGGTACAGGGTTCGCCTTGCCAATGTTTTCTAGAACAGTCTGTGGTAAACGGAAAAACCGAAACGCTGGCGGCTTTCCTGGTTTTCCTCCTCGCGGCTGCGGGGGGATTCCAGGACCAGGTCCTCGAAGACCCAGACAAGCTCGACGGGAACGTGCACGGGCGGGGCGGGCTCTTCCTCCGGTTCCTCCGCCAGGACGTAGGCTTCCGCGTGGGCTTCCCCTTCCTCCGTGTCGTCATCTGGGGCGTAGGCGGCCTCGATCTCCGGGGGCGGCGGCGGGGGAGGGCGGCGTTCCTCGTGCCTGACGAAAAGCTCGCCGGTTATACCCTGGTCCCTGCCGATGAACCTTATCAGGAACGAGACGGAGCCGTCCGGGTTTTCCTGGCCGCTGCCGATGCGGAAGGACCTGGGGTTCACGATGTCCAGGGCGGCCATGTAGTCGTCCAGGAACAGCCGCTCCATCGCGGAGAGCGCGGGGGCGTTGGCGTTGCCCGCCAGCAGCGCGTCGGCCACGCTTCTTGCGAACGTGTAGGCCTCCACCGAGGCTCTGCCCCGACCCAGGGCCCCTATCACTATGTCCACGGGGTAGCGGGGGGCTTCCTGCCGTCGCGGGCGCAAAAGTTCCTCCGGAATTATCCCGTGGTGGGTCGCGCCGTTCGATTCCGTCTGGGCGAAAAGGACGCCCGTCGCGGCCAGCAACAGTATCGTTGCCCCGATTTTCCACTTTCGCATCTTGCTTCCAGTATAGAACATCCCGCCCCTTTATTCTATAATCCCGTTGAGTATGGGCGTCTCGATTCAATCCGTTCTGGCCGAAGGCTTTACCTGTCCCGTCAGGGACGTCATGTGGGGGCACGTGTATTTTACCCCCGGGCTGGCCGCGCTGGCCGATTCTGCCCCTTTCATGCGCCTGCACCGGATCCTGCAGCTTGGCCCGGTCTACAGGGTTTTCCCGGGCGCGACCCACACCCGTGCTAGCCATTCGATAGGCGTGTACCACCTGGGCCGGCGGCTCCTGCAGAACCTGGCGGAGCGCGGCGCGGACTGGATCGGCAGGGAGGGGGCGATGTCGTTTCTGTGCGCCTGCCTGCTACACGATCTTGGCCATTTCCCCTACACCCATTCCCTAAAGGAGCTGCCCCTGCGCTCGCACGAATCGCTGACCGGGCGGATAATCCTGGCCGATCCGGTAAGGTCCCTGGTCGCCGGCTGCGGCGCGGATCCGGAGCTTGCCGCCGCGATTGTGGACGACCGCCGCCCGGCCGGCGGCTCCGCCGAGCTGCTCTTTTACCGCAAGCTGCTTTCCGGATGCCTGGATCCCGACAAGCTCGACTACCTTAACCGCGACGCCAGGTACTGCGGGGTTCCCTACGGAATCCAGGACGTGGACTTCGTCCTTTCGCGGCTTGTCCCCCATCCCGAAAGGGGCGTGGACATAGACTCCAGGCTGATCCCCAACGTCGAGGCGATCCTGTTCGCCAAATACCTGATGTACAGGACCGTCTACTGGCACCGCCAGGTAAGGGCCTGCACGGCGATGATAAAAAAAGCCCTGCTCCAGGCCCTGGAGTCGGGGAGCGTGGCCGGCGAGGAGCTGTACGGCCTGGACGACCAAAGCCTGTTCGCCCTTCTTGGGGAGAAAACCGGCAGTTCCCTGGCGGAGGCGGTATGGAAGGGCAGGCCGTTTTCCGTCGCCGCGGAAATCCCATACGACGAGGCCGACCACGCCTGCCTTAAGGACATCGGCAGGCGTTCCCTTTACGAAGAACGGCTCGCCCGGGAGTTACGGGCCGGGGGCGTGGATCTTGGGCCGGGGGATCTGATCATAGATCTGCCGGAACCGGTTTCCTTCGAGACGGGGCTTTTCGTGCTGGACGAGGGTCTCGACTTTGCCGACAGCACCAGCGCCTTTAAGGCCGAGCCCTTCGCCAAGACGCTGTACACCGTCAGGATATTCGTGGAACCAGATTTTTGCAAAAAGGTAGAGACTTTGCCGCGATTATGTGATATACTATATACAGAGAAATGCTGGCTTCGAGCCTAACAGGGGGATGGACATGGAACTGCACAACGTTTCCGAAGACATCGTTTTTGGGATGGTAAAAAAAATTTTCGATTTAATCGCGAAGGAAGGCAACCCTGAGGATCTGTGCCTTTGCGATCAGTGCAGGATGGATACCATCTGTTACACCCTTAACCGCATAGAGCCGCGGTACATTGTCTCCAACAGGGGTATCGGCTATATCGAGCAGGACTGGGCCTGGAAGCAGCAGATGGAGGCCGACGTTTCCACGCTTGCGTACAAGGGGCTTCGCATCGTGAACCATAAGCAGCGCCCCACCTCCGCCCACAAGGGCGCCATGTCGGAAAAAAAGATACCCATGGGGCCGATTTTTGACCTTCCCACAATCATCGGAAGGCTTTTGGACGGGACGACTTTCGCCCCCCTTTCAGACGTCAAGCTGGAGCTTTGGAGCGACGGGGAGCTGGTTACCATGCGAAACCCGAACTGGCAGAACCCCTTTACCCTGGTTTCGAAGACCCCGGGCACCTATACCTTTTGGCCGGCCCCCGTTTCCGCCAGCGTCGTGGACGTGAACCGCCTTTTCGACTGCTCCCTAAAGGTGGAGGATCCCAGGTACGAGACTATGGTCCATTATTTCAAGGTTCCGGCGGTCAGCGAGCATCCGTCCGCGCATTCCCAGAGCAAGACCTTTAAGATGCCGGATCTCTACCTTTTTCCGCCCGGGGAGGCGGAGATAAACGGTTAAATCGGTGCTATTCGGAGGGGGGGGATTCGAACCCCCGACAGCCAGTTCCCAAAACTGGCGGCTTAACCCCTGGCCTACCCTCCGTCAGCCCCTATTATAGCGGTTTATCCCGCTTCTGCTCAAGTGGTGATAAAGCGGACACTTTACCTCGCCGCCTGTAATTGTTATACTATAGGAAATACTATTAAAGGCGGTGCGGCGATATGATAATCCTAACCCTAAACTGCGGATCCTCCTCGGTAAAATACCAGGTGTTCGACTGGGAAACGAAAGACATTCTGGCGGTCGGCGTTGTCGAAAAGGTAACCTCTGCCGGTTCCTTCATAAAGCACAAGGTGATGGGCAGGGATGAAATCAAGCAGACCCAGGACTGCCCCGACCACACAGACGCCGTGGCGCTGATCATCAGGCTTCTTACGGACAAGGATCAGGGCGTGATCAATGACATGTCGATGATCAAGGCCGTCGGCCACCGGGTCGTGCACGGCGGCATGAAGTTCACCAAAAGCGTGATTGTGGACGACGCGGCCATGGCCGCCTTCCACGAGGTCAAGGATCTTGGCCCTCTGCACGTCCCGGCGAACATCATGGGGATAGAGGCGGCGAAAAAGGTCCTGCCCGACGTGCCGCACTGCGCCATCATGGACACGGCCTGGCACCAGACCATGCCGCCGGAGGCCTATACCTACGCCGTGCCGCACGAGTGGTTCGACAGGTACCAGGTGCGCCGCTACGGCTTCCACGGCACCAGCTTTCTGTACACGGCCAAGCGGGCGGCGGTGCTCCTTGGCCAGGATCCCTTTAAAACGAACCTGATCATCTGCCACCTGGGGAACGGCTCCTCGGTAAACGCGGTAAAGGACGGCTGTTCCTTCGACACGAGCATGGGAATGACCCCGCTGGAGGGCCTTGTCATGGGGACCCGCTCTGGCGACGTGGATCCGGCGCTGCCCTTCTATGTCATGCGAAAGACGGGTATGGGCGCGGACGAGATTGACGGCGTGCTTAACAAGAAATCGGGGCTTTTGGGCGTTACCGGGCGGTTCAGCGATCGCCGGGACATAGAGGAAGCCGCGGCGCAGGGCGACGAGCGCTGCGCCCTTGCCCAGCGCGTCGAGGCGCACCGGGTAAAGAAATACATCGGCGCGTACCAGGCCGTGCTCGGCAGGGTTGACGCCCTGGTTCTTACCGCCGGCGTCGGGGAATTCGCCCCGATCATGCGGGACATTATCCTTGACGGGCTGGAGGGCATCGGCATCGTCTACGATCCGGCGAAGAACGCGATCGCCCGCACCCGCAACGCGGAACTGCTTATCAGCAAGCCGGGGTCGAGGATCCCCGTGTTCATCATCCCCACCGACGAGGAACTCGTGATGACCGAGGACGCCTTTGCTCTTATGAAAGGCACCTACGACGTCCACACCAAGTTCACCTATTCCTTCCAGAGCAAGGACTACGTGAACAAGGGCAGGGCGGAAGGCCTGAAGGCCGACCTGGCCAAGAAGCCCGGCCTTGCGGATATTATCGTCAAGCCAAAATGAAATGGCGGACAACATCGACGAACCCGGAAAGATTGAACTGCTGTGCATCGGCAACGCGATGGTCGATGTCTTCGCCCCCGCCGATTTCGCCCGGCTTGACGGCCTGGGGATAACGGAACCGGTTCAGCACGTTCCCCTGGAAAATGCCGCCCGGATGCTGGACGAGCTTCGCAGCGGCGATCTCGTGCTTGCGTCCGGTGGCGCCGTTGCCAACGTCGCGAAAATTGCCTCCATGCTTGGCGTCGGCTCAGCCTTTGCCGGCTGCGTGGGCGGCGACGATCTTGCCGCCTTTTTCGAGGAAGAACTTATTAGCGCTGACGTCGTTCCCTTTATTACATCGGTCGAAGGGGGCACGGGCATTTGTCTTGTTTTCGAGGCGTCCGGCGAAACGCGCATTGCCGCATCGCCGGGCGCCGCGCTGGAGTTTACCGAGGCGGACGTTCCCGGCGATCTTATCGCCAGGGCGGACGCTGTGGTATTGGACGGTTACATGCTTGACCGCCGCCCGCTGGTGCAACGGATACTCCAGCTTGCCAACCGCCACGGAATACCCATCGCGCTGGATGCCGCGTCGGTGTTTCATATCAAGGAAAAAACCGAGGCGATTCTTCATTACAGCCGCAACTACCCCCTGATTGTCTTTATGAACGCCGACGAAAGCATCGTGTTTTACAATACCATTAGAAAAGGCGGCGTCGTGGACGAATTCGCGAACGAGCGCGAAAAAGAGGCGTTCATCCTGCGGGAAATTTGTCCCGTGCTAAAGTGCATGACCGAAGGGGATATTTTTCCCGTCATCGTTATCAAGCTTGGGGGACGGGGCGCGGTCGTCCTTGCGGGGGGGGGCATACATCGCGCTGGAACTTTTTCGATCATTCCCAGGAACACCGTTGGCGCCGGCGACGCTTTCTGCGCCGCTTTCATGTCCGCTTGGATACGCGGCAAGCCCATACGGGACTGTGCCTCGCTTGGGAACAAGGTTGCGCGGGAGGTTCTGATGGTACCGGGCACCAGCGTCAAAAAGGAAAAACTCTCGTCGCTTTCCAGGCTTCTGCGATAAGCCCGGGCTTTAGACCATCCTTTCCAGCAGCACCATAAAAACCAGTAAATACAATCCCGCGAACACGATCGTTGGAAACAGCGCCGCAATGACGTAAGCGATAAATCTGCTAAGCCTTGTCGGTTTGCCCATGTTTCTTATGCCATCGTCCTGCAGTTGCCAGTGCACCCAGTTAAGGCTGTCGGTAAGCATTTTGTAGTACAGCCCCAGCAAAAGAACGAAAGATACCAACGACGCGTTGAAAGGAATACCGGTAACCTCCTCGTCAGTCTTTAGCGCCCAGGCGGAAAAGGACAAAAACGCCGCCAAAATAAAAACGGGGCGTTTTACCCGGCGCTGGATTTTCAGTCTTGTCTTTTTGTTTTCGGCCTTTTCGGGAATTTGCTTCATTTGTTTTAGTCTGCTATCTTGCTTAATATATTGTCAAGCCCTGTTTGCGCGCGATTGCGCGTGTGCAAATAACATCTGCGAAAACGGCGTGTTCCGCTCTTGAATATGCCAAAATACACACCGTTCGCTGGCATAAAAATTCCTTTGTTACGAAAATAACTTTAACAACAAAACCAGGTTGCGTGATGCAGGTTTGCGCCGATAAAAAATCAGGGAGAACAAAATGCAAACAACTGTAACACTCAATTGTCTTTACGCGGATTACATTGCCGGTCGGCTCGAAAAGAAAAAATTCGAGGGAATTATTTTTAGGGCAATTCGCAAAATAAAATTTCGTATGCCTGGCCTTGGAAAAGAGGATCGCGAGGATTTTGTTTCATGGCTGTATCCGCGCGTTAGCCGCGCAATTGACAACTATCACGCGATAGGCGCGTCTTTTGAATCCTATATAAACAAGGTGGTTTACATGTCGTCAAAGGAATACAGTAGAAAACAAATCCGCAATAGTAACACCGAGCTTGCCGCTTGGATTGCGCAGGCTTACTCGGACGAAAGGGAATATGAATATTCCGAAGCGGCGGACGTGCAACCTATTGCCCCAATGGGGATGTTCGAGAACTCTAAGAATTCTCGCAAGCTTCTGTTGCTGACGTTAAAATGTTCCAGGTATGTTTCCGATGATTTTATTGAAAGGGTTTCATCCAAGCTTGGAATGAAAGCCGGGGCTTTAAGCAACATGGTCGATAGCCTAAGGGAACGCAAGGAAAAACGGGAGGCGCAAATGGAAAGCCTGCGCGAGGTGGCAAACCGCCAGTTTTGCCGTTGCCTGTTTCATGAAAGAACCCTGCAGTTCATGAAAGACAATCCTGCCGCAGCCCGGCGGATAAAGTTCCGGCTTGATCATTGTCGAAGCAAATTGGGCAAGACAAGGAAACGGCTTTCCAGGATGCAAGTGGACCCTTCCAACGCGCAGATTGCGGAACTTCTGGGGCTTTCAAAAGGTTCCGTCGATGCCACCCTGCATTCGCTCAAGATACGCTGTGCGGATGTATTAGGCGGCAACCAAAGCGCTAAAAGTAACCACATGCTGAACTAATGCCGGGGATTTGCTCGGCGGTTCCCTAATCCTCGAACAGCCGCCCGATTGCCTGGGATGAAAACCCCTCGCTTTTTAGCAGGTATTTAAGGGAACGCCGCGCGGAGTCTTCCATGTGTCGTAAATCCGTGCCGTATTTTCCGCCTTGGCGTTTTTGCGCGAAACGTTCCAGAAGCCGCTGTTCCGCCTCGTCGTCAAGCGCTTCCCGCATGGCCGATTCCGCGTCTTCCCTGCCAATGCCCTTGGCGCGTAGTGCCGCAAGCAGGCGCATTGGGCTGGAGCCCCCCCGGCTAACCCTGGAATCCAGCCAAAGGCGGGCATAGCGAAAATCGTCCAAAAGACCCTGCCCGCAAAGACGCGCGATTACCGTTTTTGAGCAGGCGGAATCGTGGCCGCGTTTTGCCAGCTTTTGGCCAAGGCCGAACACGGTTTGCTCGGCGCGGGCGATTAGCTGCAGGGCCGCTTTTTCCGCGTCAAGGCAGGCCGCCGCAAAACGGAGGCTTGCTACCTCGTCCGGGCTTAACTCGCGGCCTTCGATTGTGTCGGCGCTTTCGTGGGTGCAAAGGCTCGTGTCGACGAGATCAGGGGAAAGATAGCAGACCCTAAACGACAAAGAGGAGCCGTCGGAAAGCCCCGCAACGCGAAGCTCCCAATCGGCTCCTGTCTTGACCGAAACGATAGTCATTGGTTCAGCGAAAACCAGCCCGGCTAACCTACGAAATTCGTACTTGCCGCGCCCGTCCCAAGGCGGCCTAGCGTTTGGAGAACTGGAAGCGTCGGCGAGCGCCCGCCCTACCGTATTTCTTCCGTTCCACCATACGGGAGTCCCGGGTAAGATACCCGTTGCTCCTAAGGCTGGGATAATTGGTTTCGTCCACCTTGCACAGGGCCCGCGCAAGACCGTGGCGACAGGCACCCGCCTGACCACTAATCCCGCCCCCGTACACGTTGATCAGAATATCGAACTTGTTTTCGTTGTCCGTTACCATTAAAGGCTGGCGCACCATAACGGCATGTTCGCCCAGGGGGAAATACTGTGCCAGTTCCCTGCCGTTTATCGATATTTTGCCGCTTCCGTCCCGGACATACACCCGCGCGACCGAAGTTTTTCTTCTGCCCGTACCGATTCCAAGATTCTTGACCACGATAGCTCCTCTTTATAACTCAATCGCCGTGGGGTTTTGGGCGGCGTGTCGATGTTCCGCCCCGGCGTAAATTTTGACGCTTTTCGCCAGCTTCTTTCCCAAGGGTCCCTTGGGAAGCATGCCCTTTATGGCTTTTTCCAGCGGCTGCGTGGGATGCCTGGCAATCAACTTTTCAAAAGTGGTTGTTTTTAGCCCACCCGGGTATCCCGTATGGCGGTAATACATCTTCTGCTGGGCTTTTCTGCCTGTAACGACGACCTTGTCGGCGTTGATTACCACAACAAAATCCCCCATTTCCTGATGGGGCGCGAATATCGCCTTGGTCTTTCCGCGGACTATGGACGCGACCTTCGCCGCGACCCTGCCCAGAACCTTGCCCTCGGCGTCAATCACAAACCATTTCCGCTCCACCAGCGCGGGTTTAACAAAAACTGTCTTCATTTCCGTGACCTTCTATAGTTAGCTTGGTACAAGTATGCCCCGGAAAGGGAAAAAAAGTCAAGGGAGCCAGGCGGAATTTCCACGACAAACGGAAATCCGCCGAAATTCGTCGATATAATGCCAATCGGCTGGTTGTAAAACCGGAGCCCTGGTTTTGGTGTCGGTCACTCCGGCGTGCTCCCCGAAAAGGCGATTAGTTCCCGTATCATCTAGCCGAAACCGCAATACGCTCGCATATCATTTCATCGATGATATGGGCCGGGCTTTTGTGATCCGCCAACGCCTTGGTCAAAAGATAATTGACGGATGTGTTGGTAAACCCCAAAAGTCGCATTTGCCGTTGGCTAAGGAAACCCGTGCCGTTTGGCCCGAGCTTTGGGGTTATGCGGGTAAGCTCCTCGTCAAGAGCGTCATATTCCTCGTCCGTCAAGTCAGCCATGGTTCCTCCTATGGCCCGAATTGGGCAATTACACTGCCTCGGCAACCCATCGCATGAAAAACTTTTATGGTGTCATCATCGATAGGATTGTAGAAGACCTCGATAGGATTTCCGGCAAGGTTAAAGCCTATAAAGGCGTGTTTGTTGTCGTAGCCTTCCAACGGGCCTTCGTAGATTCTGGTGTCGTGGGCATGGCGGATGTCTTCCCGCGTTGCCCCATGCTTGAAAGCCGAAGGCACAAATAAGATTTCCGGCTCCATGCCCGTAGTATAGTGCGAAACGAAGGAATTGTACATGGGATGGCAGACTGCCGGAGGAGCGCTTCCATGGATTTCCAGGTGCGCGGTATATGCGCGACAAACAGGTTTTGTTCGTAATCGGACTCTAACCCCAACCTGGGGACGGCCGCCAACGCACGCCGAATGCCGGTACCGATGCCGCGATAGGGCAACTCGTCCGCCTTGGTCGCTAAAGAGGCGATAAGCGGGTTTCGCATGACAGACACGCCGTTGCGGATATTTTCCACGGTAATGCTGTTCGGCAGGGCGGTACCTTTGGGGATTACGCCCGAAAAGCATAAGCCCGGCAAGGTTGAGCTTCGCGCCACCCACTTGCCATTCCCGCGCCTTTCGTGTATAAACATAACCATGCTTTATTGTAGTCGAAGCGGCTATTTTTACGCTTTCTGCCGTTTGGGGAACGAAAAAGGCGTGGTTTCATATGAAAGTATACGGAACCGCACCCTGTCGCCAACAGCGACATTTACCCCCCCCCCCCCCCCCCCCCCCCCCGAACGTAAATAAGCAAGTTTCATTCGAAAGTATAATAGCGCCCCGACAAAACCAGTTCCGGGAAGCGCGTACATCTTTACCACACCACAAAAAAACAGGAGAACCACGACATGCTTAAATCACGAATCTTAATTGCATTGGACAAGACCGTATTCCTTCTGGGCAAAGGCAAAATCATGGGGAACAAACTATTAGCATTGCTGGCAATTGGCGCCATTTCTTTGGCCGTATTTTTGGCATGCGACAACAACAGAACCCCGCAGGAAACGCCGGAACCACCGACACCGCCCGTTACTTGTGACTACGAAGGCTGCGCCTGCGAAAATTGCGGAGGCAGAGATTGCACATGCGGTCAAGAGCCGCCAACAGAGCAGACCGGTGAAATCGAATTCGGTAGCGATGGCGATGCGACTGTCAATGCCTATATGAACGATGCGGACTTTGAAAATGCCAAGGCAATGATTGCCGAGGCGCTGAATGGCATTTATAATATGGATGATGATGAGCATGACGAGGATTGGATGGGTGGAGTTTTCAGAATGTTTTTGAATATAACACCGTGGACAATAAATGTGGAAAATGACCCTGAGTTTAATTGGAGCACAGTTCCGTGGAATCCAAATATTCGTATCAACGCCACTGCATTAAGAGAACAAGATGTTTTAAGAGACGTTTTTATTAATGCGATTTTGGGCTTTTGGGGCGAGGGACCGGCAGTTGGTCATGTTGCGGATGATTCCGTTCTTATGGCACAATTGGATGAGGCGACTATGCGTCAGATCGAAATGGCCGTTCGTGCCCAGGTCGATCGCGAAATGAGCGTAGGCGCGGGAGTGTCAGTCACCAAAAAGTCATAGCGTAGATACACACTGGGGTACACTACAGGTAGTGTACCCCCCTCCCCGAGGCGGCGCGAGGATGTCAGTCACTCGTTTTTACACCCTCCACGCGAGGTGATTGTCATTTTTTCCTACCGTTGGATTATTAGCGCCATTCTATCAGCCGAACTTACGGCAACCGCGCTCGCGCCTGCGTTGTAATCCCATTGGCACACCAGTAGGCGATGCGCCCGTTCTGGGCATTTATTCCGGCGGGCGCATCGCCTCCCGGTGTGCCGGGGGACTTTCCAAACCCCAGTCGCGCTGGGCTTCCTAAAACGGAGTGGCATACAGCCGATAGGGACATGCGTTTCCCGCGTCGAGCCACTTGACGCAGGCGGTTTCTTGGCTTACCCTTTAGTTGACACACCTTCACACCGCCGATGTCATACGGCGTTGGCTTACAGGGGGCTGATATGCTGTTTCAGTTTCCGTGTCTATTACGGTTCTCGCTTTCACCGCGTACTTCATGCTCCGCAGGATGCGCAAAAACCAGTAGCGCGCAACGGTGACAAGACAGGCTCGAAACTTCCGCTATAGCGGCGAGGATACGCCAGACTAAAGCAAAGCGCCATTTCCCACTTCATGACAAAGTTGCGTTTTTTCGAATTGCCGTATTGACAAATATCGTGGTTTTGGTAACACTGGATACAGGCGGTAGCCTGAAACCGTACAACAACAGCGCATTCCTGACCCTTTGGGTAGGGTGCAGTATGCTTGAGTACGGTTTTCCATTCCCCCAATCCATCCCTTGATACGTGAATGACTGTTCCTTCCAGCTTTCTTGCGAAAGCCCTGCCTCTAAGATTCTGCAAAGCCCAGGAAAAACACACCTTCTTCAGTTCTCGATCCGAAAGCGATTTTTCTTCCTCGCTTTCCCAAATCTCGGGTATTTTTGCATCTTCCAGGTTGCACACGAATACCAGCATATGAAAAGTATGAGAGGAAGTCTACATGTATAGAGAATCATGTTTGGCCGGCTTATGTCTTGAGGGTGCGCGTGGGTGACAGGCACGATTTTCAAGCCTCTGGCAGGTAAAGTTCCCCACGAACTGTTAGCCCAAACGGTTTCGCCAATGCTCTCTATCGTTTTTTGGGGCTTTAGATGGGTAGGAGTATTTTTTGCCTGGGCGTATATTTTTCTGGTATCAAGCAAAATTATACCCATATCCTCTTCACAAAAAGGCATTCTCGACCTACCCTTTAAATCAGTTGCATATACAGGGAGAGTTTGTTTTATGGGAAGAAAAGAAGAAATCAAACAAAAACTGAGCAGTTTCAATTTAAAATCCTTATGCCTGAACGATGATGATTTTTACTTCAAATCAATTGCGGAGAAAACCAAAACGACAGGAAGGGCTATTGGTGTTATCATTCAGGGCTTTGATGAAAAGAAACCCGACGGAATTGCGATAACCGAGGATGGCATTGAATGGCATGCTTCCATGCTGTCAAGCCTAGTTTCAATAAACGGCAAGAAAACGGCAAAGCCCGGAAAGATTTCATACAAAGATCTGGCTCACTATAAATGCTCCTATGAAGAAGGCGGCTTATCCAAAGGCGGCGGCGGGGTTTTGGAGACTTTGCAAGGTTTGGTAGATGAAATTGAGTTGAACAGAAATGATTTGACAGATACCAACCTAAAAATTGCTTTCAGTTTTGATCTGTCCAAATTTGATACACCTGATAAAGAAACGGCTCAAGAGCAAATACTAAAACTGTTTGAATTGCTTACGCAGGTCGAAACTGTCGATGGAATAATTCCCGACGAAAAAAGGCTGGATTATCTTGAGGCCTTTATTCCCGAGGAGGATACAAATCCTGTCATGCGTCTTATCCAAAATTGGATAAATGTGGATACGGGCTTCTCTGCCTATAAGCATTATTTTGCAAAATACGCGAAAAAATCATCTTGGGCTTTTTCCTACAAGAACGATCTGCTTACAATTGTTGCCTCAATTTTTACCCTGCTTTATCGAAAGGTCTATATTGCGGGATCTGTTTTTGTAGCCCTAATAATCATTGTTTCCAGCGTAATTCCAGGAATAGGGGGCACTCTTGTAGCGCTATTAATAATGGCCATACAGTCCATGATCAACCCATATATCATCTATAGGCATTATGTGGGCGTTTTGAAAAAATGTTCTTCAAGTAAAATGACCGAAGAGCAGACCATTGAAACGCTAAGGAAAAAAGGCGGCTCCAACGGGTATCTTGCTTTAATTGCCGCGGTTCTGTTAATTATTTTTACGTTTGACGGCTTGGTTCAAACTATATGGAACGCCCTTTGATGGATGGCGATACAGCATATCAAGCGGAAGGAGGCCTTATGGATAGGAAAGGCATTAGAATAGGGGTTTTTGTTTTATTTGTGTTTTCAGCAGCATTGATTGGCTGTCAGTATGACGAAATCACAAGGGATGTATACGACCAAATTAGAAACGGCATGACCGAAGATCAAGTCATTGATCTTATTGGTAGTCCCGATATGGTTTCAGAAACTCATATGGGTGAGCTTGGGACTATGGCATCATGGCTTTATCAATTTGATAATGCAGACATCCTGATCATCTTTGAAAACGGCAGGGTTTTCTCCAAATCTTGGACAGAATTTTAATCGCATTGGGAAACCGCGCCGCGCGAGGGTGACAGTCACGAAATCTTGAGGCCACTGAAAAAGTCCCAGAGTCAAGACCGAAAACGCCGCCCCCCCATCTGTTCACGCGCTTGACAAGAATCCTGGTTTCGCGTACCCTGGTGTGAAGTATTTCACAGGAGTTTGCGATGGACATCCCCAAGCCGGCGCGGGAACGGCTGCTTAGGCTTATGCGTATCTTCGAGAAGCACGCGCAAACGGACGGCGGTGGAATGATAACCTCCACGCAGGTGGAATACCTAACTGGCTGGCCTAGGGACACCATTCGAAAGGACATTTCCTTTTTAGGCAAGGCGATCGGGCCGGAGGGTGGCGCGGTCGGCGGGAACGCCGGCTACGAGCCGGATGCGCTGGTGCCGCTTATCCGCAAGGCCCTGGGGCTGGATCGGCGCAGAAGGTTCTGCATAGTGGGACTGGGGCGGCTTGGTTCCGCGTACCTTGACTTCGAGCCGCCGGAGTTCGCCGAATTCGAGCTTGCCGCCGGCTTTGACATAAAC